>Ga0180434_10000050_pt1 | contig 163898 bp, 119 predicted proteins | sample SS_ome_7_FD_132453 | JGI IMG/M metagenome (GOLD analysis project Ga0180434, IMG submission 132453) | Hypersaline lake sediment archaeal communities from the Salton Sea, California, USA - SS_1_D_2 metaG | ecosystem: Environmental > Aquatic > Non-marine Saline and Alkaline > Hypersaline >... | reverse complement strand
CGCGGAGCCCGCCCCGTCCGCGGAGCCCGCCCCGTCCGCGGAGCCCGCCCCGTCCGCGGAGCCCGCCCCCGACCCCTCGCCCGTGAAGCCCCCAGAGCCCGCCGCGGAGCCCACTCCCGTCGTCGAGTCAAGTTCTATCCCCGTTGGGTCGGCGGCCACTGCGCCGCGACGGGCCGAAAAAAAGGCCGAACGCCCGAGCCACCTAAGGTTTTACGATCCGCGGCGCCCGCCCGGCGCCCCAATCCCGGGGCAAGAAGAGACGAAAGCTCCGGTTCTACCCCCTCCAACCCCGAGCTCGGGGGGGCCCATGGCGCCGACCGTAGCGGGGGGCGGCGCCAAAGCCCCGACCGTAGCGGCTGGCGCCCCCCCGGTCAGGGCGATCCCTTTCAAGGCCGCCGACGACGGGCAACAGTGCCCGTGGTGCGAGCGCTGGGCGCTGAAAGACAGCGCCTGTAACCATGTCGTCTGCGGAGTCGCCACGGGCCGGAGCTACGTTGTCGGCCACGGCTGCGGGCGCCAGTTTTGCTTCGCCTGTGGCCTCAAGCTGTGTGCGCCCGTTCACGACCCTGTGATCGGGCGCTCGATGGGGGGGCGGACGAGCCACGACGCCTCCTGCTGCCGGAGTGAGATCGGCTTTATCGAAAAAGAGTACTGCCCCGGGGGGCACAACTCGCATTGCCCGCCCCGGTGGTAGCGGCGCCGGCCCGTTTTTCGCCTCCGGCGGGCACCGAAGCGGAACGGGCGCGATCGGGCGGGCACGTCAGAACGAGAGAAAGAGGTCGTGCACCGCGGCGGTCCCTGCGCCGGCGTCGCCGGGGTCGCTCGTTGCCCGCTCGAGGAAGAACCAAAACGGCTCGCCGGGGGCGAGCCCGGCGGTCCCGCCGACGGAGAGGTTCACGGCGGCGACGGTCGCGGCCCCGGCCCCGGTCCCCACAGCGGCCGGCCCGTAAGTCGGGGCGAAAGCGCCGATGGTGTCGCCGGGCTTCAGAGGCTGGGCCCCGGCCCGGAAGGCGACCCCGCCCACGGGGGCCGCGAACCTCACGCTCGCGGTCACGGCCCCACCGCCGAAGCCGTGGGGCACAAAGGCGCTCCACCGGGCGACTCGGGGGGTCCCGATGAGGAACCCCGCGGCGGCCGGCGACCCCGCGACCCCGTAGGAGACCGGGGCTGCGGCCCCGGCCCCGCCGGCGGGGGCGTAGGCAGCTTCGACCCCGCGGAGGTGGCTCGCGAGCGCGCCCGCGGTGGGGCCGCCGCCCCCCAGGCTGGCCCGGAAGGGGAACGCGAGCAGCTCGGTCGCCGTCGTCGCGAGCGCGACTGGGTTGCTGTAGGCGGGCGGGGCGGGCTCGACAGTCGTGAGGGCGCCCGCCGCGCTCGAGCTGGTGTAAACCCAGGCGCCGGGAGCGAAGCCGTGAGGCCCCCCCAGCGTGAAGGGGCCCGAGTTCGTGAGCTGGAGGGTGTTCGCGTCGGGGGCCGCGCTGACCAGGTGGGTCGCGATCGTCGTCAGCGCGTCGGCCCGGGCGAGAAGCCACGCCGCCCCGTCCCAGTAAACGGGCTGGCCGGCCGCGTAGCCGTGCGCGACCTGGGTCGCGGTGAGGACCCCCGCGGTTATCTCGAGCTCATCCGGGCCCTGGGCGAGCGCGACGCTCGCCCCCGGAACGAGCGTGCGGAACTCCATGACGCCCGCGACCGCCTGCTTGAAGACCTGGGCCCCGCCCCCGAGGTTGGCGCCGCCGGAGATCCCCCCGGCCCCCCCGGCGGCGTCGATCGTGATGGTGTCGGCCCCGGGGACGAGCGTGATGTTGGTCCCGCCGACGAGCGTCCTGAACTCGAGGTCGACCCCGGTCTTGGTCTTGAAGAGCCCGTCCCCGCCGCCCTGGTTCGAGGCGGTGTTGGCCTCGCCCCCGCCCCCGCCCCCGCCCCCGGTCGGCCCCCCGTACTCCCAGTAGGTAATGGTGAACGGAGGGACAGCGCCGCCCGGGAACCCCGACCGGGTAGCGTCTTGAACGAATTCCAGCGAGTGGAGGGTCCCGTCGAGGACCCAGGCGGCGGCGTTGTACTCGACCCGGGCCCCGGTCGAGTCCCGGAGGTCGGGGGCGTAAGTCCCCGTGGCCTGGGCCGTCCCCGAAGAGTTGACCCCCCAGGTCGCCGGAATTATCTTCTCGAGGACTCTCGGGGCCTGCGCGCGCCATCGGTAGGGGGCGGGGCCCGAGGGGTCTTCTTCGAGGACCACGTCCTTGCGGATGATGACGAGGCCTCCGGCGGCCGTGTCTCCGTCGCTGCTCGTGGCCGCGGGGAGAGGGTTGACTCGCGGGATATCGGCGAACTCGGTCCCCCAGACCTGGTCAGATTGGGTCGGGATCCGGTGGACCAAGGTTCGGTCGGGGCCCAAGTTCGTGTGGATGGACCCGTAGTGGAAGTTCTCTACGAAGAGCGCTCCCTCCTCATTGCTCGCCATCGGCGCCTGGGTGCGCCTCCGCTTTATACATGCCGTCCAAAAAACGGAGCTGCGCCCGCGGGGACTGCTGTCTGCGGGCTTTGGGCGCCTGGGGCTCGGCTACCGGGCCTCTTTCTTCGCGAGCCGGCTAACGTCGGCCGCTGTGCCGAACTTCTGGGGGTCTGCCCCCCGCCCCTTCTCCATCTCCTCGAGGCGGGACCGGGCCTCCTCGAGCTCGGCGCGCCGAGCCCGTCCCTTCGAGAGCTCAGCGGCGGCCTCCTCTTCATCCTCGAGATCGCTGACCATGAACGCGCTGAGCGCCGCCAGCATGCCGGGCTCAAGCTCGGCGGCCGCGAGGCTCGCCGCCGGGATCAGTGGGAAGGCCGGGATCGCGGTCCGGGTCCCGAGGAAGGTCTCGACCGCGTCGTGGAACGCGCACGCCGCCCCCCCTCGAGGAGGGACCACGTACGAGCCGAGGCTCTCGCTGTACTCCCCGTGCTCCGCTCGGAGCCGGAGGAAAGTCGCGGTGATCTCTTGGGTCAAAGGGTAACAGGCCCGGAGGTACGCCGCGACGGCCAGGGCCGCATCGTGGGGGAGCCCGGCGGCCAAGCTGAGGCGGTGAAAGGCCGTGTCGGCGTCGAACAGCTGACGGAAGGTCAGGCCCCGGCTCTCGGCTGGGTCCGGCGCTTCCCAGCCCGCCCAGTCGATCGCGAAGTAGAACGCGCTGAGGACCTGGGGAGGCAGGCCCGCAGGCCCGAGGTCCGCCGCCGGTATGCGGGGAGGGGGCTCCGCCGACTCGAAAGTCGCCGCGTCGGCGAGGAGGTCGCCCCGCTCCTCGAGGTACTTCAGCCGGCGGCGCTCGTCCTTGAAAGAGAAATCGGCGGGCCCCTCCCGCTCTCCGTACTTGCTCCCGAGCGTCATCATCCGCTTCTCAGTCTCGGCGAGGATCGGTTTGATCCGCTGGAGGTGACGCGCGATCCGCATCGAGGTTTTCACGGAAAGGTCGGTCGCTTTGATCAGGTAGACGAGGACCGGCTGGAGGGCCCAAATTTCGCCCACCGTTCGGGGGGATCTGGCTGCGCAGCTCATCGCTAGACCGGCTTCCGGCGCTTGTGCTGTTCCCGCTGGGGCGTATTCAATTCGGGCTCAAAAAAGCGACTCGGCCGCGGTGGGTGAGTTTATTAGCCTTGCACTTGGAAGGCGCGGAGGGTGAGGAGCGAGATGGTGTTCGCGTCGATGACCTGGCCGACTGGGTTGTCGAACTGCCCGGCCGTCGAGGGAGCTGCGTTCACGACGCCGGCAGCGGTCGCGGGGTCGCACCACATGAAGTTCCCGGCCGACCCTTTGCCGTGCGCGGTGATTGTGTAGACACCCTGGTTTGCGAAGACGAAGGTGTTGGCGTCGGGGACGGCGACCGCCATCCCCGTTGCGAGGGTCGTCTGGGCGTTGGCTTGGGCGTCGGCCCAGGCCGACCCGTCGAAGTAGATTAGGTCGCCGGCGGCGAAACCGTGGGTGGCCTGGGTGATGACGGTCTCATTGGAGTCGATGGTAATCTCGGTCGCGGAGCTGGTGAGGCGGACATTGTTACCGGCGACGAGGGACTTGAACTCGAGGTTCACGCCGTTAACTTGGGCGAAGACCCCCTCCCCGGCGCCGAGGTTCGTCCCTCCGGTGATGGTCCCAGCGCCGCGCCAGTCGGTGGTCATGACGTTGCCGGCGACCGCGACGACTTCAAGATGCTCGTTGACAGCGGCGAGCGTGTTGGGAAGCTCGATGGTGTAGCTAGCGGAAGCCCCTGCATCCATCGTCAGTGTGGTGGTCCGGGTGGCCGCCGTGTCGTGGATGGTCAGGCCCTGGCCGACGTTGACGCTGGTTGTTGCGGTTGTGGCATTGACCCAGTTGGTGCCGTTGTAGTACATGATGAAGTTCGCCGTGGGCGAGGAAATCGAGGTGTCCAGCAAGGACGCGAGGGTCCCGTAGACATTCGTGATGGGATACGCCGACGCCATGATGTTAGTTGCCTCGCGTTTTTGGGGTGTATACTCGGGCGCCATAAAAACTCGCGGAATTTGGCTCGGCCCGTGATCCTCAGTTTGCCCGCTTCGCTGGCAGCTTGTCCTCTGGGATGTAGTCGAGCGCGGGGCCGCCCGGGCCCTCTTTAAGCACGAAGTAGCGGGGCCCCCCGCCCTCTCGGGAGAAATAGTCGATCCCGAGGTCCACGTACGGTACCTGCGCCGCCAGCTCGGGGGGCGTCCCTTCGGGCGGTGGAGCGCGGGTGAGGCTAGCGAGGATGCGGTAGCCGCGGACGCCTACGGCCACTCCGGGGGCGGGCAGGCTCGCCCCGGCGCCCCAGGCGGCGGCCTCGGCCGCGCAGCTCGCCGCGCCCGCTGCGCCGGTGTCCACCCCGAAGAAAATACCGACTAGCATATTCGTCCAGCCCTCGGCGAGCAGCCCGACCCACTCTCGGCCGATGACCCCGGGGAGGCACTCGTCGGGCGTCCGGCGCTCTTCGGCGGTGAGCGAGATGATTCGCGAATCGATGTAGGGCTCCTCGCTCCCGATCAGCTCCGCGGGGCCGTATCGGATGAGGAGGCGGGCCCCTTCCGGGAGCTCACCGGGTCCGCCAGCCATCGAGGTATTCCCGCAGGCCGGGGCTTTATATGCCGGGCGCCGCCCCAAAAATCGCTGGGCGTACCTGGCCCAGAAGCGCCAGGGCCCCTACAACACCCGACCGTCCCCTTTCTCGTTCTCGGCCACCGCCGCGACGACCGCGTCGATCTCGCGGGTCCAAGCGGAGGCCCCGGCGAAGGGCTTTTCGGTCAGCTGGGCCGCGACCTCTTCGGCCTCGCGCCGGAGGCCCTCGAGGCGCGCTACGCGTTTCCGCCGGGCCGCCTCGAGGAGCTTGGACTGCTTCAGATCGAGCAGGTAAGCGTAGCTCGCCCCGTCCCCCTGGGTGACCCGCTCTTCGAGCTTCTCGGCGGTCGTGAAGCCGGGGCGGGAAAGGAGGGCCGCGTCGTACCGAGCGAAGCCGCGGGACTCGAGGGCGCGCGCCGCGGCGTCCTTGTCGCACGTCGCCGGAAGGTCGATCTCGGTCGCGAGCCCGATGAAGCGGACGGTCTCAGCCTCGAGCCGGATCCGCAGGCGGAGGAGCGCCGCCCGGCGCTCGAGGCGGCGCCGGTAGAGGTCGCGGCGGTAGGGGAGCCAGTAAAGGATCAGCGCGTGGTAGTCGTCGCCGAGCTCGATGACGTTCCCCCGCTCCCCGCAGAAGTTGAGGAAAGGGCGGAGCGACTCGTGGAGGCCGAGGAAGTCCTCGATCGGGTCGACCTCCGCGTCGCCGTACCTCTCGTTGATCGCTTCCCAAGCCCCGGGGCGGAGGCGGATCCGGACGTCGACCCGACCGGGGGTGTTGGCAACGACGAGGCCGTCCTCCCGGCCGAAGTCGAAGAAGGCCTCGCGGTCCTTGGCCTTCGTCCCGGTCCCCGGCTTGTCGAGCTTGTCGAGGAACGGCTGGGTCGCCCGCCCGAGGGGGAGCTCGGTCACCCTGAGGACGGTCGCCCCGTCGGGCAGGAACTCCGGGACATAGTAGCCGAAGCTCGTGAGCTCGCCGTTGCGCGCGCGGATCAGCTCTTTCTGGGCGGCGGGCGGGAGGTGGTCGCCGTAGCCCCACCGCGAGGGCTCGAGGGGGAAAGCCGCGCGGAAGGCCGGCCTCGACCCGCCGGTCTCCAACATCTCTTCGACGGCCGTGTGGACCCGCGCGTCGCCGGCGACGTAGGCCCGGACGAGGGCGACGACCTGGTCGAAGTCGCGGGCGACGCACTTGTAGCGCCACCCCTCCGCGGGGCTTTCGCCCGACTCGAGGGCCGCCATCGGGAGGACCGGGACGAAGTACGACGGCTCGGCCCGCTCGCCGCTCTCGTACTCGTGCGGGAGCAGGTAGCGGTCGTCCTCGTCGCTCGCTTTGTCCGCCGCTTCGCCGCCGCGCCCTCGGGGGGCGGCCAGCACGGCCCGGGCGAAGGCCGCCGAGAGGCGGACGCTGATGTATCGGGCGCTCCCCGCGTCTTTCCCCCCCATGTGCCTCGAGCCGAACATCCCTACGCCCTGGAGGTAAGGGAACCGGTAGGCCCCCGGGAAGCGCTGGGCCATCCGGGTGATCGTGCCGTTGAGGCTGGCGTCGCCGTGGTGGTACTGCACGTGCAGCGCGACGTACCCCCCGAACTGGAAGACCTTCATCGCCTTGTTGTTCGAGGCAAAGCAGCGGAGGGCGCCCGTCGCCACCTTCCGCCGGGCGCGGGTCATCCCGTCCAGGATGCAGGGGATGTTGCGCTCGATCGCCTCGAGCTTGTAGGCCTTCGTGTCTTGCTCGAGGTGGACGCGGAGCGGCAGCCGGCGGGTCTCGGCGATCCGCCGCGCCTCTTCCGCGCCCAGCGGCTCGACCGGGCTCCGGAGCACCTGCTTCCGGGGCTCGGCGTCGGGCCCGTAGTAGACCTCGAGGAGCGCGCGGTCGGCGTCCTCGATCGTGTAGACCTGGAGGAGAGAGTCGAATCTCTCGAAGATGTAGCGCGCTTCGCGCTCGTCGTGTGAAGCGAGGCCTTTGTAGTACTTGGGCTCGTAGGCTCGCCCCACGGCTTCCTCCCCCCCTCGGGCCTCGGCCCAGCGGCGGAAGTCGTCTTCGCTGAAGAACTCGGCGACCGGGGCCGCGGTTTCCTTCCGGGGGCGCGGGTAGACACGGACGACCGGCGTGAGCAGGCGCCGGACCAGGCCCGCCTCGATCAGCTCCGGCCAGAAGACGCGGAAGAAGACCAAGAGTAGCCCCAAGATCTTCCCAGTCCCGTCGAGGTCTTGGTCGACGCAGGCGATGATCCCCCGGCCGTAGTTGAGGCTGCGGGCGCGCTCGGCCGGGGTCGCGTAGTGCTGGCCGAACTCCAGGCCCAGGATCAGGGCCAGGTTGTTCAGGACCTCGTTCTTGCGGAGCTTTTCCGAGCGGACTATGATCTCGCCGCCGGGGCCCTTAACCACGGTGATCTGGGGGAGCACGTTCATGATGACGCCGCCGAGCGTGTACGAGCCGTAGAGGTCGGGGCTCGGGGCCCCGGGGACTGTCTTCGCGAGGGCCATCCCGATCGTCATCAGGACCAGGGCGCTGTCGCCCTCGGTGACCAGGAGGCTGCTGTTCTTACCCTGCCAGCCGTTCCGCCAGCCTACGAGCCTCGCCGGCCGGTACTTGTTGATTCGGCCGAGGGGCTTCCGGCGCTTCCCCCCGGCCTCGCCCGTCACCAGGAGCCCGGCCGCAATCGCTTCGCCGAGCTTCCCGAGCGACGCCGCGACTATCGTCAGGGGGCTCAGCTGCGCCCGAGAGACCGAGAGTTCGTCCTTCCGCTGCCCCGTCCAGTCGGCGTCGGGCATCGGCCCGACGAAGACGGCGGTCAGCCCCCCGCAGACCTCGCGGACCCCGGCGGTCTTGTTCTTGTCCTTCGCCGCCGCCCGGAGCTTTTTCTCTGCGGCGTCGGCGAAGAGGCCCTTGAAGTACGCGAGGTGGGGGCCCTTCGCGCAGGCGACGCCGTTGACGATCGAGACGTGGGCGAACTTCTTCTGGCCGGGGACCACCGCGACCGCGATGTCCCACGGGTGCGGGGCACTCGCCCCGTCCTTCGCCCGGGCCGTGCAGGTGTAGTACTCCGCCCCCGGGGCCGCGATTTCCGCGAGTGCCCTCGCTGTCGTCGTCGGGCAGAGTTCTCCGTTGAAGGTCACCGCGACCTTGGGGCCGACGTAGGCGGCCGTCTGGAAGAGCCGCCAGCGGAGCCAGGCCAAGAGGTCGGCCGCGTCTTCGGCGGCGAGCGTCTTGCCGCCCTCGAGTTCGTACCCCAGCTCGGCGTAAACGGGGACATAGGTTATCCGCGTCCGCGGCTTCTCGGTCGTTTTCTCTACTTTTGGCGGGTTCCGGGTCCGCAGTCGGTCTTGGAAGAGCTGCGTGTAGGACAGCCTCCGGTCGCCGTCGATGGTCTCGACGAGGAACACGGCGGAATGGATGTTCGCGATCTTCAGCCCCAGGCCGTTGATCCCTCCCTTCACCGAGCCCTTGCGTTTGTTCATGTTTGTGCCCGCGAGCGGCATCGCGCAGGCCACCTCCGGGGTGTAGACGTCACGCTTCTCCTCCGCCGAAACCTTCTCGTGGAGCTTCACCGGGAAGCCCGGGCCGTCGTTTTCGCAGCTGAACCGCCCGGTCTTCGGGTCGAAGCTGACGGCGATCCGCGTCACATGCTTCGAGCGGGCCGTGGGATAGTCTCCCGCGCAGCCCTTGTAGTGGTCGGAAGCGTTCACGATCACCTCGTCGAAGATCTTTAAGAGGCCCGGCGTGTGCTCGCGCCTGATCTCGGCGAGCGTCCACGGCGGCGGGGCGGCCTCGTCCTCGGCCTCTCCGACCGCCCGGGGCGGGGTCGGGACTACGCCCGCCAGGCCCGGGATGGTCACCCGGGAAAGGGCTCCCGCCCACATCCCCTTGACGCGGATCGACTCGACTAGACTCCACCTAATGAACTCTTCATCACCCGCGGCCATCGTGACTACACCTACGCACGCCCTGGGGGCGTTCAAATGCAAAAAAATCGGCAGTGCCTGCGCTCACGTTTCGACGGTCTGGTGGGCGCTGCTCGTGGAGTTCTGGTCCTTCCGGGGGGTCCCGAATTCCGCGCAGTAAATCGCGACTGCCTCTCCGTAGGTAAGGTTGTTCGGGTCGACGGAAGTCCGGGCCAGGAGCTTTTCCACCTGCTGGTCGATTTGGGCCCCGTCCGCGCCCCCGAATGCGAGGACTGCGCACAAAACCCGCCAGGCTCTGGCCCGCTCCGCAACTTTGCGAGTAACTACGCTCCCTCCCATCGCCTTCGTGTGGTGTGTGTGGGGGCTTTCAATAATAAACCGCCCGAAAAAAGCGCCCCTCTGTTATCACGCGATGCACCGGGTCTTCGCCGGCGGCGACCCTAGCTCGTCGTCTTGCTCTCGCTTCCTTTTGAGAGTGCCAGCGGACATCCCTTCCAGCTCGTCGGCGAGGTCGTCGTCAGAGGAGGCTTCGATGTCGTACAGGTCCAAGGAATAATCGTCGTCGGAAACCCACATACAACAATCAGTTTCTCCGCCGAAGTCTGCGCCCCTACTCAGATCATTCGCTCCTTCTGCGCAGACAGGGTCACCGTCTCTCACGGACACATTGCTGTGTGCGCGGATGTACTCCCCGCTGAGGTTGTATACCAGGTTGGCCATGTACGGTACTTGGGCCATTTTGCATGAGCGCGCCCTCTTCAAATTTGAACGCGGGCGCCGAGTTCTCAATGGATCCTGACCCTGAGTTCGAGACCCCGGGCCGCACTCGGATCTGCCACGGATGCCCGAAAGTGATCGGCAGCGCCCACGGAATACCCAACAAAGATGGTCTCTGGTGCGGTAAGTGCTATAGAGAGTCCCTCGGGGACGAGGTTCTGTGCGGCGCCTGCATTTATCGCCCCTGCGGGTACTGCGCCGAACCGCACATACGTTGGTATCCTGATGGGTATTGGCCCGGGGCGCCCAAAGCCTGCAGGCGCCATATGGAAGCCCATAAAACCAAGAAGCTCGCCGAAAGAGCAGAGCGGGAGGCCGCGCTCGCGGCCCGGATGGCCGAACTCCGCCCCCCGCTCGAAGAGCAGTACCGCGCGGACCCGCGCGGGTGTCTGGAGAAGTTGAAGGTTCCAGAACTGCGGGCCCTTGCCCGCCACTCTGGGCGAGTGGCGGGGGCGGTCTCTCGCGCAAAAAAAGCCGACCTTGTCTCGATCCTGCTCGCGGGCCTGACCCCGCCCGAGTTTGCCAACTGGTCTTTGGACCTCTGGCGGAAACGCGAGGATGACCGGCGGGGCTTTATCGACTGACCGTGAGCCGGGCCACGGACTTTTTTAGCGCAGGTGCCGGCCGCTACCAACTTGTTGCTCCGATATGCGGCTCGTGGTCGGGCTCGCGGAGGCTCATCAGGTTCTTCTCGTAAGGTCGGGGGACTTTCCCCTCGACGTCATAGTAGTCACGCTGGGCCGGCGCGTACCAGGTGACGGGGGTGCTCGGCATTCGCCAGTTCTCGGGGATTCCGTCGTCGAAGACGTCGGGCCCGCCCGTCAGCGAGTACTCCCGCATCCCCAGGAGGCCGACGTCGACCCCCGGCTCTCCGGGGACTCCCCTGCCAAATTCGGCCATCCCCGGCCGGTCCGAATGGGAGGTCCGCCCCCCATAGATCAGGCGCCGGCCCGGCCCCCCGGCTCGGGGGCCGGCGAAGAGCTGGCCCGTTACGATCGGGTCCACCTCGGCCGAGCTGTAGAAGCGGTGGCGGGCCAGGTCTTCGTCTTCGGCCCCCACGCTGAAGTTGTAGGGGTAGCCCTCCGCCAGGTCCTGGTGGAAGTATTCGTCGCGATGCTTCATCCCCTGATCGAAGCCTTCTCCCTTAGAGGGGGCGCCCGCGCTTTTTCTCATCTTCTCGCCCAGCCCGGTGCCCGGGCCCGCCGGGGCGATGAACATAAAGTAGACGACCAGAAGGATCACCGCAAGGATCACCGCCGCCGCCGCGAGAGGCGAGTCCCGCCCGCTGTCTGGCGCCCGCATGGCAAACATCTTTGTGTTCTGGGCCCGCTGGCGCTCTATACCTCCGGCGGAAAAAGCGCGCGGCCCGCCGTTACACTCTCGGTGCGTTTTCTGGCGGAGGTACTCCTAGAGCGCCGCAACAGGGCTGCCAGGAGACCGCTGGTACAGCTTGATACTCCTCGATGCTGGGCATAATGGACGGCGCTTCTATTCGGCGCGATCTTGTGGGAAATCGAGCTTTTCGACCTCTCGGCGTATGGTCCCGATCGGATCTCGATCATGATGCCATATGACGATTAGGTGTACCCAGTTGGCTTCACACAGATCTATCGTCAGAGCGTCCCTTTTTTGTTGGTTCGCCAAATCTATCTCGCCGTTTCGGTGGAAGTGCGGAACATACTCGCTGTGCTGCTTTCCATGGTATTCGAAGGCGACTCCTAGCTCTTCGCAGTACCCATCAAGCTCGAGGCCCATCAGCCACGCGGGGCGTTTTTTGGGAAACTTGTGGCCGGTTAAGGTTTCGAACGTTCGGCGGCAGAGCCCTTCGCGCACGAATTTGCATTGGGGGCACCAGCTAAGCTTGGTTACTACGCTGTTAAATGACGACTCCCACTCATGCCCCTTGGCGCATCGCCAGTGTAGCTTCCGCCCATTATTTACATATTCGCGCGACAAGCATTCGCCGCCATGAGTCTTCGCGCGCTGGCGAGCATGCTTCAAACCGTTTGCGTTTTTGGCTTGCGCTTGCAGGCGGGCTGCTGTGCACACTTTGCACCAATTCCCATCGGCCACGCGACGCAAAGAGGTTGTCCACTCGTGGCCCAATGAGCACCTCCACCGCAGATTAGTGGCTAAGTAGCCCTCAAATGTCCCCGAAATAAACTCGCCATTATTTTCTTTGGCTAGGGCTTCCGCTTGTTGATAACGTTCCTCAATGGTATAAGATTGCTTACGGCGCCCGGTGCACTCGGGGCACCAATAACCGTTCCTAATCCCGGCATATGGTTGCTCCCATTGATGTCCTTCTGAGCACTCCCACTGCAGATTTGTATATTGATTGACGTACACAGGGGACAAGCATGCTCCGCCTTTCATCTCTGCTATTTTGCACATATCCGCAAGGGTCATCGCCAACTGAGCCCCCTTGAGGCGATTTGCGCAAATATGGCACCAGCGCCCCCTGCGCACTTCGGAGAGTGGAGATTCCCAGATATGTCCATTCGCGCATCTCCATCGCATTTTTGCGCTTGCCAACGTGTATGACTCGGTCAGGCATTCGCCGCCAAAGCCTGAAGCTGCGTTGTGGGCGTCCTCTATCGACAATTTCCGTTTTTCTGCCGAACATTTGCGGCACCACTTCCCACGTGTTCGTACATTCACGAGAGTGCTTTCCCATTCATGTCCTTTCGAGCAGCGCCACCTGAGAGGAGCGGTCGTTCGAACATATACATTCGATAAGCATTCCCCGCCGTGTGATTCGGCCGTTCTTTTAGCATCATTCAATGTGAGAGGTGCCATGCTACTGTGATCGGATCGGAAAGATCGCGTTTTGCAGATCCGCACGAGATCCCTCTAATACGAAAAAAGGCTTATCCAGATTTACACTCTCGGTGCGCTTTCGGGCGGAGGTACCCCTAGAGTGCCGCAACAGGGCTGCCAGGAGACTGGATGATACTCCTCAATGCTGGGCATAATATAGGAGCTCGAAAGTCCCCGGCATGTACCCTCCTGACCGTGCCAGTTTTTCGAGCAAGCGCCCCGGTAGTAGAGGTCGTTCATGAACGTCTCCGCGCCCGCCCGGTCCTCGCGAGCGTCAAGGAGCAGGAGGATGACGTAAGATACTATGAGGACGATCAGGAGCAACGTCGCGGCGGTCACTAGCGCGCTGATTTCGTTGACTCTTTGGGTCGCGTTTTCGGCCCCGTAGCTTGTTCGGAGTTCAGGGTCCATCGGGGCGCGCTGCCGGCCTCTCTATTGCTCGCGCCAAAAAAAAACGGGTACGCGGCTCGCGCCTATTCAGCAGCCCGCGGGCGGTCCTTAGACCCAGGTGCCGCGGTTAAAGATCCATCCGGACTTCTTCCCTTCTGGGTGGGGGTACCGCAGGCGGACGTCGTGAGAGTGTTTCGCCATTGCGCCCACGAAGTTCCCCGAGGGCGAATTGCTCATGAAGACGAGATAAAGAATAATGAGGACGATAATCACCCCCAGGGCGTACATCGCGGTCTTGGCCATTTTTGGGTTTGGGCTCAACTTCAGCGCGCGGGCGTCGTTGTATACCCGGCGCCGAAACTCAGCCCGACGTATTTGAACCTGCTCGGGTCGCTAATATCATGCCGGACGTCACCCGCCCCAAGAGCCACAGTCGCTCCTATGCCGCTGCCCGCGTTGTTCGCAAAAAAGCCGCTGGGGCGGCGTCCCTCCGAAGCTGTTTCGCTAGAATCAGACGATTCTAATTGACTTGGCGCGGGCCCGCCCGCCCGATTTCCTAGTAAGCGGGGCTATAGTAGTAGTTGTTTCCGTGCGTACGCGAGACCGCCGACACGATTTTTATGGCGGCCTTCCGGAGGTCCGGGTGCCAGCAGTTTTGGGTCAGACCGCCATGGGCCCACCGCGCAAAGTCACCGATGTCGCACCAGTGTTTTTGCTTCCTCCAAGCCCCGACGATCATCTCGGCTGTCCAGGCCGCGTGGGCCGCGTCGTCGTCGCCGCCCTCGAACGCCTCGACAAACTCGATCAGTTCGGACTTAGTGGGAGCCTGGGGCAGCCACGCGCAGGGCGGCGGGGCCGGGGGCTGGCGCCCGATGTTTAGCCGTTTCAGCGGCCACCTTTTGTTGGTTCCCGGGCCCCCGAGGAGCACGATCAGCGTGATCACCACTACGATGATCAAGGCTGTGAAGAGGACTGTCTTGTCGTTTTGGCCGCCCATTGCGTCCTATACATCTCGGGCATAAAAAGCCGCGGCCACGGATTTCGGCTTACTAGGTGGCAGGCTCGCACCCCAGGGACTTGTGAAGAGTCCAGGCCGGTCGCTGACACTCCGGCCCGCAAAACCACACTGCACGACACCGGCTGCATCGTTGCTTCCCGGGGCCGGATGCGCCACAGTACGCGCACACGCGGCTCGGGTCGAAGCCCCCGGCCTGGTAGTCGTCGATGCGTGCCTGGAACTTCCCCCATTCGCCGGCCAAAGTCTCGGCCACTTTCGGGACCGGGAGCTCTGCTGCCAGGTCCGGGCGCGGGGCCCACTTCGGGGCCCATTCGATGGAGGTCTGGTGGCTCTCCAGCAGGCGTTTGTCCAGAGTGTCGTGCCCCCATCGACAGATCCGGTACATGAGCTGGAGGGTCGGGTTTTTGCTTATCGGGGTCTCGATCCGGAAGCGAGCGCCCCTCAAGCAGGCCCTCAGCCCTTCGTCTTTGGCCACCTGCTCGGGGTAACCGTTCGCGCACTTGTGCCGAGAGTCGGCCCCTATCGTTAGGAGGGCCTCGCACGCCCGACCCGCGCCCTTCTCCGCCGAGTAGTAAAGCGGGCGCGTCCCGCGGTAATTGCTGATGTTTGGCGAGCAGCCCCGGCGGGCGAGGGCCTTTATGAGGTCCACGTCGTCGTTGGCCGCCGCCCAGTGAAGAGCGCTTTCGCCGTGAGGGCTCCGGGCGTTCCACGGGTTGGGGATGCGCGCGAGTAGCTCCAGCGCGTCTTTGGTCCGCCCCCCCTTGGCCGCCGCGAGGAAAGGGCCCTCGAAGGGGCTCGGGTCTTCCGCCAGGAGTAACAGTGGGGGCGGCGCCTTAGGGCGCGGTGCCGGCCCACGCCGTTGGATCCTGCCGGTCGCCCGCAGGTAGTTCATGTTCTGTTCAAGTATGCTCCGGATGTCGCCCTCTGGTCCGACGAGGCGGGCCATTATCGCCGGGTCGGTCTCGCACGCCCGCACGGACTCTTGGATAAGGACGGACCAAGGGACGAAGCCCGCCGGGTCCGCTTCTGCGATCCGGATACAATTCGACTTACTGAGGGCGGCGAAGCAGGCGACGGAACGCGCCAACACCACTCCCATCACCTCCGCAATCGGTCGCGCCTCCCAGCGGCCGTCCGTCAGGTGAACATAAGCCTCGTTGGCCTCACGGCTCACGGCGTAACACGTGATGTTCTCAAGGTGCGCGGGGTCGCTGTAGATCCGGGCGGCCAGCTCCCTAAGGAGGTGGGCCGCTGCCTCGCCCACCTGGGCCGCCCCTGGCCTCCCTTCCTGTGCACAGACGTCCCGCACGGCGAGGCTGACCAGAGCGTTTATCTGGGCTTCGGTAAGGTGCCCCCAATCTTCCCGCCCGAAGGCATAGCCCTGGGCCTTCGCATGGATCGTCTCTTCGAGATCCAGCGGTTCTGAAGCCATCCCGCCCGGAGGTATGATCAGCGTCGGCGGCCTTCAAAAGCGGGCCCGCTGAATCATTCGGGCCGATAACTTTTTTGGCGAGTCATCTCGCCAACTTTACTCGGACTGACAGGCCGGGTCGAAAATTTTCTGACTCTGGCCTCGACAGATTTCTCCCCCCCTCTCGACAGTGTGTTCGACAAAATGTGCTCCGTGTGTAGGTTAGTTTATTTCAGAAAAACGGCGTATCAGACCCGTTACTCCGAAAAGGCTCGACAAGTCGCCCTCTTCGAGCAAAAGACGCTGCAAGGTCATAATCGCTCGACAAAACGTGCTAATTTGAGCGTGTCGAGAAGAGTTAGCACAAAATGTCGAGCGAAAACACGAATTGTCGAAACGTCGATAGAACACATGTGTCGCGCACCCAAACACCCCATTTTACTGAAGCTATCCAGGTGGGTAACTTTTTGGCGAGCCCTCTCGCCAACTTTACTCGGGCCGCCGCCCGGGCCGGGCCGAAAATTTTCGAAATCTCGATCCGACTGATTTCTTCCCCCCCTGTGCAAAAAGGTTAAATGTGCAAAAATGTTTTCGGGTCTTTATGATGTTCTAGATATGTAATATAATAGTCAGGGGCGTAACGGGTGATTCGGCCCCATGCGCCCTCAATACGAAGCAACGCGGCGCTCCAAGCCCCCGTGCGTGCAAAAAGGTTTATCGAGTTAGACTTTTTCGCGCGCAAAGTAAACCTCTTTGCACCTCGGTAAACCTTTTTGCACCGATGGCTGATAGAACGTGTAAACTCTGTAACAGGACATTCAGCAGACCTGCAGAATTACGCCGCCACCGGGAGCGAAAAACTCCATGCGCCCCGATTCTACAGCCTACTCAAATCTCGGAAGCAGACCAGCGAGATCCCAACTTGGCAGCCCGCCAGTGCAAATTCTGTATGCGGGTGTTCGCATGCTCGCAAAGCCGCTGGAAACACGAGAAAAAGACATGCAAGATAAACCGCTCGGAAGAGGGCCTTACATATCTGTACGAGTACACTAAGCGGAGCCAGGAGGCGAAAGACGCAGAGCTCGCAAAGCTGCGCTCGGAGAACGCCCAGCTCCGACGTGACCTAGACGAAGCACGATACGACGGGCGCGCGAGCATGGGGGATCTGGTTCGGGCGGAAATTCAGAAGGCTCTCAGTCCGCAGGGACCCCAAACACCTTGCAGACTCACAGCTCCAAGCGAGGCAAACATTGTTGTCCAAGGGAGCCACGCGCAGGTCGATAACCGAAAAATAACCAATATCCGGAATGAAGTCACGAACAATAACCTTACCGTAAACGTATTCGGAAAAGAGCGCATCGACCATATCAGCGCCCCTTTCATCTACCGCCTCCTTATGGACGCTAAAACCTCGGCCGAGCCGGCTGTCCAGGCTTTGCTAGAAACCGCGCTCGTTATCTTCAGCGATCCGAGCAAGCCGGAAAACATAACGTGCTATCTCCCGAACAAGAAAACACAGGAGGCTCTGGTCCACAGCGCAACCGGCTGGCAAATCCGCCCGGTCGAGCTAGTTCTCGACCCGATGATGAAACGGAGCATAGACGTCTTGTTTCAAAAGCAGCCTTATGGTCACGAAGAAGGGCTGCCGGACCGCCCCGACATAACTTCGTGCGGCGAGGTCTTGAAGCAGCTGTCAGCGCTCGAGCAGGACCCGCAGCAGGCTAAAAAAGCCGCGGGGGCGAACGGGTCGCTCAAAGCGGTACTGATCAGGAACAAGGATGAGTTGGCCCGGGCGCGGGGCGGGTTGCCGGTGGCGGGCGAAGTTTGAGCGGTCAAGGGCGCGCCACCGCCTCAACCTGCCTGGCGAAATACGTGCTTCCTAAACTCGGTCATGTCCTTGTCCGGAATCCGGCCTTTTTGGAAGTCAGAGGGCTGCCCTCCGTCCAGGAACCGACGGATGCAGTACAGAGAGTAAAGGCCGCACTCCGTCTGTGAATTTTGGTGCCGAACGTTAGTAAGTGGAATAGTGATGGTATTGCCCTCCTCCTTGAGAGTATTTTTTCGGTACTCGCGCAGCGCAGCTGCGGATTTTTCCATCCACTTTGTCGCTTGCTTGGTGGGGGGGTTCCCTGCAGAGTTGAAGTAGACAATCCACCAATCCGCCCCAGGGCCGCCAGAGCAGTCGCCGAACAAGACAAGCCAATGCAGCCCGCGCCCCGAAGATTTGTCAGTATTGAGGACGCAGGCGAACCGCCGACACTTCCGACGGACGGTCCGCGGGGGTGCGCCGACCAGCTGCGGAGCCTCGCCTTTGAGGATGTCGACGGGGCTGATCCGGGCGAGGGTGTCGCCCACCTCCTCGAAGTCCATCATGTTGAAGCTGTAGTTGTAAAAGTCGGGGTAAGACTCGGCCCACCGCTGAAGAGTCCCATCGATGTTGAAGTTGCTAAGGAGCGCGGTCGAGTCTCGGGGCCCCGAGGCTTTGAAGTTCTTTTCAACGTCGGCTTTCAGCGCGCCCCGAGACAGGCCGGCAGTTTTTTCGGCGTGCTTCTTGAAGGCGCCGTGGGTAACCACGCAAGACTCTGAGGAGCATCCAAGCACCGACGCGGCCTCCCGTACCGCCGCCCCGCCAGGCGTGCTGGGGTCTGGAAGAAGGCCGTCAGAGTCGCTCGGTGTGCCTCCGGAGCCGTTCCGCAGCTCGCGGGCGTCCGTAGTTTCGATAAAGCTGGTAATTGCGTCGAGGACGGGGGCGGAAGAGCACGGGGCGCCGCCGGGGGACCCGTCCGCGCACTCGCTGGTGGTGGTAGAAACCGCGGCCAGAGGCTCAGGTTCTCCGGCCCCCCGGGGAGGGGCGAGCGGGGCCTCTTTTCCGCCGGCCGTTCCGCCGGCCGACCCCCCTGGAGCCGCGAAGCCCACGTTGTCGGGTCTTAGTGGGACAGCGCTCCCGCGTATAAACGCACCGATCCCTTCGTCATACATTCCGAGCGTATCCGCAGGCGAAATCCTACGGCTTATAATAGGCACGCGAAACGAGCGGATGGAGGATATCACAGCCTTTGTCACCCCCGTGCCCGCAGGGACTGCTGAAGACAGCCTGGCGGCGTTTGTCGTGGCGAGTGGAGAAGAGGAAGGCGAGCGCGGCCCGTCAGCCCGGGAGGGCCCCGGAGAAGGCGGGGGAGCATCCGGCCGTGCCTACTACGGGGACGCCGAGCCCGAGGGCGCGACGGTGGTAGTTGGCGGGGCCGAGTACTCGGTCGGGGGGTGGAGCGCTTACGAGCTCGAGCGTCGTCGCTGCGAGCGAGAGTACGGAGCGCCCGCCGGAGAGGACCGCCACTATGCGGGGAGGACCTACGTAACGGGGGAAGACGTCATGGAAAGCCTCTTCCGCGGAGCGGGCGTCCGAGGCGGTGGAGGCCCTAGCGACCCTCTGGCCGAGGCGTCCGAGCGCTACGCGACCGCGCTTGAGCGCCGCTGGGGCGGCGCGGGAGTGTCCGGAGACCTCCACGCGGGGGCTTCAGGGTCCGCCGGGCCCGCGAACGAGTTCACGGGCGAGCTGGTCGGGGCCCTGGCCCTGGGGCCGGACGAGGCGCGGGAGCTCGCGGCCGAGACCGACCCGGAGGCCCTCTTGGGCGCCGCTGAAGCGATCCGGGCGGTCGCCGGAGAGGCGGCCCCGGCCGCGGCCTTTCCTCCGATCCCGCCCCTCCCGCGGCGCCCGGCAGACGCCGCCCCGGAGAGCCTCAGCCGACTGGAGGCGGCAGCGGCTCCGCACGCGGAGGCTGTCGAGAAATGCCGGGCGGCCCTCGCCGGCGCGCTCGACCGCGCCACGGCCCGCCTGGAGCCGGCCCGCTTCGCTGGCGACCTCGAAACGACCGACGGCTTGCTCGCCGAGTACACCCAGTGGCGCCTGACGGAGACGCTCGTGGCGACCTTGGACCGCTTCAAGGGCATCCCCACCCACGAGAAGCGGGCGGCGCTCGAGCGTTTCCTGATGACGACGGCAAACCAGCCCCCGGAAAAGGGCGCGCCGGCCTGGGCGACCATCTATCGCCGGAAGTCCTCGGGGGCCGAGGCGCAGCTCCTGCGAGAGCTCGCGAGCAAGCTTTCGGGATCGAAAGGCGCCGACGGCCGTAGCTCCCAGCGGCTCAAAGCCCTCCTCGCGGATCTCCGGAAAGAGATCGCGGCCGCCTTCGCGGGCAAGGGCCCCTGGTCGGCCGCGAGCGTCCGAGGCGAGATCGCCCGAGCCCCGCCGCGCTGTACGGCGAAAGTCGCGAAGGTCGGGCGGTACCGCGAGACGGCGGCCGAGCAGGCCCTGGAGAGGATGATCGGCGCCGGCGGCCGGGAGGCGACGCTCCGCGCCCTGCTCCGCTACGGGGCCCTCGGGGCCTACAGCAGCTCCTGGGGGATCCCCTTCGACGCCGCCCGGGCCCTCTACGACGAGTTTGGAGTGCGCTTCGAGGGCTTCGCCTCGCCGCTCAACTCGCGCCTGATGGGCCTCGAGGGGGCGGCGTTCTGCTCCCTCTTCCCCGACACCGACGCGCCATTCGGGAGCATCGGCTCTTTCTTCGAGGCGGGGCCCGCGGCCGGGTCCGGCGGGGCCTGGATGGTCAACCCCCCGTACACCGAGGGGCTCCTCGCGCGGGCGGCCGAGGTGGTCCTGACCCGGGCGAAAGCCGACCCGGCCTACGAGGCATACTTCATGTGCCCCCGCTGGACCGACGCCGAGGCCTACCGCCGCCTGGCGGAGTCGCCGCACCTGGTGGCCATGCAGGAGACCAAGAGGAGGGGCGAGTTCCGCTCGGAAGACTCGCTGGGGCGGCAGACGACCGGGGCGCCCACGACGTTCTTCGCGATCGCGGGAGAGCCGGGGTCGGCCTGTCGGCGAGACCGGATGACGAGAGCGCTCGCCCGGATCTTCCGGGAGGGCGCCCGGCGGTGAGGCGCCCCCGCCGGTAATTAGACTTTTTCGCCGGCGCCCGCAGAAGCGTTTTTTGTCACACGTCAACGACTCAGTTCCGGCGCGCAGCCCGACAAGCAACAGCAGGCGTTCTAGCAAAGGAGCGAACGATGGACGGCCACGAGGCCCCGATCGGCGACGCGAGGGGGGACGGCGTGTGGGAGGGCGGCGCGGGGGGCGGGGGCGAAGAAGGGGGGGGCGCGGAGGAAGGCGGCGGAGAGGGGGGGTCGCCCCCCCTGGTCGATCAGGACCTCATGATCGAGAGCTTCGTGGCGCTCCACGCCTCCCGGCCCCGGCAGCGCTCGGCCGGCTGGCTCGCGGGCCGGGAGAGGACGATCGGGAGCTCTGAGCTCGCGGCCCTGATGGGGATGAACCCCTACCAGGGGGTGGCGTCGACGGTGGCGTCGAAGGCCGGCCTGCGGAGGTGGGAGGGCGGGGGGGTCGCCTGCTGGTGGGGGACCCTGTTCGAGCCGGCGGCGGAGGCGCTGCTGGCCCTCGAGACGGGGGCCACCCTCCGGGGGACAGACATCAGCGTCCCGGCGGGCTTCGCGGGCCACGCGGGGAGCCCCGACGGTTACTGCGCCGCCTGGCTCTTCAGCGACCCGGCCCGGGACGGGGCCTGGCGTCTCCTGACGACGGACGAGGCGACCCAGAAGGAGGCCGAGGGGTGCCCCCGGGCGCGCCAGACGCTCCTGCTCGAGTTCAAGTGCCCCTACCGGCGGCTGCCGAAGAGCGGCGTCCCGAAGCACTACCGCCCCCAGCTCTGGTCGGGCCTCGCGCTCGCCCCGATCGCGCACCGGGCGCTCTTCGTCGACACGGTGTTCCGGAAGTGCCCTCTCTGGAGCCTGGGCCCGGGGGGCGAGTACGACTGGGACTACCACCGCGAGCGCCGCCCGGCGTACTGGGGCGGCGCGGTGGCCTGGGGCCTCACGGGCGTGTACGCCCCGCTCCCAGGGCGTCGGGCGCGCGCCTCCCGCGCCGGAGCGGGGGCCGGGGCCGACGCCGACCGCCCCTGGAAGCCGGAGGAGCTCGGAGGCGGCGGCGACGACGACGCGGCCTACGTGGCCTGGCAGCTCTACGCGGAGAGCCTGGGGCTCGAGCTCGAGCTCCGGGAGGGGGCGCCGGCGGCGGGCCCTGTCGACTTCGGCAGCTGCGAGGCCCCCCATTTCGAGCGGGCGCTAGACTTCGCGGCCAACCGGGGGGCGCTCCCCTTCGAGCACGTGGGTCCGTGCTTCCCAGACGGGAGGGGGGCCGATCTCAGGAGCGCGCCGGCGATCGGCGCGGCCGTCGACGCCCTGGCGGCGGCGCCGCCCGAGGGCCACTACCTGCTGGGGGTCCTGCCGTGGAAAATCTTTGAGATCAACTACGCCTTCGAGGAGCGCCGCCCGGGCTTCCTGGACGAGGTGCGCCCGCTGGTCGAGAAGGCCCTGGGCCAGGCGGCGGCGATCCGCGAGGCCGCCGACCCCCACGAGGCTTTCCAGGAGCTCTTCGGGGGAGGGCGGGCGGCCGAAAAAAGCGACCCCGAGGCCGAGGCCGAGACCCAGGCCTTCTTCGACTGGGTCGCCGAGAAGGGCGCCGGCGTCGGGGGGGCGCCGCCTACATCTTGAACGGCCCCAGAGTCCCGGGGCGGATCAGCCAGTGGTCGTAGACGTAGCCGGAGGTCTCGCAAGGCGCCTTGGTCTCCAAGATCTGGCCGGGGCGGGCCCCGGCCCAAATGACGGGGGGGTCGGTGTCGGGGAGCGTCTTCAGGCTGCCCGGCTGGAGGCGCTCGCGCCGGAGGTGCTCGCGGGCCTCGGCGGCCGGGAGGACGCGGTGGGGCGCGACGCACCGGGCCTTGGGGAGGTCGAGGGCGAAGACCTCGTACCCGTACATGTTGTACCGGGGATTCCTGGGCGGCGGGTCGCGGTGGAGCTCGGGGCTGCGGGCCCGGAACTCGGCGACGACGTCGACGATGTTTTTCCGCTCGAGGCCCTTCTCCTCGAGAACGACGATGACCTCGGCGAGCCGCCCGGTCTTCGCCGCGGGCTCGGAGTCGAGACCGGCGAGGAGGCTCCGGAGCTTGGGGCTGCGGGAGGCGTAGACCGAGCGGGGGGAGAGGATGAAGACGACGATGACCTGCCCGGCGGGGTCGGCGGCCTCGATGCGGTAGTAGCCGAAGTGCTCGATCTCCGTGATAAAGGTGTCGCGCACCTTTTTGTGGGCGTCCAGGGCCCCGCCCGCGCCGCCGACGCCCTCCGGCCCGTCGCCGGCAGCTTCGCCGGGGGGGGGCGCGACCTTCGCCGACGGGGCGAACCCCAGCCCCCGGAAGAAGGGCCAGAGGTGGCGGAAGACGACGTAGGGGGGGTACTCGCTCATGGTCGGGGGCGCGACGATCGGTTCGAAAGCCGGGCGCGGCTTCAATTATCGGCGCTCCCAATATTTTCGCCGCCCATTTTATCGGGTGAGTATAACACCCCACCCGTTGTGACCTCGACCGCGACCGCACGTGAACCAGCAATGGAAGGAGCACCACAAGCACAAGCGCCAGGGGCCGCCGGCCTCGGGCAACACAAAAACAAGATCATGGCCGGGGGGATCGTGGGGGTCATCGTCCTGATCCTCCTCATCATCATCTTCGCCTGCAGCTGTTTCGGGGGCGACGGTTACCGCGCCCGCTTCAGCAACAACCTCCGGAACGGGAGCAACAACCCTCTCTGGTGGCACGGCATGGGTGACGCCGGTCACGGCGGTTCCATGCACAGCGACTACAACTACGGGGCGAGCCGCGTCTACGGCGCCTCCGCAGACCCCGCCGCCGGCCACTACATCTCCCCCAAGGCCTACCCCCGCCAGGGCTGTGACCCCTCTCTCAACCCCGGGGCGGTGGCCGAGGCCTACGCGCTGAAGGCGGCCGGGGCTTACGGCGGGAGCGCCAAAAACATGTCCGATGACCAGCTGATGAAGGTCATGAACGGCGGCAGTGCCATGTAGACCCGTACGGTCCGGCCCTCGCCGGGCGATTGGCCCTAAGCTGCCATAGACGCCCGACGTGCCGGCGGGCGTCTCGCGCGGCGCGCCGGGAGCGCAGCGGTCCTGCGGGCGTGACGAGAGAAGCCCGTTCCTTTCGCGCGCCGCCAGCTTTTTTCGATGCGGCGGATTTTTCGTCGCGCGCTCGGGACGGAGCAGCCGCGGGACAAAAAACTGACTTTGCGTGTTTCGAAGAAACCGCACCTTTGGCCGGAAGCATATAGACGCTCGCAGCCACATCCGCAGCCGAATGGAGGGACTCATGTCAGGTACACAAGCCCCCCCCATGAACGGGGGCAGCGACGCAGGGACGCCCGCTGGCCCAGAGAGGGCGCCGGCAGCGGAGCAGCGAGGGAGCTCGTTGTTCAAAAAGGTGGGGGGGAAGGTCAAGACGCACAGCTCGGCCGCAGCCGGGCTTATCGTGATACTGGTGCTTCTCGTCGTCGCCATGTTTGTCTACTACAACGGCCTCTTCGGCCTCGGGGGGGGAGGCAAGGGGGGGAAATCGGCGCTCACCGCCGGCGCCTCCCGAGGCAAGAAAGGGCGCCGGCGTGGCGGCGGCGACGCCGACGGGGCCGACGACCCCGAGACTGAGGCGCTGATCGAAAGCATCAACTCGAGCCAGGGCCTCTGAGTCGGGCCGGAGAGCAAAAATGACGCGCCTGGCCGCTAATCCTCCGGGCCGGCGATTGCATAAACCTCGCGATCGATCCCTTGGATCGGGAAGCACACTAGCGATCGGTACGGCGCGTAGTCCTGACCACCGATCAAGGAGTTCAGCGACGCTCCGTAGAACACGCGCCCCATCGCCCCTTCAGGCCCCAACGGCTCCGCCCTGGCGACGAGGACCCAGAACCGCTCGCGTCCATCCGAAAGCTTTATTTTTGCGCCGGGGCGGATATTTGCGCCGTCAGACTCCGGCGGCGTCTCGAACGTCTCAGGATGGTCGCGCCCGCGGCCGGCGGCCGGCGACGTCCGCCCACGGCCCGTAATGAATGGTCTTCGGCTGTTTGGCTGACATTGTCTAGGCTCGCCCACGGTTTCAATTGCCGCAAAGAGGCGCGGGCCAGATAATCTGCGCCGGCCCCATATAAAGCGCGGCGCCGGCCGCCGCAGACACATCACAGCATGGCGTACCTTCCGAACCCGAGCGCCGACGAGGATGCGAAGCTCGGGGCTTTCCTGGCCGACATTGCCCGCCGGAAAGAGTTCGCGGCCTTCCGCGGCTGGGCCCCCCGCCCCTCGGCTGACGTCCGAGCGAGCCTCCAGATCCCGGCCTTCTACGCACCGGACCCCTCGGGCGCCGGCGTCCCCCTCCTCCCGGGGCTCCAGCTCCATGGGGCCCAGCGTTTCGCCGAAAACTTCGGGAGCCCGGACACCCCCTACCTCCGCCTGGTCCTCAACTGGCAGACCGGGACGGGGAAGTCGATCGCGATCATCGCGCTCGCCCTCCGCCACGCGGCCGAGTACCGGGCGCGGGTCGGGACCCCGCCGGCCGAGCGCCCGACGGCCTTCATCATCGGCTTCACCCGATCGATCATCCAGGCCGAGATGCTCCGCCACCCGGAGTTCGGGTTCGCCTCGAGGGCGGAGATCGCCGAGACCCAGCGCCTCCACGCTCTGGCGACGCGCGCCGGCCCCAAGAGCCCCGAGGCGCGCCAGCACGCGGCACACCTCGGGTCCCTCCGGCGGCGCATCACCGACCGCGCGCGCGGAGGATACTTCCAGTTCATGGGCTACCGCGAGTTCGCCGGGCGCCTCCTCCGGGTCACCCGCCGGGGGGCGGCCGCGGGCCTGACCCTTCAGAAGATCTTCGAGCGCCCCGAGCGCCCCGGGCGCGACGACGACCCCTCGACGGCCCTCGGCCCGGGCTCCGAGGGCGACCGGCAGAGCGGGGGCGAGATCGTGGCCCGGATCGGGCAGGCGGTCGAGGCCGGGGAGCTCGTGGTCGACGAGGACCTCCTCGGCTCCCTCCGCGGGGGCTTCGTCGCCGCCGACGAGATCCACAACACCTACAACATCCAGTCGCGGAACAACTACGGGGCGGCCCTCCTCTACGCGCTCGACCGCCTCGAGGCCGAGGGCCCCGGCGAGGCCCCGAGGGTGGTCTTCGCGACGGCGACGATGATGACGGGCGCGGCCGCGGAGATCGTCGACCTGCTCAACCTCCTCGTCCCCCGGGCGGAGCTGCCCGGGCAGCGGCGCCTGAGGCGCGACGAGTTCTTCGCCCGCCCCGGCGCCGGGGCCGGGGCCCGCTCGGTCCTCCTCCCCGGCGCGCTCGAGCGGATCGGCCGCCTGACAGCGGGGCGGGTCTCCTTCCTGCTCGACGCCGACGAGGCGGCGTACCCCCGCCGGGTCTTCGAGGGGGCCCCCCTCCGGGACCCCCGCCCGGGGGCGTCCGGCGAGATCCCGTACCTGCGCTTCACGCCGTGCCCGATGTCGCCCTTCCACGCGCGCACCCTCGCGCACTTCGCCGAGCAGCAGCGGGCGGCCCGCGCCGCGCGCGGCGCCAAGGGACCCGCGCGGACCGCCGCGGCCGCTGACCCCGGAACCCGCAGCGCCGTCCCGGCCCTCGGGGTGGCCGCCTACACACTTTACGACATGGTTTACCCGAACCCCGAGTTCGGCCCGCGGGCGGCGGCAGAAGAGTCGGGCGAGGCTTACGGCCTGTTCCGCGCGGGGGCGGTGGCACGGCGCCTAGCCGGGGCGCCCGTCGAGTGGAGACGGGCCGCGGGGGTCGAGGTCGAGACCGCCGCCGGGACGGGCGACGTCGCCCTCCGGGGGCCCTTCCTTGCTATCGAGCCCGCCGGCCCGGGGTCCCCCCCGGGCCTCGCGAGCTACTCGACGAAGTTCGCCGCGGCCGCCTTCTTGGTCTCCGAGCTGATCCGCCGCGGCCCCGGGAAGGTCCTGATCTACCTCGACCGGGTCCGGGGCGCGGGGGCGCTCCAGCAGCTCGAGATCCTCCAGGCGAACGGCCTGGCCTCGGAGACTTCGGCGGCGACCCCTTCGACGCTCTGCGCCGTCTGCGGCGTGGCCAAGAGGGACCACGAGTCGAGGGGGCGGGGCCCCGGCGAGGCCCGGGGCGCGCAGGCCGAGCAGCTCGCGCGCCTCCTGGGGGACAGCCTCCCGCCGCGGGGGCCGGAGCCCCCGGCCCACGCGTACACCCCCGCGCGCTTCCTCCTCGTCCACAGCGAGCTGGAGCCGGCCGGGGTGGAACGGGCCCTGGCCAAGGTCAACGCCCGCTCGAACCTCGAGGGCTACGAGTACCGGGGGCTCGTCGGCTCGAGGATCATGCAGGAAGGCAAGAACCTGATGGCCTTCCGCTACCAGCTGATCCTTTCGCTCCCCGACGACATCCCGACGTACATCCAGCTCCTGGGGCGGGTGAGCCGGAAGGGCTCGCACTTGGCGCTCCCCCCCGACCAGCGCGACGTGCGGGTCTGGACGTTCGTGTCGACGGGGCCCGGCGGCCCCGGAGACCCCGGCCCGGAGGTCCACCGCTACGCCGAAAAGATGCAGGAGTACTTCCCGATCCAAGAGATCGACCGCGAGATCCGGCGCCGGGCCGTCGACGCCCCGCTCCGTCACGGGGCGATGGCGCCCCGCCTCGCCGAGCCGAGCCTGGCCGGCCTCCCTTACGAGCCCCTCGTCCGCCCGGGGATGGTGGAGGAGGCCCCCCCGCGGCTCGCGACTTTCGAGGCCTACGGCCACGGCGACCGCGAGGTCGAGACGATCATCGGAGTCCTCCGGGCGCTCTTCGCCGTCCGCCCGGTCTGGACGTACGGCGACCTCTGGGCGGCCGCCCGAACGCCCGGAGCCGTCGCGGGCCTCGCGGCCGACCCGGCCCTCTTCGACGAGGGGAGCTTCGCCCTCGCGCTGGGCCGGCTCAGCGGTCACAATCCCCGCCTCTGGGTCGACCCGCCGGCGGCGGCCGCGGGGCTCCCGGCGGCGAGCCGGACGGAAGACTTCGGGGTCGCCCGCGCGGGCGAGTTCTACGTCCTGGCCCCGCCGCCCCGCCCTGGGGGCGAGGGGCCCGGCGGGGGGGCGGTCGTCGACATCGAGTCGTACCTCCGCGACGACCCCCCGCCCGTCCGGGTCCGCGTCGGGGTCGCCGAGTTCGTCCGGACCGAGCGGGACTCGCACAACTTCCGGGCGCGCCTGCGGAAGTTCGAGAGCGAGCTCGCGCGCCCGGGGGGGGCGCCGATCGAGACGACGCTGGTGACCTACCCGCCAAAGTTCCACTACGGCCTGCTCCGCCGCCTCGTCGAGGACGGGGCAGGGGGCGCGTCGGGCCCGGCGGGGGCGGCGGGGGCGGCCGCCCGGCTCTACCGCCGCTTCCGGCTGCTCGTCACGGCCTCCGAGCTCCGGGCCCACCCCGAAGCGAAGCGCCTCGGCGAGGCAGCCCTGACCGCTCCGCTGGCGGGGCGGGGGGCGAAGAAGGGCCTGCCCGGGAGCGCCCTCGTGGGCTACGTGACGGCCCGCTCGGTCCGCCTCTACGCGCCCTCGGAGCCAGCGTCCGCGGGGGAGCGCGCCTGGTTCGAGATCCCGCGCGAGGCCCTGGGCGTCGGGCTTCGCTTCGGGGAGAACGATGTCGCCGTCGGCTACGCGAGCCCGGGCGGCCAGCTGAAGGTCCGCCCGCCGGTCCAGGAGCTCGCGGCCGAAGAGGTCGCGGACGTCCGCTCCCTCGCCCGGGGGGCCGTCTGCCGGACCCGGTCGCGGGAGGAGCAGGAAGACCTGGCCAGCCGCCTCGGGGCGGCCACGCGCGCCGAGGCTCGGGGGGCGACGAGCGGCGAGCTCTGCGACCGGATCTTGGCGAGGCTCCTCGAGCGCGAGGAGGAAGCCAGGAACGGGAAGAACGGAATGCTGGAGGGCGTCCGCTGGTTCTACCTCCTCGACGAGCGGACGCCGTCGTTGGCCGTCGGGCGCCCCTGAGCGCGCCCGCTGGGTCAGCCGCCCGCGGCGAGAAATTTGAACGCCGGGGGCGTTGCCGAACGAGATGGCTCAGATCGACTGGAGCGATATCCAGGCGAAGCTCGACTCGGGCCTCGGGGGAATGATCGTCGTCGGGGACGACCCCCGGGCGCCCGGCATCACGACCCGCGAACAATGGCTGTCCGTCGACGCTCTGGTGTTCAAACAATTCGACCCGCAAGAGGACCAAGCCGCGAACGCGCCTGAGGACGGCCAAGTGCCCCAGGCGGGCGCAGTGACGGTCGAAAGGTGGGCCTGCGGTCACGGCTGGACCTACGTCCACGTAGATCCAGCCGGCCTAGCCGAAAAGTACCGCGAGCCGTGGATGACCACCGCCGTGTTCTACCCCGAGCGCGATGGCGCCTGGCCGAGCAACTAGCCCGCGCCTGGCCGAGCGACTAGCCCGGCGCCCTTTTTCGCGCCCGCAGATTTGAACGGAGCCGAAAAGACACAGGGAGCTATAGGCGAGATGATCTACCAGCGGGTTTTCGCCGTCGTCGTCAACGCCCGGGACGCGAGCGCCTACAGCATGGACCCCGAGCGCTACCTCATGAACCATCTCCGCGGCGTCTACGAGGCGCGCTGCTACATGGGCGCGCACATCCTCCGGGTCCTGAGGATCGTCAACCGCTCGCAGCCGATTATCAACGACGGGGACATCACCGCCCACAGCCACGTGAACGTCGAGTTCGCGGCCGAGGTCTCCACCCTCGGGCGCTGGGACGTCCTGGGGCGGGTGGTCATCTCGGTCCTGTCGCCGCAGTTCGTCGCGGGCGAGTCGGTCGCCGAAGGCCTGGTGACCGCCAGCCTCGGCCTCGACCGCCCCGAGGCCCGGATCCTGCAAGAAGGGCAGACCGTGGCGATCCGCGTCCTCAAGAGCCGCTACCCCCCCTTCCAGGACTCCGCCACGGTCGCCGGGAACCTGCTGGTCTGCGAGAGCATCGCCCCCGTGGGCCGGGTGGAGGCCCCCCTGACGCCCCGAGAGGCGACCGGGCTGAAGCCCCTGCTCGGGGCGATCCGGGAGCTCTTGGCCCGGCGGGCGAAGCTGCTCGAGGCCCGGCGCGACGACCTCTTCTTCTTCGAGGTCCACCTCTACGCCTACCGCTTCGACCCGCCCCCCGACGAGGACGGGAAGCCCCGAGGCATTAAGGTCCGGACCGAGGGGGCGGCCGACTGGGAGGGCCCCCTCGGGGTGCCCGCGCCGCCCGGGGCCGAGGCCGTCAACCTCCTCGAGTACGTCGAGAGGGTCGCGGCCGGCGAGGCCGACGCCGCCGCCCCCGCGCTCTGGTGCCGGGACCTCAGCCTCCACCGCTCGGCGCCCCTGGCCCTGCGAGCCCCCGCCAGCGGAGCGGAGGCCGCGCCGGCCGGCTGGGTTCAGCCAGTGGCCGACTCGGCGAAGGTCGCCTTCGAGCGGATGCTGATGAGCGTTTACAATTTCCTGCTGGCCGTCGAAGAGATGGCCCGGATGTACAGCACCCGGGACGAGCTGACCCGGCACAAGAACGTCTGGGCCGTGATGCGCCGGGCCCAAAAGCCCGCCCCCTAAGGCCGGCCGGCGGGCTTTTAGAGTCAGTTTTTGTCTCCACACACCAGCGCGGAGAAGTCACGCGCGACGCCGGGCAGTACCTCGCGCCCACCGGACCGACGATAACAACAGCGCCCACATGAGCCAGGCGGGGGACAGGGGCGGCCGGAAGCCGACGAGAGACTACCAGAGCGACTACATCGTGGACAACGCGTTCACCCTCGACTCCAAGGCGAAGAAAGCGATCCTGGACCTGGTGATGATGGAGGTCATCCGGCCGGACTCCGAGGCCGAGGAGGGCGCGGATTCCGACAGCGGGCAGGCCTTCGACGATGTGGTCTTGCTCTGCAACCAGAAAGGGGTCGAGATCGTCGACGGGATCCAGCTCGACAACATCAACAACCCCAAGGTGATCGAGCATATTTACAACATCGTCCGGAATCGCCGGGAGTCGCTGGACGAGGTGCCCGCGTAGGGGGCGCGGCCGAAATGAACGAACGTTTCGCCCGCCCTTTATACGGCGGCCCGGCTCGGCATGGCGGACCCCGACGATGTTCTGCTCGCGTACGACGACTTCTATGTGCCCGGCGCGCCCCCCGCTCCGCAGCCGCCGGCCACTTACGCCAGTGTCGCCCGAGGGGGGGACAGCGACTACTACAGAGAGGCGATCGCCGGCACGCTCGGCGGAGGGCCGCTCGCGCCCGCGCACGAGCGGGCTGAGGGCCTCACGGACGACCAGGACTATACGGCCGCGCTCGAGGCTTTCATCGCCGCCCGCCGGAGCTACGACGACGCGGGTCCCGTTTCGGCAGATGGGGGTGGTTGGGAGGTCTACGCCTGCGACTGGGAGGAGGGCGAATCGGCGGGAGAGGGCCTCGCGAGGCACACCGAAAATGAGGGGCCGGTGGGCGGGGCCCCCGGCGATTCCGATGACGAGGACGCCCCGCTCGGCGCGTTCATCGAACGGGCGGAAGAGGGCCTCGTGAGCCACACCGAAGAAGAGGGGCCGGTGGGCGGGGCCCCCCCGGAGGCCGGGCGGGAAGCCACGGGGATCGCGGCTTACGTCACCAGCTGCGGGCGGGCGGAATAGCCCCCCGCGGGAGGCCCGCGGGCCCAATTGAAGGTCCGTTTTTTGTCGGGTACCCCATGGCGAACCGGATCTTTAGCAGCGAGCGGGTCGGGCGGACCCAGGTCGAAAGCCAAAAGTGCCTGCCCATCTCCGAGGTCGTCGAGATCGCCCGGGAGATCTGGACAGAAATCTGCGGGTCCGGCGTGAGCCCGAGCGACGATGCCGGGAACGACGCCCTCTACCAGCGGCTCCACAAAGAGCGCAGCGACTTCAGCGCCTCCTACCCGCTGATCCTCAAGTGGATGGTGAAGGCCCGGGAGTTCAAGGAGAAGGTCTTCCGCGACTACCTGAATAAGTTCGGGCGGGAGACCGTCCACAAAGACCGGCGCACCTTCCTGGAGGTCCAAGGCGAGTACCTCGTCCTGCTCTACAAGGACCGCAATCCCCGGTTTGGGGCTCGCGAGGTCGGCGAGTACCGGAAGGCCATCCGGAAGCAGCTGGAGGACGAAGACAAAGAGTTCGCGAAGAAGGCCGAAGAGGCTCAAGAGCTGGTCAAAGAACTCGACGCCCTCGCGGACCAGGAGAGGCGGAAGCGGATGTACGAAAGCCTCGTGGCCCAGAAAGCGCAGTAGCCGCGCGCGGCCGTTTTTTATCCCGCCGCTCTCGGTTTGAAGAGAGGCGCGGGGGGCCATATCCGCAGGGGAAATGTCCGCGAGGCTCAACAACGCGCGCACGCCGGACAGGACCCGCCCCGCCTCCGTCCCCGGGGGGGGCACCGCAACGGCGCTCGGGGACGCGGCCCGCGAGATCGACGGCCATATGTGCTCCCTGCACCGGATCGCGGCCGCGCTCAGAGAGGCCGCCGAAGCGTCGCCGCTCCCGCCCGGGCCGAGCGCCGGCGGAGTAGGGAAGGCCCGGCCCGGGGGGGCTACGGCCGACCTCATGCGCCTTGAGACGCGTAAAAAAAGTATCGAAACTCTCCGAGCCCTGGCCAAGGGCCTGCGGGACCTGGGGGATGTGGTCGGCGAGGCCGAAGAACGCGCCGTCCGCCTCCAGGACCGGGAGGTGCAGGCGGTGCGGGACTGCCTAGCCCAGGCCGCCGTGGCCGGGCCCGCCGACCCCGGCGGCCCCCCCGCGGGGCACGGCTCGGACGCCCCCTCAGTAGGAGGCTCGTCGGCGTTTGGGGAGCGACGGGGCGGACCGGCGCTGGCTCCGGCGTGGAGCGACCCGGCGGTGACCGCCCGGATCGTTCGGGGGGCGGACGCTCCGCCCGAGCACGACCCCCGCCCTGCCGCGACCACGGAGGGCGCGCCTTCCAGAGCGCCCGGCAGAGGGAAAAAGCGGGCCCGGGTGCGGGCTCGCCGACGCGCGTCGGAGCCGCACGCCCGAGAGGGAGAGGTGAAGCCCCGCGGCGCCCCCCCGGGCGACGCTCGCTCGCAGCACCTGCCCGAGGTCGCCGGCGCGTCCCCGGCGCCGCCGCCCGCAGCACGCTCAAGCTCCCCGCCAAGGTACCCCCCCGCGGGGGCCGCGACCGACCGCCCAATGCCACTGGGCACGCCCCCGAGCCCGGTGCCGGTCCAGTTCCCCGGACGCCTGGCGATCCCGCCGCCGGCGCCCGCCCGCTTCGCTGAGCGCTCCGAGCCGCCCACTTCGCAGCGCGCCCGGGAGACGGTCATCGTGGAGCTCGACGGGGCCATCAGCCTCGACGCGGTCCTTGTCCCCGATGAGCTGACCGACCCCCGCGAAATCACGGCGTTCGTCTCGACCGCCGAGCTCTACTACATTCGGCGATGGGACCACTTCGCGGTTCGGGTTGGGGGCGTGGTGTTTCGCGGCAACGTCGCCAAAATATACTCCGGCCGCGCCGGATCGGCTCGGGGCGCGAGAGGGCGGGCGGCGGTCCGGGTTGCCGAGTGCCGCGACCGCGAGCGCTGTCCCCGCGCATCTTGCAACTACTATCACGACCCCGCCTGGGCGCCGCGTGACCCGCCCGAGGTGTCCGCCGCCGGGTGGCCAAAAAAGCCCCCAGACGTCCGGAATTTCCTCGCGGAGTCATGGGTCTACGCGCCCGCCGGGTCTCGGGGGGGCGCCCGGCACGCCGCCCGGCGGTTCGGCTCGCGTGAAGCGCTCGAGGCCGACCTCTTGCGGGTGACTCCCTCGGCCGCCCGGCTCCACCTCTCCCAGACCGCCCACGACATCCTCTGCGGGCTCATACTTGCTAAGTACGTTCTGGGGGAGTGAGGACCCCACCCTGCGGAGCGGCGGGCGCCAGCGTCCCTATTTTCCGCGCGGTCTGGGCTCTGAGATCGCGCATTTTTCGGGCGAGGTGCTCGGGTGGGTACGCCGCGGGGCAGGGCTCGGCCGTCGGGAGGACCCGCACCGGGCCGAAGTCGCGCCGGCCGGGGAGAGACTTCGATCGGCCCCCGGCCCTTTGCCCCGAGGGCCTCTGCGCGGCGCCGCCACGTGCGTCGTCGCCCGCGCCGTCCGCATCGCCCGCGCCGTCCGCATCGCCTGCGACGCCCGCGCCCCCCGCGCCGCCCGCGTCGCCCGCGGCGCCCGTATGGAAGGCTGCCAGAACAACATCGACGTCGACGGCCCGCGGCGAGGGTTCCCCGAGGGGCGCGGGCGGCGCCCGTGGCGGACAGGAGCGGCGCTCGCGCCGCCAGGCGTAGCCGCCCGCTTTGCTGCATTCCTCGGAGGCGGGCCCGATGGCGCCCGCAGTGACTAGGCGCCCGGCCACCCGAAACTGAGCCTCCGGGGGGAGGCTCAGGCGCCGAAGGCTCACCGCCCCTCGGACGTAGTTTTTAACGTATCGGAAGGCCGGGGCGACCGTCTTTTCTAGGCGCCGCGACTCTGGGTCGTCCACCTGCCGGATCTGCACGATGTCCATCCACCGGAGCTCGCAGACCTCGGCGACCTGGGGCAGTGAGCGCAGGGAGACCTCTAGGGGGATGTCTCGGCGGGAGACCGCGACATAGTAGACGCTGACGTACCGGACCCCGAGGTGGACGTGGGAGCTCTGCCGGCGGAAGCCCGTCAGGATCTGATAGTCGCGCTTCCCGACGCCGGCCTCCTCCTCGAACTCGCGGGCCGCGCAGAAGATGTCGGCCTCCCGGTCCGACTGTCGGCGCCCTTTGGGGAACTCCCACCTCGGGCGGACCTGGGTCTTGGAGTTCCGGGCGAGCCCGACGAGGACCGCGCCGCCGTCGTCCTTGATCCAGGAGCTCTGGAACTTGGCCCTCTTGCGCTGGTAAAGGTCACCCCGCTTGGCCGTTAGCCAGATCCGGAACCACATCTGCTCGAAGTTGAGCGAGATCACGTCGAGCTTTTCGTCCAGCGTCATCGTGTCGAACAGGGCGGCGACGCCGGGGAGGTCTCGGCGCGAGTAGCGCCCGTGGACGAACTCGGAGAAGGCGTAGGAGTAGCGCCCCCTTCCCAGCACGGCTTCGGGTCGGCGGGTCTCGGGGTTGATCCGGACGAGGATGATCCCGTACGAGATCTTTGAGTGGTAGCGGGCGCGCCCGCGCTTTTTTCGGCCGCCGGGGCGCCGGGCCCAGCCGCCCCCGTCCAACGCTCCAGCTAGCGGGGTCCCGCCTCGCGCGCTTTCTGAGTCTTCCTGGCCAACCGCGGTGGGGCTCGAGCTAGCGGGGACCAGCGCGCGCGGAGGGACCTGCACGCGAGGCGGGACCTGCGCGCGAGGCGGGACCTGCGCGCGAGGCGGGGACTGCACGCGAGACGGAACCTGCGCGCGAGGCGGGGGCTGCACGCGGGACGGAACCTGCGCGCGAGAAGGGCCCGCCGTGCGCGGGGAGCTTTCACTCTGCGACGCAAATGTGACCCTGGGCGCGCCCGAGGGGGCGCCCCCGAAGGTCTTTCGGTTTTTGCCTTTCGCCATGTTCTCGGCGAGCTCAAGGTCGCGGTCTCTGCGCGCCGGTTACCTCTTTGGGGGCTTATCTCGCTGGGGTGTCCTGCGAGCCCCGTGCCCCTATGAGCGAGCCACCCGGCGCCTTCAATACCCGGCTCTTTTTGTCCGCCGGGTATTAGAGCTCGTCGCGCGACCTGCATTATCTCGAGCGCGATGGCCGTCCCTTTGCTTGAACCCGACCTCCGGCGGACCGCGGGTCTCCCCGACCGCCGCGCTCCCATGCCACACCCAGCGCCCGGAGCCCCGAGAGACAGACTCAGCGAGTATGGCCCCGCCCGTTCGGTCGCCAGCTTCAGTCTCGGCGCCTCGGGAGGCACTGCGTCGTTCGCCGGGGGGTACGACCCCCGCGGAGCCCGGACCGCGGACCGCTTCCGGGCCCGGGTGCTCGCCCAGTTTGAGTCGCCCGAGAACTTAAGCTACCTCAGGGGCGTTTTCCGCCAGGAGCTGCCTCCGGGCCCCCTCCGCGACTTCGCCCTCGACACTCTCGACGACTCCGTGCGCGAGTTCGGGAAGAGGGAGGACCTCTTGTACTCCGACCCTATTGCCCAGCGAGGCGATCTGCGCCCGGCCGCCAACATGTGGTCGGAGGTCTCGCGGCTCAACCTGGCCTTTTACGCCTATCGGATGCAGTTCATCCGGGACAAGAGCGCCCTGCTCTCCGGCCAAAGCGGAGACGGCCAGTGGGACGATGACGAGCCCTACCACTACCGGATGCTCGTCGCCGACTCGATCCGCCCCCCGGGCCTCGAGCATCTCAACACGCCCGGCCCCCTCTACGGGATCCTCGAAGACCAAGTGGCCGATCGCCATTCCGCCGGCCCGCAGATGGGCAGATCCGGCGCTGGGCGCGGGTCGTGGGGCGGCTGCAAGAAAGAGGCGTTCGCGCCCGGCGCCCCGCGCAGCTCGCCAGCCACCGGCGCCGGGCGCGGCCGCGCGGGCCCGGACCCCATGGTGGGCGTCGCTCCCACCGAGTGGGGCTGGGACGGCGGGGACCCGAATCGGACCGCCGAACAGGCGATCGCGGAGTACTGGGGCGAAGGGCACGTCGAGTCGACGGCCCTGGGCGCCGCGGAGCAGAAGAGCGGCCTCGTGAACGGGAGCCTCTACTGCTGGGGCGACACCTGGAAGAACAACGGGGGGACCCGGTTCATGCGCTACGAGGAGATCCCCTTCTGGCAGAAGGGCGGGATCCGGGCGCACGACTACGACATCGAGGGCGACCTGGGGACCGGCATCCGCGAAGCCGATACGCACGTCCGCCGATGGGAGACTGACCGAATGCGCGAACCGCGAGGCGAGGAGTACAGGCATTATGGCCCCAGATCCGGCAGTTTCGTCTAAGGGCTGAGGGCTCGCTCTTTTTCGCCGCGGCCGGCAAAAAAGGGCCCGGGCGCCGGCTTCACTTCTCCCGGCGGAAGATGACCTCGCCGAAGAGGCCCAGGTAGTCGAAGTCGGCGGGCGTCAGGTTCCTGTAGTGGCTGTTGGCCTTGAAGTCGCCGAAGCGGGTCTCGAAGCCGGCGACCACGGGCGGGCCGAAGCCCCTCTTCCGGAAGGCCTCGGTGAGGGTCTCGACGTTGAGGAGGTACTCCTCGTAGTACTCCCCCCGCGTGAAGGGCAAGACGACCCCGATCTGCTGCCCGGCGGCGGTCAGCCCGTCGTCGGAGTAGTCCCGGCGGATCGAGTACTTGACCCGCTCGCCGACGCGGTGGCTCCAAGCCTCGCCGACGCCGATCTGGTGCCGGCCCAGCCAGCCGTGGACCCGGTCGCCGAACATGTCGGTGATGATCACGACCCCGCCCACGCGGACGAGGGCGTGGCAGAGGGCCGCGAAGTTGGCGAGCGACCCGGGCGTCCCGGCGAGGTAGTGGAGGAAGAGGTTCGCCACGACGGCGTCGGCGCCGTTGTCGGGCGCCTGCCCCCCCTCGCCGAGGGGGCCGCCGGGGAAGCCGGGGACGTTCGCCCGGATCTTGGCCGCGGTGTCAGCGGCGGGCGCGGAGAGGTCGCCGGCCATGGCGTACAGGACCATGGGGTGTTTGCTCTGGTGGTGGCGGCGGTCCCGCCCCCGCCGTTTCGGCTGGGCGAAGCTGTACTTCCTCTGGACGAGCTCGGAGAGGGCCCCCCGGTCGCGGTCGACCCCCACGAGGTGCCCGACCTCGGCGCCGAGGTACCGCCCGAGGTCTTGGCCGTGCCCGACGCCGAGGTCGACGACCCAGCTGGCCCTGTGGAGCTGCTCGGAGATCCGGCGGCTCTTGATGTAGGAGGTGAAGGCGGTGTTGGGGGCGTGCATCTCGGACTTGGCCTCGCGGAAGTAGTCGCCGCTGGGCCCCTCCCAGAGCATCGCCTCGGGGAAAGGGTCGACGTAGTTGAGCCAGGTCATCTCGGCGACGCGGAAGTTGTTCCCGAAGAAGCGCCCGGCGGCCAGGTCGCGCGCCCGGTCCTCGCGGACCCGGGCCAGCTGCCAGCTCGGGGGGCTGTCGGTCCCGCCCCCGGCGGCGGGGCACCCCCCGGCGCAGCGGAGCTCGATGATCTTCCCCTCGATCTCCCGCGCCCAGCCGGCCCCGGCCTCGCCGGGCGGGCGCTCGGTCGGGTGCTGGTAGAGGTAGGCGTAGGGGGCGTCCGAGGGCGAGAACTGGATCGGGGCGTAGCTCCCCGAGTTGGCCCGCGTGCCGAAGAGCTCCTGGTAGCCGGGGCAGCGCTCGAGGCCCAGGGCCTCGCGGAGGGCGGGGTTGATCCCGACGAAGAGGAAGTACAGCTCGCAGCCGGGCGCGCTGGCGAAGCGGGCCCCGCCCGCGCCGGCGAGCACGCTGGCCGGGGGGCGCCGGGCGAGGAAGTCGATCGTCGTGTCCCAGTCGGACTTCCACTTGAAAGTCTCGGTCTCGGCAAAGCTCGCCCCCGGCTTCACGAGGATCCGCCCGTCGGTCGTGTAGGGGCGGGAGCCGAGGTCGACCTCGCGGAACTGGGCGCCCAGGGCTTCCGGCGAGCTCGAGGTCAGGTGGACGTAAGGCTTCGCCTCGACCTTGAGCCCGTAGCCCTGGAGGGCCTTGACGGCCTTGGCGAGGTGCCCGTGGCGGACCTCGAAGGGCTCCCCGGCGACGTTGAGCCCCCGGTCGACGATGACGTCGTAGACGTACAGGGCGAGGTCGGCCTCTTTCGCGCCCGCCACGAGCTCGCCGAGGACGACCGTCGTCGCCTCGCCCTCGGCGGGGTCTTCGGCCTGGGAGCGCTCCGGGCGGCCGGGCTTGCGCCCCGGGGCCACGAACTCGCGGAGCTGGTCGGCGAGGAGGGCGAGCCGCGAGCCCCGGGCGGAGGCGACGGCGTGGAGGCCGTCGGCCTTGTCGGTGGCCCAGTAGCCCAGGGGCGGGTAGATGTCTTTGTACTCGACCCGGGTCAGCGAGCGGACGGCGAGGGTCAGGTCCCGGACCCCGGCCTCGTACTCGAAGCGCTGGAGGAGCCCGGGGGCGTCGGTGATGACGTACTGGGCGACCTGGTAGACCTCGGCCTGGTAAGCCGCGGTCTGCAGGTACTGGGGGTTCGCGAGGCGGAGCAGGCTGCCCGCCAGCTCCTGGAGGTAGGCGGGGGCGAAGCGGGCGTCGTCTTCCCCCCGCCGCTGGGGGCCGACGTACTCGAGCTCGATCTCGTAGCGGTAGAGCGGGCGGGTGGTCGAGTCGGGGTCGTCGAGGCCGAGGCGCGCCAGGAGATTCGCGGGGGTGAGGCCCGGCAGGAACATCTCGGCGGCGACTCCCGCGAGGCTGCCGGCCTCCGAGCCCCGGATCTCACGCGTGATGGTCAGGTCGGCCCGCCAGCTCGCGACCCGCTCCAGCGGCCGCTCCGCCGCCGGGCCCGGCGCCACTTTCCCCCGGGCCGCCAGGGTCGGGCCGGCGACGCCGAGGGGGAAGGAGACTCGGAGCTTGGCCCGGATCGTCGCCCCCGCGTCGGCCTGCGGGCGCTCGTCGCCGAGGTCGGTCTCGACCGACAGGACGACCTTGTAGTTGAGCGCGAAAGGGTTCTTGACCTCGAAGGGGGGGAAGAGCGCCCGCTTGCGGTAGCCCCGGTCGCCCGGGATCCGCCGCCCGCCGGCGAAGCGGACCTGCTTGATCAGGTTCGCCCGCTCGTGCCCCCAGCGGTCCCGGTTCCGGACCGCGCGCGGGTCTTCGGGCATGACGCTGTTGATCATCTGGGTGATCTCCCCGGGGCCGGCCCCGAGCCCCCCGGCGGCGAGGGCCTGCAGCGTGGCCTCGAAAATCGGGTAGTCGACCCTCTGGAAGCGGGCCTCGAGCTCGACCTCGTCGCCGCGGGGGTGGGCGTGGGGCTCGGCGCGGCCGCTCGCGGCCTCGCGGGCGATCTTCTCCTCCCAGGCGCGGGTGACCCGCACCCCCTCCATCTCCCGGACGGCCCGGAGGTAGTTGGCGAAGAGGCGCTTGAGCGTCGGCGTCTCGGGGCGGCTCGCCATGGCTCTCTGCCCTATAGCCAGTCCGGATCATTTTTCTAAATTTCCGGCGCATTTGAAGCCCCGCCACTAGTCCGGAAAACATGGACAGCAGAACCGGCAGTATGACCCAGCCGGCAGGGCTTTTCGTAACAATCGAGGGCGGTGAGGGGTGCGGAAAGACGACCCTCGCTAGAGCTCTGGAGGGCGACCTGGGCCCCCGGGCCCTGTTCACGAGAGAGCCGGGGGGGACTTCCCTGGGCCGGAGTCTGCGGGCGCTGCTGCTCGCGGGGCCCGCGGCCGACTCTTCGCTCCAGCCCCCGAAAGTCGGCTCCTTGGCCGAGCTCCTCCTCTTCCTGGCGGACCGGGCCCAGCACGTCGAAGAGACAATCGAGCCTGCGCTCAGCGAGGGGCGGGTCGTGGTATGCGACCGGTTCGCCGACTCGACACTGGTCTACCAGGGCTGGGCCCGGAGGGGCGGGCTGGAGGGCCTCCTCGAGGTCGATAAGGTGGCGGTCGCGACCGGGCTGGGCCGCCTCGTTCCAGATCTCACCATTCTCCTCGACGCCCCACCCGAGGTTGGGCTGGCCCGGGCCCGGGCCGCCAAAAAGGGGAGCGACCGGATCGAAGCTGAGTCGTTGGCGTTCCACCGGGAGATCCGGGCGGGGTTCCTCAAGCTCGCCGAATTCTCGCCGAAGCGCTTCGTAGTTCTCGACGCGACGCGCCCGGCCGATGAGCTGGCGGAGGCGGCCCTCAAGGCGATCACGGCCAAGTGGGCCGAGCCCCCCGAGACCGAAGCGTCTGAGGGGTCGCCTTAAGGCCCCCGGCGGGAGTGCCCCGGGCGTCTGCGGCGCCGCGCGGGCCGCGGCGTCTTTTTGAACCCGCCGCCGTGGCGTATACAAAATGGCCGCCACGCCCGCAGGATCCGCCGGCAAGACGTACATCCGCGACATGAGCGAGGCCCTCCGGGCGGGCACGGTCCCCGGGAGCTTCGACCCCGAGAGGACGGTCTTCACCTTCCCCGAGGTCGAAACCGAGAACTCGCGCGGAGGGCGCCAGGTCTGGACGGCCGAGGTTCGCCTGCTGCGCGACGGAGCTCCGGTGCGGATCGAGCCCGAGTACCTCGCCCAGCCGGTCCCGGGGCTGCCCGGAGACGTGGGGGAAATTACAACGCTCTCCCGCAACATCGGGGCCGACGGGTTGGCCGGCCCCCCCCGAGCCGGCGCGCGGCCGACGCGGGTGGCCAAAGGGAAGAACCTCGGGAAGGCGAACGCGACCAACGTTATCACTCAGGCCCTGCGCGACGCCTTTAGCCTCTACAACAAGATGCGGCGACGGGCATCCCCCGCAGCCGCAGCCGCCCCCGGCGAGGGCGCCCCCGAGGCGGACGCCCCCGAGGTGGGAGAGAGCCCCGGCCCCCTCCAGCCCCCTCCGATGCTCCTCCAGAAGATCGACCAGACCAGGGGAGGGACCCTCGGACCCGCCGAGTTCGAGCGGGGAATCACCGCCCAGCGGAAGCTGAACGGGGTCCGCCTCGTCGTCTACCTCGGGGGCGACGGGCGGGTCATGTTCTACTCCCGCACCTCGGTGAACTACCCGGCCCCCCCCCACCTCGCCGCCGAGCTCGCGCGCTTCCTCGCCCCGCCGCTTCCGGGCCTGGACCGCGCCGAGCCGGGAACGGACGCGGGGGCCCCGTACCTCGACGGCGAGCTCTACCTCCACGGAAAGAGCCTCAACTGGATCACCGGCCAGGCCCACCGGGAGGTCAAGAGCCAGGACGAGCTCCTCGAGTTCCACAATTTCGACGTCTTCTTTCCGGCGCTCAAGGCCGCCGGCTCCGACCTCTCGAGCGCCGAGCGGCAGGCCTATCTCGACGCGCTCCACGCCCGGGAGGTGAAAAAGGAAGCCCCCCACGTCATCCGCGTCGAGAACCGGCGGGTCAAGTCACGGGCCGAGCTCGACGCCTTCATGGACGAGGCCCTCGCCGAGGGGTACGAAGGGGTCGTCGCCAGGAAGGACTGGGCGCCGTACCGCTACAGCTACAACAACTACCACGGGAACGCGGTCGTGAAGGTCAAGCCCATCTACGACTCAGAGTTCACGGTCGTGGGGTACACCCAGGGCAGGAAGGGCAAGGCTGTCGGCACGGTCATCTGGATCGCCGAGGTCGACCCCGAGCACGTCGTCGACCCGGCCGACAAGACCTTCAACGTCACGCCGAAGGACCTTTCGGAAGACGAGAGCCGCACGATCTACCAGTGTCTCGGCGAGATCGTGCGGCCGGAGTCGCCGGGCGGAACGCCCGCGCTCACCCGGTTCGACCGCGACTTCCGCGGGCGCCCTCTCACGGTCGAGTACCCCGAGCGCTCGGCGAAGACCGGGAAGCCGGTGCAGGCGAAAGCCCTGACCTTTCGGACTTACGAAGGAGGTCCTCAGGCGGACCCGGTGCGCCGTCTGTTCGAGGAGTGCCCGCTCGCGTAGAGGGGGGGCGCTGTTTTTGTCCGCCGCCGGGCGCTAGGGCTCCGTCGGCTCTCGCTCGGCGCCCGCCGCGTCTGCCGGCGAAGCGGGCCCGCTCTCTCGCCAGTCAAAGGCCCCCAGCATCGCCCCCAGGTCGTAGTCGGGGGCGGCCCCGTCCCCGCCCCCGCTCCCGCCCCCCCAGAACTCCCCGAGGTCACCGGGGGCGGCCCCCCCCTTCTCCCCGCCGCGCCCCCAAAGCGCGGGGGCGAGGGGGAGCAGCCCTCCGCCCTCGGCGGGCTCCCCTTCCCAGAGAGGGGGGCGGTCGTAGCGGCCCCAGTCGGTGGCGGGGCCCGCGAGGGCGTCTTCGGGGGCGAGGTTGTAGATAGGGTTGCCGGGGTAGCGCCGGACGTACCGGGCCTTCACGCCCCCCCAGATCGTCGGCGAGGTGAGCTTGAGCCCCTCGAGCTCCCGGAGGGCCGAGGGGACGAAGACCCGGGCGTCCTCCCGGGCCGCGCAGGGGAGCGCCAGCTGGAAATGGATCGAGCGGGCGAGGGTCGCGAAGTTCACCTGGGCGACGATCCCCTGGGCGTGGACGACGTCGACGCTCCAGGTGTCGTCGAGGACGCCGAGCCCGAGCACCACGAAGCCGAGGGCGGCGCTGAGGATCGGGACCCAGATGGGGACCCCCGAGCCGCAGCCGCTCGAAAAAGCCGCCATCAGCGCGCCGATCAGCCCCTGGGTCCCGAGGACCCCCCCGAGGAGTTTGGTCGAGATCGTGAGCTTGTTGCCCCACCACTTCGCCCCGGCGACCATCTGCTCGTACATCCAGGCGTAGCCGTCGGCCTGCCTGATCGCCCGGCGCATGGCCGCCTCCATCTCCGCGCTCCACGCCTGGGGCTCGGCGGCGGGCAGCGGGAGCTCCCGCTCCCAGGGCCGGGGGGAGCCGGCGGCCCCCCCCATCTCGAAGCCCCGGCGGGCGGCCGAGGCGTGCGCGAGGGCGTACTGGGTGTCCTCTTCGTCCTCGCTGGAGGCCCCCCCCGTCAGCGCGGCGCGGATAGCGGCGAAGGGCCCGGTCGCGCTCGGGCAGCTGGCCGCGCGCGCGCGCTCGACGCGAGCGCCGCCGCCGCCGGCGAGGCCTGCCACTTCGGCAGACTCAATCTCCATGGGCCCAGGTACCTCCTCGTCGCCCGGGCTCAAATGGGCGCGGCCGCCCGGCGGCCCGGATGCGAGGGGCGGCCGCGAGACGCGCGCGCCCGCGGGAAACTAATTTGAAGAGCTGCGCGCCTAGGATACCCGCCGAGCGCCCGCGCCCGCGATGAGTGACTTCCAGGCGCCTTACGCAGAGGTCGAGCAGGTCGAGTTCGCTGTCTTCAGCGACGAGGACCATCTCCGCCTGGGGGTCGACATCAACAACTTCGAGCACTTCGGCGCCGGGAACCTCCCGGTGCCCGGGGGGGTCTACGACCCCCGGATGGGGACGACCGACCACCACTACGCGTGCGCGACCTGCGAGCTCGGCAAGAAGGACGACCCCGGGCACCCGGGGGTCCTCCGGCTGCGGGCCCCCGAGCCCGGGCCCCTCTGGATCGACGAGATCCGCCGCTGGGCCCGGGTCGTCTGCCTCGAGTGCGGGGCCCCGATCCACCCCCCCGAGCGTTTCGCCGGGGTCGCGGCTTCCCGCCGCCTCAACGAGGCCGCCCAGGTGGCGACGGACGGGGTCCGCTGCCGGGAGTGCGGGGTGGTCCACCCCAAGATCGTCAAGGCCGATGACGACCGCTTCAGCTTCTACGCCGAGGCGCCCGCCCCCGCGGGGGGCGCCGACGACCGGGCCGCCCGGCAGACCCGCCTCTACCCCTGGAAGCTCCGCGAGAGCTTCGAGCGCGTGACCGAGGCGACCGTCCGGGCCCTCGGGCGGCCGGCGCGCTCCCACCCCCAGAAGCTGATCCTGACGGCGATCCGGATCCTCGAGACGACGGCCCGCCCCGGCGTCCGCCTCCTGGGGGGCTCGGGGGCCTCGGGGGGGAGCAGCAGCTACCACGACACGACCAACATGATCCAGTACATCGTGAAGCAGAACCTGCGTCTCCCGGAGATCATCCCCGAGCCCGTGACCCCCGAGGCCGCGAAGCTCTACCAGACCGCCGGCGAGCTGTACTTCACGATGGTCAAGGGCTCGGCCTCGGCCTCGCCGACCCAGGGCGCCCAGGGGAAGCGGGCGATCGTGGTCGGGGGGCGGCAGTTCCGCTCGATCGTCCAGAGTCTCCCCCGGAAGGAGGGGCGGATCCGGCGGAACCTCCTCGGGAAGCGGATCTGGAAGATCGCCCGGAGCACGATCTCGGGGAACCCCCTGCTCCGGCCCGACGAGGTGGGCCTCCCGGTCCACTTCGCCCGCCAGCTCCAGGTCGCGGAGACCGTCCGCGAGTTCAACCGGAGCCGCCTGATGACCTACTTCCTCAACGGGCGGGGGAAGTACCCGGGCTGCACCCGGGTCAAGAAGCGGGCAAGCGGCGAGGTCCACGGCGCCGACGGCCTCCGCCGGGACTTCCGCCTCGAGGTCGGCGACGTCATCTACCGCGACATCATCACCGGGGACATCGCCTACTTCAACCGCCAGCCCTCCCTCGAGCGGACCTCAGTCGGCGCCCACCGCGTCGTAGTGCTCGAGGACGGCGATCTCCGCCCTTTCCAGATGAACGTCATATCCTGCTCGAGCTACGGCGCAGACTTCGACGGGGATCAGATGAACCTCTGGCTCCCCCACTCCGAGATGGGGCGGGTCGAGGCCGAAGTCCTTTCCGACTTCAGCAACGGCTTCATCAGCACGAAGCACTCGGCCCCCGTCAACGGCCAGATCCAGGACTCCCTCATTGGCTCCTTCCAGCTGGCCCGGGCGTCGACGGTCCTTTCCAAGCGGTGGGCCATGGATCTTTTCGGGGGGGCCCGGGTCGCCCTCCCCGACTTCAGCGACAGCCTCCCCGGGGGGTACCCGGGGCGCGAGCTCATCTCCCGCCTCTTCCGCCAGACGCCCTTCAACCTCGAGCGCCAGACCAAGTGGTTCGACCCAGCCTTCGCGCCTTACGTCGACTACGACCCCGCCGAGACCCACGTCGTCATCCGCCGGGGGGAGCTCGTCCGGGGGGTCCTCGACAACGAGACCGTCAAGGCCGGGGCCCGGGGGGGGATCTTCCACCTGATCGCCCGCGAGTACGGCCCGAAGCGGGCGCTCGACATGGTCTTCGCCCTGCAGCAGATGACCATCGCGAACCTCGCGGTCCGGGGCTTCACCGTCGGGACCGCGGACATGGTGCTCACCCCCGAGGCCACCGAGGAGGTCCGGCGGATCGTCGCGGGCGTCCTCCGGGACTCGGAGGAGATCACGGCCCAGCTCGTCCGCGGCCAGATCGTCCCGCCGATCGGGAGCACCGTCCACGACTTCTACGAGAAGAAGCAGATCGCCGCCCTCGCGATCTCCGACGAGATCCTCAAGCCTGTCCTCGAGTCGATCGACCCCGAGACCAACGGCCTCTTCCAGATGATCGCGACGGGCTCAAAGGGGAAGAAGCCCAACCTCATCCACATCATGGCCGTCATCGGGCAGATCCTCATCAACGGCGAGCGCCTCAAGGAGCAGTTCGCCTTCCGGCGGACGAGCCCCTACTTCCCCCGGTTCGCGACCGACCCCCGCGCCTACGGCTTCGTCGCGAACAACTACATCAGCGGGATGGAGTCGGCCGAGTTCATCGCCAGCGACATGAACGGGCGCTTCGACCTCATCAACAAGGCCCTCTCGACGGCCACGACCGGCTACCAGAACCGGAAGTCGATCATGGCCCTCCAGTCGGACATCGTCGACCACTACCGCCGGGTGACGAAGAACTCCCGGGTCGTCCAGACCCTCTACGGGGGGGACGGCCTCGACACCCGGCGCGTCGAGCGGGTCCGCTTCCGCACCGTCGCCCTCTCCGACGCCGAGCTCCGCGCGGGCTACCGCCTCGACCTCGGCGCGCTGCCGGGCGGCGGGGCCGCCGAGCCGGCGCCCGGGGGCGGCCTCGAGGAGGCCCAGGCGGTCTTCGACGCCGAGCTCGAGCAGCTCCGCCGGGACCGCGACTACTACCGCGAGGCCTTCCTCGTGTTCGCCGACCTCGACTTCGCCGACCCCTTCAGCGACGCCCGGCAGATGCCCATCGACGTCGGGCGCCTCGTCCGCGACGTCCTCGCCGCCGGGGAGGGGGGCGGCGGGACCCGGGACGCGGCGACGCTGCTCGAGATGCACCGGCGGGTGCTCCGCTTCGCCGAGGGGCTCCCCTACACCTTCCTCAACGAGATCCAGAGGCGCCGCCGGGCCCCCCTCGGGGGCCAGGTCCGGGCCGCCTCGGCCCTCCTCCAGATCCTCGTCCGCGCCGAGCTCTGCGGCCGGGTCCTCGCCAGCCTCACCCCGCCCCAGCTCGAGTACTGCCTCGGGGTCGTCGCCCTCAAGTTCGCCGCGGCCCTCATCGACCCCGGGACGACCGCCGGGATCCTCGCCGCCCAGGCCGTCAGCGAGTTCTTCACCCAGTACATGCTCGACTCCCACCACCGCTCGGTCGGCGAGGGGACCAACAAGGCCGGGCTCATCCGCCCCCAAGAGATCTTCGGGGCGAAGCCCCCGGCCGCCGAGCAGTCGGCCGAAATGCTCCTCCGCCTCGCCCCGGAGGTCGAGCGCGACCCCGAGCTCGCCCGCCTGGCCGCCAACCAGATCGAGCACATGACTTTCGTCCGCTTCCTCGCGCGCTCCCAGGTCCTGCTCGAGCCCTACGGCGACCCCCAGTACCCCGCCTTCGCCGAAGACCAGGCCTGGGTCGCCGAGTTCGAGCGCCACCACCCCCTGCTGAGCCCCCCCGCCGACCTCTCGCCCTGGTGCTCCCGCTTCGAGATCGACAAGCCGATGCTCGTCCTGAAGAGCATGAGCCTCGAGGCGATCGCCGAGCGCCTCCGGAAGGCCTTCGAGAAGGACACCTACATCGTCCACACCCCCGAGAACGTCCCCCAGATCGTCCTCCGGGTCTACTACCGCTACGGGCTCTTCAGCAAGCGCTCCGGCGGGGCCGGGGGCGAAGAGAAACGGGTCCGCGAGGCCCACCGGGAGCTGGTCGGGACCGCGATCCGGGGGATCGAGGGGATCCGCAGCGCGAAGGCCGTCGAGATCAAGCGCCACCGGGTCGACCCCGCCTCCGGGGCCCTCGTCGTCGACGGCGCCGGCGAGAAGCTCTACGCGATCCGGACCGAGGGGTCGAACATCTACCGCGCGCTGCTGCACAAAAACGTCGACCCCCTCCGCGTCGTCAGCTCCTCGATCGGCGAAACCGCCCGGATCTTCGGCCGCGTCGCCGCTCGGGGCGCCATCCAGCGCGAGATCCGCCGGCTCATGGGCAGTGGCGCTTCGAACCCCCGCCACCTTATGCTCTACGCCGACGAGATGACCCAGGTGCGGGGCGTCACCTCCCTCGAGAAGGGCGGGGTCGCCGTCCGGGAGCAGAGCAACATCCTCCTCCGGATGGCCCACTCTTCGCCCGTCCAGGTCGTTCAGGAGGCCGCCCTCATGGCCCGCCGGAGCCCGGTCTACGGGGTCTCGGCGCCGCTGATGCTCGGCACCGTGCCCCGCGTCGGGAGCCTCTACAGCGAGGTCGCGATGGACGCCGACTTTGTCCGCGCCAACTCCCGCAGCGTGGACGATCTCCTCGACGCGCTCTGAGCCGGGGGCGCGGGCGCCCTGGAGCCCGCCCGCCCGAGCTCGAGGCCCAGGTAGAAGGTCCCGATAAGGAGGATCAGGCAGATGGCCAGGATCGCCTGGACGATTTCGCGGGTCTCCATCTCCGCCGGGCTTATACGCCCCGCGGCTTTTTTGCGCGCGGGTAGACGCGACGCCCCCGCAAAAACGGCACGTCTCGCTACTACGAGGGGACCGAGCCTCCCCGAGGGCGGGGCTACTGCGCCCGCCCGCCCCGAAAAGCTTGGGACCCGCCGCAAGGGCCTCTCACCGACGCTGAGCCGGCGGGCGATAAGTCGCTCCCAGGCGGGTTACCACCTCGCGCTCGGTCCGCGGCCGGAAGCCCTCCCCGGAGGGCCGAGGCCCCGCGAGAGAAGCTCCCGTCGCGGCTTTGTAGAGGCCGTACTGGTTGAGCCGGAGGCCCTGGCGCTTCGCGTGGGCGCGCAGGGCGACGACGTATTCCCGGGGCCCGCTGTGGGCCAGCAGCGCGTACGGGAGCTCGCTCTGGGTCGCCACGAAGAAGTCCACCGCGTAGGCCCGGCGGTCCTCCCCCCGCCCCCAGGCGACGATCGCCGAGCGGCGGCGGGGGCCGCCCGCCCGGGTCTCGACGATTACCGGCCCCCCCCGGGCCGCCGCGGCGGGCTCGGCGAGCTCAGCCCCCGGCAGGAGGCCTTCGAGCCGGGTCCCGTCGGGGACCACGATAAGGATGTCCAGGTCCTTCACCCGCGGGGCCTTCCGCCGGAGGCTCCCGACGATGCGGGTCGGGAAGCGCCTCCTTTTTGTCCCGCGGCGCCCTGCCTTCGCGGCCGGCGGGAAAGTCAAGTGGCGGCGGATCGCGGCCGCCGCTCGCTCGGCCTTAAGGCGGGGGACGCCCTTGCCGTTGGCGCCGGCCCGCCTCCTGGCCGGCGCGGCCTGCCCCGTCCCCGCGGCCTTCTTCCCCCTCCCCGTCCCCGCGGCCTCCTTCCCCCTCCCCGTCCCCGCGGCCTCCTTCCCCCTCCCTGTCCCCGCGGCCTTCTTCCCCCTCCCCGTCCCCGCGGTCGCAGGAACTGCTGGCATCGCTGCTATATTTCGCGCCGGACAAAAAAAGGCGCTGGCGCGGGCCCCGCTTCGCTGGCGGTCCGATCGCGCTTAGATCCCGAGCTCGTTGATCAGGGCCTCGTTATCCACGACGCTCGCCGCCTGGGCCGCGGCGGGGGGCTGGGCTGCGGCGGGGGGCTGGACTGCAGCAGGTGGCTGGGCCGCGGCGGGGGGCTGGGCGCCCTCCTCGACGTCGTCGTACCCCAAGAGGTCGATCAAATCGTCCTCCTGCCTGGATGGGGCCTCGGTCACCAAGGTGTGCACGCACGGGGGCATGCTGATCCCCATGCTGCTGTAGCAAATCGCGTCCTGGCAGAAGACACCGTCGTTCATGGAGCGGGGGGGGATCCTATGCACGTTCTTTGCCGTCACGTACTTGCCGTCGAATGCCAGCAACTCGAAGCGGGTCCGGCGGATTTCCTCGTCAAAGTACCTGGTTGCCCGGTCGTAGATTTTGAGTCTCTTGTCGGGCAGGTGGGTCTTTTTGTCGAACTTCAGCTTCATTCTTGCGATGGGGTTGCCGAGCGGCTTGCCCGCGTTCGGCCCGCCGGAGTCCCTCGAGATGGCCCATTGGACCGGGTCGCGGAGCTGGATGCTCTTGACTCGGAGGACGTTCGGGGGGGCCACCCCTTCGCTAATCTTCCAGTCGTCGGACTGGCTGTCGGAGATCACCTCGTTCTTCCGGAGCCGCTCCACCATCGTTCCCATGAACCACGCCGAGACGTAGGCCTGGAAGGTGAAGAACTGGGAGATTTTGTCGTCGTCGGGGAACATTTTCTCTCCGGTCGCCGGGTCGGTCTTGACCGTGATCTGGTCATCTTCGGTCTCGACCTGGACCCGGTACTTCTGGACCTGGATCGCGGCGTCTTCCCCCTTACGGGGCTTGGGGGGGCCGTTCTTGAACCGGTCCGGGAACTCTTCCGCGAGCTTGACGCAATCGGCTTCGTCGAGGGGGGCGATTTGCCCCGAGTGGACCTCACCGAGGAAGCGAACGTTCAGACGCGCCTCGACCCCTCCGGCCTTTGCGTTAATGGGCTGGAACAGCACTCCATGAGCGGCCTTGTTCTTCTTCCCGTCCTCCTTGAACACGTCGCCAAGGGCGCGCGCGACTTTCGATTTGTCGGCGTCGCCCAGGGTGACCTGGTGCCTGGCCAAAGCTTCGGCGCAAGCCGCATTGAGTACGGGCAGTTCGAAGTAGTGTCTATTGTTAGCCATAGTCGTCTTTCTTAGCGTCACTCTCGCGGGTTTCTCGCGGTTTTCTCGCGTTTGTCTGGCGTACTGGCTGACGGGGGTTGACAGGTGCCTAGGGCTGTGTCCGTGTTCAATTCGACCGGGCTTCAATTTTGGCGAGCCGGGGGCACGGCCCGTCGCAGTCCGGGGCTTGGCGCCCCCCAGCCCGGCCAGGCGCGGCCCTAGCCCGGCCAGTCGCGACCCTAGCCCAGCCAGGCGCGGCCCTGCCCTGGGCGAAAAAGCGCCTGCCTTCGGGGGCAGAGCTACGGGGCGCGTACGGGCGGGGCTCAGCCCCGCCGGCCCAGCGCCCGCCTAGTAGTGGTCGGTGAGGTTCATGGCGGTCACCAGGTGGGTCTTGCAGCAGTCGCCCACCTTCAGGGCCACGAGGACGTCCGACATGAGGTCTTCGGTCAGGGCCCAGTCGACGGTCGACTTCGTCGGGGCGACTCCTTCTTTCTCGAGGAAGGCCTTCACCCGTTTTCGGCGGATACCCTGGTAGATGGGGTCGAGGTCCCCGAGGGAGAGCCCGCAGGTGAAACAGGTCACGGGGGTGATCATCGCGACGGGTGTGTCCCTAAAAAAGGCGGTTCAAATGCGGCGACCGGCCGCTCGCGTGGCGCCGGCTCACTCCGCGGCCGACGAGGAGCCGGCGGCGAGGCGCAGGCCCTTGGGGTTCATCCCCGTCTCCTCGACGTAAGCGTTGATCGTCAAGACCGCGTTCGCCAGGGCGTCGGTCTGGCGGCCCTCCATCGCGCCGAGGTAGCGCTGCTTCCCGCCCTCGGCGTTGAAGACACTCCGCTCGTAGCTCTCGCGGCTCAGCTTGTCGCTGGTCGGGATGCCCCCCCAGTAGTCCGCGGACCCCACGACGGCGCTAGGGGTCGCCATGTACATGAAGTGGGTGCTGTTGATGAACATCTTTAGGCCCTCGATGGCCCCACCTACGACGATCTGCCCTCCCGTGTACTTGCCGGGGTTGGTGAAGTCGCGCTCGCCGACGTAGTCGTTGCCTTTCCAGGCTTCCGTGAACCTGATGAGCTCGCTGAAGGCCTCCGCGTTCCAGGCCTGCGCGCGGATCGGCGCGAGGTGGGCGGTGGCCGAGGCCCGGAACTCGTCCTGCCAGAGCTTCTTGTCGGGGGTTAAGAGCTCGAGGGTCGCCCGCTCGGCGGGCGCGGGCTCGCGGCCTTCGAGGCTCTCCCAGCTCCGGGGGAGGATCCCGGTCTGGCCCGAGATCGTGTTGTTGTTGACGAGGTTCTTGTAGGCCTCGAGCAGCTTGGTGGCGGTCTTGAGGCCGGCCTTCTCGCCCTCGTCGCCGACGAGGCTGACCCGGACCTCGTCGATCGCCTCGTTGACGGTCGAGGGCGCCGAGTACAGGAGGGGGACGATGCGCGTGTCGCCGACGAAGGCGGACTTGTCGGTCTGCGCCGAGAGGGCGTCGAAGTTCTCCTGGAAAGCCCGCGAGGCGTCGCCGCCGGTTAGGTCGACCTCGGCCCCAGGCCAGCTCCCGTCGGCGCTGGGGTCAAAGAAGCTGTCGGGGAGGAGGCAGTCGCCCCCCGGGGCCTTGTAGGGCTCGACGAGGAGGTGGAAGCAGACGAACGGGTCGCGGTCGATGAGGGGGAGGACGGCCTTCCAGACGGTGTTGTGGTGGCGCTCGAGCTGGCGCAGCATCGACGCGCTGGCGACCAGGTACGGGTCGGGGCTCGAGTGCCGGGAGGCGTCCGAGCTCATCCACTCGCTGAACATTTTGGCGAGCTTTCGCGCCCGGTCGAGGCGGACCGTGGGCCTGGCCACGGAGGCCTCCGCCCCGCCCCCCAAGGCCCCCCCCCGGCGGCGGCGTCTCCCGGAGCCGAGCTTCTTCTCGGCCTTGCGGGCCCCGTCGGTGGGGACCTCCCCCGACTCGACGACCCAGACGCTCAGTTCGCGCCCGCCGAGGGGCTTGAAGTTGTCCGCGAGCCTCAGCTGGGCTCCGTTCGAGAGCGTGACCGCGCCGCCGCTCGCCGACTTCGCCTCGAGCGCGGTGCCTAGCATGGTCGTGACTGGGCCCTTACCGAAGTCGCTCGCGGTCTTCAGGCATTTCTTGACGATGTGCCCCTTGATCTTGTCTTCGACGTCGGCCGGGTTGGAGGAGAACTCCCGGATGAGGTCCTTGCGCACGCTCTCGGAGGGGCAGAGGAAGGTCGTCCCGGCCCCCCGGGACGCGTTGAGCCGGCCGTCCAGGCAGACCCCGCGGACCACCGTGTGGAACGCGTCGTCCTCGTTCTCGAGCCACTCGGAGATCCGGCAATAGGTGTCGCGAGACGATTTCTCTTTTCTCTTACTTGTCATGGTGGCGGGAAACTGGCGTTACCTACCGCGTATACTAGGCGACGATAAAACTGCGCCCTCAGCCGAAATAATCGGCGCGGCGGCGGGCGGGCCGCGCCCGCAGAATTGAAGGCCCCCCCCGGGGGCACACTCCCTCAGACAGCAGTAGGCCGCTGTTCCAGCAAGCAGTTCTTGCGCAGCGGACATGGACGATAAGCCCGGAGGATCCCGCCCGCACTCACGCCCGGCGCCCGGCCACCGGATAACGATCGACCTCGACCCCGGGCTCGGGCCGCGCCCCCCCGTGACCGTAACGAGCGGCGCCGACTGGACCCACATCAGCATCGGCGCCCCTCCTGCCCGGAGCGGGCCCGGGGCGTCCGTCGCCGGAACACCGGTAGCTTCGCTAGCAGCCGCCCGGGGCCCGCCTTGGGCCGAGCCCGCTCCGGCCGCCCGCTCTCGGCCCAAGGCGGCCCGCGCGCCGCTGGGGGCCGGCTCGCCCGAGCGGGCTCTGGACCACGAGGGCATCGCCACCTATGTCTGGAACTACCTCTGCACGCACGGCCCCAACCATCCGTCCCTCGAGGACCGTAGCTGGCGAGGCCAAAAGAAGGTCAAAAACTACATCGTCTCGGCTTATGGCTTGCGGCCCGGCGAGGTCGCCGACGCCGACCTCGAGATCGTCGCCCGGCGGCTCACCGAGCTGGCCGCCGAGCTCGGGGCGCCAAAGTCCGAGCAGGACGGTAGATAGGCCAGCGTGCCGCCTGAGCCCCCGGCGGACGCCCGGCATGCCGAGCCGCGACGCGGCCCAAGTCGCCCGCCGGCCTTTTTTGGGGGGTTTCCGCATTAGACTTTTTTGCGCATGTTGTATACCCGTCTAACCAGGCCGCGGCACCGGAACACTTCGCTAAGTCGCGCCCTACCGAAGAACGCGTACGATCACCGATGGGGGGGCAGTCAACCAAAGAACACATCGCGGCGGCCGGGCAGGTCGCCCAGCAGGGCGCCAAGAGCGCCTACGCCGCCGGGAAGACCGTCGACTGGAAGAACGCGCCCCAGAACGTCATGCTGGGGGTCCAGACGGCCAGCCAGTCCGCTGTCGACCTTTCTGCCGCCGCCGCGCAGGTCTCGCAGCAGAGCCAGGCGGCCGCCGCCAAGACCCAGGAGAACCTCGCCGCGGCGGTCCCCGGGGGGCCGGGCCCTGCTTCCGCCCCGGCCGGGAGCAGCGGCGGCTCGGCCCTCGAGGCCACCAACAAGACCGCGAGCCTCTACCGCCGCCCCGTCACCGGCAGCGGTGAGCTCAACGCGTACGACCAGATGGTCGACGCCACCGCCGTCCAGGGCGGCTTCGTGGGCGGCGGCGCCGCCGCCGGGGGCTTCTTCGGCGGCGGGCCTTCCCGCGAAGAGGAGGAGGCCGCCGCCGACCTCCAGAGCTACCGCTACTCGGTGGCCTCGGCCACGAAGAAGCGCCTCGTCCGCGGCCTCGCCCAGGCGATGAAGGACGCCGGCCTCAGCGTCGACCCCGAGGCGAGCGGCGAGGTCATCGTCAAGCAGCTCCAGGACGCGATCCCCCGCCCCGACAAGGGGACCACCTTCTCGTCCAACGCCGGCTCCCAGGTCAAGGTCTGCCAGACGGTCGCCAAGGCCCTCAACAGGGAGTTCGCCAAGTCCGGCGAGGAGATCTTCGACACGAAGCTGGGCCCCAAGGCGATCTGCCTCCAGCTCGCCGACCTCGTCGACTCCCTCGCCCTCGGGCTCAACAGCGAGTTCCTCGAGGTCCACGCCTCGCTCACGCGCGCCCTCCGCCGCCTCACCGACCTCGACGAGTTCATGAAGGTCGCCCACCGCAACATCGTCGAGAACTCGAAGAAGGGGGACTACGCCGACAGCTCGGTCCCCGACGCGATCGACAGCCTCAACGAGCTCTACGCCCGCGCCGAGCAGATGCGCGCGCACCAGGTCCGCGTCATCCAGAACACCCTCGCCGTCGTGATCGGGCCCGCCCGCGAAGAGCTCGCCAGCGCCATGATGGAGCAGAGCGACGTCCACGACGTCGTCGCCGAGCTCGGCGCCGCGCCCGGCGGCAAGAAGATGGCCGACGCCATCGCGATGGTCATCAGCGGCGTCGGGACGATCGCCGCGATCTCCGACAAGGTCGACCGGGCCCTCCAAGAGACCGGCCTCTCCGTCGGCGAGTACGTCGACTCCGACCTCTCGAAGAGCGACCTCCGCGAGCGCCTCTTCGCCCTCCAGCGCGAGAAGCCCGACCTCGACTTCGGCGAGTTCTCCCGGGCGACCGAGGTCCTGATGAAGAACTTCTCGCGCCGCGAGGAGCTCCGCCCCGAGCTCGAGGACGCCCGCGCCGCCCACGGGGGGGACGACGTGCCCAAAAAGCTCACCTCCTACGAGAAACGCGTGCGCAAGGTCGACCGCGAGCGCGCGGCGCTCTACAAGCAGTACACCGCGCGGATGACCCGCCACTACAACGAGTTCCTCGAAGCCGTCAACGCGATCGGCCCCCAGCTCGGCAAGGAGATCCCCCTCAGCGACAAGCTCGCCGAGCTCCGGGATGCCGTCGCCGCGCTCGACACCAATGAGCAGCTCGGGATCGGCCTCGAGTTCGCCCTCATCGGCTACTACCGCGAGGCTGAGGCCCGCCAGGCCAAGGAGACTTACATCACCAACATGAAGATGGTCTTGCGGGCGGTCGACGACATCGCCTCGCTCGATATGTACCGCGCGTCCGGCAGCTACTTTGCTCGCCTTCGCGCCCCTATCGCGGCCATCCTCGAGACCATCGAATACTACTCCGGGCTCGTCTCAAAAAGGTTCGGCGCCGGCGAGGCGGAGGACTCCGAGGTCAAGGGCGGCGACGATCCTTACGAGTTCCTGCGTTCGATCCAAGACGAGGCCGGAGAGGCCGCCCGCTCGGCCTACGACCTGCAAACCGCCGTGAACGCCTTCAAGTACTTCTTCTACGTCGCCAAGGTCTACGAGAACCTCAAGCAGACCAGCCTCGAGCTCGAGTCGTACGGCGAGAAGTACACGAGCGTCCTCGGCGACGCCGTTGCCGGGAGGCTCCGCACCCTCAAGACCGAGCACAACGCCCGCGTCAGCCAGCTCGATATCGACCTGAAGAACGCGCCCGGCTCTGTGCCCGAAGCCGACAAAGAGAAGATCAGGGCGAACGCGAAGAACGAGCTCACTAAGGCCTACGAGTGCAAAACCAAGTTCTACCGAGCGCTCCAAGGGATCGACCTTTACCTCAAGGCCTTCACTTCAGGGATCGTGGCCCACCCCGAGGACGTCCAGGACATCAAGCGCATCCTCGATGGCGTCCAGGTGATCGGGAGGTGGTTCGTCGACGACACCGGCGACAAACTAGCCCGCGCTTTCGAGGAGATGCCCGGGTTCGATGGTAAGCACAAAGGCGCCTTCCCCTCAGGCTCGGCGGGGCATTACTACGCTGACCCAGACGTGAAGAAAGGCGACGTGGGGGTCCCTTTGGTCTTCACTGACCCGAAGGAAGCGGCGGGCAAAAAAGTGCGGGCTCAGATCAAGAAGGTTATCGACGACTTCCAGGCCCTTAAAAATCTGGTCAACGCATTCGCCAGGATCGGCGAGCGCTTCGGGGGAAAGTCCTTGGAGAAGGCGGCGTTCATGAGCCCCACCGAGATCTACTATGCTCTCCTTGAGTATTTGAACTGTTCGGCTCTGTCTCTTGGGCTTTCGACCCACGGCAATCCTCTATCCGATTCAGGAGTTTCTCTCGAGGGCGACGGCGCTAAAATCTCCATCACTGCGGGCAGAGGTGATGACAAAGACCTCGCTGCGAAGTACGGGCTGTTCTTCGGGAGCGCCGCGAACCGCGACAAGTTTCGGGGTGACTACCAAACTGAGGACCGCTTCTTCACCTACATCATCAAGGCCATGGCGGCTAAAGTCCTAACCGTCCTCGGGGTCTACGACCTCTTTGAGCGCCCCAGTCCTCTCTACGACCTCACGCCCACAAGGATGATCATCGGGGGCGCCGAGTTCGACAACGTTGAAGCTATCCCCGAGGCTGCCGAGCTTTACTTCCGCCTGCCCCGGCTCGCCGAGTTCTATAAGAGCATCTTCGGTTACGACAGCGCCCTGGAGGGCTCCGGGGGGGCCTACAAGATCTCGATGATCCCCGATTTCGAGGGAATCTTCGGCAACCTCGTGTCCCAGGTCTTCACCCGAGTGGTCGCGCCCGATTCGGGTGACTACTCTGACTCCGAGATCCGCATGCTCGTTTCCGAGATTAACAAGATCTACGCCCACTTCCGGGAGAAGGACGGCACCAACGCCACGAACGCCGCCCTCGCTGGCTTCGTGGCGGAAATTAACCGCCGCTACGGCATTGTGAAGAGCGCGGACTGGGAGGCCTACAAAAAGCTGTACAACTACCGCCGCCGCGGCCAGAGCGGCCTTTACAAGAGCGAGCGGGGCTCGCAGACCAATTACGCGATCCTCCCCGGGGAGACCGACGAATTCGCGCACGAAGGGCGGGCCCCTTCCGACCGCTTCTTGCTCCCCGGCGAGCTCCCCGAGACCAAGCGCCCCGACGCTGTCAGCGACTTTGACCTCGACAGCTACTCGAACTCGAGCGTTCAAGATGACTTAGCCTTCACCCACTGGAACCTCCTGAAAAAGTTCCGCAAGACGGTCGATGAGAAGTTCGCGGGCTTCGACCTCGCCTCGATCAGCTACGGGAGCCTCATCAAGCAGGCCTCGACCGAGATGTCTCGGGCGGGCTCTTCCGACAAAAAGATGTCCATCGCAACTCGGCTCATCCTGGGCTCGGCGACACTCAGCGGCGCTGACACAAGCAAGTCGTTCATGTTCCACGAAAGCGCGATCTTGGGGCTCGACATTCTTCGGTCTATTCAGGCCGCCCTCGAGACGTTCCAAAAAACTATCGCCTCCATCAACGTTGCCGGCGCTAAGAGCCTCCTCGGGGGTCAGCACGACGACGGCTCGGGAACCACAGCGACGATCGATGGAAGCAACCTGGTGGGCGCGTTTAAAGCCAAATACGGAGTTAACCCTGTCGCCGTCAGTGTGGTGGGGCTTGACTCAGGCTCGCCCGCCGACGCGGTGATCCGGAGGGTGTTCGATTTCCCCCAGGTGATGGAAACTCTCATCGAAGCGATCTTCGGCCTTACGTCCGATTTCGAGGGGCTGGTGCAGGTCCGCTTCCCTCAGTCCCAGGTCTCCCAGCTCCACCTGGACTTCTCGAAGCTTCGGAGGGTGATCGAGGAGCTTTACGCGGATGTCCGAGGCTTCTTCGACACCTTCCGCGCGAGCATCCCCAAAGATGTGATGGGCAATTATGAGGAGAGCCTCCGTCAGGTCGAGATTGGCCTCCTCGAAAAAATCGTCCAAGGCCCCCCAGAGACCATCGAAGAAGCTCGCGCGGGTGCAGGCAAAGCGGAGACCCTCGACTCAATCAGTCGCGTTGTCAACGAAACCTTCGTTGCACTCATTCGGGCGAAGGACTTCGACGATAATGTTCAGGGGTATGGCAACCTCCTCGCGAAGCTGGTCTTCTATGACGCTCAAGACGCCGGAGGCAACTCGGGCGTGAGCGGAGGTGTCCTCCCTTTCACTGGGGCCGAACCGTTTGACAGACTCTTGAGCGGTGCCGGGGACGCCCTCCAAAAGATGGGGCTCTTCCCCAAGAACTCGGCGGGAGGTTCGGCCGCCGGGCGCCTGGACCTGTATTCCTTGACTTTGGGGACAGGGTACTTGGACAACAACCAGAGCCTCTTGTTCATGTTCAACAAAATCCTGGCAAAGTACCTCCGCACTTTCTTCGATGTCGCGACGAACAAAATCTATCGCGGGCTTATCGACACCCTTGCGAATGGCGCGTTTAGTCGGGCCGTGATGCAGCCCGGCAACGCCATCCCCGATCTTATCTTCACTGGCGACGCCCCCGCCGCGTTCGGGATCCGCGGCGATCCCAAAAACGGGGCCGTCTTGACCAATTCTCTGGCGTGGGTGTTGCGCAGCATGGTGACGGCATTTGACCAGCGAAGCCAACAGAGTCTGCACCTGGTCGCGACGATGTCCGAATTGCCCTTGTACATGAAGGAAAGTTTCCGAGCCAACCTGCCGGTTTACGTCAAACTGTTCGGGATCCTGCAGATGAGAGGCGAGTTCTTCAAGCAGCTGATCAACCTGACTGAGATTAACTGTGCCCGTACTGTGACCGCGCTCGCCAGAAATTCAGCCGGCGCCACCCGAAGCGCCGACGAGTACATCGAGTACACCGGCGCCCTCGCCCCCGTCACCACTACCTTCGGGAGTGACACCACCGCCTTCGCTGCAGGATCGGTCTCTTCCCTCCATCCGCTCGTGGCCTCAGCTAACGTTGCTAACTCTGCGCAATTCAAGCAGCGCTTGACCGAGATCATTGACTCGGTCAACTCGGGCTGCTACACAGCCAGCAATGCTATTGCAGAAGTTTCTCGCGAGCTCGCTGACGTATCCCCCCTGTACTTCGAAACCCAGGAGAACTCGATCGCGCAATACAAGGCCCGGTACGGGAAGTTGCCACTGATGCCTCTCTCGCTCGCTCTTCGCCCTCTTCGCGATGCTAGCGGCAGAGGCGTGCTCACCTCCATGGTCCCGGAATACTCCTCCGGCGACCCACACTTCAAGTTCATGTACGGGACTCGGAAGGTTCTGGGACACTCCTCGGCCGAACTCTCTCTGGACGACATGCCCGGTGTCCAGCAAATCCTACGGACATACAACGGGACGTCCGAGGGTCGTGATAAGATCGAGCCCGACCGCTACGAGAGGTTCATGCGCAATGCGACTTCTTTGTTGCGGTACCTTGTGGATCTGCGGCATTACCGCGCGATTATGAGCAACAGCCCCGTAAACAAACCCGATCTGGGCTCCGTCTCTGGATTAAGGGGTTTCGCCTTCACGGTGGGGTCTTTGGCCGAGCTGGTCTCGATCGCCGAGAGCTCCTTCCAAGACGAGCAGATCCAGAAGATTGCGCAGGGGGTCCCCCTCGGGAGGGCCGACAGAACCCTGAGAACTGCCACCGGGTCCGCGCGCTCGAAGGAATGGTACGTGAACATCGTGGATATGAACATCATCCCTATTAATGTCCACGCGTTGATGCGCGGGATGCCATTGGCCCCTTTGTACAACTACGCCCACACGTTCGACCAGCTTGCATGCTCCATCTTTGGCGTCCCTCTCAAAGCCATCGACGACGAGACCGACTTGAGTGTGCCGAGCGCCACCACCAAGCACACGAAAGCCTTCTTGAAGCTGCTGCTGGAGCCTTACGCCCCTGTGGGCGAGAAGGTTTACGGAAATAGCTGGTCGTCCTCCGCGGACACTGGCCAAGGGCTTATTACCGATTTGTTTCGCGGCAACGGGGACTTGCCTCTAGGCCGCCCCAAATTCCTCAGCGACCAGATCTTCGGAAAAAGCTTGTTCGGCAATCTCGCTGCCTTCGGGAGGTCCGCCGACTTCGGCCCCGCCAGATCAGCCGACGTTGTTAGGGGGGCCGTGGCGTCGACCCCGGGCGCAAGTACCGCAAATGTGAATCAGCTGATCTACCTCAAAGAGTCAGAAAAGCCCGACGAGCGCGTCCAAGTCGTGCCCGTCGACTCGGGTGTGCGGAGGAAACTCGCGGCCGTGGGGCGGATGCGTTTCGACACTCGTCTGGTCCGCAATCTCGTGTTCATCACGAACGTCCTCCGGACTCTGCGCCTGAAGCTCAATACCGAGCTCACGCAGTACCGAAACGTTCTCGTCGACTCCCACAGCCTCGTAAACCCCAGCATCACCGAGTACGGGTACGTCGAAGCCGCTAACCGCGGCCGCAACCCTGCGCATCTGGAGACCCCCGCGACCAGACAATACCTCAGCGATCGCGACGACATCAAGTAAATAGTAAGCGAGGGAGGTTTACTTCTCCGGCGGGCGCCTGGTGGTGCCGACCCACGCCGTTCCTTAATTTTTTGAGCGCGCCGGCGTCGAGTTAATCTCCGGCAAGTATCAGGAAGGATGGACGCGGCGACGATCGAGCTCACTGGCATCCTGTCGGGCTGCGACGCCCACGGCAAAGTCCGGGTAATCCTGCTGGACGAGTCGGGCGACGGGGCTTTCGATCCCAGCCTGGCGAGGCTGCGCCGGGCGGCCCCGCCGTCGGCAGGTCAGGTCCCCTACACGCTGGACCCCGCGCGCCCCGGAGATCATCCCTTAGCCTCCGGGGGCGTGCTGGGGGAGTTCTGGATGTCCCCGCCCCGCGCCAAGTACGCGCTCGCCTCGCTGAAGCGGCTCGTCGTCGAGCTGCAGGGTAAAGAGGTGCGGGTTACCGTCGCGCCGAAGCGCTACAACTTCGTCTCAACCGCCCCCCATAACCGCGGGGCCCAGATCCGAGGGACCTCGCTCCAGTACGTAGGGCTCGAGGCCCGGCGCTGAACGCGGCGCCACGCTCGGCGTCGCGGTCAGAATTGAAGGCGGACGTGAAAAAAACATCACGAAGCCGGCCGAGATGGCCAACACCGCCCCCCCTGCCCCTCCGCCGCCCTCCACCCGCCTCGATCTCTACGACCCCGGGCTCGTCCCCGAGCCGGCCGGTCTCAACAACACGGGCGCGATCTGCTGGATGAACAGCTTCCTGCAGGGCTTTGCCTCGTGCTCGGCGGTCGTGCGGGCCACCTTCGCCAACCGCGAATACCTCGCCCTGACCCGGACCGGGCGGGCCTTGTACGATTTTATTTGGGCCGCCGTTCCCCGAGGACGCCCGATGGGAGGAGAGCCGTTCGCCGGGCGCCCCCCCGTGCTCGCCGCGTCCTCGGCTGCCGTCCTCGCCGCGCTGCGCGCTGATCTGAGGGAGAGACGGCCCCAGTCCGCCTTGGTCTTCGGCGCCGGACAGCAGAGCGCCTCTGAGGCGCTCGTTCACATCCTCGACATGACTGACGACCCCCGCCCCCCGGTGCTGGACTCTCAGGGGCGCCGGCGCCCGCCCCGAGAGAACCCCCTTTCTAGCCACTTTCACCATCGATACAGGGGACGGGTCATCTGCTACGGGTGTCGGGACGTTGTCTCGGAGATGCAGGAGGACATCGCGGTCCAGTTCGAGTTCTTCCATTTCGACCTGCTCCGCCCGCCGCCTTCGACCCCCGAAGAATTCGCCAGGGGGCTGCTGAGCTACTCGACCGTGCTCGAAGACTACGTCTGCGAGAAGTGCAAGCGCGCCACCGGAGGTCACCGCGAGTACGTCCTCAAGATGATCCCCGAGGTCTTCGTAGTTATGTTCAACGCTTACGCCCAGCCCCGGCCTGTAAGGTACTTTCCCCGGGCTTTCACCCTCCCGGCCAAAGACGGCGGCGGCCTCGAGTACCGCCAGGTCGCCCAGATTGAGCACACCGGCTCGCTGGCCGGGGGGCACTACATCGCTCGAGCCGCCCGCGCATCTCCATCTAGCTTGGCGGGCGAGCAGTCCCTGCGAGGTACTGGTCCCAACCCGTCCGCGGACATGCCGATCTTCAATCTGAACGACAGCGCAGTGAGCCCGTCGGCCTTCGGGCCCGCGAGCGGCGTGTACATGGTTATCTACCACGTCAGCGACGCTCCCGACTACATCCAGGAGGGGTAAGCCGACGGAGCCTGACCTTTTTTGATCCCCCTCTGTCTTTGTTGGTTCCTTCTTTGATCCCTTCGCAAAAGAGATATGGAAATTTCGGGGAAGGGCTCGATCGCCGGATTAGAAGCCAGAACTGAGTCCCAACCTTGGCAAAAGGGTATGCACGGAAGTGATCTTGTCCGGCGACATCAAGTAGAAAAATAAACGGGCAACGAGAACCAAACTGCGCGCCACGATTTTTTGGGGATTCGTCCATTTTCTCCCCCTCAACAAAAAGGATCATCCTAAATGTTGCCTAAGGCTCCTAGACAGTTGAATCAAAACCCGAGTTATTAAATCAGGGCTTCGGACGAACGTTCCGCATTAGTTGTCAAAACGCGTATCTTCCTAATGGACGCAGTTGTAGGCAACATTTAGGATCAGAAACGCAACAAAAAAGATCGCGGCGCAACACTGAGGATTCAGACGCAACAAAAGGGATCGATGCTTATTGGGGCGTTCCAGCGGCGCAGGAAGCTACCAAGAGGCCGAACCGTTGACCGTGAACAATGTTATACAGACCGCCTTCGCTGATGTTGGGCCATCGGTGACCGAGCTGTGGGGACCTCGAGTCAAAGCAAATTCGAACAGCTCTGCGTCCTCTCGAAAATTTTCAGAGGGCGCCGACTTTTCTCCCCCCCTCAACAAAAAAATCTTCCTGAATGTTACCTCCGTCGTATATCACATTAACCGATTCGATAGGTGACGAAAAACAGGTCTCACCAGACCCGGCATATAGGCGACAAAACTCCGAATTTCAACGACGGCGCGGGACGTGCGCAACATTTAGGAATAAGTTGGCAACAAAAAAGATCGCGGCGCAACACCGAGGATTCAGACGCAACAAAAAGGATTCATGTCCGATAGGACGTGCCAGAGATGTGGGAAGCAGTTTAAGAAGCCTTGGCAGTTGCGGCGCCACGCGGAGAGACAAACACCTTGCACACCTGTTTTGGTGCGCGATTTATTAGTGCTGGAGGAGAGGGCGGGCGCGAACCAAAAGAATCTTCGATGCATCTACTGCAGTCGCACGTTTGCGACATCTTCTAATCGGGCACGACATGAGAAGAATAGTTGCAAGCTGCGCCGGACAGAAAGCGAAGAGGGTGCCCCCGACACTCACACGACGGAACAGAAAATGGGGAAACTGGAAGCTGAACTGAGCGAGATGAAGGATATGATGCGCCAGCTTCTTTCGAGCCGGCCCGTGGAAATCCCGGACACTTCTCCGCAACAGTCAGCTCAGACAATTGGGGGTAACGCGACAGTAATCCAGCAGTTACAAGTAACTGGTTGTAATAATACAACCAACAACATACGTAACCATGTTGTTACAAACGAGGTGAAGCAGAGCATTAGCAATCAGGTTACCGTGAACGTATTTGGCCAGGAGCAAGTTGACCATATTACCGCGCCACAGATCTATCGCCTCCTCATGAACGCGAAGGGCGCGGCAGATCCAGGAGTACAGGCCCTGTTGGACGCGACATTGGTAGTGTTCAGCGACCCAGCGAAACCCGAGAACATCACCTGCTATCTGCCAAACAAAAAGACCTCGGACGCGCTAGTCCACGAGTCCTCGGGGTGGCAGATCAAGCCGATAGAGACGGTCCTAAGCCCGATGGTACAAAAGAGTCTGGACGTCCTATTCCGTAAGCAGCCCTACGGACACGAACCTGGGCTCCCGGATCAACCAGACATCGTGAGCTGCGGAGAAGTCCTGAAGAAAGTGGCAGCGCTTGAGGCGGACTCGGTGCTCGCGAAAAAAACGACAGCCGCACACGGCCCACTGCGTACGGTCCTTGTGCGCAACAAAGATGCGCTGGCAAAGGCGAACGGGGGGTCGCCGCCGGCCGCCGGGGAGGTTTGACCGGGCCCCCTCTCGAAATTTTTGGGCGAGCTTCCGCGGGGTCCCGAAAAAACAGCGAGCGCTCCGTGGAGCCGGGCAGATGGGGCACAAGGGGCAGGGCGCCGAGGCTTAGCCGTTGAAGTCGAACCGCTTCCCCTGGGAGGCGAGCTGCTCGGCGTCGAGCTCGGTGACGAAGAGGGGGTTGTTCTGGGTGGGCCCGCCGTGGAACCTGAAGCTGCTGAGGCCGACGCGGGGCTGGGCCATGGCGACAGCCTCGTCCATGTCATCGACCTTCATCGAGGTCTGGCTGAAGGGGGCGACCTCGGAGACCCACTGCTCGTGGTTGCGGCGGGTCCGCTCGTCGGCGACGAGGTCGATGAGCGCGTCCTGGTAGTTGATCGAGGGCCCGGGGGCGTGGTAGTTGGCCATGTCCTTCCCGGCGTCCCAGGCGATCGTCGGGTCGTAGGCGTTGCTGTTGCTCCCGGGCCGGGTCGCCTCGTACCAGGCGGCCCGCTGAGCCTCGGCGATGTCGTGGGGCTTGGCGGCCCAGCTGCGGTAGTTCTTGGCGAGGTCGGCCCGGACGTAGGGGTGCTCCTGGTTGTAGCCGTCGTTCCTTACGCCCGTAATCGCGCCGGCCTGGCGGTCGAGCGCGGTGTAGGGGGTCTCCCCCTTGGTGGCGAACCGGTTCTTGCTGCCCCCCCCGCGGCCCTGGCCGAGGACCACGATAACAAGGAGGATGATGAGAACGATCAAGATTGCCTCGTTGGACTTCATCGTAACGCCAGTCACGTAGTGGTGACTATCTTCTGACGGGCGAGCAACGCGTATACAAAGCCGTGCAACAATCGGGCGGGAAAAAAAGCCGGGCGCCTTTTGGGCGCTCGGCCGGCGTCGGCCCGCAGGGCCGCAGACCCCCGATCACCCGGAGAGGTCAGGCGCGAGCCCGAGGTTGGGCAGGGAGAGCGCGCAGGCTTCGATCGCCTCCGCCGAGACCTTCCGGCCCGGGGGGCGAGGCGTGCGCAGGCGCTTGGCGCGGAGCCCCTCGAGGTAGGAGACAGCGCTGGAGTGCCCCACGCGCGAGCCGTAGACGCCCACGAGGCGGTACCAGGACTGGTTCAGGCTCTGGAGCTCCGCTTGTTCGCCGGCGGTGAGCTCGATCGCTTGGGGGGGGGCGGCCGAGGCGCCCGCCTCGCAGGCCCCGGCGGAGGCGTCCTCGAGGGCGCCGAGCTTATCGGCGTGGAGGCGGTGCTCGAGCGCCCGGGACTGGGCGACGAGGAGGTCGAGCGAAAGGTGGTAGCGGGCGGCGACCCGGGTAGCGGCTCCGGCGTGGCTGGCGATGTCGCCGCGGGCCTCGCGCTCGATGCGGTCGTAGGCACGCAGGACCAGGACCCGAAGGGTGGAGAGGCGCCCCCGCTCCGCGCGTTTGGGGGCGCCGGCCGTCAGGCAGCGGAGGACGGTGAAGAGGCGGGTCGCCGGGGGGTGGCGCTCCTCGGCGCCGCGGTCCCCGCCCCCGGCGCCGATCCCCAGCTCGCGCGCGAACAGTTCGGGGGCGGCGGAGACGGAGACCCTGCGCCCGACCTCGGAGGCCCGCCCGGCGAGAGCCTCGGTGACCTCGCTCGGGGTCCGGGGGGCGGCGCTCTCGTCGGGGTCGGAGAGGAAGTCGCTCCAGTCGAGGAACGGCCCGTCGAGGACCCCCGCGGCCGCGGGGTGGGCCGCCTGGATCGCTTCGCTGGAGGCGGCCGAGGCGGCCCTCCAGGCGCGCTTGTAGGCGTAGCCCCTGGCGGCGACGACCTCGGGGGGGACAGCCCGCAGCCCCCCGATGAACTTCTCGAGGTAGGACTTCGCCGCGTCCTGGGAGTGCTTGTCGGCGGCGGCGGGGTCGCCGGGGCGCCCGCCGGCCTGGAAGCGCTCGGCGTAGTTGATGCACCGGGCGCCGACCCCGGCGACGCGGCGGGTGAGGTACTCGCCGACCGCGATCGGGAGCTTCCGGGCGCGGGCGACCTCGGGGTACTCCATCATGTCGCCGACCTTCGGGGAGCGCTTGAGGCCGCGGAGGGTGAACTGCTCCTCGGCCTGGACCAGGACGAAGGAGAAGCGGGCGCCCGCGGGGGGGATGTAGTAGATGGGGGGGACCGGGGCCACGCCCCGCGCGATGCGCTGGCGGTTCTCGGCCTCTTCGCGCTCGACCTGGGCGCGCATCCGGGCCATGAAGTGCTGGACGGACTTGTTGTCCCTGTCGGGCTTCCAGGCCGCGGTCTGGACGAAGTCCTCGAAGGCCCACTGCTCGTGGTTCTCGACCGCCTCGCGGATGACCTCCTCGGTGATCGCGAGGAGGCTGCGCGAGTTGTCGAGGGCGACGGCTGCCCAGAGGATCCGGAAGCCGATCGTCTTCGCGAGCTCGGTCTGGCCCTGCTTGACGATGTCGATCCCCCGGATGAAGAGCTTCTTCGGGCGGAAGTTCGGGAGGCGGACGTGGGGGATCCCGAAGTACTTCTTCTTGCCGAAGAGGGCGAAGGGCCAGAGGACCTCCTCGTAGGCCATCCGGAGGAAGCGGGTCCCGTTGTCGGCCTTCAGCATCGCGTTGACCTTGTCCCGGAGCACGGTGAGGTCTTTCATCGTGGCCCTGACCAGGTCGGTCCAGAAGGCCTCCCGCCCGTAGGGCTCAAGGGCCCGGCTCTTCGGGTTGCGGCGCTCGCCGCGGATGTAGGCCTCGTCGAAGTCGGCGAAGATGGCCTCGGGGCAGGCGAGGTAAACGCTGTCCGTGTCCCCGTACAGGAGGCCGTAGCGGAGGCCCATAACGTACTCTCCGACCATCTTGAGGTTGTACTGCCCCGCCGAGGTGACGCTGCCGGCGAGCTGGAGCAGGAAGAGCGGCGAGGCTTTGTTCCCGGCCTCGCCGTAGAAGGTGTTCATGTAGACCTTGAGGGCCTTCTGCTTCGAGTCGGCGTCGTCGTGGTCGAAGCAGACCTTCTCGTAGTGGGCGGAGAAGGCCGCCTCGATGTCGGCCGCCTCGCTGCCGGCGGCTTCGCGGGCCAGCTCGTGCATGTAGGCGGCCCTCTTCAGGACCAAGGCGCGCTCGCCGCGGACCTGGTCGGCGAGGGTCTCGTCCTCTTCGTCGGCGGCCGCGGCCTCGAGGGCGGAGGCCTGGGCCTCGAGCGCGGCCAGCTCCTCGGCGAAGGTGGCCGCGAAGGTGGCGGAGGCGGAAGCGCTATGAAGTGCGAACACGCTCTCCATGTGCTCTTTGACTAGGGCGAGGTGGCCCAAGCGCTTCTTCATCGCCGCCCGCTTTTCGAAGAGATCGTTGAGGATGTAGGGGAAGAGCCCCATCGAGGCTTCCGAGTCGTAGCGGATGAACCAGCCGGTCACCGGGCGCCCGCAGAACTCGAAGTTGACCGGGTGGAGGACCTTCCCCTTGGCCCGCAGCTGCTCGGCCATCTCTTTCGAGGCGACGAAGGTCTCGGGCGAAAGGTTGTAGGCCATGATCAGGCTCGGGTACAGCGAGCTGAAGTCGAGGCCCGTGCATGGGCGGTCGTAGTCGGAGAGGGCCGCCCAGGCCACGATCAGCTCGATGAGGGCGTGGAGGGCGCCGGCGCCCCCGCCCCCGGCGACGAGCTCGGCGCGGCGACGCAGCTCGGGGAGCGCCTCTTGGAGCTCTGCGGGCTCTCCTGGGCCCGCGGCGCGCCTGCCGAGGCCGGTGCGGAAATCGCGGACCGCGGCGTACAGGTGCGCGCTGCGCGCGATACGCGCGCCGAGCTCGACCTCCTCGGCCTCGTCGAGCCGGAGCTCCTTTGCGAGGTAAGCGGTGACCTCTTTGCGGGTGGCCCCGAGCATGTCGGCAAGCTCGTGGTCCGCGGTTTCCGCACCGACATCGGGGCGGGCGCCGCGGGCCGAGAAGAGCTCGCAGAGCTCCCGGTTCAGCTCGGCGACCTTGGCCCGGGCGTCCTCGAGAGGCTTCTGGCGCGCGGGGTCGGGGTACTGCCCCTTCTTCGGGTGGTAGACGTGGGCCCCGGGGTACTTGCCGGTCTCCTCCCGCTCGGGGACGATCGTGCTAAAGACGAAGCCCTGGCGGATCGCGTTGGCGTAGACCATGTTCCGGACCTTGTGCCCGCCGGCGTTGTAGACCGCGTCGCCGAAGCTCGTGTAGCTCAGGTTCCCGAGCTCGCGGCAGTCGGCGATGACGTTGCGCTTGTGGAGAAGTTCCTGACAGCGCTGGGCGTCGTTCACGCAGTAGTGGGCGACCCAGCGCATGCGGCGGGCGTCGGCGGCGGCGCAGATTTCCCACATGATCGTGTAGGGCATGTCGGCCTTGACCGGGAGCTTGCAGAGCCGCAGGTAGGCGTTGAGCGACTCGCTCTTCTTCCCGCCGACCTCGTCCTTGGGGAAGAGGATCCGGAAGCGGGTCCGGGCGTCGACCGAGACAAAGCCCGGCGCGTGGTAGTAGGTCGCGACGGCCTGGCTGTCGGACCCCCCCCCGATCTTGATCTTCTGCCCCCGGCGCACGTTCCACTTCTCGGCGGAGGCGTCCGTGGCCGCCTGGCGCGGGATGCAGGAGCAGAGCTGGATGAACTCCCCCAAGATCCCGTGCTTCCGCGCGACCTCGATGATGTACTCCTGGTCGTACTCCTGGTCGTTGAAGCCGACGAGGATCTCGGGGGGGAGCGCCCCTTTGACGGCGCCGAAGGCCAGGACGATCCCCGCCTCGTCGCCGCAGACGACGGTCAGCCAGCGCTCGTCGGGCTCGGAAGGCGAGTCGACGAGACAGATCCGGAGGAGCGGGGTCGGGTCGCAGCGCCAGTGGAGGGTGATCCCGATCATCCGCAGGAGGTCGCCGGGGTTCGTCGCCCGGGGGAGGGTCGGGTTCGCCCGGTCGCCGGGGGATGTCTCGATGTCGAAAGTCATGATCAGGGTCCGGTCCTGGACGAGCCGGGGGGTCCGCCGGACGAGCTCCATCTGCGCCTCCTGCTCGGCCCGGGGGGCTATCGGGTCGACGAGGGCCTTCATGGCCGCGGCCCGGAGCCGGAAGACGAACTCGCAGTGGGCCGAGCGGGGGCCCTTGCTCTCGGCCCCCCGGGGATGGCCCGTGCCCCGCCAGCAAGCGTAGTCGCTGAGGGTCGACCAGGCGTTGAACGCGAGCCCGCAGTTCCTCCCGGCCATCCGGTAGTAGCAGCTGAGGTCGTCCGAGGCCGTCTCGAGGCCGGCCTCGCGGACGGCCTCGATCGCCCGTTTTCTTTGTTGGGTGTTGGGGAAGTGGATCCGCCACCAGTCGCACGGCTCTTCTTGGTAACCGTGCAGGGGCTTCGCCCTGACCAGCTCGAAGCGGTCGTAGGTGATTTCCCTCGAGACGAAGAGGCTCCGCAGGCGGGTGTCGAGGGGGGGGGCGGGGGCCGCCCCCTGCCCCGCGGGCGCGGGGCGCCCGGCGGGCTCCTCGGCCCGGACGTCGAAGTAGACGTCGATCGAGTCGAGAATGACGTGGGCCTTCGCGCCGTTGGGGAGGCACCCGAAGAGCTGGATCGTGTAAGTCGGGGTGCCCCGCTCGTAGACGTTCTGCTCGACCAGGTCGGTGGGCAGGAAGAGGACCGGGCTCCGCCGGGCGATCGCGCCCTCGATCGACTCCGTGACCCGCGCGCCTTCGGGCGATTTGCGCACGAGCTCGGCGCGGGTCGGGAGACCAGCGATCGTGCTGTCGCCCTTGCGGTAGACGAGGGGCGCGGGGCCCGAGGGCTCGGTGCCGCAGTCGGCGTCGGGGGTGAAGGCCTCCATAGCCTTCCGCAGGGCCGCGAGCGCCTCCGCGCGGACGGCGGCGGCGCCCGCGGCGGCTTCGGCGGGAGCGACTTCGGCGGCGCCGTTGGCGCGCCAGTCCTCGGCCGCTATGGGGGCGGTCCGGGCGTCGGGGGCGTCGGGGGCGTCGGTGGAGGCCATTGCGGGTGTACCGGACTCCCAGGGGGATTCAAATGGGGCCTCCGCCACGCCCGGCGAGCGGAGCCGCGACGTGGCAAAAATAGCGGCACGCCGCTCAGGGCCCTCCCGCCTGCTCTCCGAGATTCATGACCTCGCGGAGCTTGGGGGCGATCAGGAGCCGGGGCAGCTCGATCTTGCCCTCCCAAAGCTTGCCCACCACCTCCGAGTCGTTCCCGCAGAAAGAGGTGCTAAAAGCGATCATGTGTCCGTCGCCCCCCAGCTCGATCCCGCTCAGGGGCGGAGACGGTTGCCGCCCGTCAAGGAGCGCCGCCCAGCTCCCGCGGTCCTCCAGCACCCGGCCGGGCAGCACGATTGTCGCTCGGACGAGGCTGTTGACCTGAATGATTATGTCGCCCGCTTCGCTGGCGGCGCCGCTCTTCAGGCGCTTGGGGGGCGTCCCTTCGTTTTTCTCGACTATCAGGCCGAACTCCATCCTTCTCCGGGTGAAGGCCCGGCTTCAAATCCAAAAAGCGCGGGCGCGGCCCCTAAGACGGAGCCAGCGCAGGGTCGAAGAGGGGGTTATAATCCACCTTCATCCCGCAGTACTGGACAGGGGCCAGCTCGTAGTTGACGGGGGTGTAGATCCCGGCGGCGGCGGCTTCGAGGAGCAGGAACTTGAAGGTCGACCAGAACTCCGGAGGGTGGTCCAGCACCTCGATGGCGATGTGGGACATCTCGTGGATGACGACGAAGACGAGCGTGTTGTGCTCGTGGAAGTCGTGGCTGGCCGGGTCCCCGGTGAGAGCCGGGTCCCGCTCGCGCAGGCAGAGCGCGACCACGGCCCCCTTGCTCAGGACGTACGAGGTGTCCCCGTCGGGGTCGCGGGGGGAGTTCTCGGCCAGGTTGTCGGGGCTGTAAAGGGCCAGGAGGCGCTTGGCCGCCTGGGCCCGGGCCGGGTTGCGGGCGGCCGCCTCCGTGTCCCGGACGTAGGCGCTCCGGAGGCGCCGGAGGAGGGCGATCGCCGTGGCGTTCAGCTCGGCCATCGTGTCGGCGGCCCTCTCGGGGCTCCCGTGCGCTCGGTGGACGCGGTAGCGGAGGCCGTCGACCGCCGACTCGACGCTCTCCGTGTTCCGGAGACCGAAGTGGTCCCGCCGGGCGATGGCCGTGACGAAGAAGACGATAACCATGAGGAGGAGGACGACCGTCAGAGCGGTGACGACGCGGGCGCCGAAGTTGGGCCCGGAGGGCGTCGCTGGGACCGGGCCGTCGGCCATTTGACTGCGGGCGACACTCGGGGACGCTACGTATACCCCGCGCCGAAAGATCTGCGCGAAGTATCGCGCGGCGCCGGGATGGAGAATCCCTACTTTAAGGCGCCCTTCCAGGTGACGCTTTACGACCCTCTGCGGGGGGAGGCTGTCCGCTCCTGGATGCTCACGGGCTCGACCCCCCCGAACGTCCTTGAGGCCGCCCGCCGGGGGGCTCCTGAGGCGGGGGGGCGAAGCCGCCCCCCGCCAGCGGAGAGGGCGCCGGGCCCGCAGGGGGGGGAGGGCGCCCCCTGGCCCCGAGCGAGGTGGAAGGAGAGAGACGCCGCCGTTCTACGAAAATACTTTGGGGCAGGGTGGCGAGCCCTGCTGACCCCCGACGTCGGGCTTGCGCTCGGCGGGCCCGCCCGGCCGCCCGAGGGGGGGCCTGCGGTCGGGGGCGGGCCGGAGGTCGACTTCGGCGACCTCGGCGACTTCGACGTCGAGGACATCTACGTCGACACCGCCGAGGACGCGCCGGCGGCGCGAGGCGCGCCGGCCTTACCGGCGGAGCTGGGCTCGCCGCCCGCTTCGCTGCCGGCCGGGGACCCCCCCGCGCCCGCAGGGACCGCGGCTTCCTGGGACTCGGCGACCCGGTTCGAGCCCCGGGCGGTCTACCCCGAGGACACCTTCGCGGACCTCAAAGACAAGATCTACGCAGCGACCGAGATCCCGCCCTACTGCCAGCACCTCTTCTACGACCAGGGGGAGGGGGCCCCGGGGACGACCTACCAACTGACCCTCGAGGGCCAGCGGGTCATCACCGACGTCCGCGAGCTCGCGGGGAGCGCGCGGGGGGACTCCTTCTACGAAGGGCGGGCGGCGGGCCTCCCGGTGGACCGCCGCCTCGAGGAGCGCCGGGACGACCTCCAGGTCGTCGCCCTCGACACCTTCCGGGCCCTCGGCGCGCCGGGCCGGGCGGCCGGGGCCGGGCGCGTCCGGCGGGTCTTCGTCGCGGACCTCCGGGCGGTCCTCCGGGGCGCCGACGACGGCGCCCCGGGACGCCTGGCGGCGGCCCTCGCCGACAACTACGAGGCCGACCTGCTGTACTACGGCCTGTGCTTGAAGTACTGGCCGGCGCTCTCCCCCGAGGCCTTCCGCCTGGCGGCGGCGGACCTGGCGGGCGAGCCGGGGGCAGTCGCGAGGAGCTTCCCCCTGCTCGAGCCGCCGCTCGGCCAGGTCCGGGCCCGCCTGGCCGAAGAGCAGGAGCTCCTCGACCGGACCTACCTCCGGGGGGGGCAGGCCCTCGCGGCCCTCCGCCCGCCGGGCGGCCGAGTCGCGGTCACCGAGGGGACGGTGACGGTCGAGCCCCCCGACCCCCGGACCCGGATCGACGTCCGCAACGTCTTTGACTGGCTGCGGACGAGCCCCCGGGTCGCAGGGGCCGTCGCCCGGATCCCCGCGCCGGCGGCGGCCGGGCGGCGGGAGACGGTCGCGACCAAGCGCCACGTCTCGGCGGAGGCCCCCGCGGTCGCGGCGACCCTCGCCCCGTTCTTCGAGCGCCCGCCGCGGCGCCCGGGGGTCGCCTACGCCCTCGCGCGGCGCCGCGGCGGCGAGCTCCCGGGGCCCGCCCGCTTCGTCTACCTGACCTTCTTCGCCGATGGGCGCTACACCATCCGGGGGGCCTGGCGGGAGGACGACCGGGTCGACTTCGAGGCGGTCCTCGCCCAGATGACCGAGGCCGCCCGCCCCCTGATCGCCGCCGTCAACGCGATGGGGGGCGCGGCCTTCCCCCTCGGGGGGGCGCTCGAGACCCCCGCCGAGGCCTCGGCCCACAGCGGGCGGGCCTCGGTCGGGGAGCTGACGGTCTCCGCCTACTGGCCCCGCGCCCTGAGCTCGGCGGAGTTCCGGGAGACGAAGAAGCGCTGGCGGGCCTTCGAGCGGGCAGGCCTCGTCGGCGTCCAGGGCCTCCAGCAGGCGGGGGCCTACGCCTTCCACTTCCGGAAAGGGGTCGTCGGCTACGACCCCCGGACCCTCGAGCGCGTCGTCCTCCGGACGGCGGGGGCGCCTGCGGGGCGGATCGGGGTCGCGAACTACTACGCCCATCTCACAGACCCCGCCCTCGGGGCCCGCTGGCAGCGCCTCTACCCCGGGCGCCTCGTGCGCCTCTACCACCGGACCGCCGACCTCCGCCTCGAGGCCGTCGGGGTCGACTCGGCCGAGTTCGAGCGGATCCGCCTCTACGTCTTTGTCTTCCTCGAGAGCCTCGCCCGGGGCCCGGGGCGGCTGCCCAGCGCCGGCAGGGACCGCGCCGCCGAGGCCCCCGTGGGCCCCGGGGGGCGCCGCCTCCGGGCCCTGCAGGAGAGCGACCCCAACCTCTTCCACCCCGAGAAGTACGACCGCGCGGCGACCGTCTACTCGGTCCTCTGCCAGGGGGACCGCCAGCCCCACGCCTACACCGAGGCCGAGGCCCGGAACCTGTCCGCCGCCCGCCGGAAGCGCCTCACCCGCTTCTGGAACTTCACCGAGGGGCGCCCCGCCTACTACGGCTGCCCCTCCCGGGCCTACCCCTTCCTGCACTTCCAGGCGGGGCGGCACCCCCTCGGCTTCTGCCTCCCCTGCTGCAAGAAGGCCGCGGCTCTCCCGGGCTCCAAGGGCGAGGCGGTGAACCGCTTCTGCCTCCAGCACGCGGCCGAAGAGGCGCCGGGCAGCGGCGCCGGCCCGGCCGCCGAGGGGCCGGCCGCCGACGGGGCCGCCTCGCGGCACGTCCTCGCCTACGGGAAGACGGTCCCTCCCGGCCGGCTGGCCCTCCCGCCCCGGATCGTCGAGGAGGGCCTGCTCTTCGACACGCTCCCAGAGCCGCTCGTGTTCCGCCAACTGGGGGTCGAACAGGTCGCCCCGGCGGTCCCCGACGCCGGCCACTTCTACGCGCTCGCGGCCGTGGTCGAGGCGAGCCCCGCGGAGTTCGGGGAGGAGCTCGCGGCGACGGCCGTCGCCCTGGCCGACACTTTCTTCGCGCTGCGGGCGGGGGCGGCGGCCGTTTTCGCCACGGCCGGCGAGCTCGCCGACGCCCTCAGGCAGACCTTCTGTGCCCGCTGCCCGGACTTCTCGCCTTTCAGCCCCGGCGGGGCCGCGGCCGCGAGCTGGCGCGAGCTGATCGACGAGCTTGTCGGCCTCCGGTACGGCTTCGAGGTGGCGGTCTTCGACGACCCCTCGGCCGCCGGCGAGGGGCGCGAGGCCGGGACCGAGGTGGGGCTGGAGTACTCCGCAGCCACGGCCGCCCGGCTCCGGGCCTCGGGCGAGGTCGAGCTCGCCCTCCTGTGCCGGGGGCCGGGCGGGACCTACCCGCTCGTGGCGCTCCACCAGCGGGAGTTCCTCCGGACGCCCGCGGGGCGGGGCCTCGCCCGGCGGGTCTACACCGAGGCCGCCTCGGCAGAGGAGGACGAGCTCGCCGACAGCGTCGTCGAAGTGCTGCGGGGCACCGCCCCCGACGGGGAGCGGGCCGCCGACTCCTCGGCGCCCTCCCTCGCCGACGTGCTCGACTTCGCGACCGGGGCGGCGTACGCGGTCGAGGCGAAGCTCGTGAATCTGCGCGACATGTGTTACGGGGTCATCCTCCGGGACCGCGAGGGCGCCGCCGTTTATCTCCCCGTGCCCTACGCCCCGCACTACTTCGCGGGCTCGGCTTCCGGCAGCGACCCTCAGCGGGGGGTTGTCGCGCGGTACGGCCCCCGGCCCGACGTCCCGCTGCCCCCCGCCGCCCTTCGCACCTGCCTGTCCAAGCTCAACGCGTTCCTCTCCGGAAGGGGGGCGCGAGGATCGCCCGCCGTCGCTCCAGCGGCGGTCCTCGTGCGGAAGGGCCAGGCCGTCGGCTTCGTGGCTGCGGCCGCCGGCGCTGCCCCCCGGGGCCTCAGCTACTTCCACGACCCGGCGCCCCTGGACAGCGCCGCGGGCGGACTGGCCGGCGACCTGCCCCGCCTCGCGGCCCCCTACGACACCCGCCTTGTCGATGAAGCGATATTCCGCGCGGGCGGGCGCCCCGCGCTCGACCCGCTGCCTGGACCGGCAGCGCCGACGCCGGGGGAGTCCGAACCCCGCCGCTTAGCCGCCCAGACCTTGCACCGCCACTACCTTTACCGCCTCTTCGTATCCGAGTTCGCGGCTCTCCTCCGCGGGGAGCGGGACGAGGGGCTCCGCCGGAAGCTCAAGGCCCTGATCCGGGAGACGCGTTTCGGCTCCGCGCCGTCGGTCGCGGCCTACCGCGCCGAGCTCGCCCGCCTCCTGGCGGCCACCCCTGGCGACGTCGTGACCCTCCGGGCCCTCGAGGCCGCGGCGGCGCGCCTCGGCGACAGACAGGGGGGCGGCGGGAACTCCGCCGCCGGCCTCCGCCGGGCCCTCCTCGAGGGGATCGACGCGGCGGCCTTCGACTTCGACCAGCGGACTCTCAACAGGCTGCGGGCCCTCCCCGACGAGGCCGCGACCCGCCGGGAGCTCGAGAAGGTGATGCGCGGGCTCGTCGTCACCCAGCCGGGGGAGGTGGATGCCGAGGGGGCCTTCGCCCCCCGGGTCGCGAACATCTACGTCGCCTGCGCCGCCGAGACCTCGCTCAGCCGCCCCCACTGCGCCGCCAGCGGCGCCGGCCCCGCTGACGAGAAGAAGCTGCGCCTGGCCGTCCCCGCCGGCCGGTTCGGCGAGCTCGTCGCGATCCTCGCCGCCGACGTCCGGAACCCCCTCAAGGCGGCGACCCTGGCGACCCACATTTCCGGGGTTGTCGACGAGGCCCGGTTCATCGCTCGCCCCGGGGAGCTTATTACGATTCGCCCGTAGCGCTTTCTGCGGCGGAGATAAGCGCACGCCCGTCGGCCGCCAGCACCTTGCAGGGACTACTAACACCTAGCTATCCTACTACCTACTGCGCTACCCGGCAGGGAAGGATGGGAACAGACTCGGTCACTCTCGAGGCCGCGGCGGGCGGAACCAAAGCAGACACAGCCGCCGGCAAAAAAAATAGCGACTGCCTGGGCGTCCTCAACATTAAAATTCTGATCTCCCTTTTCCTCATCTTTGTCGTGGTCCAAAGCGAGCTATTTACGAACAGCGTCCTCAGCGGGTTCAGGGGCGCGGTGAACTGCCGGGCTCCGACGTCTTACGGCGTCGCGGTGCAGGGGACCTTCCTGGTCCTGTTCTTCATCCTGGCGGTTTACCTGTTCGAAGGGCGGATCCTCTGAGGGGCGCCTAGACCGGGGGCTCAAGGTGGCCCGCGTCCCCCCCCGCGTCTCCGCCCATGCGGAGGGCCTCGAGGTGGGCCTCTAGCTGGGCCAACGCCCGCTTCGCCTCCGGCGAGGGCGCGGGGGCGGCCTCTCTTTTTTCGCTGGGGCGCTTGGGGGGCCGCGGCTTGATGCAGACGAACCGGCGCCAGTCGGAGAGAAGGAGCTCGCGCAGGAACCTGTAGATGACCTGGGCGGTCGCGTGCTCGTTGGCCCCCAGGATGTTGATCTTGCCCCGGTGGAATATGTTGACCCTCACTTTCTTCGTGTCCTCGGCCCCCCGGAGCAGGAACTTGAACGAGATCTTAACGTCGTCCTGCAGAGCGGTGATCGAGCCCACCGGGAAAGGCAGGACTGGGTAGCGCGCGCGCGCGCTCGCCGGGCCCAAGTCCTCGACCGGGACCAAGTCCGCCACGAGCTGACGCCTTGCTGCCTCCTCGGCCTCTTCGAAGGCCCTCCGGACCGCGCCCAGATCTGGCGGCTTGGCGACCGCCCAGCGGCGCCACTCGGGGGCGAAGAGGAACTCGTCGTCGAGCCACTCGAGGTCGTCGCTATCGACGACGATGTCCGAGTACCAGCCGGGCGGGTCCCCCAGGGCGACCTCCCCCCGACACGCCACCCAGCGGGCGAGACGCTCCTCGGTCACCTTCTCGAACAGCGCGGCCGCGTAGAACCGCTGCCCGGACGGGCGAGGGGGGGCGGGCGTCTCTCTTTCCTCCCCGTACAGCTCGGCCGCGTGGAACAGCTCCTCTTCGGAGCCCGGGCTCGGGCTCGGACTCGGGCCCGGGCCTCGCTCGGGGCTCTCGGAGCGCGCCCCCGCAGGGCCCGCCGCGGCCATGACGGAGGTCATCTCGAGGAAGACGATCTTCGGCGCGGCCCTGAGGCGCTCGAGCTGGCCCCGCACCTTTGCGTTGTTCTCTTCGGCGACCTCCCTCTGGGTCTTGCCGGCGCCCGGCTCGTCGGCGCCCGCGGCTGCCCGGGCCCCCTCCAGGAACTCGTAAAGCTCCAGAAGGTTGAGGAGGATCCGGGGGGACCGGCGCCGGAGGTTGAACTTGTAGTTGATCATGATCGGGCGGGTGCCGGCGACCGCGAGCTCCCGCCCGGGATCGCGCCGAATCCCAGCGTCCGCCGGGAGCGAGCTCAGCAGCTCGGCCCAGGCTCTCGCCACGTACTCGCCGTCGTCGAAGCTAGGCATGATGACGCCGGGGACCTGGGACTTGCCGGTCGAAGGGAAGCACTTCATTTTGTAGACCTTCGTCTTGCCTTCCCGCAGGGCGAAGTCGCTGACCGCGTCGTGAATGTTGGCGGCGAGCCTGGGGTCGAGCGAGGGCACGATGACGGGCTCCACGGCGGAGTTGAAGCAGGTGCCCGACCCCTGCAGTTTGCGCTGCTTCCGGATGGGCGGCTGGATCCCGCCGGGGAGCACCTGCGGCTCTTCGACCTCCTTGGGGAGCTTCACGTGGCCCTCGTGGCCCGGCAGGTACACGTTCCCGAAGTTGCTGTTGACGGCGACGACGGGGTAGCGCAGCTTCCCCCGCAGGGCTTCGATGAGCGCGGGGACCTCCGCCCGGACGTTCCCGATCACGGCCTCGAACGTGCAAACAAACATGAGGAGCGGGGTGAAGGGCTGGGGCACCGGAGCAAGCAGCTCCTCGTCGGTCTTTAAGTCGTGGTTGGCCTCGAAGGCTTCGCGCTCCGCGGCCCGCGACCCCCCGGCGCAGCAAACCTCATCAGGATCGGCCATGCGTGATCGCGTCTCTATATATCCGTCGCGGGCGTTCTCTAAAGGTCCCGGCGCTTTAGAGAAGGCGGGTCTCTCTTATTCCGGCAAAGCGCGCCTGCACTCTCTCCGTCCGGCGCAGGCGGTTCAATTTCCGCGCCCGAGATTTGAAGGCGAGGGCGCTCCAGCACAGCCGCCGGATGGACACGATTATCAAGGGCCCCCGGATACTCCCCCTGGGGATCCCCCTCGACGCGCACACCCCGCCCGAAAAAATCTTGGCGGACCGCTTGCTCGAAGAGGTGGATCAGCCGACAGACGCGCCGGTCGAGCTCCCTTTCGACAAGATCCCGAAAGTGTTCACCTCGATCTCCGAGTGGCCGCGGTCGACCAACCTGCGCTGCTGGGAGTGCGGCCAGCAGTTCGACTCGCCCCCGAAGTTTATCTGCACTTACGTCGTCGAGGACGAGTCGACGCCCAGCGGGTTCTCCCTCGGGGTGCTGGGCAACTACTGCAGCTTCAACGACGCGGCTCTGGCGATCTCCAAGGAGCCCCCCAAGGACCGGCCGAAGTACCGAGAAAACCTTTTGATCGAGTACTACCTCTTCACCGGGACTCGCGTGTCCGAAGTCCGCCCGGCCGTGCCCCGGACCGCGATGGCGGCGTACGGGGGCGGGACTCTGTCCATGTCACAGTGGTGGAGCGCGAACCGGGCCCTCGACCCTCGGCACGGCCCGCAAGACTACTCCTTGGGATCGATCCGCCCCGACCGCGACCGCACGGCTCCCGCCCCCGAGAGGCTGGGCGACGCGCGGTTTATTAGCATGTGGAGCGTTAGCCTCGAAGACGGTGCGGCCGAACGGGAGGGGGTCACGACTCCCGTGAGTCAGAACGGGCGGCGGGCTGGGGGCGCGAGGGCGGACGCGTGGTGCGCAAGCCCCACGCGGGACCAAGGCGGTGTAGGCGATCTCTCACATGCGGATGCGCGGCGCGCAAGCCCCACGCGGGACCAAGACGATGAAGAGGAGCTGTACCGCGCGGCCGCGCTGCACGGAGAGGGTGCGGACCCGCTGGGCCTTCCGCCGGCCGAGGCCGCGCGCGCCGATAACGTGGCGTGCCCGGAAGGGGCGCTCACCTGGCCGGGGGGCGTCCGTGCCCCCTCGGGGACGCGGGACGGCGACGAGAAGCGCCCAGAAGGGGCGGCCGAGATGGGGGACGAGGAGCTCTCCGCCCTGCTGGGCCTTCAGCCGGCCGACGACCGGCCGGTGGCCGAGATGGGGGACGAGGAGCTCTTCGCCCTGCTGGGCCTCTAGGCGCGGGCGGCCTCAGTACATGTTCCGCGACCGCTCGAGGTCGCCGTGGAGGATGAAAGCGACGAGCTGGACAGCGCTGTCGGCTTGGTCTTTTTTGAGCCCGGCCGGGATCCTCGCCATCACCGGGGCGAAGTCGAACAGGCTCTCGAGGTACTTGTAGACGGCGACCGTGTGCGCCTTGTTCGCGTCGTAAGGCCGGGCGTACCTCTCCATGAAGCGGCAGTAGTCGAGGTCGGGCCGGGAGGGGAAGCGCAGTTTGTTTTTCAGCGCGGGCCCCATGATGAAGACCACGTCGCGCACGAAGGCCCCCACCAGGGCCACCTGAACGACGCGGGCGGGGGAGTTTGGGCCCATCTGGTACTCGATCGCGACCCGCAGGCGCCCGGAGCCCCGGCTCGGGCATCCCAGGGCCTCGGCGGCCTTGAGGGCCGGGTAGACGCGGGCCTCGAGGTAGTCGAGCACGAGCTCGACCCTGTTCACCGTGTGGATCTCCTTGTCTTTGCGCCCCGGGGCGAGGTCCCGCGCCTCGCCGTCGACCAAGGTCAGCGCCCCCCGGGTCGCCCCCTCGAGCTCGGCGAGCGCCGCCCCCAAGGCAGGCCCGTCCTTCCGAGCGCCCGCCTCGCTGGCGGCCCGGAGGGCCTCGAGGGCCTTCCCCTTGAAGGACGGGCGGTGCCGGAGGAGCGAGAAGGCGAACGACTTCGTCGCGACGTCGAAGCCGAGGTACCACTCCGCGGCCTCGCCTTCCCCGGGGCCCTGCGTTGGCGCCGGTGGGGTCTCCGGGGCGGCGCCCCCCCCGCCGCAGACCTCCCGGGGACTCGCTATTAAAAGAGGGGAAGCGACGGATTTACGCACTTCCGCCGCCATACGTTCTGATATGAATGGTCGCAGAGTTCCGCGCTCGCACGGGGCCGGGCCCGCACCCAACCGGGGAGGGCGGAGCGGGGGGCCGCCCCGCCTCGACGCAGCAAACCTGGCGGGCCTGACCTCCCTGATGAACCCCCAGCACATCCGGCCCGGCGCCGACCTCGAGGCCGCCGAGAAGCAGATCCTCGGGCGCTCCGGCGAGCCCCGGGCCTCCAAGGCCCCGGCCCTCGACCCCCTCCAGATTTACACTAAGGAGCTCGAGGACCTCGCAAACGACCTCGGGCTCGACTTCCTCGACGACGGGGCGGTCGCCGCCTCCGCGACGCACGGGGGCGCGGCAGGGCCGCCCGGCGCCCCGGCGCAGAGCTCCTTCCCTCCTGCAGCTCCGGGCGCGCGGACAGTGAAGCACGTCAAGGACCCCGCCCGCGGCTCAGAGATTGGCTCTCTGCTCGAGGACCTCGACCTCGGGGGCGGCTCCTCCGGGGGGTCGGAGGAGAGCGGCAGCGAGTACAGCGACAGCGAGGAGAGCGGCAGCGAGTACAGCGACAGCGAGTACAGCAGCAGCGGCAGCGAGTACAGCGGAAGCGAGGAGAGCGGCAGCGAGGAGAGCGGCAGCGGCAGCGACAGCGACTACAGCGAGAGCGACGACGCCGAGGAGATCCTCGAGGGGATCGAGCGCGAGCTCGGGATCGACCTGGACTGCGCCCACCGGAGCTCGCGTCGCCGCCGGCGCGTCCCCGACATCGTCGTCAAGGGCGACGGGCGCGGCCGCCGCCAGCACCTGACCGACGAGCAGGTCCGCCGGCGGCACATCGACGAGGTGATCAACGGGATCCGGGACGAGACCCGGACCACCTTCGGGGTCGAGAACGAGCGGGCCCGCGACGTCCTCGCCGCGAAGCTCGAGCAGATCGGGCAGCTCCGCCTGACCCTCGAGGAAGAGGGGATCGACTGCAGCAAAATCACCGAGCCTTCGATGGAGTCCCCCATGGACGAGGTCGACTCGGTCCTCAACGTCCTCAAGCTCAAGAACGACCGGAACCGCTACTCGACCCTCGCCGAAGAGGTGATCCTCGGGGGCGCCGAAGGGATCGAGACGGTCCTGGACGGCTCCCGCAAGATCCCCGTGATCAACTGGGCCCCCGACTACCGGGGCTACGCCTCGACCGTGAACACCAAGTTGCACCGCATGCGCTTCGAGACTTCCCAGCTCGTGGGGAATATCATCCAGAGGTACAACATCGGCTCCACCGCCCGCATCCTCCTCGAGCTGGCCCCCTCGCTCATTCTCTACCCCCGGCAGCAGAAGAAGCAAAGGGGGGCTCCCGGCCTCCACGCCGACCCGGCAGTGGCCGCGCGCTCGGGCCCCCGGAGCGCCCCTGCTCCCGCTCAGCGCGCCCAGGTGGCCGACGCCCGGGGGGCCTTCAGCTCTATCCGCCGGTCCGAGCTCGCCCAGGGCTTCGAGGATCTGTACAACATCTGAGGGGCGCCCGCGATTTTTTGCGAACGGCCCGGCGGAATTTGAAGCCCGCGCGGCCGAGAGAAAAATGTCCGAGCTTCTACAAGTCCAGGAGCCCTGGTTCAGCGAGGTCGCCGCCGGGCGCAAGACGGTCGAAGGGCGGACGGGCCCGGAAGGGAAGTACGCGTACTTGATCGGGGGGACGGTCACCCTGGTGGCGCCGGGGGGGCAGAGCCTGCAGCGCGAAGTCGCGGCGGTCCGGCATTACCCGACCCTCGAGGCCTACCTTTCGGGGGTCGGGTGGGAGCGCGCGGCCCCCCAGGCCTCCAGCTTCGCCGAGGCGCGGGAGCTCTACCTAGGGGTCACCATGGGCCCGAGTGTCGCGGTGTTCGCGCCGGCGCGGGTCCGCGAGCGGGGCGGCATCAACGCGATCGAGCTCGGGTCATAGCGGCCCATCTGGGCCCGATGGGCGCCGCCCGGTTTTTGCCGCCGCTCGCCGATTTAGTCGCCTTGTGTATACGGTGTACCACCGCCCACGGCTTCGCTATGGCCGAAGAGTTCGACTACACCCGCCAGTGGGCTTCGACCCTCTCGGTGCCGCCCCTCGACGACGGAGGGATCTACCTCCTCGACGACAACACCACCATAGGGCTGGGGGACCCCGCCACCTACATCGCCGACCCCGCCACCCGACTGCTCTACGACGAAGGCCACCCGCGGACCCACGCCGACACTCGCGGCCGCATCTTTGGGGTCGCGGGCGCCGGCCGGGCGAGCGACCGGGTCGGGCCTTCGTACGCTGAGCACAAGGGCGCTATGGGCCTCAGCCACGACAGGGAGCTCGCCGCGGAGATGGCTGCCCGCTCGCCGCGAAGTGACTGGCGGGCGGGCTTCCGCGAGGGCTTCCGGGCCGGCGACCGGGAGACCCGCGCCCGTTACATCCGTGGCGACCCGGAGGTCGGGCACCCGGGGTTCCGGGGCCTCACCAGCGCCCGAGGGGGGCGCGCCGACGTCGATAGCGTGATGTGGGACCCCCGCCCGCCGCACTTCCATCCCCAGGCCGCCAACCACGAAGCCCATCTGTACATAGACAGCGAAGCGCGGGGCCCCCCCCTCTTTGGGCCCAGGTGGCCCCCGGCCCCGCTCGTCGAGAGGTTTTCGGGCGGCGGGGCGGGGGGCGAGAGCGGGCTCATCGGCTTGCGCAAGTTCGAGGTCGTTCTCTTCTTCATCGTAATCGTCCTCATCGCGGTCTACGTCATGCTCCGCCGCTCCGAAAAACGGCAGCTCGCCGAGATGCGCGAGCTCTTGGCCGAAACCCTCGCGGCGGTACGCGAGGGCCGGCGCCCCTCCGAAGAAGCCTCGGCTTAGACAGGGTTGACCTCCCCGGGGTCGAACGCCCCACGGTAGCCGCCCTTTCGCGATATTTTCCGTCCCCTGTGGCGGAAGTGGCCCCCGTCGCTCTCTTCGCCGGCGTCACTGGCCTCGCTGGCCCCGCCCGCGTTATCCGCGGCGTCCGCCTTGGCGCCGGCGCTCTCGCTGCTATGCGCCCCTAGCGCGCTCGAGCCTTGATCGGCGAGGAAGGGCTCGAGCTCCGGGGGCGTGATCCGCGCGTCCCCGATGACTTTGTTCATCGCGTCGACCTCGGCCTGGTTGAGGTCGGTCACCCAGGCGAGATAGAGCATGTAAGGGCGGTCGGGCTCGAGGAGCAGGCGGACCTCGAAGCCGCGGTCCCTGTAGTCCTTGATGAGCGAACTGTAGACGATCCGCTGGGCGTCGGTCGACTTCAGCCCGCCGATCGAGATGTTCTTGGTGAGCTCGAAAGCGACGACGTTTCGGCCCCAGTGGCGCTCGGCCCGGTGGAGCTGGTCGTCGATCAGAGAGATCTGGCTGCGGACGACCGAGTTGAACTCGGACCCCCGGGCCCCCGTTTTCTGCAGATCTTTGGCGGTGAGCGCCATCCCCGAAGCTGCTGAATGCCGGCCCCCGCGGTTTATCTATAAGAAGGCCGCGCCCCGGGCGCGCGCCCAACAACAATAGGGCCCGGCCCAGGGCCCCGGCGGCCATTATTTTTGGGCAGGGGTAAGATATCCCCCCTTGTATACGTGTGGACACGGCCGCTACCGCGAACCCGAACAAGCAAAATGGCTACATGTGCAGTCTTCAAGCTCATTGCCAACGACGGCAAGGCCGATAGGATGATCCTGTCGACCAACCTGCTCAACCAGCGCATCAAGGATGTGATGTGCGCCCGCAAGAAGGCCGGGAAGGCCGACATCACCCCCACCTTGGTCGACATCGAGAGGACCCATCTCCTCTTCATGAACGCCCACTTCAAGCCTTTCGCCGCTATCGGGTACGAGTACAACTGCGTCCGCCCCCAGAGCGGAAACCCCACCTTGGGGAATCCCATCACTTTCTCCATCCCCCAGTTCGGCGACTTCTTCCACGACATGGTCGGGAGGCAGCGCCTCGGGGCTTTCAACTCCAGCCTCCAGGACTCCCCCGCCCAGGGAGTGGTCGGCTTCCCCGCCGACGGGAACGACTGGGACAACGCCACCGCTTTGGCGGGCAGCTTCTACTCCTTGGTCGACCCCTTCGGCAACCCCGTCACCCCCGCCACGGTCGGCGCCTACCGCAACATGGTCCGCTACTGCGAGTACCCCGGCGAGCGTCTCTACCAGAGCGTGAAGTTCGACGTCAACGGCAACCCCCTCGACGAGTACAACGACACCACCGTCCTCATGCTCCGCAAGTTCACCATCGGGTCCGATAAGATCACCGGCTACAGCCGCCTGGTCGGGCAAGAGCTGAGCCAAGAGGGCTACTCCGGGCCCCAGCTCTGCTACGTCCGCGACTCGCACAACGACGGGACCACCGCCCTCACCACCCTCGACGCGAACGGCGTCCCCACCTTGCCCCAGCAAGCCGCGAACCCCGTCCCCGTCGCCGACCAGTTCCTCCAGGGCGCTTTCCCCGACAACGCCCACGACTTCACCCTCCCCAACACCGCCGGGGTCCCCCACCTCCACGTGACCCGCCAGCGCCTCGAGTGCGTCGACGGCCCCCAGACCCCCAAGTACCAACAGCCCCCCCTTGAGATCTGGAACCCCCTCAACTTCTGGTTCAACAAGGACGCCCGTCTCTCCATCGCCTCGGTCTCCATCCCCTTCGGCCAGCGCTTCATCACGATCGACCTCGCCCGCCAAGAGCTCCTCGCCTTCGAGTTCCCCGGGCTCTACGTCCGCCAGGTCGTCGAGACCATCGCCCCCGCCGGCGTGACCTCGGCCACCGGAGCCGTCCGCACCGTCCAGTACCGCCCCTTCATCAGCCCCGGGACCTTGACCGAGATCTCGATGACCAACGTGTGCCTCTACGTGAACAACATCTTCGTCAACCCCGAGGTCCACGACATCTTCATCAAGCGCATCGGCTTCTCGCTCATCCGCGTCCACAGATTCCACCGCGCCCGCACCAACTGCGACAACCACGACGAGCGCCTCCTCTCCCAGCTCAAGTGGCCCATCGAGTACATGTTCGTCGGCCTCCGCCCCACCTGGAACATCGACCGCGCCAACCCCAACCAGTACCGCGACTGGCACAACCTCGGCTACATCGTCGACAGCGTCTGCGACGACCAAGACTACTCCGAGTCCGCCCAGAACGGTTACGGTGTGGCCGCCGGCGTCCAAGCCCTCCCCGAGACCATCTCGCGCCAAGGCCAGATCGTGCAAAACTCCTGGGCCAAGTGCTTGAAGACCGTCGACCAGTTGACCTTGACCGCCCACGGTATCGCCTGCCACGACAACATGGAAGAGATCTTCTTCAACGCCTACAACCCCTTCCACTACGGGGGTCCCGCCGTTGTCACTCCCAAGGACTGCTCCGCCCTCATGATCAACTTCGCCCTCTTCCCCCGCAGCTACCAACCCAGCGGGCACATCAACGTCTCCCGCGCTCGCGAGTTCTTCCTCCAACACAACACCTCCTACGTCTCCGCCAACTCCCCCGCCGACCTCATGGTTGTTGCCATTGCTATTAACTTTCTCCTCATAACAGACGGGTCAGCGGTGCTTCGTTATAGTACTTAAGGATGGTACGGCCGCGCGCGATACATAAAGCCAACCCAAAAAACGCGCAGGACTAGGGCAGTCATGTCCCTGTCCACTTTTTTCCGCAACTACGTGCGACACTTAGCTGAGCCGCACTTTTTCTTGCGAATAAGCATCCCCCGGTATGTAGTTTGGCTCATGCCCCCGCACTTAAGACATCTCCAGTTCAGCTTTGTGCGAACTGGATCAGTATCTTGCGTGTATGGTTCTGCCAGCTCTATCGACTCGCGACCCCGGAGACTTTCAATAACACACACAGGGCATGCCTTGTTTGGCCCAGACATCTCTTGCTTCGCTAGGGTGCTCGTATACCGATGGCCCGCGGAATTGCAGACAAACACCGTATTTTTATTATTTCCTAAGTATGTACCGCTGATTGATACGCCCAAACGATTAAGGCGAGCCGTCACCTCTTCTGCGGTATTACGCTTAGTAGCGCCCCTTCGGGCGAAGCCACATTTTTCACAGCCTTTACCGGCTTTGAAGTTATCCCACATTAGTTGGTATGGTGGATGATCTGCGTTCGCGCATTGTACTTCAATCATTCGGCGCGGACGAGTCCCTGCATTGTCGACCCATTCACGAATTATTCTATAACCCCGGGGTCGCGCAATCGCTTCTAGATCGGCGAGCGATTTCGGTGCATTTGGCCTACAGGTTGGACACCCGCGCCCACGTGCGATGTTGTCGTAGCATGTTTGGTAGACATGCCCGCTAACACATTTTACTTGCAAGGGCCACGTTCGAGATGGACATTCGGAGGATACTAATGTGTGTCCATGGGGTAGCTTTGCTTGAATCTTTTTGATATACTCCGCGTTCCTTTTTTTGCCTCTGGCTGCTTGTACTCCGGCGAAGAAGTCCGCATCGGGCATTAGTTGTTCGCACGGGATGCGTCCGGCGCAGAGTAAGTCATCGATCTGTTCACGGACATACTGACGGATTCCTTTTATCGGCAGCTTATGTCGACCGGGAACTCGTATCAACGTAATCCCTAACTCACCGCACAGTTCGTCTTTTCGGAGATCCCGAGCTTGCTGCGATTCAAAGTCACCCTCCGATCTTTGGAAGTGTGGAACGCGTTGCGCATGGTGAATCCCATCATGTTCAAAGCCCAGACAAAGCTCGGGACAATACCCATCAATCTCCATTCCGATCGTCTCCCGATCTTTGGTAAATCGGCATCCCGGGAAGTTTTCTTCGAATGCGTGTCTAACCACAACTTCCCTTAGGCTCGATGCACACTCCGGGCACCACGAGTAATGATTATATACATTACCCCATGTTGCTTCCCATACATGTTCACACAGTCCGCACGACCATGTATACTTGGTCTTATTGTTCTCATACACTTCGGATAGGCATTTACCGCCCATTCGGGCTGCCCATTCTTGCAAATCTTTGATACTGTACGCTGCCATGATGAGATACAATGCTACACCACTCCTTCAATTCCATCCATAATCACTAACAACATCCTCCTCATACCCGATGGGCGCCCGCGAAAACTGAAGCCGCCCGGGGGCCTGCATAATCTTTGTCAAAATGCCCGGAGCAGGTAATCTACAAAACTTCCAGGATCGCGGCTGCATGCCTTCGCCCGAGGCCTTCCTGCCTTTCGTCCTCGACTCTCGCTTTCTGCTGCGGTGGGTGCTGCGCGATCGCGACACCTTTACGGGCCTCAATGAAATCGCGCACATTATGTCCGTCGGGTCGAGGTCCCGGATCGAAAAATACTCTGGTGAGTACTGGGCTAATCTTGGCGCCGGCGCCTTGGCGCTCGTTTGCTCTCTCGAGGCCAAAGAGTATGTCTTTGATCTCGCCGCGGCTTGGGAGAAACTCAGCGACGAGCAGAAACTTCGACGGGTCGAGTACTGCAAACGCGACGCGATCTTGTGGGAGCTGATCGCGCGTGACCTTGAGGATGAGACCTTTTGGTACGTGCACGGCATTTGGGCGGGGGACGTTGGGCTCATCTTCGAAGCGTACGACTTGGCCGCTAAGACTGAGTGCCACCAACGCGAGAGTCGCATCCGCCAGAAGCGTAGGTAGGTAGTTGTGGGAACCGCCGGTGCCCGCCTTTTTTATCGGGAGGGGCTCACAGCAAATGAAGAAAGTTCCGAGCCCAAGAAATTATAACAGAACCTGCGCCTGTGATGGATAACCCCCCCGGGCTCGCCAGTGCCGAGCGCTTCGAAAGTAGGGAGCTGCGTAGCGGGCGAAACGCCTGCCTCGCCGCGCTCGAGTCGCGCCTTCAGTTCCGGCGGGCGCTCGCCGATCGAGAGGCTTACTTTGGCGGCTGTAGGCCGCTGTTCCAGCAAGCAGTCTGCACAAGTGCTGCGGGGCGATCGGGCGGGGAAGTAGATTTCCTGGATTGTGCCGTTGCGGGCGGCGGTTCTACTTCAGGCATAGCAACCGCAACCAGAAACTCCGATTACTGGTTGGTGCTAAGCCAGATCGGGCCCGCTTGGGCGAGGGCGGCCCGACCGCCGCCTAGTATTTGAAGGTAGCTAGGCGGCCAGTACACAAAAAAATGACCGACATCGATGGTTATGGGGCGCTTGCTAAAATTATGTCACGTAGTCTGGTGGGACTGAGCCAAACAAAAGCTGCGGAGACGAGGAGACAGCTCCTAAAAAAAACGATAGACGGGTCCGCGCCGGTCGGCGAGATTGTTATAGAAAACGAACGCGGGTACACCGCATGGGCAACCGTCTTCGATCCTCTCTTCCGCTTGCGGTACGCCCTTCGAGACAAAAAAGTCTACGAAGATTCGCGGAAAGAGCTCTTGGGGCACCAGAAGGGCCTCTCTGAATTTTCGGATGAATACTGGGTAAACATGGGAGTGGAGTGGTGGTTAAGGGTCGGCTCGGCCAAGGCCTTCGGCGACCATATTGCCGAAGATTTCGCGAAGTGGAGAAATGACGGGTCTCCATTACCCCCAGAACACTGTATTAGCAGCAATGAGCAGATCGAGTCTATGCTGAAGTCCGGCACTTTCTGGGACGAGCGCGCCAGGTGGGGGGATGACGTCGAGGGGTTCGTCAGCCATATGACCGATAGTGACTACATCAAAGGCTAATAATAGTAAAGGGCTGCTCTTTTTGGCGGGCGCTCTCGGAAATTGAAGCCCTGGCGATTCGGGCATCAGTAGGCAGCTGACCCTGCAGGTAATGGCAGATAAACGCAACAGCGGGGCAGGGGGCCAAGATACGAAAATGGACGAGTCTCGCGGAAGAATAAAGAACGTCCTCCTGTACGCCCGGTGGGCGACCGCTTATGATCCTTACTTTCGCTTGCGATACGTTCTGCGCGACGAGGGGGACTATAAACGGCTCCGCGATGCTGCGTTATCATCTGGCCCACCCCGATTGACGGAATACTCGGAAGAGTTCTGGATGTATGTTGGGCTAGAATGGTGGAAGAACCCCACCGGCACGGCCCACGGCCTCAAGGGCGAAATCACCCGGGAATACAAAAAGTGGAGAGAAAGGGGATCCCCACCACCCCCTGAACGGTGTATTAGCGATGCGATGATCGGTTCTATGATGAAGTTCGGCATGTTCTGGGGCGAACGTGCTGGGTGGGGAGATGACGTCGAGGGGTACGCCCGCTATGTGACCGGGGGGGTCATCAAAGGCTAGGCGTGGTCGCCGATCTCTCTCTTTTTGAACGTGCCCGCGCAATAAAAAGCGCATACTATGGATACCTGTGGGGAGTTAACAATACAAAAGAGCGGCCAAAGCGGTTCCGGACCTCATAAGGCATGCAGTTTGCGAATTCGGTTAAAGTGCGAGGCCGCGGAAGTCGAAATGGTCACCACGTGTATGCTGGATGAAAGCGACTTGCGCAAATTCGTTCAGTGTCGCGAAGCCGGCAAAATGGGGCCGTTCCATTATGACCCCGCGGAAGATACCTATCAGGCCTCCTTGTCGATTTGTTGCACTAAACTAACGATCCCTCGAAGCCACTTTGTACCTGCCATTGAGAGTGCGCTGGGCGTTGGCGACAGCTCAAATATCAAAGGATGAAAGGGCCTCGCCAGGCCCTAGGTGGTGCGGAGTTGGTCGGCAGCCGGCGGCTCTGCTTTTTAAAGGAGCGTGCTGCAGCTCATTGAGGAGACATGGAGGGCGAACCTAGCGCCAACCCGTCCGCACTCGCGAGAGAAGCCTTGAAAATACGGAATGTCCTCGAGTTCTGCGCGCTGGCTACTGACATTGACCCGGAATTCCGCGTAAGGTTTGCCCTCCGCGATGAAGCGACCTATGAAGCAGCCCGCAATGCCCTGAAGCCGAAATGGTCCGGCGAATTCTCGCCTCAGTATTGGGAGAAGGTTGGGAAGGGGCTCTGGTTTTCGCTGTGCCCACGGCCCGGAGATGGCCTTCAGCACCCACTCCGCGCAGAGATATCTGAGGTCTACAGGCAGTGGAAAGAGTGCGGAAGGCCCCTTCCGCGCCAGGGATGCGGGAGCGGCATAATAAAGCCTGGACAGATCACTAACGACTTTTGGGAAGAACGCGCCCGATGGGGAGATGACGTCGAGGGGTTCCTGGCGGCGCTCTGGGCGTCCCAGGCAGGCCAGACCCGCAAGGGAGCCAATGCATAGAACAGCCCCGGCCCTTGTCCATCAGGGAAAGCGTATCCCGGAAGGTCGGACTAAGTTGGGCGCCCACAAACGAGCTCACATGGCGGCACATATTGAAGCCGCGCCTACCACTACACATGGTTGTGTGACATGAGCACACAAGGCACTGGGGGCGTAACGCTGCACAGCACCGCGCACCGATACCTTATCTCTGTTAAATTCTGGATCGGCTGTTTCACCGATTTGTCTCGGGCCCGGGACACCGAGCGCAAGCTGTGGGCCTCCCCCGAGCTTCATGGGTGGGGGGCTCTCCTTGACCTCGAAGTCGAAATGATTAAGGCGTGTCTCCGGAGGGTCCTATACAACAAAGGGTGCCGAAACGTGGAAGTTGTCAGGATCATCGCCGACACGAGGGAAGATTGCACTCTGGCCGTAATGCTCGCGGGGCCCGCCTCCACCGAGACTTACCTAGCGGCTTTGAGCGAGGGGTGCCTCGCCGAGAAAAACGCCTCCATTGTCTGGATGGGACAAGCCCCCGCACCTCTGGTCAGAAAGCCGCCCCCCGGGGCGTCGGTGTACTTCGAGCAGTGTTGGATGACCTTCGAGGGCGTTAGCTCGGTAGCCGGCCTTCCCGGCCAGTAGCCTGATGGTAATCGGGTCAACTCGGTACCAGAAGTAAAGGACTCAGATCGGCGATCTAAGAGACTTCTTCTTGACGCCGCGCGTCCGGGCGGATTTTTGAAAATTGAAGGGCTGCGAGCGACGGAGTAAGAACAATGACGGTCATCGGGACCGAGTACGAACACCCTGTTTATGGTGATGATATTGGTGCGGCCATTGAGGCCGACGATATTGACGCAATGTGCGTTATGAACGGAGCGGGGGTCCCCTGGGATCCTGAAGAGCCAACTCGGGCAGCCGAGTGTGGGAGCTTTATGGCTCTGCAAAAATGTGCAGACTTAGGCCACTTCCCCACAGCGAATACCTTTATGGCGGCTGTTGAGTCCGATCGGCTCGATATGCTCGAATGGATGTTGGAGTTCACCCCTGTGCCGCCAGGTCTCGAGTGGGTGCGAAGCGAGGCCGAGATACTAGGAAAAATCGGCGCGGTGGCGTTACTCTCTTGAACCAGTCCCACATGCCCAGATCGCATTGAGAGCTCGGTCGCTCCTAAAACGCCTCCATTCCCCACCACCAGAGACCTTTTTTAACTTGGGTACTTTTGAATCCTGAGGGTCTTTGGAACAGAAGAAGGAACGACACCACGCACTGATGAACCGAATATCGACGTTACCTACCCGCCAGCAGAGGGCCGAGGACATCGCCCAGAGGGTCAATTCATGCGGAGGTTACCTTCAGTGGGCCGCCACCTACGACCTGCCATTCTATCTCCATTTCGCAGTTCGAGACCTCGAGGCGTACTTTGGGGCGACCAAGCCCTTTACGCCGGTGGGCGGGGGGGAGTTTGGTACGCCCCCGACTTTGGAAAACGTCAGCGAGGCCTACTGGAGAGGCGACCTCGCTACCCGTAACTGCTTCGGAACCTCTCACAGGGAAGAGATCGCCGCTTGGTACACGAGGTGGGTTAATAGCGGGCGCCCGGTCCGCAATCAATCAGACGATAGCGAACTTTGGATGCGGATCGAGGAGCATATGGACCTGGATCCCAAGGGCTTTTGGGAGTTTCGGGCCGAGTGGGGCGACGACGTCAGCAGTACCTGCGGCTTCCTGGATGCGTACGATGGCGGCCGGGGGATCAAGTGACGGCCCCCTCAGTACCGAGGCTTTTTTGGTCGCGCGGCCGGGCAGGGCTTTTTGAAGTCGCAGGAACTGCTGGTACAGATAGATAGCATGCCCGGCGCAGCCACCGAAAGCAGTCCGAATGGGCGCGCAGTCGCGCTCACACCCCAAATCGAGGGCTCTTTGATGTATGCCCGCTGGGCCGCGGCGTACACACTAGACTTCCCGGTACAGTATCTCCTCGAGACTCGGGAGATTTTCAACGAGGTGCGCAGAAACGCCGAAACGGCGGGCTTCTGCGAAATCGCGAGCGGGCCGTCGCTAGAGAAGCCCCGGGACAGATCCGCAGAGATCTTCTGGTGGCGAGCCGGGGGTGCCTACTGGGTCCTGACGGCCTCTAAAGAAAGGAGGCGGGAGGTCCGGGAACAGTTCATCAGCTGGCGCGACCGCCAAAAACAGCTGCCGTGCAACCAGGCCGAAGTGCGTGAGTTGAGGTCGCGCATGATGCGACATCTCGAGGAGACTCCCGACGATTTCTGGGAGAATCGGGTCGAGTTCGGAGCCGATGTCGAGGGTTTCTTGCGCTCGTATGATGATCCACGGGTCAAGGGTTAAAAATTCGCCGTTGCCCAGCAGTTCCTGTGGCTTGGGGGGGCTCGGGGGTCCTCCTTTTTGGCTCCACTGGGCCGAGGGCCTTTTGAACGCCGCCTGTTCGGACTTTATACTGGCGCGATTTTTATGTATCGCAAGTTCCCTACCTTAAGTGCACTTTGTGAGAAGCACCGGCGCTCCCTACCGAACAATGCAGACGAAAACGAGCCCGCGCTCGAAATTGACGCCGAGTGGCTCCACGAGGCGAGGCTCATCCGCTCAGTTAACGATGTCAAGGATGAGCTTGCCGCGAGAGGGCCGGAAGGCGGAGGAACCTGGTTAAACGGCATCTCGGATGAGTTGTTGGGGTGCGTAGGGCTTATCCTCGGCTTGCCAGCCGTGCGGTTCAAAGTAACTGTGAAAGATTTCAAGCAGTCGCGCCCACCGAGTCTGGGCGATTTTGTCCTTGGGGTCCACGCTCCGGGAAGAACTATTAGCTACGGCACTCAGACAGCGACAGACTACCTACGTTGTTGTGTGTGGCTGGGCGGGTGGTTCAGCACACTGAACGAACTTAAGCTCGAGCCGGGCGGAGGAGAGGTGGAGTTCGAATTTGTATCGATAGCGGGCGAAACTCTGGAATCGATCAGGGCGGGGATAGATCATGGAATAGTGGCCGTAGTTTCGCGCGAAACGGAGGACGAATGGTATCTAGGAGGGTACGGGCCAATGATACTACCAAGCGCGCCTGGCGAAGCGATAAAAGGCGACCCGAGCTCTGTCTGATAAAGGTGCGCCCTAGCTTGTTCTTGCGGGGATCGCAGCAGCCTCCGCGAGTTTTTTATCCCAGACGGGAGAATGAGAGGTACTTTGGCCACAACGCAAAAGGCCGACGAGGACTAATTGTACTTCGCCCGACTGTGTATAAAGCATGGCAGCGGAGGGCGGCGAAAATTACACCCCCGCGTCCATGGTCCACATGGAGTTGGCCTGGCGAGCCGCGGCGTGGGACAACATCGTCGAATTCTGCGGCCGCACTGAATCGCCGTCGATAACTCGCTGGCTAACGTCCACGGAGGCGGAGCAAAGCTCAGACAAGACGGCTGACGCCAGCGACCTCGCGGCGCAGGCGGACCCGACCGTGTTCTACGAGATCGGCTCGATTCCTCTGTTCGAGGGCCACGTCCTGGGGCTGACCGCCCCGGGGCGCACGCGCATTCGTGTCGTGCGAGGCTCCGCACTCGACCTCGCCCGAGATTTCATTAAGAAGGGGGGGTGCTGGCCCCTCGTCGTCAACATGGCCTCGATGGCAGAGCCTGGCGGCGACGTCACCAGGGGCGGGCCCGGGCAAGAGGAGGAGCTCTTCCGCCGGACCAACTACCACAAGACCCTCAAGCGCAACGTAGATGGCCAGGTGCGCTACCCCATGGCGACCACGGTGGCCTATTCGCCCCGGGTGACTGTGCTAACCGACAGTGACTACACGCTACTCCCGGAGCCCTTCCCGGTGTCGATCCTCGCGTGCCCGTACCCTCGGGACCCCCCGCTCGACCCGAAAAGAGAGGCGTACGCGGAGCGCGCGTCCTATTCGGACATGTCAGCGCGCGTCCGAGCGATATTCCGGCTCGGTGTCCTGTACAGCCACAACGTCATAATCGCCGGCCCGCTTGGATGCGAGCCTCGGGGAGGGCACCCGGCCCGGCAGATCGCCGAGTTCTTCATCCGCGAGGTCGTAGAGAACGACGGGAAGTTCCGCGAAATCGTCCTGGCCTTCCCGCCCGACGTACCAGACGAGACTTTCCACATCTTCGACGAGCTCTTGACGTTTACCCCTTCGCCGGTGGTCCCGGCGGCGCGCCGGGAGGCCGCTGGCGAAAAGCCCCCGAGCTTTGCGGGCCGGCGGCTCGGCCAGAGCGCCGGGCGCAGGGCCAGCGACTCAGACCTTACGCCCAAAAAGGGGAGGCGGGCCGCGGGTTCCCCTCCCGTGGAAGAGGCGGCGCCCGAGCGGCCAGCGTCGGCTGGGCCCGCCCCGCCCCGAGCGTGTTCGGAAGACGGGAGCAGCGCTTCTCGTGAGGAGACTCTTCCGCCCGCTTCGCTGGCAGGCGAGGACCGGCACGCAGGCGCGCCACAGAAGCCGCCGGCCCCAGCGCGACAAAAAGTCCGACGCCGGCTATCCGACATCAGACCGATCCGGATCCCGGGGAAACCCGCTCTCGATCGGCGCCAGTCAGGCCCGGTCGGAGGCCAAGGATCGAGCCCCCTCCATTCCTCTGTCGCTGCCACATTTGGAGAGTCCGGGAGCAGGCCTAACAGTCCGAGCTGCAGGAACTGCAAGCAACAACATGGAGAAAAGTGCACCACAGACTATTAAGGTAGAAGGGGGCTCGATGCCCGTGACAATCACCCCTAACGACGTCGTGCCGGCGGCCTGCGAAGCTCTCCACCCCGCAGGGACCACCGCCCCCAAGAAGCAGGAGAAACCCGAAGCTCCGAGCCTCGCGGATTCGAAGAGCGCCGGAACCGCGCCCACCAGCGGCCCCCGTGACGAGGGCGACGCAAAGGATCTCCATTGCCTTTCCGAGTTAGCCGAGATGCCTCGCAGATGCAAAAACCCGGAAGCCGCCGAGCCTTCCACAGCCAAAAGCACAACCCCCGACGCGGTTAGCGGCCTCCTATCTCTGATGGCCGAGGCGTCGATCGACGCTCTGATCGAGGGCGAGCTCAAGTTCCGCATAGGTACGGGACTTAGGGCTGAAGCAGGCGCTAAGGCTGAGCTCAGGGATAAGCCCGCGAACACTGGGACAGGCTCCAAGGCTGAACCCGAGAGCTCCGAGACCGTAACAGCGGAGTCCGTGACGACCACAAGTACCCCCATGCCCAAAACCGGCTCGGGGGTATGCGAAGCGGTTCCTGCGATGCGGGCTGACCCGCCCAGCGGCGCCAACCCAGTGAGTCTCCTCGTGCTCGGGAGGGCGAGCCGCGATCACAAGGAAAGGGATGGGGCGGCCAGAGCAGACGACTTGGCGGCGCGCTTCGAGCTCGAGCTCATGAAGACGACCCACGGGCACAAGGAAAAAGCCGAGGCGGCCGGCCGCGAAGGCACCCGGACCGCCATGATCTGGTTCTGTGCTGCCATCGCGCTGACTATCGCGCTCAGGTGCTTCTGGTTGGCATATTACGCGCTAGAAGGAGCCGATTCCTTGTTCGCGATCCTCGTGGGTTACGTCTGCCTGATTCTCCCCGGGTGCGGGATCATCGGGAACCACATCGACCTCACTGCGGCTCGCGCGCAGCGAAAGGGAACCCGCCGACAACAGAAGCTCGACGCCCAACGCCGCAAAATCTCCGGCGTGCCTACACCGTCGTGGGACTACTACTAGGCCCCCTCAGCTAGGGCGGAACTTCAGAGCGGCGGCCGACCTGACGGTAGGCGTCCAGGTCAGCTCGGGCACGCGATCGCAGATGGTCTGCCAGTCCCTGTCATTTTTGTCCAGGGTTTCTTGGCTCTGGAGGTAAATATAGTAAAGGATCCGGCGGTTTTCGGTGTCCTCGGGGTCGAGGATGCAGTCGAAAATTTTGTACAAGTAGTAGGGGTAGTAGTTCCGGTTCGTGCGCCCCAGGGGGCGGATCTCTTCCTCGATCTCGACGGCCATCGAGAAAAGCTTGGACGCGCGCTGGCAGATGCTCTCGGGGAGCTGGGGGGGGCCGACGCCCGTAAGTTTTTTGAGGATCAGGGGGACGTTCTTGTTGAGCTCGGTCCGCTTGATCTCGGGGTGGCGAAGGAGCCGACGGCAGGCGTCGACGTCGAGGAAACGCAGGATCAGGTTCTCCTGGCGGACGATCCTCCGGAGGCTGTGCAGGAGCTTCTCGCCGCACAGGTTGTCGGGGTCGTTCCGGTCGCCGAGCTCCTCTTCGGACTCCTGGGCCAGCAGGCGGACGATCCAGAAGTGGCAGTGGCGGTTGGGGTTGAAGGTCCCCGACTTCGCCTTCTGGCCCTCCTGGTTGTAGAACTGGGCTTCGTCGAAGACGGTCCCCACGAGCTCGCGGACCTGCGCGCACTGGGAGCACCGGAGCTCCGAGGTGTCAACGTCGACAACCATCTCGGCCTTGCACTCGGGGCAGTGGTTGTAGTCGATCCGGATCACTCTGTCGACGGCGAGCGGGCCGGAGGCGCCGTCGGCGTACTGGTTCAGGAGGAGGCGGATCTCGCTGTAAGCCTCCGCGACGCCCGGCGGGGGGGGCGGAGTCTTGGGGGGGGCGTACGCGGCGAGCCGGGCGACGAGCCGGTCGGCCTCGCCGGCGAAGTCGCCGCTGACGACGATCTGCCGGAAGCTTTCCTGGGCGGCGGCTTTGGCCGCGAAGCCCTTGGTGGCCGCGATGAAGAGATGGCAGGTCGAAAGGCCGAAGCGGGCGCGGGTCGCCTCGAGCTCGACGCGGAGGGCCTGGATCTCGGCGGGCGAGAGGATGGGGAGGGCCTTCGCGGCGCCCCCCCCGCGCCCCCCGCGCCCCCCGCCCTTGCCGGAAGCCCCGCCCTTGCCAGAAGCCCCGCCCCGAGGCGGGGCGGCGGAGGAGGGCTTGAGGGCCTCAAAAGCCTCGAGAAGTTTGGCCGCGAGCTCGAACTTGTCGTTAATCTGCCGGCTGGCCGTCTCCATTCAGAACGTGCGCAGACTCCGCCGGTTCGGGGGTAACATGTGGGCCCCATTTAAACCTTCAACACGCGGAGGCCACGAGTTTCGAGACCCCGCGGCCAGAAAGCGACCCTGAACGAGCGAGTCGCCGAAACCCCAACGAGCGCAACAATGAGCGTACCTAGCGCGCAGCACCAGCCAGCCCCCGCCGCCCCGGGCAGCCTCGCCGCGAACGGGAGGGAGCCCCCCAGCGGGCAGCCTGTGCCGGGCCGCGAGCCCGACGCCGGGCGCGGACGCGGGCGCGGGCGCGGCCGGGGCAAGGCCCGGCGCAACCGCAAGAAGAAAGAGGCGGCCGAGGGCGCCGGGCCCGGCGCGGCCCCCGCGGGCGCGCGCCCCCCCGCCGGCGCGCGTCCCCCCCCCTCGGCCTCGAGCCGGATCGCCGGCCGAGAGCCCGAAGACTTCGAGGCCCTGCTCAGGGACGTGACGGAGCACCCCGAGCGCCTGCTGGCCGAGGACGACCTCGACGTGGAGACGGTGCTCGAGCTCCAGAAGCGGATGAACCCCTACGCGTACGTCGTCGGGGGGGCGGCCGGCAAGAAGCGGACGGCCGCGGCCTCGTGTACGAACCTGCGGATGGAGTACGCGCAGCGCTTCGTGACGACCTCGGTCGTCGGCTTCCTCTTCCGGATGCTCGAGGAGTGGACGGTCCCCGAGGAGGTGCGCCGCTGGGTCCCGAAGAAGCGGGCGAAGCGGGAAGCCGCGGCCGCGAAAAAGGCCGCGGCCGAGGGCGGGACCGAGCCCTGGACCCCAGCCGAGCTGTGCGAGCGGGCGAAGGCCCTGAACGCGCTCGCCGAGCTCGCCCGGGAGGCCGAGGCCGAGGCCGACGCCGCGGGCGACCGGGCCGAGGCGGCCGACCGCGAAGCCAAAGCAGCGAGCCTGACCGGGGACGCCGGCCCCACGGAGAGCGAGGTCGCGGCCCTCTTCGTCGCGGCCGACGCCGCCCAGGCCAAGGCCGCGGGGCTCCACTACGCCGCGACCTTCGAGCTCCGGAAGCTCGGCCTCGAGTGCGACCAACGGATCGACGCCCTGGCCCGGTCGGCCTCCCGGCACCCCGAGGTCCGCGAGGTCATCGCCCGCGACCCGATCCCCCGTCCCCCCCCGGGCGAGCAGGTGGTGCCCGCGAAAGTCGCGAAGGGGATCCTGGACAACTTCCTCCGCAGCTGGTTCGAGTTCAACCCCGACGCCCACGTCCGGAAGGCCTACGACGAGGTCGCGATCGCCGAGGCCCTCGCCCCCGTCGAGGTCGCGGGCCTCCCCGGGAAGGTCCTCGGGGACACGGTCGACCCCTCCCGGCTCCCCCTCGAGGCCCTCCGGGCGAGCCCCCCGAAGCCCGCGTCGGAGGCCGACAGGGCGATGCTGGAGACCCTCACGGCCTCCCAAGCAAACTACAACACGGCCCTCGCCTTCCTCCGCAACGAGACCCTCGCCGAGACCCTCGCCCTCGTTTACGCCGACGGGGCCGCCGAGCGCTTCCGCCGCTACCTCTTCCCCGTGCGGAAGGGGTCGGCCGCGCGCCCGGCGGTCGAGGTCATCCCCCCCCAGGACACCTTCCACCGCCTGAGCTACTACATGGAGGTCAACTACGAGGAGCTCCGCTCGGCGACCGAGGCCATCTACAACGAGAAGCCCGACCTCGACTGGGCCCTGATCCTTTACGAGTACTTCGAGGGGTCCGAGGCCGACGTCAACGAGCAGTTCGCGACGTTCAAGGACCTCCACCAGGACGAGGTGATCAGCTCGATCAAGCACCTCGACTTCGGGGCCTGGACCCTGCTGAGCGACTTCAAGGAGAACCGGAAGAACATCGAGTTCCTCAACAAGCACACGGGCGTCCTCAAGCGGATCCTCGACCGCCACGCCGAGGACAAGAAGCTCGGGGCCGACCTCATGCGGAAGCGCGTGCGGAACCTCAAGGCCCAAAACATCCGCGAGGTCGGCCCCGACGCCCCGGGGCTTGAGGAGTACCGCAACCAGCGAGCCGAGGCCGGCAAGTCCTTGTCGAGCATGGGGGTCGAGCGGGTCATCGACCGCGAAGAGATGCGGCGCCTCGAGCGGGCGCGGGGCGACCTCGCCGCCGCCCGGGAGCTCGAGGTGCTCGACGCCTGCGAGAAGACGATCCGGGACCTGGGGGCCGCGGCCAAGGTCCGCGAGCTCACCGCCGACGAGGAGCGCCGCCTCAAGGAGGCCCAGGAGGACCTCGTCCGGGCCCGGGAGATGATCGAGGTCCCCGACGAGGCCATCCAGGTCGACGTGTGGACCCACGACACCGACTCCGGGGCCCTCAAGAAGACGAAGTTCTACACGCAGGCCGAGGACCTCCCGACCCCCGAGGAGCGGGCCGCCGCCGCCCGCCAGGCCTCGGCCCAGCAGGCCGCCGCCCAGCACGCCGCCGCCCTCGACCGGGCCGGCAAGGAGCCCTTCCTCGACACCGTCGCCAGGCCCCTGGCCCCCTTCGCCCAGGACGTCCACGAGCAGGGGCTCCGGTCCGAGCGCGAGGCCGCAGCCCGCGAGCTTGAGCTCACCGCCACCGAGTTCGACCTCGGGGAGTGAGAAGCCGCCGGCGCCCGCGAGCGGAGGCGCCGCGGGGTTTTTTTCGCCCCCCTGCGGCTTTTTAGAGGGGGGGGCGGGCCCCGATACCTACCGCCCGAATGGCAGCGAAAGCGTCCGGCGAGAACGGCGGGGGCGGGATCCCCGAGCTCTCGCTCCATCCGGCCCTCCTGGTCGACAGGAGCATCGCCATCTACGGCCCCTCGGGGACGGGCAAAACGGTGTGCACCAAAGCGATCATGCGGGCGCTCGACGGCCACATCGAGCAGGTCCTGATCGTCGCCCCGACGGAGCCCACCAACCGCTCCTACGACGGCTTCGTCGACCCCACCCTTATCCACTACAGCCTTTGCCTCGCCCGGGACGAGGGCGCCCGGGGGGAGCCCAAAAAGAAGCAGCTGACCGAGAAGCAGAAGGCGTTGAACTTCCTGGAGGAGATCTGGGCCCGGCAGGAGATGATGGCCTCGATCTACAAGCGGGCGAACAAGCTGAAGACCCTCGCCTCCCTCTACGAGCGCCTGCCCCGCCAGGCCCGGCACGCGGGGAACGCCTACGTGAGCGGCCTGCAGCGGAAGCGCGAGCGGGCGCTGGCCGAGATCGACAAGAAGTGGGGCAAAGAGCCGGCCACCCGCGAAGAGAAGCGGCACGAGGCCAAAGAGAAGTTCGAGAAGCTCCTCATCCTCATCTACAAGAAGTTCCTGACCGACCACGTCGCCGAGCTCTGGGGGCGGAAGGACATCAGCGAGGACGAGCGCTACAGCCTGGCCTACCTCCACTTCAACCCCCGCCTGCTCCTGATCTTCGACGACTGCGCGGCCCAGCTGAAGACCCTGCTCGCGACCGAGATCTGGCGGAAGCTCTTCTACCAGAACCGGCACAGCTACATCACCCTCGTCCTCTGCTGCCAGGACGACACCGACCTGAACACGAACCTCCGGAAGAACGCTTTCATCTCGATCTTCTGCAGCGAGATCGTCTGCACCTCGTACTTCGAGCGCACGGCCAACAAGTTCCCGAAGCGGACCCGGGACTACGTGTCGGGGGCGTCCTCCAAGATTTTCGCCAGGAAGCGGCAGAAAATCGCCTACATGCGCGAGGACGCGAAAGGCTGCCACTTCTACGCCTTCAACCCGCCGACGGTGAAGAAGCAGGTCTTCGGCTCGGGGGCCCTCAGCGAGCTGTGCAGCCAGGTCCGGGCGTCCGGGACCGCGATGGACCAAACGAACCCCTACTTCTCCAAGTTCAAGCTCTGAAGCCGCCGGCGCGCTTTTTCGCGCGCGCCCAATCTGTCGGGCCCTGATAGGGGGTATGAGGATCGATCGGGCGGTGGCGGTCTGCACGAGACAGATCGCCGTTCTCGCCGCCGCGCGGCCCGCGCGGCCATTCAACGGCCCGAGACTCTTTACATCATCCTAGGAGACGGACCCCGGGCGCCCGCTTATAGAGCTCTCAAGGCTCTTTGGCGCGGCGCCCCCAACTACGCGCGCCCCTCCCGCCCGATCGTCTCGATCGATCCAGCTTTTGCCCGCTGGGGGCAGGGCCCGGGAAGGCGCAGGCGCAGGCGCGGGCCAAGGCGAAGGCGCGGACGGCGGGTAAAAATTGCCCCGGCGGTGCCCGATAGCTAGAGCCCGGGCTCGGAGCTTAGGAGGGACGCCAGGCGGGCCAGCATCATCAGGCGCAGCCGCGAGTGGTGCTCCTCCAGGCACGGGGGGCAGGAGCCGAGCTCCTGGCCCGCGGGCAGGCGCCCCCCACACATCGAGCACCCGTGGAGGTCGCAGAGCCCGTGCTCGCCCCGGACCCAGCCGGCGCAGCCCGAGACGCCGCAAGCGAAAGGGCTCTCCAGAAAGCACGGGCGGCACAGCAGACCTCGGAAGGCCGGGCGGCCGCAGCCAGAGCCCTGGCACTTCTGGCCCGGGGGGTAGGGGGACCCCCCCTCGCACGGGGGGCCCCCGGCGTGGCGATCGGCGTTCGTGGAGGTCATGCCTTCGCGTTTGCGGTCGCGGCTGGGCTTCAGTTGTCGCACGCGCGGACCAAACTGTCACGGGACTATATATTACGCGCGGGCCCGGCTCGATGTCCGACTGTCAGAAGCAGCCGGCCACGTGCGTTTATGACCTCGGCGGCACGACCGGCTACCCCTCCCTCGCGGACTGCGAGCCAGGGTTCCAGTACTACGACGAGTGCAACGACGGCGCCAGCCGCTGTGCCAACGGCGCGTGCCCTGGGTGCTTCGCCATCCAGGGCCCCGCGGGGCCAGACGGGAGCCCGGAGTACCAGTACTACTGTCCCGGGATGAGCCACTACGCAAACCTGCGCCTGTGCAACGGGTCGGCGGGCGTGGCCGAGCTGAAGTGCAGCCCCGGCCGCGCAGTCTTCGGGATGGGTTTCCAGAAGAACACCGACAAAGACAACATCTTCAGCCGCCTGTCGACTCTCTGGTGCGCGACGCCGTCCGAGGCGGCCATGGGCGACCTAAGCCAAATGGAGAAGGTCGATACTCTCCCGTCGGGGGCGGCCTGTAAATCGACCACGAGCTACGATGAAGTCCACTGCCCCGCCGGGACGGCCCTGGCCGGCGTGCGCCAGTGGTACAACCACGACAACAGCAACGACGACAAGAACGGGACCCGCCGGCTCCAGTACGCCTGTCTCCCGTTCGAGCCCCGGGGCGCGCTCGCCGACAACGCGGGCGGGGGATGCGATTTCTACTCCACGGGCTCAGGCGACTCGGCCTACCCGAGCTACGACACCGACAGCAACCTATGCAAGACGAAGGTTTTCGGAGACCAGACGGACAATACGGGGAACGCCGGCGACGACGTCCTGCTGTCGTGCTACCCCCCCACCGACCCCCCTCAACTCTTCGCGATCTACCCTCAGGAGGGGCCGGCGGCTGTCGACGGCGGACCCGACTCCTCCTACGGAAACTTCTTCGTCACGGGGGTCGGCTCGGCCTGGACCGAAAAGAGCGACTCGAACCGGATGGACCATATCAGCATAACCTGCGGCGACCTCACCCAGACTCTCGCGCAGAGGGAGCGCGCCCTTGCCTGCTGCATGGGGACCTACGACGGGCCCGACTCGGACTGCACCGAGATCGGAGTCACGAAGTGCGTGGACCACAACACTACGGGCCAGTGCACTGGCTGCGACGAGACGATGGGCGACTACTGCGCCGACCCCGCGAACACCGCCGACCCCCAGTGCAGCTGCATCAACAGCCCGCTCGTCGGGGCCTTGACCGGGGACGGGACCCCGGTCCCCGCGGCCTCGATCCCCTGCTACGACTGCGCCTGTGCGGGGCTGGCCCCACCGAGCTGCCCCGCCGGGACCGGGATCCCGGGCTACCAGACCGACGCGATGGTGGCCGCGGTGAGCGCCGGCTGCGGGGACCTCACAATCTGCACGCAGAGCATCAGCACCGACGGCTCAGGGAACTACGTCTCCGGGAACGTCCAAGAGTTGGACTGCGACCCGGCCCCGACCGTCCAGCGCCAAGTCCCCCGGAGGCTGGTGCTCCTTGTGGCCTTCATCCTCTTGCTGCTCGTCGCCCTGAACATCGCCGCTCTGTCGAAAAAGAAGGGAAAGGGGGCGGGCTCGGGGCCCGTCCCCCCCCCGGGCCTCGATCTTCCGCCTCTCGAGAGCCTTCCGCCGCTGAGCTAGGTCCCCCGCCGCTGAGCCAACAGGCCGCCCGCCGATTTTTCCGCTACGCTCGATCTTCGGGCCTTCACCCGCCGGGCGCCCGGCGATTAGAGACAAGAGGGGCGCCGGATACCGCGGTCTAGAGGACTCAGGCCGGGATGGCAACGCGCGAGCTCTTGGCCCACGACAAGAAGCTCCGGGCAGTCTTTTCGCTCGTCGGCTCGCACTTCGTCGACATTTATTTCAACCACGTCTACACCTCGGCCCAGAGCCACGCACAGGGGGGGGGCTCGCTGACCAACGAGTACGCCCGCCAGGTGGGCACCTACATCGTCGGGGTCAAGAGCGACAAACGCGTCTACAGGGACGTCGTGAAAAACCTCCACCGCTACTTCCAAAGCTTCACCCAGTACGAGGCCGTGAGCTTCGGGGACTTCGTCGACGCGATCATCACCCAGCTCGTCCCGAAGGAGTACTACGAGCTCCTCACGGCGGACCAGAAAGACGAGTTCCTCAGCAGCACGATCTGCGACCTCGTCGCCGGCCTCGGGGCCTACATGACCACGCCCGACCTGCTGCTCCGGGTCATCGACCACCACGACGCCGAGGCCCAGGTCACGATCGGGATGGCCCAGAAGGAGGCGACCGCGATCCTGATGCGGACCCGCGGCGAGACCCACAACAAGTTCCTCCGGCGGGCCGGGCAGGCCAAGGACACGACGCCCGTCGGCACCGTCACCAAGCTCATCGAGCAGGTCCGGAAGCTGGCCCACGACAAGGCCCACCTCATCGCCAAGGTCCGGAGCCTCGAGACCACGGTCGCCGACCTCGAGGCCGAGGCCGCCGCCCAGCGGGCGCGGGAGCAGAAGTACCGGAAGCTTCTCCGCCTCCTCCAGACCGAGCGGGCCCAGGGGCTCGACGCCGCGGTCGCGCAGCACGCGGCCCCGCCCGCGCGCCACCGGATCGCCGAGGTCGACCCCTTCGCCGCCCAGGCGGCGGGGCCCACGCCCTCCTTCGCCGGCCGAAACATGATCGCCGAGGTCCCGGCGCACGGGGGCCCGGCCCCGCCGGGCGGGCCAGCGAGGGAGAGCGAAAGGATCGGCGCCGACTTCTTCGCGGTCGCGCCGCCCCCGCCCGCCTCGGGCAGCCGGGTCGGCGCCGACTTCTTCACGGTCGCGCCGCAGGCTTTGCCCACCCCCGTGGCTCCCCCCGCGCGCGCCGCCGCCGACCGGCCCGCGAAGAGCGGTGGGAAGCAGCGGGGGGAGCCACGGGAGTCCCGGTTCCGGCGCGGGGGGCTGGCCGGGAAGAGCGCGCCCCGCGAGAGCGCGGGCGCCGGCAAGAACGAGCCCCCCGAAGACGAGGTCCGCCCCGAGAGCCGCGCCCCCGCGGCGGACACCGAAGGTCTCGGGGATTTCATCGAGCTGGCGGGGGCCGGGGCGAACGCCGGGACCGGCGACTTGTTGGACGGCATCCTCGACGAAGATTAGCCCCCCCGCGCCGGGCCGCGCCCGGCGGGCCGCTCGGGAGAGTGCTCGCTTATTTTCGGCGTGAGTATACGCAGCATGGGGTTCGATTTCGGGTCAGCGATCAACGGGGGCGCCGAGTGGGTCTGCCGCTCGGACCTCGGGAACCGCGTCATCCGCAACCCGATCATCACCGCCCTCCTGATTACGGCCCTGTGCCTCATCATCATCTATGCCGTCTACCAGGGCGAGTTCCGCGAGGCGGGGTGGCGCCGGGCCCTCCGGGTCGGGATCTACATCGGCTTCTGCGTCACGCTCTTGCTCTTTGTCCACTACTACGCGCTCCGCCGCAGCGTCGAGGACGAGCACGCCCAGAAGGGCGTCCGCAGCGTGGTCGACTCGGTCCACCAGAACTATTCGGGCGCCGGCGCCGGGGCCCACAAGGTCAACCCCGGGGCGGTCAGCTTCGGGAGCGAGGGCGAGCTTCCGGGCTACGCCGCCGGCCCGCCCGGCGGGGCCGGGCTCACGGGCGGCAACGGGTACGCGCCGGGGCGGACAGACAACGTCGCCGCCTGGCACGGAGCCCCCGCCTACTCGCCGGGCACCGGCTACGCCCCCGCCTACTCGCCGGGGCTCGACGTGACCGACGCAGTCCTCCCGTCGGAGCTCGGCGCCTACTACTGAGCGGGCGCCCGCCTTTTTGTCGCTCTTCGAGCAACGCCCGATTGGAGCCAGAGGCCGGCCAGAAAAGGACAGACCTCCGGGCGAAGAAGTTCCGCGGCGCGTATAAGGCGGCCCGCCGCGGCGATGTCATACACGGAGATCAACCACAAGAAGGGCATGCCCTACGGGGGCATGCCTTACGACGCCCTCCTTCAGAAGCTCGAAGAGACCGACCCGGCGCTCGTCTCCGGCGTCACCGGCCACGACGAGTTCTACGACCTCGAGGAAGCCCACCACAACTACGTGCGTGCCGAGATCATCGACCGGACCCCCGACAACACCTACCTCGAGTCCGACCACCACCGCCGCGACCCGTCGCTCTCCCGGGGCATGCTCAACCTCCGCTACAACGGCACCCGGGGGAGCGACTACGAGCTCCCCCAGCACCCCGAGCTCTTCCTCGGCTTCACCGGGAACGACCCCCGGGGGCGGACCAACGACCCCCGCCTCGACAAGGCCCGCGCCCACGGCGAGGCCCGGGCGCGGAACTACGAGGTCCGGATGGGCCAGAACGTCGGCCACGGCGGGGCCGACGGCTTCCAGATCGCCGAGCGCCCCTGGACCGGGCCCTCGCGCGAGTACGCCAAGAAAGAGATCCACCGCCGCCTCCGTGACATGGGCTACACGAACTGGTTCACCACCGAAAAAGAGGGGCGCCCCTGGGGGCGGAACCAGGTCGCCGACGAGTTCCACGCCCTCCGGGCCCGGGGCGCGCTCCTCGGCGAGGGGGCCGAGAGCCTCTACGACCCCGAGCAAGAGCAGGCCCGCTTCCTCCAGGGGGACTACGGGCCCGCCAGCGGGCTCGCGGGCGAGAAGCCCCGGCGCGTCGACCGCTCCGGGGGGGCCGAGACCGCCCTCTGGCGGCGGGTCACCGGCGACGCCGACCTCGCGGTCGCCCGGTACGGCCGCGCCCCCGCCGGCGGCCGGGGCACCCGGGGGGACGCGGGCCACGGGGGCGCCCTCACCGCCCACGGGCGGAACGACCAGGACCTCGGGGCCTCGAGCGTCGGGGCCGCCGACCGCCGGCGGGCCCTCGCCGAGGGGATGAGCGCCGGCGCCGCGCACCGCCGCGCGGCCGCCCGGAGCGGCGAGCACGACACGGCCTACGGAGCCCCCGCGACCGGCGCCGGGGTCGAAGTGCGGGGCGTCGGGCGGGGCGCCGTCCCGGGCCTCGCCGCCGACCTCGCCGCGCTGGTCCGCGCCGACCAGGCCCCCGGCGGGCGGGCCCCGGGCGCTGTCCGCGACGACGAGGGCGGAGCCCTCGGGGCTGCCGCCGGGCTCGCCCCGGCCGGCGACGCCCCCCAAGCCGCCCGGGCGGTCCGCAGCGGCCAGACGGCCGCGCCCAACGCGCGTCTCGCCGACGCGGTCGCCGTCGCGAAGGGGCTCCGCGAGGGGACCGCCGACGGCCTCCGGCGCGCCCAGCAGCAGGTCCGCGCCGGGGGGCGCTTCGGGGCCGCCTCGGCCGAGCTCGGGGCCGAGGCCCTGGGGCGCACCCCCCTCCCCGGCACCGACGCCGGGCGGGCCGCCTCCGCCGCCGAGGCGCCCCTCGCCCGCGCGGCCGCGGCGGCCGGCCTCGAGGTCCACAGCTACCGGGGGGCCCAGGTCACCGAGCCCGGGAGCCGGGCGGGCGCCTCCGTCCCTGGCGGGGGGCTCAGGGCCTCCCTCCCCGGGCGCCGCGAGGGGCTCAACAAGGCCTTGCCCGAGTTCCTCAGCCATACCCAGACCTCCGGCGGCGTCCGCACCGGCTCCTCCTTCGGCGGCAGCGTCGACACCTCCGCCTCGGGGGCCCTCCCCGGGAGCAAAAACCTCCGGACGACCCACCTCGGCGTCGGCGCCGCGGGCGACGAGCTCGGCGCCTTCGCCAACATGGACGACGGGGTCGGGCTCGACTCCTTCGGCGGGTCCGAGCTCGCGAGCAACCGCGGGGGCGACCCCGAGCTGCTCGCCGCCCTCCGCGACCCCCGCCTCGTCCAGTCCGCGGCTTCCTGAGGCCTCGCGGCTTTCTGAGGCCTCGTGGCTCCCTGAGGCCTCGCGGGCTCAGTCGCCGCCCGCGGCCGGCGGCGTCCCCCCGTTCGCCCTAGCAAGCGCGTCTTTGTTGCGCTCCAGGACCGACCGCAGAGGCCCGTGCGGGGCCGACGCCTTTTTGGAGAGGCGCGGGTCGCTCTCCAGCTCCATGACCCTTTTTAGCACTTCGCCGCAGCCCGTGATGTCCGGCTCGTCGGGGAGGCCCTTCTCGTGGCCGAAGGGCTGCTAGTTTCTTGGAAACAAACAACACGTCCTGGCTCTTTTCGTTACTTCGTAACTATTGGGCTCAGGACGGTCTCTATCGACTTGATCTGCCAGCCTGTCGCCTCGTGGACCAAAGCTTCCGATGTTTTTTTGTTAGCTGTTCCAGCAAGGTAGCAGGTCAGGTTTTCCGGCTTTTCCGGGTTGCTGAACACGACTAGAGCTGTGTCCAACAACGCTTGGGTCGCCGGGTCCGACGCCTCCTTGGCGTTCATGAGCAGCCCATAAATCTGTGATGCGGTGATGTGGTCAGCTGTTTCAACGTGTTCATGCCCGAACACGTTGACCGTGATTTTGTTGCTCACCTGGATTTCGTTGTTGACCTGGTTGCAGATGTTGTTGGTCATTTCGACCTGTAGCTGCTGGATTTGGTTGACTGCCGCGCCGGCGCCCGCTCGGATCTGGTTATTGGACCCTCGCCCCCTCGGGGGCCCTTCGACCCCACTTACGGACTCGCGGACTAGCAACGCGAGCTCGGCGACCTGCTTCTGCGACTCCGCCAGCATTCGCTGACTTTCTGCCAATTGCTTCTGTAATTCTTGGCTGTTTGCGCTCTCCTCTTGCAGCCGCTTTACATGGGCGTACAGCTGCTCCATGCCGTCTTCGCTTCGTGTGATCTTGCAGTTATCCTTTTCGTGGCGCGAGCGGTTCGCCGCTTTCGCAAAGACGCGCCCACAGAACTTGCACACGAGGCTGGGAGATGGAGCCTCGTGCTCTCTGCCCGGGAGGGCTCCCGACAAAATCGTTTCGCAGGGGGTCTTCCTTTTTTTGTGTCTGGCGAGATCGCAGGGACGCTTAAACGTCTTGCCGCAACGCATGCACGCGTGACCCTCCATCTTCGAATAAAGCGGAAATTGGGGATGGCAGAAAGGAGTCTCAAGTTACACAAATGAGTCACAAGACTCCGAAAGCTCCGCATTTTGGAGTCAAAAAGGAGTCTAAAACGCGGAGTTCTCGGTCTGACAGCGATGGCAGTCACTGTGTGACCTTTTAGGCCGCGATCGCGAAAAAAACTATGTGTGCTTTGGGCTTTTTGTGTCGGGGGTTGGCTACTCTTCTCCCACAGTGGGCGGTGTCCCTCCGCATGCCTTGGCGAGTGCGCCTTTGTTGCGCACCAGGACTGTGCGGAGGGGGCCGTGTGGGGCCGAGGCTTTCTTCGAGAGGACCGGGTCGGTCTCCAGTTTCATAACTTCTTTGAGAACCTCCCCGCAGGCCAAAATGTCGGGCTTGTTCGGGAGGCCGTCCTCATGGCCGAAGGGCTGCTTCAGGAAGAGAACGTCGAGGCTCTTGCGGACCATCGGACTTAGGACGGTTTCGATGGGTTTGATTTGCCAGCCCGTGGGCTCGTGAACAAGCGCATCTGAGGTCTTTTTGTTTGGCAGATAACACGTAATGTTCTCCGGCTTGGACGGGTCGCTGAAAACGACTAGTGCTGTGTCGAGCAGCGCCTGAATCGCTGGGTCGGCCGAGCCTTTCGCCTCCATGAGCAGACGGTAGATCTGCGACGCGGTGATGTGGTCCACGCGCTCCTGGCCAAATACGTTCACGGTGACTTCGTTGCGAACTTTCACCTCGTTGTGGATCCTGCGATTATCGATCTGCGCGTGATCGCCCTGGACTGCCACCTCTGCAGAGGCGTCGCTAGGGGGCTGTTGGGAGACTTTTTCGAGGAGGGTGACTGCCTGGTTGAGACGCTGTGTTAGATCTTCGATCTGTTTGTCTTTTTTCGCGATCCCGGCGCTACGGGCCTCCTGTTGGCGCTTCGTGTACTCATATAGCAAGTCCATACCGGCCTCCGACCGATTTATCGGACAATTATGCTTCTCGTGCCGCCAGCGGTGCTTATACGTCGAGAACGTTCGTTTGCAGAAACGACACTGCGTGCGGTCTTGATCTTTAGCCTCCACCGGCGGCGCGATGGGAGCGCACGGAGTCTTGCGCTTTTGGTGTCTCTTCAGGTGGCAAGGAAGGTCAAAGATTTTCCCGCAGTCAGGGCACTGTCGGTCTCTTTTGGTCGGTTCTAGCGGAAATGCCGACATTGTAAATAACCTAACACAAATGGGTATGACCTTACGCAAATGGGTATGATCTGACGTAGATATCCTCTAATTTATCCCCGTTTCTGTAAGATTACCGGGCAAGAGACGGTCAATGAGGCGATTACGCCACCTGAACTATGTACTCTCCTTCTGTCCACCCGTTTGGAATTTGAGGGAAATTGGCTAATGCTCCAACACTCCTCATTTTTGTAAGGTGATCCCCATAAATGTAAGGGGGGGGGAATTTGGACGAGCTCCAAAAAACTCAGAAAAAAAGTTGGGCCGCAACCGGCCCAGGAAAAAAAGCTGCGCGTTCGCATTTTTGCGCCTTCCTGGCGTCTGTCAACATTGAGGATAAACCTTACGCAAATGGGTATGATCTAACAAAGTCATCATCCAATTTATCCCCATTTATGTCAGGCACTTGGGCGGGAAGCGTCCAGAAAAGTCAGTGTCAGACCCAAGCCGCGTTAGGACCAACCTCCGATCAGAGGGGAGTTTAGGAAAAGTACACTCAAATACACACGCTCCCCATTTTTGTAAGATTATCCCCATAAATGTAAGGGGGGGGGAATTTGGGCGAGCTCCAAAAAACTCAGAAAAAAAGTTGGGCTCACTGCATCCACGCGCCGAAAAAGTTCGCGCCCGGCGGGCAAAATCGCCGCCCGCCCGGGCCCGGGCCAAAAGATCGGGCAAACGTGGCTAAAGCAGGGGCTAGTCGATATCACCCGCAAATGTGTCGAACAGCAAATCGTACAACTCGCATGAGATTACCTTTTTGACGGGCGTGTAGGTGGTCTTTTGCCACCGGAGAGTATCTCCGAGCAGGTAGCTAAGCTTAAGGGAAAGGGGCATGTCTAGAGGCAGCTCCGAGAGTATGTCCCCGAACTCTACGCAGAACTCATCTTTAAAGGCGTTTTTGGCCGAGATCACAGCCCGAGCTCGATCCTCGAGCGTGGACATTTGAGCATCATCGAAGACGGGGAGATTCAATTCGCGAAAAAACGCGCCCTCCGACCCAAAGGGCCTAGATTTTGTCTTTAAGCTTCTTGAGGGGCTTGACCTTAATGATGTCTTTCGCCGGCTGCATGGGCTTGGGTTTAAGCATCATCACCTCTCCGGTCCGAGGATTACGCCCCTCGCGAGCGGGCTTGGCAGGCTGTGCCTTCTTTCGGTGCTTATACACCTTGATAAGGCCGCCGAGATTAAAAGAGCCGTGGATCTTAACGCTTCGAGTCATCACATCTTCAAGAGCCGCGAAGACGCTGGCGACCTGGGCTTTGGTGAGTCCGGTCGAAGCGGCAATTTCCGTGTAGACCTGCGAGGTGGTGGGGGCCTTCGCGGCGGCCTTCTTGCCCTTGCGGGCTCCTCCCATGGATGCCATCGTGACAAGAGGTGAGCTGTGCCGGGGTAGTGTGGGTGGGTGCGGACGCGGGTGCTGCTGCACGCAAGTATACCAGGCCGGGAGAAACACGGGCGAAATTAGATATCGCGGAGACCGCGGGAAATGAGAAAGAAAGATGGCACCCCGGACCCCCACCGACTGGCGCCTGTGTCAAAAATCGGAGGGAGCGCGACCGCGCGAGGTGGCTAAGTTCGGCCCGGCGGGTCTGTGCGAGGTGGAAGGCTGGCTGGAGATGCTGCTGGCGGACGCCCGGACAGAGAAAGGCGCGGCTGCGAGCCTCGCCACCCACCGACCCTGGTGTCTCAGACTGGCCAGAGCGAGCACGGCCGACGAAGGCTGGCCGGATCCCGAGATCGTGGGGCCGCTGAACTACGAGTTGATTACGGGCGACATGGAGGCGGTGCGGCGAGAGATCGCCGCCCTCTCGCCCCCACAGAGGGCGCACTGCCGGCGAGCCCTGGTCGGCCACCTATACCCCTCGGTGGCCGACGGCTGGGACTACGCTCTGTGGTGGTTCGGGGAGACCCCGCCCGACAGCCCGACTTTCCTGCGCCCTGAGGAGCTGAGCGAGCTCCGCGGCTGGTACGAAAAAGGACTGGCTGCCCATCCCCCAGAGCTGGGCTGCGTCTACTGTGACTGCGCGTGGGAGGGGGGCTACGAGTGAGCGCCCCCCTTTGACCTCTTCTTTTTGCGCCGCCCGCCGCGGGCGCCCTCCTTCGGGCCGTCGCGGGCGGGGGAGCGCCCGAGAGGGGCTCCGGAATCAGCAAGGGTCGCAAGGGCCGCTTCCATCCGAGCGCAGAGGGCGTCCGTCCGGGGGGCCCCGGAGACCGCGAAGAAGACAGTCGGAGCCCCGGACATCTGCTGCCCCAGGGAATCCTCGTACCGGAAGGCGCCCTTGGCCGCGATCTCGTGGATGGCCACGAGATAGGGAGAATCCTTCAAACGCACGTAGGCGGCGGAGTCGACCCAGCGAGGAAACATGCAGAACGCGGAATAAGTGGGGCTGCTCTGGGCCCGGAGCAGGACAGTTTCCGCCGCCCGGTCGAGAAGCTCTTCGGTGTACGGAGGGTTCACCATCCAAGTGCCCGAGCACAGCCGCGGGGCCCCGCTCTGAAAGAAGGACCCGACCCCCCCGAACGGAGCATCAGTATCGGGAAAGAGCGAGCAGAAGGAGGCGCCCCCGAGCCCCATCAGGCGTGAGTTGAGCGGCGAAGCGAAGCCTTCGGAGCGGACCCCGTAGTCGTCATAGAGCGCGAACGCGCCGCCGAAGGGGACCCCCCAAGAGCAGCCATAAGCGCCGAGGGCGGCGTAGCGCAGCAGGGCTCGAAGGGTCGCGGCCCTCCCGCCGACCTCGATCATCCGCGCCAGGGCCTGTTCTTTGTGAGTCTCGGAGTAGGCCCCGATGCGCGCGCGGGTGACGGAGCACTCGGGGGGCGGTCCGACTTCGATCTCCGTCCGGACCCTCTCGGGAGCCCAGTAGCCTTTCTCGGCAAACGCGCTCTCGATGCGGTCGAGGACCTTCTCATAAACTTCGGCGACTGCGCTGGCGGGGTCCCCCGCCCAGCTCGACTTGACGTGGTCGCGCAGCTCTCTCCGAAATAGGGCGCCCCCTTCGAGGTCCCTCCCGCCCCGCGCCGCTGGTCGGCGGTAAATCGTCGACCACTTCGGCACCGAAGCGATGGGCGGCCCTTCAGTGTTAGCCATCGTCATAAGGAATCGCTCAAGGGCAGCCCGTTTTTCGTGGCGCGCGACCGCCGTGAACCCGTCCAGAACCTTCAAAACCTCCTTCGTAAGGCGCCATTGCGTGTACTCTGCGACCAGCTCGTCGCTGATCGCCAGCGAGGGCTCGGCGGCCCGGGTCTCGCCATTCGCCGCCATCCGAGCGAGTGTATGGGTCCCGATCGGCCGCTTCAAAATGGACCGTTGCGCCGGCCGGGCCGGCCCTGCCAAATAGACGAGCCCATGTCAGCGACAATTATCGGTCAGCGGTAGGCGCCGGTTTAAGCGACCGGCAGTAACGACCCGAGTCGCCGATGAATAAAAGCGGGCGCCTCAGCGTTCAGGGGCATCTCGTCTACCTCGCGGTGATCGTCGTCCTGATCCTCACGCTAGTCGTGGCGTGCGCCTGGGCGGTCCGGGCCCGCCGAGTCGTCAAAGAGGTCCGAGACCGCTTCGGAGCCGTGGCTGGGGCGCGGGCGACGCCGGCCCGCCCGGAGCCGCTGCGAGAGGTCGGCGCCGCGAGCCTGCTCAGGCCGCGGACGTTCGCGGAGTACCAGGAGGAGGTCGACGGGCTCGTCGACCGAGCCCAGACCCTGGGCGATCTTGGGGAGAACTCGCGGCTGACCTCGGCGTGCGCGCACTCCCTGAAGGGAGGGAAGCGCCTGCGTCCCGTGATCGTCCTCGAGCTCGCGCGCGCAACGGCCCTGAAGCTGCGTCGGGAGAAGGCGGCGAGGGAAGAAAGCGCCGCGGACCCCGAAGACGAGCCCGTGGTGGTCGACGCCGCCGACGCCGCGCTGTTCGTCGAGTACCTCCACACGGCCTCCCTCATCATCGACGACCTCCCCGAGTTTGACGATGACGCGGAGCGCCGCGGGCGCGAGGCCCTCCATGTCAAGCACGACCCGGCGACGGCCCAAATGGCCGCGCTCTCGCTGATGGCCGGGGCTTTCAACAATATCTGTCGCCAGGTCGACTGGCTCCGGGAAAACTGCCCGGAGATCGGCAACCCAGACCGCCTGGGGATGAGCATCTGCGGCGAGGTCAGCCGGGCGCTCGGAGCCGCGGGCGCCGCCGGGGGGCAGCACATGGACTCAACCGAGCACCGAGGCTCCGAGCGGTCGGTCGAGGCCCTCGTCGCCGAGTACGGGGAGGGGGCTGTGACCGACATCACGAAAAAGAAGACCGCGAGCTTTTACGAGGTTGCCTTCGTCACTGGCTGGCTGCTGGGGGGCGGCTCGGACGTCGCGGATGAGCTCGAGCACATCCGGGCCGCCGGCCAAGACTTCGGGACGGCCTTCCAGATCGCCGACGACCTGGGCGATATGGCCCAAGACGCACGCCGCCAGGCAGCCGGAAAGCCCGGCTGGAACTGGGCCCTGATCTACGGGCCCGAAGCCGCCAAGCGGGAGGTGCAGCGCCGCCTCAACGCGTGCCGCTTCACCCTCGCCCGCCTCGGGCTCTTCACCGACCTCTGGGACGAGATCTACGGAAAGGTCTGGAAGATGGCTGGCGCCCCCCAGGGCAGCTAGGCGCCCACCGAACCCGTTTTTTGACGGGGCCTCTTTTAGATAAAAACGGCGCCGGGAGCACCAACATGGCAGACCGCGCTAGATGGGAAAATCAAGCACTAAAGGCCCGCAGAGCTTCCGAGAAATCGTACGGGTTCGCCCCCCCAGATAAGCTGAAAAACCCTCTAGCCATCGCGCGCGTGGGGTGGCACATTTATCTAGAACGCCGGCCCAGTGCTGGAACCGCCCTTTACGCTATTGATCGAGTCAGGCTCGGCAAAGGGTACAAGGTCTCCACCCATGAAATCTACGACTATGACACCCTCGTTGAGCTGGTCACCGGTCAGGAGTACGACCGCAGAGCGAAGATCCTCGAGCTCGACGGCAAAATGACGTTGGTCTGCGGGAAGTATTCAAATAACGGGTTCACCGATATCGAATTATCGCTCGCGATGGAGCCGTTGACCGACGGTGAGCTATCAGCCGTGGCAGCCGAAATGGCGAGATACTGGGCCCGAGAGGCCATAGACGGCTCTAGCTCCGATTTCGACCAATGCAACGGGATGAGAGCGTGAAGGCCTTGCGCGGCTCAAGCCGGGTAGGCGGCTGCCGGGACCGCCCCCCGGGCCCGGAGGGCGAGCGCCCGGGCCTCGACGCCGCGCAGCATAAGCCAGAACCCCGGATTCGGGTTGACGACCGGGCGGCGCCCACGCAGGAGGGAGAGCGCCCTGTCGAGGTCGAGGCCCCGGTTGACCATCAAGTGGAGCAGGACGATCGTCCCCGAGCGCGAGACCCCCGCGTGGCAGTGGACGAGCGTTTTTTCGCCCCGCCGGATCCCGTCCTGGATGAACTCGAGACAGTCGGCGAAGTGCACATCGAGGGGGTAGTCGGCGCGGTCCTCGGCCTCGACGACCTTGTAGGTGACGCCCGGATGGCGGTGCCGCCCCCCGGGGTACTCGGGCGTGTCGGCGAACAGCTTAAGGATGCGGGCGAAGCCTTCCCGGCGGACGTAGTCAGCGTCGGCGGCGGCCAGGTACCCCCCGATGTAGACGTGGCTGTCGACGCGATGCGCGGTCGCGGCGGCCTCCCGTGCGAGCGACATCAGCGAGAACCCCGGGTTCGAATTGAATCAGGGGCGGAGAAAGGTACCGCCCAGAAGATGGAGCCTAATACACCCGCCGGAGAAACTTTGCCCGCCGGGGAGGCCCCGCCCACCGGAGAGGCCCCGCCCGCCGGAGAGGCCCCGCCCGCCGACAGTGCGCCGGTTTGTGCCACCAGGAAGCAAACAAAAAAGAAGGCCAGGCACTCCCGCCGCGGCGCCCGAGGCTCGCCCCCCCCCACTTCGTCATCTTCGTCCCCAGCGAGCCCCTCGACACCCTTCGAGCCGGCCTTTGCGGTCGTATACCACCGCGGCTGCAACGATGGCAGGGCCGGGGCCCTCGCGGCCTGGCTCCAACTGCCGGAACCCGAGCGCGGGCGTCTCTCTAGGATCTTGTGGGAGAGGGCCGCCGACGGTCTCCCGGAGGCCCACGCGAGGCGCGGCGGCACGGCGGCCGAGCTCGGGCGCTGCGCGAAGGCCGACAGGGAGGGCCTCCCCCTCTTCCTGACTGCGAGCCCGAACGAAAGCCCGCCCAGCATCCTCTGGGCGAAAGCGCGGACGGTCTACCTCGTCGATATCTGCTACTCCCCGGAAGGCCTCCGAGCCCTCTGCCGGGGGGTCCGGGAGGCCGGCGGGCGGGTCGTCCTCCTCGACCACCACGAGTCGGCCCGAAGGGCCGTCGCCGAGCTGAAGGGCGACGCGGGGGCGCCCGGCCTTGAGGCGCACTTCGATGACAGGGTCGACGCGGACGGGGAGCGGGTCCCCGAGGCCGGGGCCCAGGTCGCGTGGCGCTACTTCGCCGGAGCCGCCCGCCGGGGCGAGCTGGGCCCCCCCTCCGAGCCCGCGCCCGAGCCCCGGGTCGTCAGCTACGTCGGCGACCGCGACATCTGGTGGAAGATGGGGCTCCCCAGGTCCGAGGAGGTCAACGAGGCCCTGATGGCCGACGGCTGGTTCCTGACCTTCGGCCGGGCCGCCGAGCTGGTGGCCCGCGAGGGCGAGGTCGGGCCCGAGGCCCTCGTCCAGGAGCTGGCCGACCGCGGGGCCGTCTTCCTTCAAGCGAAGAGGACCCAAGTCGCCCGGCTGACGAACTGCTCCTGGCCGGCGTTCCTCGAGGTCCGGCGGGACGACCGGACCCGGGTCGCCTACCGGATCCGGGCCGTGAACGCCTCCGCGTACCAGTCGGACATCGGGAACGCGATCTGCGTCGCTGCCCGCGAGGGGCGCTTCGCAGGCGAGCGGGAGGGGCGCCGCGGAGGCACGCCGGGCTCGGGCGGCGAGGCCTCCAGCGGCGGGCAGATCCACTTCGCCGCGGTCTGGCACTACAGCCTCGGGGACGACCGGACCAGCGTCGCACTCCGGACCGACCGCCCCGACCTCGACCTCTCCTGGATCGCCCCCCGGGTCGTCGGCGCGACCAGGGGCGGCGGACACCCCAGTGCGGCCGGTTTCTCCTTCCGGGGGTCCGACGTGAGCTCGGTCTTCCTCCGCCGCCCCGACCCCGAAGTTGCCTGCGCCCCTTTCGCTCGCGGGGACTGCTGAGGGGCGCTGCCCTTTTTAGGTAATTTGGCCGCCGAGCTCTCCCGGGGGGGTATACAACAGGGCCCGCGCCGGATGGAGGAGCTCGGCGGCCTGGACCCGTACTCCCGCGAGTACCATCTTACTCTCCTCGGCCTCTGGAACAGCTGTCCCCCCCGTGCCGTGCCAGAGCTCAAGTTCCCCCCCGATCGCGAAACGCCCCGGAACGTCTGGGGGCCCCGACGTTGGAGCTGGCTGCACCGGGAGGCGATTTCGTACCCCGACGAGCCGACCCCCGCCCAGGCGGCGCTCGCCCGCCGGCGCCTCCAGGTCTTCCTCGCGTCCCTGCCGTGCCCCGAGTGCAAGCAGCACGCGGTCGAGTACGTCCGAGCCGAGCCCCCCGACTTCCGGAACTCGGCCGCCTACCAGCTCTGGGCCTGGAGGTTCCACAACGTCGCGAACGCCCACGCAAAAAAACTCCCGATGCCTATCGAGGACTACCTGCTCGTGTACGCAGATGAGAGGGCCCGGGCCCCGCTCGTCCGCGGGCGTTACCCGACCGCCGTGCCCGCCTGAGCGAGCCTCGCTAGTTTTTGAGGGCCCCTGTGTACCAGGGGGACTCTCCGTTGGAGGGCGCGCTGGAGGGGACGGCGTCGCTCCCGTAGGTCGAGCGCCGCCCGCCGCGACCACCCGAGCAGCAGAACGCAGCAACGTAGTTGCGGGCGCGGCCCGAGGCGATTACAGCACCTCTAAGGCGGCATTAACTCCTGTGTAGGTGGGAGAGGCCTTGTTGCTAGGGACGGGCGCGCCGTAAGGCGTGGCGTCGACTCCGTAGGTCGTGCACCGGCCGGCAACGGCGGGGATGCTCGCCGCGGTCGCCTCGCCCTCCACGGTCCACATGGCGCAGCCCTGCGTGTCAGTGCAATTTTGGGCGCATTCCACGAGAGACTTAGGGCTCTGGCCGCGCGTGAGCCAACCGCTCTCCGAGTCTGCGGTCATCTGCGTATATAAATCATAGCCCTCAATGGCCGGGGCCTCGCCGGTCCAGCACCCGGGTGGCGGGACCAGAGAGGAAGTCTCGGGCGGCTGGGGCGTGTAGGTGACGGCGTCCGAAGGGGGGTCGGTTCCGTGTTTGTAGGCCGAAGCAATAGCGCAGAAAGGAGGGAGGATCAGCTCGTCGGTGCGCAGCCCGTAAGTGAGGGACGAAGCATCGTCGCCGGAGCCGGGTAGGGTGCCGGCCAGTCCGAAGGGCTCGGGGGGGGGCCATAACACACAGCTGGAGCTGGCGGGGTCGTAGGTGTATCCCGAGCAGCCCTTAGCTTCCTCGTGGCAGGCCTCTTCGCAGTCGTCGATGCTCTCGGAGCTTATCTGAGCGAAAGGCGTGATCGGGACGAGGGCTCCGCCGCCGGGCGCCGACCCGTAGCGGTCGGCGGGCCAGGCCCCTTGATAGCGCTGGAAACCCCGCGACCCGACAGAACAGCCACCGCCCCACTCGAGCACGCAAGGCGCGCAACTGCCGTCGGACATGCAGGCCTGGCCGGCCGGACACGCACCGTCAATGTTGCAATCGGCAACCCCCGGAGACGACAGGGCGCGGCCCAGAACAATAATAATAAGAAGCACCACGATGACGGCGAGCGCGATCGCCGCGCGCCGCTTGGTCTTAGGGTCGCGGAGGTCGAAGTCCATGGTAAGCTGCCGGACAGAGCTCTATCAAGCGCGGCCAAAAAAAGGCGGCATCGGGCGCCCTCAGGACTGGAGCACGCCGACGTAGCCCGGGAGGGTCCCGGGCGCGTCGCGGGGGGTGGGGACGCCTTTTACCGAGTCGTCGTACAGAGAGCAGACACCCGAGTTGGCGTCGCCGCTGGGGGTCCCGTAGCCAACCGTCCAATAGGCGCACCCGTCCCACGCAGAGCATTTATCTGCGCACCCGGCGGCGTCCCATTTATGGCCGTCGTGCCACAGCAGGTCTCCGGTAGAGATCGCTTTGGGGCCGGTGTAGATTGTGTAGTCGGGGATCTCGTCCGAGGCCCAGCAGCCGGGGGGGATGTCGTCGGAGCCTGTAACCGAGGAGCCCTGGGGGGCGTAGGCCGAGTCGGGGCACGAGGCCAGCGGGTCAGGGGGGCCCCCGGGCCGGTACCCGTACGTCATCTTGGTGGCATCCCCGCTCGAGTCGGGCGCGACCAACGAGGCAGCGCCGGGGGGGGGCCAGTGCGCGCACTGAAGGTTGCTCGGGTCGCTGGCGTTGAAGCTGTAACCCGAGCACCCCTGGGTGTCGGCAGCGCAATCGCTCTCACAGGCATCGAGAGAATCGACCTGATACCGCCGAAGGGCGTTCTCTGCCCAGCTCTGCTGCACCGGGGCCGAGAAGTCGCGGCCGTAGCGGTTGTTGGGCCAGGCGCCGAGGTATCGCTGGAAGCTGGCCGGTCCGTCGGTAGTGCAGCCGCCGGCCCAGTCGAAGGCGCAGGAGGAAGGCCCGCCGAGAAGAATGACGGCGATGATAATCACGACAACAATGACGGCGAGCACGATCGCCGCGCGCCGGTACTGCTGCTTGGTCTTGGGGTCGCGAGGGTCGATGTCCATCGGGCCGTGGTATACTCGGCCCGCAAAGGCCGGGCGGCGAAATCGCGCCCCTAATATAAACCGCCGGCGCGCGGCCCAGATGGCAAGCAGCAGTTCCCGCGAGCGGAGAGACACCAGGCCGACGCTCCTAGTGCCCGGGAACCTCCGGAGCGCCGCCGAGGGCGAAGGGCCGGCGGAGGCCGCCGACCGGCGGGCCCCGATCGAGTACATCACGGACTGGATCAAGCGGCGGATGCCCGAGTTCGGCGCCCCGCCGCCCCGGGGCCCGGAAGACCGGATCCTCGTCGTCAAAGCCAAGACCGGCTCGGGGAAGTCGACTGTCCTCCCGACCCACATCTTCCGGCTCCTCCGCGACCCCCGGGCGGCGGGGGCGCCGTACGCCGGGCGAACCGTCCTCTGCACCCAGCCCCGGATTCTCACGGCGATCTCGCTCGCCGTCCACGAAATCGCCGGCGCCCCCGAGCACTACCCCGACTTCGTCCTGGGCCGGACCGTCGGCTACCAGACGGGCCCGGTCAGCGAGGGCGCGGCGGCCGGCCTGCTGTTCGCGACGGCGGCGACCCTCCTCGAGCAGCTGCGCCTCTGGACCGACGGGGAGATCATCGACCGCTACCACACGATCATCATCGACGAGGACCACGAGCGCTCCCTCAGCACCGACGGCGTCCTGATGCAGCTCAAGGCCTTCGCCGAGCGCGGGGCCGGGAACCCGCGCTTCCCCTTCATCATCCTGGCCTCGGCCACGATCCCGGCCGCGAAGTACGCCGCGTACTTCGGCCTCGGCCCCGCGAACGTCGTCGAAGTCGAGGGGCGGGCCTACAAGGTCCGGTTCAACTTCCCCAAGGTCGGGACCAACGACTTCGTGAAGGGGGCGGCGGAGACCGCGCTCCGGATCCACCGGGAGAACCCCCGGGACCCTCCGGGCTCCGGCGATATCCTGCTGTTCGTGCCCGGCCTCGAGGAAATCAAGGGGGTCGTCCGGCTCCTCGAGGCGGGCGCGAAGGGGCGGGCCCCGTTCCTCACCCTGATCCTGACCCGCGAGGTGGTCACCAACCAGACCCCCGACTATTACCTCGTCCAGGCCCCGCCCGACGCGCTCCGGGTGAGCAGCGGGGCGGGGGGGGGGCAGGTCCGCCCGACCCGCCGGATCATCGTCGCGACCGTCGTCGCCGAGACGGGGCTGACGATCCCGACCCTGAAGTACGTCATCGACTGCGGCTGGAGCCGGTCCCTCGAAAGCTACTTCCCCCAGAACGTCGGGGGCCTCCTCACCCGCCCGGCCCCCCGGAGCCGGATCCTGCAGAGGGCGGGGAGGGCCGGGCGGAAGTTCGACGGCGAGTTCTACCCCCTCTACACCCGCAACGTCTACGACGCCCTCGCCGAGGACCAGCTCCCCGAGGTCATCACCCAGGGGGTCGGGGCGATCTTCCTCGACATCGCCCGGGCGACCGCGGCGCGCGCGAGCCCCCCGGCGACAGAGAGCTCCCTCGCGAGCCGGGAAGCGCTCGAGAGCGCCGACGCGGCCCGGCCGGTCTTCCGGGTCGAGGAGATCGACATGCTGGACCCCCCCCCGGCCGACGCGCTGGCCACGGCCCTCGAGACGGCGGTCGTGTGCGGCTTCCTCGGCGAGGCCCCCCCGGGCGCCTCCCGGGCCGGACACGTCCTGACGCCCGCCGGCGAGACCGCCGCGAGGCTCGGGGACCTCGGCGCCGAGGGCGCCCAGATGGAGGCCGCCCGGGTCCTCCTGGGGGGGTACCTGTGGCGGGTCTCCCTGCAGGACCTGGCCACGATCGTCGCCCTCTTCGGCCCCCGCTCTGTCTCCGACTTCTTTGTCCGCCCCCGCCCCGGGGAGGCCGGCCCCGGCCCGGGGGACCCCCCGGCCGACCTGGAAGCCCTCTTGGCCGGCGTGCCCGACCACTTCCGCGCCGCGGCCCGCCGGCCGGGGGCCGGCTTCGCTGGCGGGGGGCCCCGGGCCTCGAAAGTCCCGCCGTCGGAGCGCGAGGCCCCCTACTACCGGGCCCGGCTCGTCCTCGCCGACGACTTCCTCGAGGGCCTGCTGATCTTCGAGGGGTTCGCCCGGGCCCTCGAGGCGACCGCCGGGAACGCGGCCGAGCTCCGGGCGTGGTGCGCCGGGCGCAAGCTCAGCTACGACACGCTGCTCGCCTTCGCCGGCTGGAGGGACCGGATCATCAACCGGCTCGCCGCGGCGGGGATGAACCCGTTCTGGGGGGCCCAGTACCGTCTGGCCGAAGCGGCCTCGAGCGAGTTCGGCGACGTCGTCGTCCGCCTCAAGCGCTGCCTCTACGAGGGCCTGCGGGCCAACCTCCTCGCCTACGACCCCGGCGCCAACGTTTACCGGACCCGCCGGGGCGACCCGGTCGCCGTCCCCGACCGTTTCAGCGACCATGCGATGGCCCGCCTCGAAGCGCTCGGGGGGGAGCGCGGGCGGCTCCAGAAGCCCGCGCTGCTCGTCACCAACGCCGTCCGGATCCAAGGGGTCCCGCCCGCCCGCGGGGTACAGCTCAACCTCTACCGGCTCGCGGCGGCGCGGGTGTCCGTCCTCGACGGCTACGTCGAGCCCGACCCGGCCTTCTACGCGCCCCGCCCGGCGGCCGTCTAGCCGCCCCCGCAGGCGCGGTGATGCGCGGCCAGCGAAAAAACCGCGGCGAGTATACGGCGCTCCGCTGCGTGCATGACTGAGCAAGGCGACGGGACGCTCTGGGACCGCCTCCACCGCACCCAGCCGTACGAAGCGCTGATCGTATTCATCCTCGCGGTCCTTCTTTCTCTTGTCCTGGTGTCGTCCGACGCGATCATCGCCGATGTCCGAGCAGCCGACGCAGCCGCCGTCCCCCTCCGCCCGGCGGGCTTCGCTGGCGGAGCCGGCCCCGGGACCCGCTAGTGCCGACGCCACGGACCCCCTCGAGCGCCTCCAGGCGTACTACCTCCTGACCGCGGCTCTGGCCGCCGTTCCTCGGGTGCGTCCCGCCCACTTGGTCCCGCCGGAGACGGGCGGGGTCCTCTTCAGGCCGTGAGCTCGTTGTCGTAGACCCCCTCGGGGACAAAGAGCTGCCTGCCGGGGTTGCCGGGCACGGAGAGGCCGGGCACGGAGAGGCCGGGCACGGAGAGGCCGGGCACGGAGAGGCCGGCGTCCTCGGGCGCCGCCGCGGCGGCCTCGAGGACCTGCGCGGCGAAGGCCTCGGTCTCGGCAGCGAGGGCCTCGGCTTCCTCGTCGGCGAAGCGGGCCTCGGGGGGGGCGGGGATCAGGTCGCCGTCGTGCTCGGCGAAGGCGAACTCGGGCGCTTCGCGTTTTTCCGCCGGCGGGGCCGGCAACCCCCCCCCGGCGCCGCCCGCATCGCCCTTGATCCCCCCGCCCCGGCGGTCCCACCAGTCTGAGGGGAGGTTCCACCAGTCGGGGCGCTCGGGGGGGACGCCCAAGACCCCCCCCCGGGCTTCCTTCGCGGCGAGCTCGTCGTCCCGGCGGGCGCCAAAGTACGTCTCGCCGGGGCGGAGCTCGGCGGAGTCGCGGGTGAGGACCCGGCACCCGCGGACGGCGGTCACGCGGTTCGGCTCGCGCGTGAGGAACTGGGACAGGGCCGAGTTCTCGAGGTCTTGGATGACCTCGGAGGCCGCGTGGCGGCGGCGGTCGACGTTCTCGAAGTACCACTCGTTGTAAAGGGTCGACAGCTCGCCCAGGGTGTACTGCTCGGCGCACCCGGGCGACACGACGACCTGCTCGGTGATGTAGCGGTTGATGGTGTCCTGGCTGTTGCGGTACTCCTGGGTCTCGCGCTCGATCGTGGGGCAGGGGACGCGCTTGAGCTCCCCGCCGTACTCGCGCTGGAGGCGCTGGTAGAAGTGGACGAGGATCCCGAGCATCGCGCTCTGGCAGAGCGGGTCGGAGACGTACTCGCGGACGAACTTCTGGTCGTCCTTCTTCTCGAAAGGGTTCGCGGGGTCGGGGCGGGCAGTGAAGCGGGTCTTGTTCCGGTACCGCCGGATGCGGCGCCAGGTCCCGTGGTCGGTCGTCTCGATGATGAACTTGTAGTTGACCGCCGCGGCGAGGTTGGCGATGAGCTCGAAGTTGGCCTGTTTCCCGTAGAGGTCGCGGTTGGTAACCTCGCCGGGGTTCACGATCTCTTTCAGCCGCTGGGTGTTGAGGATCTCGACCTTGTTGGTCTCCTCGAAGTAGCCGAACCGCGTGTCCTCGAGGGCCATCATCGCGCTGTTCGCCTTGTCTCCGGACTCGCTGGGCGAGGTGAGCAGGGCGATCTTGAGCTTTTTCGCGTAGGCGCCGAGGGCCTTCGCGACCATCCGCATCACGAAGGTCTTCCCGTTGCTCCCGCTCCCGTCGCAGAGGAGCGTCAGGCCCTCTTTCACCTTGCCGCTGAGCGAGCTCGCCAGGAAGAAGCAGACCCAGATCAGGACGTCGAGCTCGGGGTAGATGTCGGCGAGGGCCCGGAGGAGGAGGGCGACGTAGGGGTCCTCGGGGTCGAAGGGGCGGTAGACCGTCCGCGTGAAGCGGCTGATCGGGTGCTCGTGGTAGTGGTCGATCAGGCGGCACAGGGGGCCGAGGGCCAGGACCCCGTTGCCCACGCCCATCAGCTCGGGGGGCTTGTCGAGGCTGTCGACGAAGCCCCGGCGCCGGAAGAGGTAGCCGCACTGGCGGACGACCCCGCTCTTGAAGCCGTCGTTCATCAGCTTGCGCCGCGAGCCCGCGAAGCTCTTGCCGAGGGCCGTGTAGTACTTGGCTTTCTCCTCAGTCTCGGCGGCGGCGCGCTGCTCCTCGATGTGGGTCGCGATCATGTCGGCGACCTTGATCAGCTTCTCCGAAGTGTAGAGGTGGATCTCGTCGGGCTCGGCCTCTTTCCGCCACTTCCAGACCTCGCCCGGGGCGTGGGCCTGGCCGGGGAGGACGAACTCGTAGAAACAGTAGGAGAGCTTCCCCCGGGTGCCGTCGCCGATGTCGACGACGAACTTGTGCTTCAGCATCGCGTGGATGACCTTCGCGACCATGTAGTGCTCAAGGACCCCGGCGAAGTCGTAGACAAAGCGGGCCAGGATCGTAAAGTAGCCCCGCTCGGTAATCTCGCGGTAGCGGGCGGGGTTCGCCTCGCGCGCCCATTGGGCGATCGAAGCGACGGTCAGGGGGCGGGGCGTCTGCCCACCCCGGGCGAGCGCGTCGGCCCAGATCCGGTCGAGCTCGCCGATCCGCTTCGAGGTCCCGTCGCTCCACTTCGGGTACTTCTGCGAGAACCACTCGGCAAGCGGGCGGTAGGCCGGGGAGGTGTTCGCGAGGGCGAAGACGACGTCGAGCCACTTGTCCCGCTCGGTCGACCAGGCGGGCCCCAGGAGGTCGAGCAGCTGGTGCAGCTGGCGGGCCTCGGGGTCGTGGACGGCCAGGGTGCTCAGCGCGTGCTCGGTCCCGAGCAGCTCGTCGTCGTCGAAAGGGCGCCCCTGGGCCCGGGCCTCGATGGCCCCGACCGCCGCGGCGATCTCCGCCCGGGGCTCCCGGACCCGGCGCTCGACGAGGGGGGGCGCCCCCGGCGAGCGGGAGCCGGGGGCGTCGCCGCCCGCGAGGCAAAGGCTCAGCTCCTCGACGAGGTTGTGCCCCTCGAGCTCGGCCGGGGCCAGGCGGCGGGCGGCGAGGTAGCCGCCCGCGCCGCTGCCGGCCTCTTCGGGGTCGAACGAGACCTCGTACCCCCCCCGGAGGGCGTAGACGACCCCGCCCCGCTTGCAGCTCCCCAGGAAGAGGACGGGGACCGAGGCCGAGTTGCCGTCCAGGCACTCGGCCGGGTCGCCCAGCGCCCCCAGCGAGCGGAGGACCCCCGCCGCCCCCTTGTCTTCGCGGAGCCGGCGGATCAGGTGCTTCTTGAAGCCCCGGGTCACCCGGACCCCCGGGACCAGGACGTGGAAGCCGTACTTGAACAGCTGGCGGCCGGGGTCGGCCGCCGCCGCCTCCCCCAGCGCCGCCCGCGCCCGCTCCGAGCCCGGCGGGAGGGGGGCCGGCTCGGGGCGGACCGTGAAGAAGACCTGGAGGCTGGCCTCGCCCCCCAGGCGCCCCGGGGCGCCGCCGGAGAAATCGAGGTCCTCGCGCAGGCACGCCGCGACGGCGCACGCGAGGCGGTGACAGTGGCGCTCGGGGATGCCCTCCTCCCGGCAGAGGGCCGCCCCCGCGGCGTCGAGGACGAGGTCGTAGTCGAGCATCACCCCCGAGTGCGGGGTCTCCGGCGTCCCCTGGCGCTCAGAGAAGTGCAGGGTCACGCCGGCCCGGCGGCAGGCCTCGAGGTGGCGGAAGAGCCCGGCCGCCGGCGCCCCCCCGAACGCGTAGGTAACGCGGTCGCCCTGGTCGATCACCGTCGTCCGCGGGTCGCCGTTCCCGGTCGCCGCCTCTGCCTGGGCGGGCTCCCGCAGGAAGGCGCTGAGCGCGCGCGCCGCCGGATCCAGGCGGGTCTGCGCCGCCGAGCGCAGCTCCTCGTCCTCGAGCGCCCGAGTCTCGGCCGGCGTCGGGGCCACGTTCGCGCGGCTCGGGCCGGGACGCCGGGACTCTCCCGACCCCTCTTCCCGGCGCTCCGCTGGTTCGGTGCCTAGGGGGCTTTCCATCGCTGTCGGCCCGCGTATACCCCCGCGCAGATTTATTTTCGCCGCACGATTCTAATAAAAAAACGGCCGCCCCTTCAGCGGTCGCCCGCCCCCCTAGCCCCCTCCTACGGGCTCGAGGTCTCGGCGCGCCCCTCGCGAGCTTCCAGGGCCGCTATCCGCTTCCGTCTCGCCTCGGTGGTCACCCTCGGTCCGGCTGGGGCCAGCAGCGGGGCCAGGAGGGCGTCCAGGCCGACGTAGCCGTCGGTGATCGCGACACGCGGACACTTTTCCGGGTCGCGCGTGTAGTGATTGTCGGAGAAGTCGACGAAGGCCTCCTCGCGTTTGTCGTCGATGTACACAAGTACGCGGGTCGGAACCTTGCGGGGGCCGGGGGCGCTTCCGGCCGCGGGCCCGGCGGGGGATACTTGGAGCTGGAGGTAGATGTATGCCCTCTCCCGGTCTTCCCCCTCCCAGTAGACCTCCCGGTTCTTGCCGGCGGCCCACCGGAGGTCCTCGAGGGTCACCGCCCCGCCGTCGGAGTCGCCGTATAGGTGGGCCATCGCGACCCGCGCCCCTGGCTCGCCGGCCTCGACGACCCGGGCCGTGCGCCCCCCGCTGGCCGGGATAAGGGCTTCGCCGCCCTCCAGGCCGAAGGCAAAAGCACCCACAAAGCGCGCGAGGTACATTCCCCCCCGGCGGGCCTGCCGGGCTCGGCTCCAGAGCTCGACCGCGACGTCAATCAGCGCCTCGCGGCGCCGCCCCATCACCCGCCGCGAGGCCGCGATAGCCGAACGCGCTAACTCGAGGAGGATCTGGATGTTCGGGGAGGGTCCGGGCCGCTGACAGTAGGTCGACCACACCCTCTCCATGGCATCGGCTCCTAGCCGTCCTTCTGGCTGCGCTACCATCCCCCGCAAGATCGCGACGGCCAGAAAGAGGAGAATGAGCAGGGCCGCGGCCGTCGTCCACAGCCTGGCGACTGCGTACCCGGACGCAAACGCCCCAAGGGCTAGGAGAATGTGGCCCAGATCTGAACGTATCTCCATAATTGAATAGTGGGTGATATCCGCACCACCCGGCTTCAAAAGTGGGATATCGAAAAGCCCGGCGATGAGCGCGAGCGAGGCTGAAGTCTCGGACGGAGACCTCGAGCTCGAGGCCCTCGACGACTACGACCCCGACCTCGACGCCGGGGACAGCGACGCCGACGACGACCCCCCCGGCGACAAGAGCGAAGCGGGCGACGGGGCCGACCCCGACGACGACGACGACGAAAGCGAAGCGGGCCCCGCCGAGGCCGATACCGCGGACGGCGAGGCGGAGGAGGCGGGCCTCTGGCTCCCGGCGGACAGCGGGGCGGGCGACGGGGCGGACGCTCTCTCCCGCAGCGCCACTGCGCCCCGCCGGGTCCTCGTCGTCGCCCCCGAAGATCGCAGGACCGCGAGCTGGGTGTCTCCGTACGAGTTCGCCCGGGTGATCGCCATCCGGGCGCAGCAGATCTCCGACGGCCAGGCCCACTTCCTCCCGGACGGGAGCCGCAGCTTCGACAACGCCCGCGACATCGCTCTCGCCGAGTTCCGGGCGCGCCGCACCCCCCTCGTGCTTCGGCGGAAAGTCGGGCGGACGATCGCCGGCGAGGCCATTATCGAGATCTGGCGCGTCCGGGAGCTGTCGGGCCCCCTCAACGCCCCGGGCGCTTACGCCGGTCTGGCGGACCCTGCGGGCGCGAGGTAGGCCGCCGCGGGACTGCTGGCCCGGCGCGCCCTTCTGAAGGAGCCGCCTCCTAAGGGGTACTGGCGCAATGGCTGCGGCCCCGGCGCTCCGATTTTTCGAAGAGCGGGCGGCCGGTGAAGGGCCGGCCTTCTTCTTCCGCCCCGCCGCCCTGCCTCTCGGCCCCGCGGGTCTCGCGCCCACAGGGCCAATGGGGGGGGCGCCGCCGAGCGCCGAGGCTCTCGCCCTAGTCCGCCGGCGGTTGGACCCCGCCCTCCTCCGGGCTCACGGGTCTCCCCTCGGCGCCGCCGAGGTCCCCGACGGCGCTCTGGCCGCCGCCTGGGGGGCCGGGGTCGTCACCAACCCCGCTTTCCTGGACATCGTCGATAGTCAGCTGGTCCGGGCGCCCTGCCTCTGCGGCTACTACACCCGCTCGGCGCGGCGGGCCGCGGGCGTTGAGGGCCAGCTCGGGATTCTGCTCAGCTACTACTCCCACGAGGCCTACCTCGGCTCGGCCGCTTTCTACCGAACCCTCTGCGCGCTCCTGCGCGACGTCATTCCTACCGAAGGCGCCGCCGCAGTCGCCCACCTCCGAGAAGGCCCCCGCGACCCCTTCGGCGAGCCCGAGCCCGACCAGGCCCGTTCACGTGCCCTCAGGGCCGCCCGTCGGGTCCCCGGCCTTTACTTCCTCAGCGCCCCCGCGGGGGACTGCCCCGGAACTTGCGCCACCACCTCTTCGAGCCGAGAGTCTCCGGATGGTCGTGGCGATTCGGTGCTCGACGGGCGCCTCTGGGCCTGCTCGACCCCCGAGGCTCGGCGCTTCCTCCGCCGCCTCGGCCGCGTCTGCCGCGAAGCGGGGCTCGCACTTTCGACCCGGGTAGTCTCGACCGAGCCCCGGAGTGCCCTCTGCCTACGCCACAAGCTCCGCCTCCACGCCGTGAGCTGCCACCCGGCCACCGTCGGGGGTGGTGGATGCTCGCCGGCCCCCCATCATCGAAGCGGGCCCGGGGGGGGCGCCGGGGGTTCGGAGAGATCTTCAGGGACCCCCCGAGCGGAGGTGTCTCCGGGGGATGCCGGCGACGTGCGCGCTGCGTTTTGGCGCCTTTTCGCCGACCTCGCAGCTGCGTTCGGAGGAAATAGACCGCCCGGCGCGGGCGGAGGCGCTGGCGCGGACAAAAATGGCGGAACCCCCCTCGCGGGCGGTGGAACTCCTGGCAAGGGCAAGATCGGGGGCAGGGACAAAAACGCGGGCGGCGGGGCACCTGGGAAGGGCAAGGGCACGGGCAGCAGAACACCCGACAAAAGCAAGGGCAAGGACACGGACGGCGGAGGCAAAAAAGGCGGCGGGGGCAAAAAAGGCGGCGGGGGCAAAAAAGGCGGCGGGGGCAAAAAAGGCGCCGGGAAGGACAAAAAAGGCGCCGGGAAGGGCAAAAAAGGCGCCGGGGGGGACAAAAAAGGCGCTGGAAAGGGCAAAGGAGCGGAGACCTCTATGGGCGGGCTCCGCGGGAGCAAGCCGCGCCCCGGCCCCGCTTCGCTGACGGCGGTCGTCGGGGCGACCGCAGCCCCGCTTCGCGGACTGGGGCGCCCGCCGGGCTCGGACAGCAGCCAGGCGTTCCACCGCCTTACGAAGGCTTCCGCGAGCCGCCAGCAGCCCCCGCAGGAGACGCCAGATCCTGCGGGCTCTCGGCGTTCAAGCCGTGCCGGCGGTAGACCTCCCTGAAGTATTCTTCGTGGTAGTCCTCGAGATTTCGGGCGAACCGCGCGACCGTATTTTTCCGGATCCCGCACTTCCGGTAGAAGACCTCGGGGGCGACCGGAGCCCGGCTTCGGCGGAGGACCTCGAAGGTGGCCGTGAGGACTTTGGTCCGCAGGACCGACTCGGTCCCGATATGCCGCGCGCAGGCAATCTCGACGAGCTCGCGGATGGGGGCGTGGAGGTCTAGGTAGCTCTCGGCCCCCCCGGGCAGCTCGAGGTGGTGGAGGGCCGTGACGGTGTGCGGCCCGATCTGGTCGCAGTTGAGGTTGAGGCCGAGCCCCTCGCCCCCCCGCTTGGGGTCGTTCCGGAGGTTCTCGTCCATGTCCCAGACAACGTTGCTGCCCTTCGCGATCCCTCGGGTCGGGAGGTGGGAGAAGAGCGCGCACTCGCTCCGCCTCCGCGAGAAGCCCTGGTGCAGACAAGAGTAGTAGAGGAGGGCGCTGATGATCGCCCGCTTCTGGTAGCTCCGGCGGACCCCCTCCAGGCGCACCTGGTGGTAACACTCGGCGACCTCGGCCAAGACCGTCGCCGGGAAGGCGTTGCCGCCCCGGGTCACGTAGTCGGTGTTGTACCTCTGCAGTTCCTGGAGAGTCCCCCGCTTCTGGACTTCGCTCGACTCCACCGGGTTCGAGCCGTCCAAGCCCGGCTGGTAGTAGCGGGCGTCGGCCCCGACGTAGCGGAGACGGCCCTGGGTTGCCCGCGAGCCCGCCCGGACGGTCGCCGGGGCCGTCGGGAGGACCTCGGAGATGTCGGCCGCTTCGCGGATCAGGCCGCAGCCCGGGCAGACATATACGAGGTCCCGCACCTCGAAGGCGCGGGTACAGTCAGGGCAGCGGTCCCCCGAGGACACCAGGTGTTTAGCGCCGCCTGCGGGGGCGGGCGGCGCTCCGGCGCGCCCCCACGGGGCGACATCGCTGCCCGCCTCGCTGTCCGCCTCGCTGTCCGTCTCGTCGGACATCCGGGCCAGGGCTTTCTCGACCTGCTCGGCAAGGCCGTCGAGCGTTTCTTCGGACAGAGAGACCTCGGCGATCCCCCCCATAATCCCGTATGGGTCGTCGACATCGCCCGAGGGGGGCGCGGACGTCACCACGCCTGCCTTTTCGAGGGCCAGGCCCGCACCGAGAGGGGCGCCGATCGGGGCCGAGCGACTTTTGGCGAAGGCGCTGCCCGCTCCCTGCCAGCCCCGCACCACCGGCCCCTGTGCACTGAGCGTCGGAAGGGCGGCAGGCTCCGGAGCGGCCAAGAGGCGGTAGTCGCCGTTACGTCCGGGGTCCATCGTCTGCGAGGAGCCGGGGCCGTCTGCTGGGCTGAGCTCGTGGTATCGTTTTATTAGACCTGCGCTGGGTAGATACACGACGCTGCTTGCGTGGCCAAAGGCTCTCCTTGCTCTCGCCGGGCGCGTTTGCAAGCCTGTATCCTCGTCCGCCATGGCTTCAAAAGGAAAACGGCCGGCCTATACCTCTTCCGTGGAGACCGGAGCTTCATCAGAAATAGGCAGCGCGCCGGGGGGGTGCGGGGGCGCGCGCGTGGCCACGAGGAACGTTACCCGTCCCGCGGGGCCCGAGCTCGCGGCCCTGGCCGACTGGACCCGCACTCGGGCGAAGAGCTTCAAGGTCGTCTCCGAGAAGCGCGACGCCGACGGGCCCACGACCGACCGGGCTCTCGAGATCGTGCGCCGGTTTATCTCCGAGCGGGGCCTCATCCTTTACGGGGGCCTCGCCATCGACTACGCCCTCCGGCTCCGCGGAGCCAGCATCTACCCCGAGCACGCCCGCCCCGACTACGACTTCTTCTCCCCTCGGAGCGTCGACGACGCCTACGACCTGGCCGAAATCCTCCACCGCGAGGGCTTCCCCAACGTCGGGGCCCACACCGCCCTCCACGTTCAGACGATGCGCGTCAAGTACGATTTCGTCTTTGTCGCCGACATCAGCTACGCGCCGCCCGAGGTGTTCGAGCGCCTCCCGACCTTCGACTACGGCGGCATCCGGGTCCTTCATCCCGACTACCAGCGTCTCGACATGCACCTGGCTTTCTGCTTCCCCTACAGCTCGCCGCCTCGAGAGGACATCTTCCACCGCTTCCGGAAAGACCTGAGCCGCTTCAACCTCTTCGAGGAGTTTTACCCGCTCGACCCCGCCGGCCCTATTGGGACCTCGCCCACCAGCGAAGCGGGGCCCCGCTTCGCTGGCGGTGCGCCTAGCGACGATGGGGCTAGTCACGCCGTCGCCGCGACGGTCGACCTCGAGCGCGTGGCCCTGCACGGCTTCGCCGCTTACGGGCTCGTCCGCCAGGCCCTGACGGCGCTGGCCGCGGCCGCCTCCCAGGTCGGTGTACCGGTTCCCGACGCCGCCCGGCCCGGGCTCGCCGCGCCCTCGGTCTCGGTTTCAGTCGTTTCGGCCGCCGGCTCGGCCGCCGCCGGCTGCGAAAACCGCCCCGCACGCGTCGAGGTCGCGGTCCCTGCGGGCCCCTCCCCTACCCTCAGCTTTGCGACCCCCTGGCCCCGGCTGGTCGCGAAGGACCTCGAAGTCGTCGGGGGGGCCGCCGGCGCGGTCGAATGGTTCGACCCCGTCATGGACTCGCGGCCGGTGATGGGGAGACTCCCGGCCAGCCGCGGGGGCGCGATCGAGATCTACTCGACCGAGCGCCGGCTCCTCTCAGTCTTCCGGACCCGGGCCCCCTCGAAGAAAAAAGGGGGGGGCGCCGGGATCGCCGTCTTCGTCGTCACCCCGCAGTACCTCCTCCTTGACCTGCTGCACCGGGCCCACAGCTCCCCCCCCAACTCCGCCGCCCGCCGCGCCTACCTGGCCTTTTACCGCCACACCCTCGACATCTTGGCCGCGGGGGAGGCCTACGCCGAGGCGGTTCGGGTCCCCGGAGCTTTCGACGACGCCTACCGCTGGTTCATCGGCGCCGGCCCCTTCGGCTTCCCCGCGACGACGCTCGGGGCGACCAACCACGACCCCGCCTACCTGGCGCGGCTCAGCAAGTCCACGCGGGCCCTCCGGGAGCCCCCGCCGGCTGGGTACGACCCGGCCGGCCTCCCCCCCGGCTATTACTTTAACCGAGGCAAAGAGCGCCCGACATTTCCCGACTACAGCGCGAACGCCGCCTACCGCAGGGCCGGAGCACGCCGGGACTGTCCGCCGACTTAACGCGCCCCGCGGATGCCCCGCTTTTTCGGGCGCGCCATGGCCGGGTTTCTCTCCGGGGGTTATTATAAGCGGCGGGGGCCATGGCAGACGGGACGCCCACGCGATGTGACATGATAAGAGAGGCCGCGCAGGAGACCTACGGCGACCCGGGCTGCACGTCGCCCCCCTGCGCGGTCATCAGCCTCGCGAACAACCGGAAGGGGTATTTCCAGACCAAGTACGCGCCCGCGGGCCTCCTGTCGCCGTCGGCCCGGGCCGGGCGCGCCCTGGCCCTCGAGGACTACCGGGCGGCGATCGCGGCGGACGTGGACACGATCACGGGCTACTACGGGGACGGCGCCCCGACCGACGTCAACTGGGCGCACTTCCCCTACTGTCTCTGGTACGAAAACGGCGCTTTGGGGCCGTTCGGCAACAAGTACATCGGGCGCGAGGACTCGACCTACCTCGGCTACGGCCCGTCTCCGGCCCTCGGGGGCGACCTGCTCGAAGGGGCCGCCCCCCCGGCGGCCGTCAAAAAAGTGCCCATGTGGCTCGACAGCTTCGTGAACCCCGGCCTCGCAGCGATCCTCATCCTCTTCGTCCTTGTCGTGATATTCGCGGCTCTCGTCCGGGCTTCGTACGTTTACGAGAAGAGCGCCCCCTCGAGGGCCCGGGCCGCCGCCGAGAAAAAGCGGCGGGGGCTCGCCGCGGCCGACCCCTACAGGGAGACGGACTACCCCTCGTACCCCAAGGACCCTCTCATGGAGCTCCAGGAGAACGTGCCCAAGTACGAGGCGGCTGGCTACGACATGTCGGCCTACCGCGACCGCCTGGGGATGCCCCCGAAGGGGTAGGCGCCGGACGGCGGCTCGGAGGACTTCAGCGGTCCCGATGGGCCGTCGGCTGCTGGAAGGGGGGGGTGCTCTGGCCGGCAGCGCCCCTGCTCTCGCGGCGGTCGGCCAGGAAGGTCGCGCTCCGGGGCGAGGTCTCCCCGACAACGAACCGAACCCCGGTCTCCTGGCGGTGCTCCTCGACGGTCCGGGTCTGGGTCGAAGACCACGACTCGAGGGCCCGGCGCCGCATCGCGGCCTCTACCCGGCTCCAGTCGAGGCTCTCGGCCTCCTTGCTTTTCTGCACAACTTGGAGAGGGGTCAGGGGCGGGGTCCGCGCGCGGCGGGCCTGGCCCTTATGTTTCAGGATCGGCGTGGGGGCGGCCGCCTCGGGGCCGCCGCTCGGGGCGGCGTGTTGGCCCGCCGCCCGGCGCACATCGGACGAAGCCCGAAGGAGGGCCGGCAGGGGGGGGAGCACAGGCACCCCGGCAGGGCGCGCTCCGGGAGAGCGCCCCGGCGTCTGCTCCTGCGGGCTGGGGGGCGTGAGTGGCTCCGGGAGTGGGGCGGCGCGGCGAGCGCTGGGGCTGCCGCCGTCTTCGCCCTCGGCGGCCGAGGGCGGCGAAGCCGCCCCGGCCCGGTGCTGGATCTTTTCTCGGACACCGGCGGCCGAAGCCGCGGCGGCTCCGGCCATCTGGGTCCAGAGTCGAGGGTCGCCGCCCTTCGCGCCCGCAAAGGACGCCCCTGAGTGCGGGGTGTAGTCCCCGGCAATGACCTCGGTAATGTCCTCGTCAGACCCACAGCCGCATACCTGGGCGGCCCCGGGGGGGAGCTCGAAGGCGGCGAGGTTGTCTGCCCGCTCGGCAGTTCCTGCGGTCACGCAGTCCGGGGTAGCCGTTTCGACGGGCGGCGATGGGGCCGGTTCGGAGGGGGGGGGCGGGATTTCCCCGCCGAGCTCCGCCGGGAGCGCAGGCGGGTGGCCGGCGGGCGGCTGGCCCGACAGGTCGAGCTCCCGGACTTGAGGGGGTATGGGGGCCCTTTCGGGCGAACTGTCCTCGCCCCCGCGCGAGCGGCGCAGCTTGCGCCAGGGGGATTTTCTCTTCGCGTCGCCGGCGGCCCCTGCAGGGGGGGCGTCGCCCTTCTTCTTGCGTTTTTTGCTCTTCGGGAGGGGCTCCGAGGCGCGCGAAGGCAAAGAGTCTGTCGACTTGCCCAGGCGCCCGAGCGGTGAGGGGCGCCACTGACTTTTGCGGTCCTTCTTTTTCGGCCCGGGGCCGTCGGAGCCTTCGCCCCCTCCAAGGGCCTCTCCGGCGACGGCGTCGGGCTCCTCATCGGACCCGAGGGCCGGCTCGCCGGTGGAGTCCCCCGCACCGGCGCCTTCTTCGTCGGAACCGACGCTGCCCAGAGACATATCGCCGCCGTCCTGGCCCAGGGCCAGAAGATGGTTACCTAGGTCGCTAGCCGACGCGGTCAGCATAGTGGCCGAACCTTCGTCAGTGTCATCGTCGGTATCGTCGGGTCGGGGCGGCCCGCTCGCCCGCGAGCGGCCGCTGAAGCGCTTCCGTATTTTCGAACCGATCGAGAGCTTGAGGCTGGGACTTTCGGAAGCCTCCTCGGTCAATGGGGAGCTCGCGGTGTCCGCCTCGCTGTCCTCCGGATCTTTGCCGCTGCGCCGCCGCGCTGTGCCAGAGCCGCGCTTCCGGGGGCTCGCGCTGCCGCTCCGGGCGCGCGTCAAATTCTTGATCGCTTTGCCGACGGCAGGTTTGAACTTGCGCCCAGAGCGCGGGTCGTTGATTTCGGCAACCGACGTTAAGGGCTCGGCCGCGGGAACTTCCGCGGCCTCTTCGGCGCCCGCCCTCAGGGGCTGCTGCGCTTCTGCTGCTCCTTCGCCCCCCGCTCCGCTGGAGGGTTCGGTCGCCGCACTGGCGTCCCCGCCCTCGTCTTTAGCGACCCGGTCAGCCGCACCTTCGGGCACCTCCGCGGTCGCGCCCCCGGGCTCCATAATCGCCGCGCCAACTCCCGCTCCGCTGGCGGCCGCGCCATCGGCCGCACCGTCGTCCTCCCCGTCGGCCTCCGCTCCTCTGGCGGGCCCGACTTCCCTGTCGGCCTCCGCTCCGCTGGCGGGCCCGACTTCTCCGTCGGCTCCCGCTCCGCTGGCGGGCTCGGCTTCCCTGCCGGCCTCCGCTCCACTGGCAAGCTCGGCCCCCCTGTCGGCCGAGCCGTCAGTCGCTTCGCCGGACCCGGAAGCCGCCCCGCTGGCGCTTGCGCCCCCCCGTGGGGTCCCCATGATGGACCGGCGGAAGCTCTTGGCGGACCCTGCGAGCGCCGCGCCCACGGATCTCTTCCGGCGAGGCGGAGGAGAAGCGCCGCTGTCCACGCCAGCGGCACCTTCGTCTTGAAGCTCGGAGTCGCCGGGCGCCCCGGCTTCCTCATCGCCGTGGCGCCCCCCGCGGCGCCGGAAGATACGATCAAGGAAAGTGGTCTCGCCAGGGCTCGAGCAGCTCGACTCTATGGCGGGCGGAGCGACTCGGCCTTCGTCGCGGGCGTTGCGCCCGTCGATCCGGCGCCCGGTGGAGAGCCGCGCCATTCGGAGGGAAGGGAGGCGCCACTGTGCGTTCGAGGACAAGGAGCGAGCCTCGCTCTCGCCGAAGGTCAGCCCGTTCTGGACGACCTCGAGTTCCCACTGAAAGACGATGATGTCGGTGACGCCCTTCACGGGGTTGTGGCCCCAAGTATGGGGGGAGTACGCGCTGTAGAGCCCGGTGTAGACATTGAGCGATTTCTGGAGGATTCCGTAGCGCTTGTAGACAGCCATGACGAGAGGGTTCTGGACCAGCCGCCCGCCCCCGCAGGCGCACTCAGGGCGCGCGGCGAGGCCGCGGAGCGTGCAGGCGACGAGTTGGCGGTAATTCGTCACGGCGAGGACCCGGGTCTCGCTCGAGTCGACAGGCCCGGAGACCAGCTGGCCGAGCAGGTCGCCGGCGTCGGGGCGCCAGTCGTCAAAGAGGTGGTACCAGATGAGGCGCCCGCCGGGGGAGCCAGCGAAAAGGACGTCAAGGTCATCGAGATAGGCTTCGAGGACGACCTTCGGGCCCTCCTCGGGGCTCTCGACGACCTCGATCGGGCGGATCGCCCAAAGGTAGACACGGTCGCCCTTTTCGAGCGGCGCCTCGGCCGGACCGCCCGAGCCCTCCGCCTCCGCTGCGGGGGGGCTCAGATCGGGGGAGGGGAGCCCGTAAGCCCGGGCCTCAGGCGGGAGGCTCGACTCTCGGACGCAGAAGCCGGTCCGGACGCGATCGGGGGTGCCGAAGCCGCTAACGAGGACTAGGAAGTCGAGGGTGCGCAGGAAGGGGCGGACGTGCTGGTAGCCAGCCGCGCAGGGGAAGGCCGGAGGAGGGTCGAGCCCCGCGGCTGGGAACAAAGTCGCGTCGGTGTGCTCGAGCTCCACCGGCGGAGCGGGGGAGCCGTTGGGGTCAAGCTCGGCCTTGGACAGGCCCGCGCCTGCGGGGGCGTCCGCGGGCTCCGGAGCCTCTCCGCCGACTGCGGGCTCCTGGGCCCTCTCGGCTGCCTCGGCCGCCGCGGCGTCTCCGGCCGCCTCGGCCACCTCGGCCGCGCGGGCGCAACTGCCGATGGTTGGGGGGAGCTCGCCCCCGTCGCTGTAAGAGCCTCTCTGCGCATCTGTCGCCATGGCTTGACCCGGCGACGGCTGCAACAGTTGCAAGAAACGGCGTATATCAGTGCGCGAAAAAGTTGCCAGGGTCGCCCGGCGCGCGCGAAGAGCCAAATCGCGCCTGAACGCCCCCGTCTAAGAGGAGCTTCCGCTGCGCCACGCCCGCGGACCTAGGCCGCTATGATCGTCACGGAGTAGGTCAGCAGAGACCCGTCCCCGCCATCGCGGACCTTGCTGTGGAAGAGTTCGATGTTGCTCCCGGCGTTCCACCGGGCGTCGATGACTTCGCCCTTTGGGGCCGGAGCCCCCGAGAGGCGCTGGACGTGCCCAGCCTCGCCGTCCACGGCGGAGGCGCACGAGAAGACGGCGGCCGCCCCGTCGCCGGCCGCCCCCCTCACGACGAAGAAGAAGGCGCCCTGCTTGCCGCTCTTCGCGAGCTTGATGGGGGTCGGGCTGTTGTCGGGGAGCGAGACGTACTCGCTCCGAAGGTAGAGGAGATTCAGGTGGCCGCCCACGGTGAGGTCGCCTTCGATCTCGGCCGAGCCGGTGACCGCGAGGGCCTCGCCGACCTGCGCCCCTTTGGTGAAGATGGCGGGGGCCCGGGAGACGAAGGCGGCCCCCTCAGGGCTGTCCTCGGTGGTGAGCCCCCCCTCGACGGCCAGCCCGCCCCGGACAATCAGGCTGGAGGAAGTCTCGACCTCGTCCAGGAAGCGCGCCGGGCCTTCGGCGACGAACCCGCCGGCGGCCAAGATGGTCCCGGCCGCGTTGAGGTCGCCGGCAAGGTCGAGGACGGCGTCCTCGCCGTCAGGGTCGGCGAGAGTGAGCCTCCGGGCCTCGAGGGCCGCCGCCCGGAGGGCCCCGACACAGCCGAGCTCTCCGACAGAGGCCGCCCCTTCGGCGCGGAAGGGGCCCTTGACGGTAGCCCCGCCGGTGACTTCGAGCGTCGCCGGGGAGAAGCCGCCGGCGAGGATAAAGTCCGATTCGGCGACGAGGGGGCCCTTGACGGTCACCGCCCCGTCCGCCGTGAGTCCGCCGGCGACGGTGAGGCCGCCGTCGGCGGCGAGAGCGCCCCCGACCGAAGCCGCGCCCCCGACCGCGAGCGCGTCGGCGACAGTGGCCCGCCCCCCGACCCGGAGGGCGCCAGAGAGGTCGAGGTCGCCGCCCTCGATGGAGAGGCCGCCGGAGCTCACAGTGAGGCCCTTCCCGACCTCCGCGCCGTCGGCGGCGGAGAGATGCTTCCCGGCCACGATCCGCCCGTCGGGCGCAACGATAAGCCCCCCAGCGGCGAGGGTCCCTACGCTGAGGCTCCCCGCGCTGAAAGAGTCAGCGGTGAGCCCGCCGGTGACATTGGCGCCCTCCTGGACTGCGAGCCCCCCCGCGTCGACGATGAGGCCCTTGGAAGCCTTGACGGCTCCGTCGGCCGAGACGCTCAGCCCCCCGACCTCGAGGGCCTCGGCGGTGAGGCCGCCGCCTACTGCCAGAGCGCTCACGCTGGTCTGGTTAGCGGTGAGCGCGCCGATGATGGTCGCCTCTTTGGAGACGACGAGGCTCTCCCCTTTGAGGGGGCCTGAGGCGCGGACCTCGCCCCCCGAGAGCACGCCGTCGGCGGCGATGCCGACCGCGGATATGTCGCCCCGGGCGATCACGTCGCCCTGGGCGATCACGTCGCCCGAAGCCCGGGCGGCGCCGTCGACGGAGAGCCCGCCGCCAAAGTCGGCGCTCCCCCGGACAGAGAGGCCGGCCCTCGCGGTCAAGGTGTCTCCAACCGCGAGCGTCCCCCCCACGACGCCGTAACCCCCGGCCGCGAAGCAGCCGGCGACCACGAGGTGGCCATCGCCATGAACCCCGGGGTCGTCCCCCGGGGCGATCTCTACATTGCCTTTGTATCTGGTGGGGGCGTAGCCGAACGCTTCCGCCCCCTCGACTCCCCGGACCGCACTTTTCGAGCCGGGCATGAACCACGTCGCTTCGAAAAACCTGCGCCTATGGATAGGAGGGATCTTTTCGGTGCGCGCAAACGCCGCGAGGATGAACCAGGTCCCCCAGAAGAACAGCAGGGCCGTTAAGGGCGCGAGTCGGCCCGGGGGCCCCGCCACGGACTGGCGGTCGCCCCCGACCTCTGCGCCTCTGGGCCCCCGCCCCCGCAGCACGAGCAGGGCGGTGGCGCCACTAGCCCCCCCGACCGCAGCGCCAGCAGCGCTCCTGGCCGCGCCCCCGCGGGGAGTGCCCGACGGCACGCCTGGAGGCAGCCGGGCGGGCGGGGGTGGGCCTTCGGGTGGGCTCTCGGCCTGGCCGGCTGCCCTCACGGTCGCGGTTCCCGGCGACGGCGCGGAGGTCGGGATCGTCCCGGGCGCCCCGCTCGACGGCGGCGTCGTCAACATCAGCGTCGAGAGCGCCGCGCCCCCGGGAGCCGCGGGCGTCTTCCTGGCCTGCCGCTCCGAGCCCGCCGCCGCGGGGATTGTCCAACGCCAGGTCCAGGTCCCGGGGCCCGGCGGCGAGCGGGTCGAGCTCAGCTGGCGGGCCGGGGCGGGCCTGGCTCTCAGCCACGTCCCACCCCCGGCGGACGGCGAGTCCCGCCTCTACCGAGTCCGCCTCGAGCGTCCGTGTGTGGCTCTCGGGCGCGGCCCTTGAGCGTTGACCGCGGCCCGAGGCAAGCTTTTTGTGTGCCGCGCTCTCTCCGCGCCGGGAATAGCCGCGGCCCATGGCACTGAGGCGAAGTAGTTCACACGACGGCCACGGGGGCGACCTCACACTGGTGGGCCTGGCCCGCGGCTCGGCCGACGAGCCGGCCGAGAGCCCCCCCCTATGGGCCGCCCGGGCCTTGGCCGACGGCGAAGAGAGCCCCCAGGAACTGGAGTTTACGGAGAGCTCGTCGTCAGGCGAGGAGAGCGAGGCCCCGACCGGAGCGCCCCCATCCGAGCTGCGGTTCACCCGGAAGGAGCTCGCCGGCGCGCTCCGGCCGATCCTCGACGACGCGCTCCGGCCTCTGTACATGAAAGTCGACCAGCTCCTGGCGAGCTGGGGAGAGGTGGACGAAGAGCTCGGCGCCGTCCGGGTGAAGCTCAACGACCTCGTGGACGAGAAGCGCGCGAGCCCCCGGCAGCTCACGGAAGGGAGGGTGTGCGCCGCGGTCGCGAACGGCCAGCTCGGGCTCCAAAAGATGGACCAGCTCGCCAAAAAAATCGCCGAGCTGCAGACGGACCAGCAGCAGCAAAGCCGGAAGCGGACCAAGGTCGAAGCCGACATTGAGAGTCTTTACAAAGGGCTCGGCGAGGTCCAGGGGACGCTCACGATCTTGTCGTCCCTGATCCGGACCCTGTCGGCCGACCTCAACTACGCGCTCGAGCTCGACGCGGACGCGTCGCAGTCCGCGGGGGGGCCCTCGCCCAGGGGGGGCTCCTCCGACGCGGCGGGGCGCGCGTAGCTGCCCGCCGCCTCGCCCGGCCGCCGCGCCCGGCCGCCGCCTACGACGAGCCGACTTTTTCTTGCTCGGCCTGGTCGGAGCGGTAGCCGCAAGGGCAGACGTGGACCACGACCTCTCTCTGGCCGATGCGGAGCTGGGTCATGTAGTCGCGCCCGCACTCCCCGGGGCAGTCTTTCATGACCTGCTGGTTGACGCGGTCGTAAGCGGCGTTGCCGATCAGCCGGTCGTTCATCGCGGTGACCTCTTGGGCCTGGTGGAGCTCGTTCTGGATCAGGGTGTCGGCCCGCGTCCCGGGGACGAGCTTCGAGCACACGCACTGGAAGTAGACTTTGCCCTGCATGATGACGCGGGCCATCGAGAGCTGGCAGTCGGGGCAGATCTTCATCGCGCAGGCGGCGCAAGTGCGGGCGCGTATACATAAAAAAACAGGGGTTTCAATTCTCGGGCGGGCCGCTACGCGATCCAGGAGGAGCCCTCGGCGCCCGGGCTCTCGCTCCCGAGGTTCCGGCGGAGGCGGTCCATCAGGATTTCGTGTCCGCTGTCGAGACGGAGCGCGTCCTCGAAAGGCGCGGTGCCGCGCGCGTAGACGTCGGAGACCTTGAGGCCCGCGAGGTGGCCCTCGACGGTCTCGTAGCGCCCCCACGGAGGGAAGCGGGAGGGGTCCGAGGCCGAGAACTCGAGGCGCCCCCCGAGGCGGTACTGGTCGACGACCCGGACTTCGCGGAGAGCCTCGGGCTCGAGCGAGGTGTACAGGTAAGGCCGGAAGACTTCGGGGAGGATGACTTCACCGGGGAGCCGACCGGCGACCGCCTGCGCGTCCAGCCGCTGGGTCGAAGGCCCGGGCGGGCGGCGCGTGCCTTCCTCCCCGCTCGCTCGCGCGGCGGCCGAGGCCCCGCCTAAAGTCGTGACGAGGTCGTGCAGGCCGACGATGATGAACTCCCGCGCCATCTTCTCGGCGCTGCGGGCGAGAGCGACGCTCTCGGGGCAGATCCCGAGGGGGCGCAGATCTCGGGGCCGGACCGGCGGGAGGGGCGCTGACACGTCGGGGCTGTCGCCGTAAGCCTCGAAGCCGTCTGAGCCCCCCCCGTCCGGGCCAGGCTCGGGCCTCTCGGCCTTGCCGTCGGGGTCGTCGGGGCCGTCGGCCGGGGACTCCTCGGACGGGGGCGGGACAAAGCCAGCGTCGGCCTTCATTTCGCTCTCGAGCAGCCGGGCGAAGTTCTGGGCGAGATAGAGGAAGTCGGTCGCCGCCAGGACGGGGAAGAGAGCCTCGGGGTTGCTCAAGGCAATCCCCTTGATCGCCTCCTGGTGGGTCTGTGTGTACTCGGGCAGGTGCCGATGGATCGTCTGGAGAGTCCGCTTGACCTGGTCGCGGTAGTAGGCGTCGGCGAAGGCGGCCCCGAACTCGGCCTCGAGGTCGGGTCGGGCCCCGGGGCCGAGGAGCGCCCGGCTGAAGTCGATGATGCACGCGAAGCTGCCATCGTGGGGGAACACGAACGTGTCCGCGGCCCCGCGAGGGCCGGCGACGTAGGCGACCGAGGCGCCGGGGCACCGCGGAGCCCAGGGTTCCGAGGGCGAGCGCCTCTCCACCTGGCGGCCGAGGGTGAACAGGGTGACGTTATTGAGGTGCAGGTCGCCGTGGACGACCGCGCAGCGTTTGTGCATCGCGTGTACGCCGTAGAGGAGGTCGAACAGGTACCGCGCGCAGCGGCTCGGGTCGCTGAAGAGCGTCGCGTGCGGGTGGTGGAATGTGCGGGTCTCCTGGGCGGAGCGGCGGACTATCGCCGGGAGGGCGGCAAGGGTCGGCCCGAGGTTCTCGCTAGTGTGGCAGAGGGCGGCCTCGGCCATTAGCAGGTACGACTGCGCGTACTCGATCTGGGCGTAGACCCCGGCGTCGAGGCGCTGGACCGGGGCGTCCCCGCTGTAGCCGCTCTCGGAGAGCTCTTGGCGGGCCCGGCGCAGGGCGGCGAGGACCCCCTCGGCTGCCTCCCCCCGTCGGTACATCTCCCGCATCGGCGCGTTCTCGAAGAGGAGCTCTTCCGCGCCGTCGATGTAGGTCCAGTTGTTCGGGATCGGGAACATCGGGGCCACGAAGTTGACCACCAGGTCCGCGCACCGGCGGCCGATGTAGATCTCGCGCCAGGAGGCGTAGTTGATGTCGCCCGGGCTCACGGCCGCCCGGAGCGAGAGCGGGATCAGCTTCGCGCCGCACTTCGCCCGGTCCGCGCCCGATCCACGGTGCCCCGAGGTGAAGAGCGCGTAAAGGCGCTCCTGGCTCTCGAAGGGGGGGCTCTCCGTGACCGCCGGGCTGCCTCCTCGGCGGTCGCGCTCTTTGGCCCAGACGAACAGCCGGCGCATGATTTCGATGTAGTCAGGGTGGACGTGGTTCGCGAGGAGCCCGGACTGCGCGCGGCCAGCGTCGAGGGCCCACGCGACCGCCAAGGCTTTGATGCCCAGGCGCTCGGCGTCGCTCCGGGCGGCGACCGCGCCGAACTGATCACTGGGAAAGACCTCAGTGTCGAGGCCGAGCACGTTGTGGCTGGTGGCGTCGAGGATCATCTCCTCGACCCGGGCGAGCCGCTCGTCCGACTGCTCGAACCCCCAGGCAAAGTCGTCGTACCAGATAAAATTGCTGCGGTACTCGCCGTCGCGGGACCTGAAGGTCGAGGATATGCTGATGTATTCAGGGCGGGCGCCCCCCGGAGGCCAGAAAGCGTAGGCGTAGTAGCTTCTGAGAGCCCGGCGCCCCCCGTCGGGCGCGTGGATCCGGGCGACGTGGACCGAGACGGTGTAGCCCGAGGACCGCATCGGATACCCGTACTTGAGGACGTTGAAGCTCTGGATCCGCCGGACCCCGGAGAGCTGCCAGAACGGCTGATCGAGTGACTGCCTGAGCAGCTGCTGGTATTTTCTGCCTCCTTCCGGCCGGGTGCCCCGTAGCTGGTCAGAATAGAGCTCGAAGACCCACTGGGCAAATCCGGCCCGCCCCTTGGGCACCGAGCCCGCCGGGGCGGCCCCGGCCGTCGAGGGGCTACTCGCGTCGACGAGCGGTCGCGCCGTTGTGTTGGCGGCCGCCATTTATGCGCGCTTATATACGTACGCGCCGCCTTCAAAAATGAAGCGAGGGGCGAGTGAGCATCCCCGCAGTCAGAACGAGTGCAGCGAGTGCGCAGACGGCCGAACGGATCACGGAGAGCCGCTCCTCGGCGCTCTGGACTTCTTCGACGACTATGACAAATCAGGAGGCCTAACCGGCGGCTCGGGCGCTTACCGCTAGTCCGGACGCGAGGGCTCTGTCCCCAGCGCCGGCGCACCGAGCAGCCATGTCACCGAAGTTGTCGCCTTGGCCGAGGGCGCCCGCCGCGGAGCGGGGCTCCGAGCCGGGGAACTCTTCAAGACTGCCGGAGACATCCGGACTCCGGCGCCGCCCGTGGGCCTGGCACGGGCGCGCCGGGGCGGTCGGCGCCTTGCTGACCGCCGCGGACATCGCGGGCGCCGCTCGCGCCCAGCGGCCGCGCCGCGACCCAGTCGTGCTTTTTTAGACCCAGGGCCCGCCGGAGAATGCGTGCCGGGTACTATAGTCTCGATGGCAAACAACCCTTTCGACTTGGGGGCCCGCTCGGCCAAACCCGCGGGCCGCGGGGGCGCCGCTCCGGCGGCATGGCGGGGCGGCGCGCCTCACTTGCCGGGCGCGCCTCCGGCCAAGGCGGCAAGGCCCCCCCGCGAAATCTCCGAGCCCAAACAGGCCGAGCTGCTCAAGAACTACGTCCGAGTCCCCGAAAAACACTGGCCCAGCGTCCGCTACGGGAGCCACGTCCGATACATCGGGACCGACGGCGCGTTCCGTTCGGGGGGCTTTGTCACCAAGAATCCTCTCGACGTGAAGCCGAAGGACGGCCCCCGGGAGAAGCGCTACCTCAAGATCCAGAACTCCTTCAACGCGAAGAGCGAGTCCTACCGGTCCTGGCTCGTGGCCTACGACGACCTCCAGTACCTCTACGTCCGCCCCGACGCGGTCGAGCTGACGACTCGTGACGATGTGCGCTCGGCGATCGTGACGCTCAACAAAAACAACCGCGCGCTGGCGGAGCACGCCAAAAAGTTGGAGGCCCGGGTGGCCCGGCTCGAGCGGGAGCTCGGGGCCAGCTAAACGTAGTCGCGGGCGCTCCGCTGGCTTTTTTCGGGCGCGAACTCCCGGAAGCTGAAGGGCGGTCCCGCGCGGCTGCTCGCGGCCGGGGGGGGCGCCGTGCCCTTGGACGGGTGGACGTACGCCTCGTGGCGGAGGGTGTCCGCGCTCGTCATCGCCTGGGAGCTGTAGTCCGAGTAGAGGGCGGTCGCCGAGACGGTCATGGCCGGGTTCGGCTGCTTCGTGGCCCGGTGCGGCAGGCTCATGAGCCGCGCGATCTTCGCGTCGAAGGCGTCCGCCCCCTCGGGCTCGCCCTCGCCGGCAGGGTCGGGGGCGCCGGCGAACCCTCCCGGGAGCCCCGAGGGCAAGTCGGCCGGCTGGCTCCAGGCCGCGGCCCGCGAGGGGAGGGCGCCGCGGCCTGGCCGGGCAGGGCCCGAGGCGCGGGCGAAGCGGGGGTCCGCCCGCTCTCGGGCCTCGATCGCTTCGATAAGCGGCGACTCGCCCGGCGGCGTCGGCTGGGGGCCCGAGGCGTAGTGGCTCGCGGGCCCGCCGGCCATGGAACTCAGGTAATAGTCGCTCATCGGCGCCGATCCGCCCCCGCGCGTTTGTTTAGTACCGTGGTCCGGGGGGCCTCGGGGGCGGGCGCGCCGAAAAAGGGGGCCGGGCGCTTAGAAGTTCATGTACTTTCCCGCGTAGTCGCCGTACCGGCTAGCGGACTCGGCGAGCGTTTGGCGGTCGCCTGGCCCGAGGGTCTGGGGGACGAGGGTGTCGCCGAGGCGGACGTACCCGACGCTCCCCGGGCCGTGCCGGTAGATCCGGTGGAGGAGGTCCCGGACGCTGGGGTCGGGGAGGCTGCGGGGGACCGCGACCCTCCAGCTCGCCATCTGGTAGTAGCGGTAGTCGGCGGGGTCGACGACCGGCGAGTGGTAGCTGGAGAACCCGACGGGGACGTAGCGGGGGGCGTGGAAGTGCGGGTCCTCGGAGCGGAGGTGGCGGCCGACCTCGGCGTCGGTCATCCGGCGGAGCCCCCCGCCGAAGACGTCCGAGCGGTTGCCGTACTGGGCCGGGGCCATCGCCTCGCGGGTCTCGCCGGCGTGGCTGGCGAAGCGCATCGCCCGGGTGTCCCGGTCGGCCGCCTCGTCATTGGGCACCTCCCAGTAGGTCTTGTCGGCGATCGCGGAGGCGAGGGCCTCGTCAGGGCTGCGGTGGGCCATCATTCTGTTTGTCGTCGCGCCCGTAGGGTCGGCCAAACTCTTGTATACTCTCCGGACAAAATGTAGCCCGGGCCCATTGCCTACACGACCGGGGCCTCGGGGCCTTCGGGGCAATGGGCCCGGGCTACATTGCCGAGGTGGCCGGGGTCGCCGGGGCCCCGGGGCGATGGGCGGGACGGCGCCCATGCCCGCCCGGCGGCGTTCCTTACCTCCCCCCGCCCATCGCCCTAAGGTAGAGAAGGGCATACTCGGGGTGGACGATGTAGTCGTGGGCGATGCTGCGGGCGTCTTGGTTGAAGACGCTGAAGTTCGGCGCGTTCGAGCAAATGTGGGGGAGGAGCGCGCGGGCGACAGCCGCCGTGGGCGAGTTGACCGGACCCTCGGCCCGACGGGTGGCCGGTGCCATTGAATTCTGGCGGTGGTAGGTGAGGACCAAGTGGAGCACGTTTTCCGTGAACTCCTTGTACTTGGCGTACTTCGGCGCGAACTGGGGGTGGAGGGCGAGGAAGTCGTCGCGGTCGGTGACCGTGAGGTACGCCCGGAGGGCGTTGTACTCGAGCCGGGTCTCGTGGGTGAGGTCGTCGCGGAGGTGCCGCCCTGGGCGCTGGTAGACGAGCTGGCGGACCCGCTTGAGCAACGGAGACTCGATGAGGATGTCCGAGTGCTCCTTGGTCGCCGCCACGTCCCGCGAGCGGAGGATGAAGCCGTAGTTGAGCGGGCAGACGTGGACGTCGTTCCGCCCGCCTTCCAGGGTCCTGTCGGCGAGGGCGAGCCCGAGGGGGCGGATGCCTTCGCCCCCTCGAGCGATGGCCGCTTTCGCTTCCTCGAGCGCGCCCTCAGTGAGCTCCTGGAAGCGGGTGAGGCTGAGGGGCGCGCCCGCCTGAGCCCGGAGCGCTTCGGGGTCGTAGACGGCCTGACGGCGGACGTGGGGGAGCCCCCGGCGCGCGGGGGCGCCTCCGCCGTAACAGACTTCGCCGGTGCTGAGCGCGACCGTCTGGATACTCCAGACCCCCGAGGGGTCCCCGGGGAGCGGGTGGAAGTTCGGGTGACGGAAGCCGAGCGTGTACGAGTAGGCCGGGTCGAGGCGGTCGAAGCCGAGGCGGACGTCGTCCGGGGCGAGGAGCCCCTGGACGAGCCTGAGCCCGGTCGCCTCGACGAAGGCCAGATTGGCCGACAAGAGCTCGTAAAGGAGCTCCGAGTAGGCCTTCGGCCCCATCCACCGTAAGGCCGAGACGTCGTAGCCGTTCCCGCTGGAGAGGCACCAGACCTCGCCCACTGTCGGATGGACCCACTGGTAGAGGGTGACCACCGTCCCGTCGCTGACCTGGATTATGTCGTAAAGGCCCTCGGAGAGGAACTCGTCGATCGCCCGGGCCTTGAGGCGGGGGTTGAAGGCCCGGGGCGGGACGGCCAGGAACTCCCAGGTCTGCGCGTCGAGGACCACCCCGTTGCATTCGGCGCAGATCATGACGTCGGTCTGCACGCTCGCCCTGTCGCACGAGAGGATCACACGGCCGATCGCCGGGGGGCGCGGGCGGGACGGGCCGCCGGGCGCCCTCTCTGGCTGCAGGTCACTCGGAGCGCCCGCTCGGGGGGCGGCCGGCCCAGCTCCGCCGCCGTCCTCGAGAAGCAGGTGGAAGACGCCCTCGTCGATAGTGTACGGGATCCGCTGGCCTCGGGGGCCCTTCTCGCAACTCCCTCCGGAGGCTGCCTTGCGCTTCCCGCCCCGCTGACGCCGACGGTCGCGGTCGCGCTCCTGCCCCCCTCCCGTGGACTCTTCGGCGCGTTCCGCGGGCTCCTCAGGCGCCTCCTCCGCGGACTCCCCAGGCGCCTCAGGCGCCTCCCCCACGGGTCCCTCGGGCGCCTCCCCTGCGGGCGCCTCGGGCGCCTCAGGTGCCCCCCCCGCAGGCCCCTCGGGCGCCTCCCCTGCGGGCTCCTCGGGCGCCGGGCTGGTGGACGCCCCGGGCGCCGAGCGGGCGGTCCCCCCAGGCGCCTGCCCTAAGGGGGCCTCGGGCGCTGGGCTGGTGGGGCGGGACGCTGGCCGCGCGCTAGGTTCTCCACCGGCCCCAGCGAGGGCGGCGCAGGTGCGCTCGTCGGTCCGGACTCGGATCCCGTACGGGGCGACTGCTCCCTCGAGCCAGGCGATCAGCGACTCCTGGTCCTCGCCGTCGGAGCTCCGCCCACGCAGAGTCCCGACGAGACCAGCGAGAGAGAGCTCCTCGTACTTTCGGGGGGCAGCGCTCCGGTGTCCGCGCTTGCGCTGCCCGCCCCGGCGGGACTTTGACGATCGGGGGTTCTGTGCGAGTGCCATGGGCGTGCGGGGTCCTACCGGCGATGCTCTGTGCGGGGGGCGTTCATTTCTTTAGATGGCCGTCGGGCGCTTGCCGGGCGTCGACGGTCGTCGGCGGACGCTCTCAGGCTTTTCCGCGCCCAATAATAAAGAGAGGGCGCCCTTTAGACAGACAAGGGACCCGACCCAGCGAGATGCCCACAGGGACACCACACGATCAGCACGGCAGGGCCACAGAGCCCCCCTCCCGAAAGGCTGGGGCTGCCCGGGACCGGGCGCAGGAGACGGCCCCGGGCGGAGAGCTCCCGGCCGACCCCGAGGCGCGCCCCCCGCGCCACGCAAACGACCCCGGCGGGTCGGCGCCCCAGGGCGCTCAAACGAGGGCCGTCATCAAGGTCGTCGACGCCAAAGCCCAGCCGGGCGACTTCCTCGAGCTCCCGGCGGAAGAGCTCGAAGCGGCCCTCCGCGCGCTCGCGGCGACCGGGAAGCTCCGGGCCACGAAGCAGGTCGTGCTCGAGTTCGCCGAGATTGCCGCGGTCCTCCGCGCCCGCCGGCTGAAGGGCGCGCGGCCCGGCGGCGCGCGCGGGCCCGGCGATCCCCCTCCCGACGAGATGGAAGAGATCGCCCTTCGCCAGGTCCTGTACTCGCGGGGGGTCACGCCCGTAATCGAGCGCCCGGGCGGGAAGAGCCAGGCTCGGGCCGCGGCGCGGAGACGGGCGAAACCGCCCCCCTCCGGGCCGGCGAGCGGCGAAGCCCCCTCCGACTCGGGCGTGTACGGACGTCCCGGCGAGCGCACGGAGGCCTGGCTGGCCGAGCCTCCGAGACCGGGAGAGCCCCGCGTGCGCGTGGGGGTCGCCGCCGAAGAGGGAGTCCGGGTCCGCGCCCTCGAGCTCGACCCCGGGCGCGCGGGCCAGCTCATGCTCGAAGCCTACTCCGGCGGCTTCGGTCCCGGGCGCCGCGCCGCCCTCGAGTCCGGGACCTTTACTCCGGCCCTCCTTTCGGCGGCCGCGACGGCCGAGGGCGGGCTCCCTCCCTTGGCCCCGCCCGGCCACAGCGGCAAGACGCTGTCCCTAACTGACCCGCCCGGCGGCTTGGCAGCCGTGACGCTCAACAAGCTGCGGGCGCAGCTCGAGGCCGCCGAAGACTATCACCTGACCGGAGTCGGCGGCGTGCTCGAGGCCGAACGGGCGAGCGCGGGCCGCCCCGCCCGGGGGGCCTCGACTTTGCCCGCCTTCACCCCCCCCCACGAAGAAGAGGCCGGTGAGGCGCCCGGGGGGGCGCACGCGGCGGCGCGGGACCGACAGAAGTTCCTGCTGCGGACGCTCGCCGAGATCCGCCGGGAGCCCCGCGACGGCGAGGCTGTGTTCGAGCTCGGGGCCCTCGGCGAGCTCTACTCCCTCGGGGCCATGGGCCCGGGGGGGACCTATTATTCGGTGCTGGTGGGGGGGCGGGAGTCCCCGGTGGCCGCCCAGAGCCTGGCCGCGGCTGCGGCCGCCCAGGCGGCGAGCGACGAGCGCACCGCCCTCCAGCGCCGGGCCTTCGACGAGGTCACGCAGGCCCGGCAGTTCGCGATGATCGTCGAGGACAAGTTCGGCGCCGGGCGCGCCTCCGAGCTCGCCCTCGCCCTCGCGCGCGGGGGGTTGAGCGGGGACAGCCCCACCGCCATCCTTGGCCAGCTCCGTCCGCGTGAGCGCGAGCTCGTCGAGACCGAGTTCGAAAACCGGAAAAAAGAGTGGGAAGGCCAGGTGAACAACACCTGCCCCCACGTCCGTCTGGCCTTCCGGATGCGCGGGGCCCGCACCTCCCGGGAGGCCGAGCGGATCCGGCGCGAGCTCGCCGGCTACTACGCCCGCGAGCCGGGCCGACGCCCTGAAGCGCCTCGCGACCGGGCGAAGGCGTCGCCCGCGGGCGAGTGGATCCTCTGCCGCAGCTGCGGGTTCCGGACCGTCTGCCCCCACGTCGACGAGCTCGTCCGGATGGAGAGCGAAGGCCTCCCCTACGACCGGGTCCGGGAGCGCCTGCAGAAGTACGCGGTCCGGTACTCGTCCGCCGGGGCCGGGGGGGGAGCGCCCGGCGACCGGTACACCTACTACTGCCGGATCTGCAGCGAGCGCCTCGCCGAGTTCGTCTCCGAGGACCGGACCGCCGACTACCTCCGGGCGAACAGCCGGATCGACGACGGCCTCCGGCGCCTGGTCTGGACGGAGGCCCTCGCGGCGAGCGAGTTCGTCCGTTTCGCCGCCCCGGTGAACCCGCGGGCCTTCGCCGGGGCCGCCGCCGACGTCTGCCACCCGCTCCTGGTCCGTGTCGAAGGGCAGCTCCCCCGGGCCCGGGGCGCCGCCGCGGCCCGCCGGGCCGCCCCGCCCCCGGCCAGGCGCGAAGGGCCCATCGACCCCTTCGCCGACAGCGAGGCCGACGAGCCGATCGACCCCCGCACTCGCCTGTACGCCGTCATCTTCGTGTACGCCTACGTCCTCAGCCTCATCGCCCGGGGCCTGTCCGCCGGGGCCGGCTCGCGGACGGCCGCCGGGAGGGCGAAGGCGGGGGCGGGGTTCGAGGGGGTCAAGCCCGGCGCCCGCCTGAGCGCCTACGCCAGCCGGGTCCTGGGCACGATCGCCAAACAGCACGGGGGCCTGATCGCCCGGGTGCCCGACGTGACCCCCGAGTTCATCGCCGCCCGCTTCCGCGAGGCGTTCCGCCTGGTGTCGGAGAGCGGGGACGAGGGCCCCAGCCCGGCGCCGGGCCCCCAGAGCCACGTCGTCGAGGTCATGACGATCGACCCCGTCTACCGCTACGCGGTGGTCGCCGCCAAGGCCTACGGGGCGCTCCCCTGGGGCCCGGCGGCCACTCCGGCCGCCGCCCGGCGCGAGTTCGAGACCGCTCTGGGCCCGGGGGCCATGGGGCGGCTGCAGGCCTCGGCCCCCCTCAACGAGCTGGGGCGGGCGCTCCTGGGGCTGCGCCCGGGCGGCGCCGGCGGGCGCCGGGCCACCGTCGAGTACTCGGCGGCGCTCCTGCGCGGGCGCACGCCCGCCCTCGTGCACAAGGACCCCTCCGTGAACCTTTACGCCCGGATCTACGCGCCCAAGGACGCGGAGACTCGGGGGGTCAAGCGCGGGCCTTTCGAGCGCCTGGCCGAGCTCGGGCGCGACCTCCCCGGGGCCGCTTCCCCTCGGGCGCTCGAGTCGTACGTCGGGGGCGCCTCGTGGGGCGGGCGCGAGAGGGCCGCGGCCAAGCGCGCCCGGCGCGCCCCCTCCAAGCGACCCGCGAAAGCGGCCCCCCCTCCGCGGCCCGCGAAAGCGGCCCCCCCCTCCGCGAAGAAGGGCGACAGGCGGGTCGGCGCGAGCCTCGAGCGCCCCCTCGTGCTCGCCGAGCCCCGCGGCGGCCCCCCCGAGCTGACCGCCGCCGACCCGGCCTACCTCCTCGAGGCCTATCTCCTCTTCGTCCGGTACACGGCCAAAGTGGTCGACCGCGCGGCGCAGGAGACCTACCGGACCGACCAGGCCCGCTTCGCCGCCAGCGAGGCCGGCTACCTGCTCGCCCGGGCGGCGGGCGCGAGGAAGCCCCAGATGCACCTGAACGTGAGCGTCAGCGCCGCCCGCTTCCCCGAGGAGCGCGCCACGGGCATGCGCCTGACCGAGCTGTTCGACGAGAACGGGCTCCACCACGTGTGGGGCGAGCCTGGCGATGTCCTGAAGGGGCGCCTGAACGACCCCGAGGTCCCCTCCCACTTCCGGGGGCCCCCGCCGGTCTACGTCTACCGGCCGGACGGCGGGGCCTCCGCCGGGGAGACGCTCGAGCTCACCCGGAAAGAGGTCGCCTCGCGCCTGAGCGCGGCGGCCCTGGCCGGGGAGAGCGCCTCGCCCCTCGCCGGCTACACCCTCGTCGACCAGCGCTGCCCGGTCTGCGGCGTCCTCCGCTCCGAGACGGACACGCTCGACGCCGAGAAAGCGCGGCGCGCGCTCGACTCGATGGTCCTGTTCACCTCCTTCTTCGAGTTTTACGAGCTCCGGTGCCCCGTCGAGGGGGTCCACGAGTTCTCCGGCGGCGGGGGCGCCGGCGCTGACGCCTGCCGGAAGTGCGGCCTCCCCAAGCGGGTCGGGGGGGACCCCCGGTCCCCCGCCCACTACGAAGAGGCCCGCGCCTACTTCGACGAGTTCTCGGACGCGTTCCGCCGCGACCGGGCGGCGATCCGCGCGAGCACGGCGACCGAGGCGGCGCGCCCCGCCCCGGCGGGAGACGAAAAAGAGGCCCCGGAGGCCGAGCGGTTCGCCCTTTGGGCCGCGGCCTGGAAGGCCGACTACGGCGTGCTGATCCGCGCCGCCGAGCTCGCCAAGACGACGGTCCCGGCCCTGGAGGCCCTCGGGGCGACCGAGGGCCGGGAGTACGCCGACGTGCTTTCCGGGGTGGGGGCCCCGCCCCCCCCCGAGACCTCCGACGACCCCCGCCTCTACTCCGCGGACGCCTCCGTCCGCGTGTTCGTGTTCGACTACAACCGGCTGAGGTATGCCGCCCACCTCTCCAAGATCCCGCCGGCCACGGCCAGGCTCCTGCAGGAAAGCGGCACGCCGTCCGGAGAGCTCGGGGGGCTCGCCGAAAAGCTCCCTGACGTCACCGGGGCCCCCGGGCCGGGGGGCTTCCCGGGCGTCGCGCCCGGCGGCGACTACGCCGCGAGGCGGCGGGCGATCGTGGCCCACCAGGGGGCGGCGGCGGCCTACCAGTTCTCGACCGAGACGCTCGCCCGGATGGCGCTCGCGGTCGCCGACGCGCCCGATGACCCCCCCTGGCTCAAAAAACTGGGCGAGAGCTTCGCGGGCCGGACGCTGAGGTCGATCCTGCGGGGGTGGGAGCTCTTGAGCGCTCACCGCCGGTTCGACTTCAGGGCGGCCTTCGGGTCCGAGGTCGTCGACGCCGGGCCCAGCGGCGAAGGAGTCGACTTCGACTCCGGGACCGCCGGCGACGTCGGCGAAGACGTGTACGCCGAGCTGGAGGCCGCCGACGCCGAGAGCGAGGACGGGGTCGCGAGCGCCTACTCGCTCGAGGCCGTCGACATCGACACGTTGGAGAACCTCGAGTAGCGGCTCAGAGCTCCCCCAGTAGGATGGCGTTCACTGTTTCGTCGTCGAGCTCGGCCCCGGCCTCTTCCCTTTCAGGGGCGGGCGCCTCGGCTGCCGGAGCTTCTGCGGCGCGCCCCGGCGCGAGTGAGAGGAGCCGGTACACACGTTCCGCCCGCTGCTCCCCGAGCCTTACCTGGCGCCCCTTTTGGCTGATCTTTCGGTCCCGCAGCGGGGGGCCCTCTCTTCGGAGGAGCCCCCCGAGCGTCGCGCCTTCCAGGACGTCCGCGGCCATCGCGGGGCTTATCCCCGGAACCCCCGACAGCAGCTTTACTTCGGTCGCCCTCGCCCAGCCCGCTCCGCTGCGCGCGGCCCTGAGCGACTCGGCCGCCTTTTTGGGGAGCGCGCGGTTGGTGGGCGTCCGAAGGGCGGCCAGCTCGGCCGCCGTGACCTCTCCGAGGACCAGCTCGGCCACCGTGAAGCTTCTGGCGAGGACTCCCGCAACCACCACCGAGACCCCCGGGAGCCGCGACCAAATCTCGACCACGAGGCGCAGGTCGTCTTTCTCGATCTTCTCGCTCGCCGCGGCCGGGCAGAGCAGATGGGGCGCCGGCCCGCCGCCGTCCCGGGGCCCGGCCGCTCCCTCCTCTTCGGGCGCATCCTCCCCCTCTCCGGGCGCGGCTCCCTCCTCTTTGCGCGCGGTCGGATACGTGTACGGCACGGCGGTCTTCGCGAACGCTCTCGCGAAGTCCACGAGGCGCTGCGCGGTGTGCTGCGGGTCTTTCGTCTGGACGACGTGGATCCCGTCCCGGACCATGAGGTTCGTCATCGCCGAAAGGATGCTGCTGTACGGGATCCGGGCGACCTTCCAGCCCGGCGCCGGGTACGCGGGCCCTTCGACGACGAAGTACAGCTGGCAGCCTACCCGGTCACGCAGCGCCAGCATCTTGTTCCGGTTCTCGTAGCGGTTGTCCTTGAACGACGCGGCGAAGTCCTTGAGGGTCTTCCGCTCGAATACCGCGAGGATCTCGGGATCCTCGCTCCCGACCCGCCGGCAGATCAAGTAGTCCCCCGTCGTTAGGTGCGCCGGCGCGTGCTTTATGCCCGCCCCAGCCGCGGCCGCGTCTAGGAAGTCGTGCACGTAGCGCTCCCGCTTGTCCGAGAGCACGTACGGCTCGCCTGCTTTGGTCTCCGCGGCCATCCCGGGGTTCCTGTGCCGCTCCGCGGCCGGGATCTAAATGGGTGCTTTTGTGGTCATTGGGCGGCTTCAGGCGCGGGGCGTGCCGCCATAGGGGGCACCGCCCTATCGCCCAGGTAAAGGTTCGTTTTGTCCAGTTTTGAACCGACGCTGGGGGCTGCATATGATGACGGGTTCTCGCGCGCGCGGTTACGCCTCCATGTTGGTCGAGAAGATTATCGACCTTGCTCGGACCGACTTCGAGAACCCCCCGGAGGGAGATTTCGTCGGCGTCGTGAGTGCGAAGGAGCACGAAAAGCTGCGCGAAGCCGCCCTGGAGGCCTACAATGATGGCCCTGATCCCGGTCTGGCGCTGGGGGGTGGGGATTACCCTTTCACGTGGGAAGAAGCTTTGTTCGAGACGTATCTCTTAGGCGGCAAGTGGGAGAATTCGGGGGATCTGGTGCGGGCGAACAGCGACGCTGCCTGGTACCTCGAGAAGGCCCAGCAGCATCTTCGGCGGCTGCCGTCCGACGAGGCCGCCGACGCGCTTGTGGCCCTTCGCAGGATTTATGAGGCCGACGCGTATTGCGCTTGGTACTTCGACAAGTTTGAGCGATAGGGTTCGCCCGCCCACGCATACCTAACTATTTTTTCGCGCGGGCTTGATCCCTGGCGCGTCCATCCAACAACTGGCATGATAGAGCTGGCTTCCGCGGCTGGTAACTGCGCCAATTTGCTCTGAGGTAACAGCCCCTCCGCAGGCCGCGCATTTTCGGCTCTCGCGGAAAGCTTCGAGGCATCCCGGGTGCAAGCAGACCGAAAATCCCCCCATAAGGCCGTACATTATGTAATTTTCGGGTCTATGGGGACGTGGCAATGGTCGCAGCACCGGCGGATTTCGGGGCCTGGCTGCTCGCTGACGATTACCGCAATTTGCCCGCTCTCTGGACCGGCGAGAATATGATCGGATTCTGCGCCCGCAGGGACTGCTAACGCTTCCTCAGTCGCCATGCTGGCTGGCGCGCTCCGCCGACTTCGGTCGCCTCTAAATGCCTCGAAACACGCCAAAAAACAGCGCCCGTGCGCGTAGGGCGCGAACTCCGTGCCTTTGTAGTTTAGGTCTGGCCTAGAGCTCTATCGTTTTGCCGATTTAGTCATGATACCCGGAGGCGCTTTGAAGTGTTTGCCGTACCACTCTTCTTCGGTCGCGGCGCTTAGGTCGAAGGGCCCAATCAGGTTCGTCCCCGACTCGACGCCCACCCACTTTATCGGCGCCGCTTCGAGTGTCTCGACGCCACTCAGAAGTCTCTCTCTGTTCGCTTCGAAGCCCACTATGGCCATGTCCGGGCCCCCGCCGGCCCCGGCGAACAAAGCGTCTTTCACTCGCTGTTTGCCCGCGACTTCTAGCCACACGCCTTTCGGTAACTTCCCATCTTGGAGGGGTCCGACGATGCGGAGATCCCAGATCTCCTTCAGCGCGCTCTCGGCCCCCACCGCGCCCCAATACGGTTCCGTCGCCCATGGATCTCCGGCTGGGTCCGGAGATAGGTAGCCCTTTTCCCCTTTTCGTAGGTACGCTGATGCGTTCCGGCGCCTGGTCGTGTCGAGCTCCGGGCTTCCCATGGGGCTCGCGTAGTTCTGGCCGTCGGCCACCAGTGCGTAGATAGTCTGAGCTACGACCACGTTTCCCCAAAGCTTGCATGGATGTGCGATAAGGCTCCCCAAGTGGTAACTCGACGCGCCTCTCGAGATGTCCAGGCATTCCCCCACGATTTTGAACCCGAGTCGCGCATACTTCGCGAGCCTTTTCTCGTACGAGTACCGGCGGCACGCTAAGTCCACTATATTTATTCCATATTCGTACGAGGCGCGTGCCAGCGGGGTAAGGTACACCATCTTCCCATCGAACCCCACTGCCGACGAGCCTAGGTCGAATCCGTGAAGAACTTCGGCAAACGTCGAGTACTTTCGCAGGACCACCTGAATCACTATTCTCGAAACCTCTCCCCGCATATTTATGCAGTTTCGCGACCTATTGCAATACACTCTCTCGCTTTGGCGGATTATAGCCTCGCGGAGTTCTTTGATGGCTCCTACCAAGGCCTCCTCCGACTCGCCCACACAAAATAGGTCATAGTCAATATTATTCCCGTCGTTTTGCCGGCAGAGCGCTCGGCAGACTGAGCCCCCTGCCAAGTATAGCCCCGTTTTGGGCCCCAGTGAGCTGACCAGCGCCCCGAGGGTGCCCTCAAGGGCCGCCTCCATCTCCGCCGGCCGGCGGCCCCAGCTGCTGTAGCGGTTTAGGTGACAAAGGGATGTTCGGAAGTCTTCGACCCCCTCCCACCATTTTCTGGGAGGGGCTAGCGCCTTTTGAAGCCGTATCGACCCCCACTCGAGCTCGGGATTCCACGTCGTTGATGGGTCCAGTAAGTCCGTTATCGGGATGAGGGTGTCATCGGCGACTCCTTTGTATCTCAGCGAGTGCGCTTCGCTGACGATAGTCTGTAAGTCTTTCGCGGTCAGGATCTCTGTGTCCATCGCTGTCCCAGTAATGTGCCCTCTAAGAGCGTTTCAATTTTGGACGCCCGCCCGCTCTATTGAATACGCGCAACGCGTTCGCATACCGATATGGCGGAGGATCCATTTATCCGTGGCGAGGATCTGGGGGCTCGACTGGACGGTTTCGTTGCCCAGGCTCTCAGCCCCCTCGAGGAGCTTCACGGGTCCGGGAAGTCCGGCTGCCTCTTAGTCCTCGCTCGAGAGGTCGACGACGCTTTGGTGGTCAAAGAAGGCGAGCCCCGCGAAGCTATAAAGAGCGTTCCTAGACACATTAGGAGATGTTTCGCTGATCTTGATTGCGCGCGGCTCAAAGACCTTGTACACCAAGAATGGGTGGCTTACATCAATCATCCGGGGGCGCGTTCTTACGCCTTTGTCGTCTACAGTTCAGCCACGGTAAGTCGCAAAAAGAACGCAGTCATCGTCGGGGTGAGGCTAGTCCCGGGGCTTTCCCAGCCTCGGGACCGTATGCCCGAGTTCGCCAAAATTATCGTCTAGGCGACGGTAGATGCTCAGCAGGACAAGCGAGCGGGAGATAGGTTGGGCGGGTTGAGCGTTTACTCCTCGCCCGCCACCGGCGGAGCCCCCCCGTTAGCTCGCGTTAATGCGTCTTTGTTCCGCACTAGTACCGTCCTAAGCGGACCATGTGCAGCTGTTGTCTTTTTTGAGAGGACTGGGTCCGCTTCCAGCGCTGCCACCTGTTTTAAGACTTCTCCGCAGCTCGTGATGTCTGGTTGGTCTGGGAGTCCCAGCTCGTGACCGTACGGCTGCTTCCGAAAGAGGACGTCTAAACTCCTTCGCACCATCGGACTCAAGACTGTTTCGATTGGCTTTATCTGCCAGCCTGAAGCTTCATGGACCAGCGCGTCCGAGGTCTTTTTGTTTGGTAGATAGCATGTTAGGTTCTCCGGCTTGGCCGGGTCGCTGAACACCACTAACGCCGTGTCCAACAGTGCCTGAATCCCCGGGTCCGCCGCTCCTTTTGCGTTCATCAGGAGCTCATAGATTTGCGGCGCCGTGATGTGGTCCACCCTCTCCTGACCGAATACGTTCACGGTAACTTTGTTACAAACCTTGACCTCCTGGTGCTGGATTTGGTTCACTGTCGCGTTGTCCCCATTTGCTTGGATAATCGCGCTCTCCTGGAGGGGGGGCGGAGTTGCCAGAATATTGGTCATCAGCGCTTCAATCTGATCCATCCGACCTTTCAGACACGCATTCTCGGAAACCAAAACTTCGTTCTGATCTTGTAACTGCTTGGTATGGATGTACAGTTTCTCCATGCCGCCTTCGGTCCGGTTAATCTTGCACGACCGTTTCTCGTGTCTATTCCGGTTCGCCGCCGATGCGAACACCCTCCCACAGAAACGACATTTTTTCTGTTCAAGATTGGGGTCCGCGAGTTGTTCGGGTGGAAGAGCCGCTGGGTGCACAATAGGTGCGCATGGAGTTTTGCGGTCTTCTTCATGGCGACGAAGGTAGAAAGGCTTTGAGAAGACTTTTCCGCAGCTTTTGCATGTCCGATCGTCGGAGGTTACAGCCGCGCACATTTCAGCTTTTGTGTAACCTCGAGGTATCTAAAATGCTGAAAATGAGCACAAATGTAACCTAAAAAAATCGGTAAGAGTCTCATTACCCATAACTTCCTACTCCTGCTCCTTTCGGAGTTTGTGCGATTACCGCCGCAAATGCGATTTTTGGAGTAAAATCAGGCTAGGTTACACAAATGATGTTACAAAAATGATTTAAAGGGGGGGGGAGAAATTCGCAGGGGATTCGAAAACTCAGAAAAAGTTAGACCGGGTTCGGATTTTTTGCACACTGGGCAATAATAAAAGGGTTACATTTGTGCTCATTCTTAGCTTTTGTGTAACCTTGAGGTATCAAAGATGCTGAGAATGAGCACAAATGTAACCTAAAACCCCCTTCAAGCACTTTATTACGCGTATCCTAACCGCTCCTATCTCTTTCGGAGTTTGTGTGTCTAACGACACAAATGAGACTTTCGGGATGGAAACAGGCTAGGTTACACAAATGATGTTACAGAAATGCTTTAAAGAGAAGGGGGGGAAATCCCTGCTCAACTTGGAAACTCGGAAAAAACTTGAGCAACGTCCCAGATTTTGCCGCCGATCAGTAACAAAAACAAGATTATGGCCTGACACATCGAGCTTTTGCGCAATCACGAAATTGGCGTGCCTGAGAGGCTTATTGATAATGCGGACCAGGACGAAATCGCTGTAGGAGTAAGGCGGCTTCCGTGGTTGGAAGATCCTCGGGACCCTATGCCCGAGACCGCAACCATGTACACCCGGGGCTAAGCGCCATAGTCCAGAGGACGGACACATCTCTGTGTGTTGTGCGGCGGGCGTTCGCCCAGTCCCCCGGGTGACTACCGGTCTCGGAAGGCTGCGTCAGAAATAGCCCCCGCGGTCGTTATTATGGTGGTGGGGTGCAAACGCGCGCCGCGCTCTTTTTAGGAATGGCTGGCAGAGTCGAGCACTACTTGGCCCATCGCGAAATTTGAACTAAGTGGAGACGAAAAATCGATGGCGCTGCCAGCAGAGGGCGAGAGTGATAAAGAGAGGATCGAGCGGGTTCTCGCGACGATGAACCGGGCGTGGATCACCGGTCCGGGAGCCGGCACCTGGCAGGCTGAGACCGAGCAGTTCGTACACCAGGCCAGGGTCCCGGGCGGCTCGGTGTACGCCGAGACTAGCTGCGTGATCACCGCGGCTGCCGCGCAACACGCGCTCGGTTACGGGCCCGACTGGGACTTACGAGAAGACACCGATCCGATCCCGGACCCACCATACCAGGTTACCTGGGGGTTAGGGCCCGCGGGGTGGCAGTGCGCCGAACACACCCTTCTCGTCGTCGCAGGGCCCGGTGGGTCTGAGTGGGTCGTCCAGTCGATGTTCGGCCGGTACGGGCCAACGGTCGCGCCGCTCGCGACGGAGCGCCTCAAGTCAGCGATCGCGTGCGCCGAATGGGAAGAAGTGACCGGGGCCCCCATCGGGGACCTCGCCGGCCTGGACTTGAGGGCCTTTTACTGGGTCCCGCCCCGCGGCGCTCCCCAGGCGCAGGGTCCGCCGAGCGCCAGTTAGACGGAGTATCGAAGTTTCAGCCGCCTGGGGCTTTTTTGGCGGCGCCTGGCCGCCGAAAAAACTGTGCAGGCCCGCCACGCTCACTCAAAGCCCAAGCCCAACTCGGTCCAGTACGCGAGCCAGGCGCTATCGCCGGGGTCAAACGAGGGCCCTTCGGGGACGGGGGCGGGCCCAGCATCGGCGCCCCCCGGCGCCCGGGAGAGGCGGAGCCGATAGTTCTCGCATCTATCCTCGAAGCGGGCCTCAACGTAGTCCGGCGGCGCGAGGCCGGCGAGCAGGAGCCCCTCAATGCGGGCGCACATTCCCTCGGCGTACTCGGCGATTTTCTGTTCGGCCCCTCGTCGCAGCTCAGCGGCCGTTCCGGGCTGTCCCGCGTAGCCTGCGTGGCGTAGGCAGAAATGGCTCCCGAGGTCTGGAAGGGCTGGGCAGGCTAGACATCTGTTGGTGAGACGGGCGGGCAGAGTTACGTCGGCCGTGAGACGGAAGCTGAGGCTCACCGAGGCCCAGCCCGCAGCGCTCTCATGGTACTCCAGGAAGGAGTACCCGGGCCCATTAGGCCGCGGCCTGACCACCTCTAGAGGCGCGCCGACGGTCGCCTCAATGTGGTCGCCCAACAAGACCCCCAGACGCGCCTTGGTGAACCCGGGCAGCGGGCCCATGAGCGTGTACGCGGTCGCTGGGGGCATAGCTTCCTCTAGTTTTTGCCGCAGAGCTACGTACTTCGGGGGGAGCTTTAGAGGTTCCGGGGGCGGAGACCCGTCCAGCTCCCACAGGTTCAGCCGGCCGCTGTCCACGACTGCCGCGTACGCCTCGCGCTTGGTCGGGGGCAGAGGGCGTCCCCGGTTGCCGAAGACCTCTTCCCAGTACCTCGCCGGGATTCGCTCGGGCGGGATCTCTCCGCGGACGAAAGCTTCGTAAGCCTTCGGGTGGAAATTTACGAGCCATGTGTCCGGGTAAGTCGGCGACCGCCAGACGGCCTGCTCGTACCAGTGGCTGCTGTAGATTGCGCCGTCGGCGTTGTACCCCTCGACCTTTTCGAAGCACCACCCGTCGTAATCGTATTCAGCCCGCACCGTCGGGAACCGCTCGAACTCGGAGAGTTTCCAACTCAGGATCTCCTGGCGCGCGTGGGCGGTGGGAACTTTCACCAGAACCGCGATCCCGCAGCCGACTTCACCATCGTAATCGAACGGATCGATCAAATCGTCGTCTGTGGAAACGCTCGACTCGTCTTCGCCGTCTTCTTCGGGCGCGCCCACCGCGGGCAGATGTGTGTCGCTCGGCTCGCTGAGGGCGGCCCGGTACCCCTCGCGCCGAAATGGCACGGGGCGCTCGGTGGGCTCAAAGCCTCGGAGGTCTTGGCCGTTGCGCTCGACGAAACACACATAGTCGTGCACACCCATCTCTGTCCGCTTCTCGGGGGCGATCAAATGTGCGCGGGCGCTATGGGGCCGTACTCACAGATCCCGCCCGAGAACCGAAGGCCGTGGCGGTTTTGGCACGCCTCTGTCCGCAGTATCTCTCTCGCTTGTGGGGGGAGCCTGTGGGCGTCGAACCGCACTTCGATGTCCGCTAGGACGTTTTCGCCGAATGTTACTTGTACTTTTGCGCCCATGTAAGGCATGGCGGCGAGGGGCCACTCTCCTTCGAGGGCCGTCTCTCCTCGCGGCGCCCCTCCGACTAGTATGTCGAGCGTTATGGGGGCCGAGGACGTAACGGACACTTTGTCCACTATGTCCGCAAGGCCCTGCAGGCCCCGAAACGGGTCAAAATGGAAGAGGGGGTTGCCTTCGCTGTCTTTTTGCGTGTAGGGTTCTTGGGCCGGCACGTAGGTCTTCTTGACTTTAAACAGTACTCCCGCGCCACCTAGTTCTCCGGCCGCGTTTATAATCTGACTGTAGGGGGGGTTCGTCCCCTCCACGAGCCCCCACTCGGTCGCCTCCATTAGGTCTCCGACCTGTCTGTACGCCATTGGATTGATTGATTGATTGTAGCCGTTGATGGCGGTGGGACCTTTTTTCAATTTGGCCCCTTCGCGGAAAACCGCGCGTTGGGCCTTCTTCAAAAATAGCGATTTGGGCCGGCGCCTACCTACCGCCTGGAGGCCTCGAGCCCCACATAACCTTACCCCTTTATTTGCCCCTTTCGGGACAAACGCTCTAATGCCTCCGATAGCGCGTTGTTTAACTCGTTATGTGGGACTTGGACGTCTTCGATCGAGGTTTCGCCGCCTCTGCCGCGGTCCACCAAGAACCCCCGCAAGATGTAATTCCCGCTGCCGCTGACTTTGAATGGGAACTTGTCAAGGTCGCTCACAACACAGCCCTCTTCGCTCAACAGTCTGTGGCAGGCCTCGGGGGCATCGGTGAAGGGCGACCTGAGATACCCAGATGCTGTGTGCCCCCCTCGCTGATCTTTATGTGGAAGGTTCAGAAGTCCTGGGAACCGCCCTCGCCGACCTCCTCGACCTCGATCTCGATTTTCATCGGAACCCCAGCGTCGTCGCGATTTATAGTTATACTCGCGCGGCGCCCGTCCATTTTTGAGCCTCGCCCGGCGCGCCCACGGGTTCGCCGCGGAGCCTCCAGACCTCTGGCCATATTGAACGGTGGCGGGGGAGCCTTCATCCTCCAAGGGCTATGTCCGTCAATCTTGCCGAGTTGGACGCCATCCTTTCTTCCGCCTTCGGGGAGCGCATCCAGATCGAAGCTTTGGGCGCGCCGATCGAGGTCCTTAGTAACGGCTCCCCGCCTCGTGTGCGGTGGGGGCTCCGCGCCCGAATCTCAGGTCAACCCGAGTCTACCAGCGAGCGTTTCCACGCGAGATTTCCCAATGCCGGCGAGGCCTTCAACAACATTCTTATGCTTTGCCCCGACAGTGGTGTGATCGCTCTCAGATATTTGTGGTGAGCTTCGACCAAAATTGAAGCCCCCGAGCAGGGTCATATGTACTAATGGCCGCTCCTACCGAGGTCTTAGTCTACAAAAATCGCTATAGGGACGGTTCTGAGCTATGGTGGGTTGAGGTGTCCGTTACGGCTGGGCCGGTCGTCATGACGGCGACTATCCGGAACCTTTGCCACCTATCCCCGCCAACTCTCCAAGCTTTCGTGGACGCCCACCCCTATATGGATGAGGCTTCTGAAAGTGCGATCTGGGACGTACCCATTAGGTACAGCGATTACGATGACAAGTATTATTTCGGGGGGGATGACGGCGATGACGATACCGAAATTGGTATGGGTTTCGGCATCGATCGGAAAGTGTTCGCGCCTCTATTCGCAGAAGCTCTGGGTCTCAGACCTCCCCTGTTTGATTGAAAAATGCCGCCGAGGTGCTGGCCGTTTTTGCCGCTGCTCTTACAACTTGCAGCCCGCAACTACGTTGCTGCGTTCTTTTTGAAGTGGTGGTCCGTCCCTTACTTGAGGGTTGTGATGGCGAACCCCTTTGCCGGCGATACGGACTCCTCAGGGGAGTCAAACACGATAATCACCTCAGACTCGGCTTACTATTCGGGCGAACTTAACTTAACCGGAATAGTCGACCCGACGATTTGTTGTGACCAGTGCCACGGACTTATTGACGCGAAAAATCACATTATTTACGGCCTCTTGGGCAGCTGCGCGGCCCGTCTGCATCCGGAGTGTCTCGACGCCT
>Ga0180434_10000049_pt1 | contig 166592 bp, 151 predicted proteins | sample SS_ome_7_FD_132453 | JGI IMG/M metagenome (GOLD analysis project Ga0180434, IMG submission 132453) | Hypersaline lake sediment archaeal communities from the Salton Sea, California, USA - SS_1_D_2 metaG | ecosystem: Environmental > Aquatic > Non-marine Saline and Alkaline > Hypersaline >... | reverse complement strand
TGCAGGTTCCTGTCGATATTGGCGGAAGAACTTTTTACGACTTGTTCGACTCCCGCTTTGAACTGTTCACTGAAGAGATTGTATATCTGGGATTGCGTATTCGTCTGGTAATTGCCAGTCACAGTATAACTATTGGACTGTTGCCAAAACATCTCAGTTGTGGCATCGACCTTAGTTTGTGCTTCGCGTTCGATTTCTTGATCCTTCTGCTTCTTCTGCCGTTCTTTGGCCTCCTGCGGCGTCAGTATTGGCAAACCATGAATTGAGGATGTATCGAAATCGACTTGGAGGGCCAATTGAGCCGCACTAGTCGAACATTTAGCGTTGATTAGATTGGGTTGTATGCTAACTGCTTCTGTATTCGCGCCGCCGGCAGTCAAGACCATCGTCGCGCTAAGCACCTCTTTGATCCCATCTGCAGGATTCTCGACCTCGACTGGAATCATTAAGTTATGTGGATTTAGTCGTACTATTTTTGTAGTTGGAAATAGTTGTAACTCCCCACTACCAAAGAGTATAGGCAATGTTCTACCAGTTCCATCACTTGTGCGCAGATTTACTGTAAGCACCGCCTTAGTGATACCTGCATCGAAAAGGCTCTGGTCTACGTTAGAAATCGTGCCAGTTATCTTACAATCGAATGGCACGACGCCGCCCAAGATTGTCTGCTTGATATCCTGACATACCCCCGGACTAGCTTGTTGCGGAGTTATCTGTACAGTCCTATACTTGCCTTTATCGTTTATCACCATGACATCCAACGATGTTGAGGGCTCAACTGCATCGATCTTCAGACTATTACCAACCTGGCTGGTAGATTCTGGCGGCACATTGCGAATCTCGTATTGTTGCAATTTATCACCAGACGCAAATACAAAGTCCACTTTAACATCGCATAATGTCGGCCCGTAAGCAAACGGACCCACACCATTGATTGTCTTCCTATCGTATGCAACAATAGTTGTTCCACTCTTCGCCATGATCGTCCAGTCGCCCTGCCTCGCGTTCTGCAAAATATACGTCGTGGGGTCGGCGGTAGGTTGAAGAACTGCGGAAGTCGAAACTCCATTGAACCAGAATTTAGTCTTGGAAACATCTATGGAGCTAGAGAATTTTATCTGTACCCCACTTATGGTAGCACCAGGTAGAGCACCGCCAGCGGCCCCGGAACCAAGAGCCTTGAGATTGTTGAGCTCTATCTCGCCGATGTCCTCCTCACGCTTGGGTGGCAGCTCCTTTGCAGGAGTCCAGTCTTGTTCGCCGAACAGTATAGGCGAATCGATACGGATCTTGCTCATCTTGACACCGGGCTTGATCTTTATCTTGAACTTCGCTTCCAACGCCCTACCAGATACTGTGGTCGAGATGTCACTTAACTCGACATCCCAGACCTTCGCATCATCGCCACCAAGACTAAATACTATCTGCTCCTTTAGCTTAGCTGGATTTGGATCTACTGCCTTGCCAGCACCCACTGACGCCCCGTATGCATCTGCGATATAAAATTTACCAGTGAGGAAAGCTTCATCGGGTACTCCGGGCTCTCCACTACAGAGACAATCATCATATTTAGTCCTGTCAGATTCCGAAATATCTACTAATTTCGCGATCGTCCTCAACCTAACAGTTTCTGCACCAGTAGAACCAGATTTCTCAAAATGGCACTCATGCGAATAAGTCTGACCGCCAATCTCCTCATCCTTGATGCAATACGAGTACTGGCTGAATTCTTCCAGATCGTCACTATCTAATATGACGGGGTCGGCATCGGGCTTGAACTTATCTGCGCCTATAACCAACCCGACCATGTCTAGCATCTTGTTCGGATCATTAGTTATAGTAGCCAAGACCTTAGTCTCCCCGCTCCCGAACTTGTTTCCGCTGCATACGAAACCGATATCCTCGATTTTATTCAAGTCATCGTCGAATTTGAGGTCTTTGGAATCAGCAGAACCGATTAGATTACAATTGCCTGAGCCAATGTCCCGGCCCATGTAATAATGCCCATCGCCATCCGTTATAGCCCAAACGGCATCGGCCTTATTGCTGTAAGCTCTCGATATCTTATTTCCTAATACTTCTTCGGCCTCTACGTGCTCTGCCGCTATGGCGCTAGCGTCCTTCCGGCATATCTTTGTATCCTCTTTCTCGTCCTCAAAGCCATATGGACACTTAGATGACTGGACGACCGACTTGAAAATCGAGGTGAAGTCCTTCGAATACTCGCCCAACTCCATATTCCTCTGACTGCCCACCACTATCAACTGCGTGGTGATTAAATCGCCAGTCGGCTTGCCCTGCTGATCGAGCTCAGCGCTTGATGCTAGAGACTTCAGGCGCTCAGTGTTCTTGTCGCCATAATCTTTGTCTTTCTCGGCTAGGAAAGTAGGTATGTCGTCGCTGAAATATGTGTGGCCATATGCTGCTTGGTCCACATAAGCTATTGTCCTGAAATTCGGGACATTCCCGGTTGCATCACCATAGCCGACTTTATAGTCCAACGTAAACCAAGGCACACGTACATTTGTACCCGCTATGGTACCTGGGAAATGCTCTAACGCATCATAAATTGCGCCATCATCTAGACCGCCCCAGATATAATGGTTCTTAGCCTGCAACTCTGCTTGAGCTGCTGCTGGAGTTCCAGTGCCCAAAGTAACACCAGGAAGCGTAGAACCAGCTGCCGTAGAATCTACCCGTTCCACTACTGGAAGGGAGAACACAACCCCCGTGCCGTACAGCTGACCTGTTGCCCTATTGTTCCTGTTTCCGGATCTACCATCCCAGAAGACGAGGTTGTTATTCTCTGATTCAATCAATTCGAAAGGGGTATTGTAATCCTCAAAGGATTGCATATTGCCCACGTGGAAGCGGATAATCTCGATAAATGTGGTGTCGCCTTCCTTCAATGCAGTCGTCCAAACACCAGGACTACCTGAACTACCTTCCCAGTCTCGTTTAATCTGATCCGGATCGGTACATTCATAGGTCTGGCCACATAGGTTGCTGAAGATTGCGCCGTCTGTAAGATCAACCCTAACTGCGTCTGCATTGGCTATAAAGATTGTAATGTAGCTATTCGCCAATGAGGCATCCAAATTTCCGCTGCGATCGATTATCCAAACATAGCTCTTGATCTTCGTATCGGCTTCGGTGACATCGTCGCCTTTACTATCAGTCCAGCCCATTTTCTCGAACAGGCCCTTGCAGCGCTCATAATCAACGCCCAAGTAGGAACCTCCGCCAGATAGACCAACGAACGAGTCGCTGACTGAGATGCCCCCTGGTGGCTGCCCAGGCTGCTGTGATGCGCTCTGGAAGCCCCAGCCGGGTGGCGGTTGCTGCTGCCACGTCTGTGCTGCATATGGGTTATAACCCTGAGGCGACTGACCATAATAAGGCTGCTGGTAACCGTAGCCTGTGCGGCTCGGCTGGTAAGCATAAGGCCCTGGCTGGCCGCCATAATACTGTCGCGTGGTGCCGCCAGGTGGAGAAGGCGAGTAGCCCTGATTCGAACCGAGCATCAAACAATTGAACAAATTGATCCCGCCCGAGTTCCTAGCCTCGTCGCAGTCTTCGTCGCATGGACAGTAGGGCTCGCACCATGATTCGTCGTCGCAGCCGCATGCTACGAGGATCGCGCCGGTCGTCCTCGCGGTGCGCCCATCTGGCGCCTGACCCGCGACCTGGATGTTGTATGAGCCTTTGACCGGTGGAACAGAAGCAGCAGCGACCGGGACATAATAGCACCCTCTCGCTTCGTCCCAGCCTGCTGTAGCCTTGCCCATGCTCCAACCTTCCTCCTGCGGGAACGCTATCTCCACTTTCCCATCAGGGACTGGAGTGCCATCGTCTTCAAGCAACGACACGCAAACGAAACCATTGAAATCGCCGATTTTGACTGTTCCTGTGCTCACTCCGATGCGCAGCGCACCGAGCTCGACAGGCTCGACACCAGTTATCCTCGCGAAGAAGGTGTCGCTCTGTGTGAGTAAGTCTGTTTCTGCTTTGACATGTACTGCATAGGTGCCGCTCGTCTCCGGGGCGACGCCCTTTGGTATGACTCCAACGAAGCAGTTCTGGTTCTCGTTCCATGAGGCGGGGCGTGAATATTCAGAAGCCCAGCCGTCCATGGGGTCCAATGAGACTGTGACGCGCGCGTCGAAGGGCGTCTCGCCCTTCTGGTCCTTTATGTATATGCAGAACCTGGCCTCGTTGTCCTCTTGCGCGTTCAAGGATATCGCCGAGGCGCTCATCACGAGGTATTCCCTGACCGCTTCCACGTTCAGGAGCGTCTGGCTCCCGCAGCCAGACCACATTATGGCCTGTATCTTCGTGTTGTACTCGCCTGCGTCGTCGGGAGCCGGGAAGCTGACTATGAGCTCCTGCTCCGGGCTAAGCGCGGTAGAGCCGTATTTGAGCGTGAATGGTATGAAATCCTCATCCAGCCTGACCGTGATGTTCACGCGGCGGCCGTCCTCGAGGACTACCTGGTGCTGCTGGCTGGAGATGCCCTCGTTGGGCACGCTCGCATCAGCTCTCAAGCCGCTCAGGGCTACGCGTATCGGTATCTCCACGTCGCGAGCAGTGCCGACCTCTATCCAGGGCGGCTGGTAGAGATGGTCTACAGTCAATCCGCACTCGGGGGGCACTAATGTCAACGCTGCGCAGTTGCCGCCTGTGACCTCCGACTTCTCGTTCTCGAAAAGCTCCCTCTCCGGCTCGAGGACTGTGTATGATTCTGATACGCGGAAGTAGTATTCATCCATCTCAGCGCCCTCGAAGATTATCTGGCCGTCTTCGTCCGTGGTCTCGGTCGCGGCAGGGGTCTCGGCATCTGAATCGTAATACAGGCTGACCTCGCCCTGCATTCCCTCGCCAGAATCCCGCTCTAGGACTACGGCGCATATCTCGAATGCTTCTTCCAGAAGGACGTCGACGTCCCTGCGGCCGTTTGGTAAGAGTGTCACAGATTCCTCGGATACTTTTCCATCATAAGAAGCGAAGTTGTCTCTGTCAACAGTGATGTATACTTCGCGGTCCTGTAGGATGCCGTCGAGGTTTATCTCCGCCGGGACGTCCTCGAGCAGTTCGCACCCGTCGCTCCCGGTCGTCCCGGAAGTGATGCCCTGGTCTGTCTCCCAGTCGACTATCCTCACCTGGGCCCCGGCGACGTTGGCGCCCGTCTCTGCGTTCTCGACGCATACGCGGACGTCTCCCTTATCGAGTAATGGTGTCGCATAAGGGTCGGAGTCTATCCCAACCGTCTCTGTTTCACCCGGCCCGATCGTGACGACATCACTGTCTGTGGGGCTGCTTCCGAGGGAGGTCGTAGATGCGTATACGGAGGCACCTTCCAATATGTTCTCGAACGTGATGCAGTTATCATCGCCTTCCTCGTCGTCCTCTGTGTTACCCTCCCAGAGATAGGAGCCGAAGGTGTCGAAGAGGGTCACATCAGCATCGTCGTATTCGTCGCCGTCCTGTGTGACGCATACCTCGACAGCGCCGGAGTTGTCATCATCCGCCTCGACCATCATCAATTCGATGAGCGCGCCCTCGATGGTATCTACGACCGCTGACTTGGCCAGGACGTAATCGTCGTCAAAGCCCACTGCGAAAGCGACCTTGCCTGCTTCGACGCGGAGTGCGGTTACGGCCTGATAACTGGGGATTATCCCGGATAAAGCCGAATCCTGGGCTGTGACGCCCTCTGCGAGGACTGTGTTGGTTATATCCTCCACGAGGCGCACACGGACGCCTTGGATAGGCTCGGAAGTCTCCGCATCGATAGTCGTTACATATACGGTCGCGCCTTCGCCTTCGCCGAGCGACTGCATGTAGACGTTGAAAGTCGTCGTGCTGCTGTAGCTCACTGCCTGGGCTGATGAGGGATTAGAATTAGTCTTGAAACCTGACGCGACCACTTCTGGATATACCAGAGTCCCCTCCGGGAGGCCGAACATGGAGATGCACTCGCTGTCGACTGTCCGGGAGCCGTAGCTCTGGCCGGAGGTGTCCTTGAGCTTTACCGTCCCCTGGTAGAAGCCGAAGCCGTCCGGGCCGTAGATGCATATCTCCACCTTGCCGAGCGTATCAAGGACGACACCATAGGTCATGCCCGAGTGAGCGACCTCGAGGTAGTTGCCCTCTGTCTTACCGTTGTATGAGCTGTAGAAGGAGACCGGAGTCTGCACCGTAGCGTAAACGCGCGTGCCGATAGATGCCTCGAGAGCGACCTCGCCGAAGACTGTGGTCCCGGAACCTATTAGCGCGCTGGTATCATAGTCCCTTAGCTCGACCGTGGCGCCGTCTACCGGCTGTCCTGCCGGGTCGCTGACCGTCACGGTGACCGAACCGATGAGCGTGCTGCCCGGTATGAGTATTGACGCCTGGACCGTCTGGCCCTCTATTATCGTGGCGACATCGCCGGGTATCTCGCCTGCGCCCTGGATGACCACGACCGTCTCGACGTCCGCTCCTGCGGGTATGTCGGTGAACGTAGCCACGCCGTCGATGATGGATGCGGTCTGGAGTATGCCGTCCTGGGCGCTGCGTATCTTGACGCTCGCCGACGATGGCAGCTCCTGCCCGACAGGCGGGCTGACGATGACCTCCAGGGTCCCGACCTTGCGCGATATCTGGACTGTGGTGGAGCCGATATCAGCGTCTTGAGTGTATGTAGCGGTCGACGGGTTGTAGTTCGCCTTGCCCGCGGTTATCCTGACCTCGCGGCCCAGCGGGACCCTAAGGTCCGCGCGGCCCTGTATGTCTGTGGTGTTGGATGAGAAGGTCTCGCCGTCCACGGCTACGGTGACGGTCGCTGAGGGGACTCCGACACCGTTCGACTGGACTGTCACTGTCACGACGCCTGCCGGGGCGGCCAGGGCGCCGAAGAGTAGGAACGCTATCACCACTATTGCGAGTGCGATGCCTATGAAGAGGAGCAGGGGGCTCAGGTTCTGCTTGTCGCAGAAGTCTGCGATGGGCATCCCTTTCGTCTGTAGCCACTCCGCCAGGTCCCATGACCTGTCTTCTAGTTTATAGTATACGTCTTTGATAGACATCTTTTACCGCCCCGCTAGTGCAATAGCTAGATTATTATTAAATCATTTATAAAAAGGGGTGTTTTTTGAGGACGCAGCTAGGTTATCAGTTCTACTATGCGGGCATACGCCGGCCTCGTTATCATGATACCGATGAGGACCCCGATTATCGTCGTGAATGCGAAGCCCTTCAGGTCTATTATGCTCATCAGGGGGAGCATCGCTACTACTGTGGTCGCCGCTGCCGTGAATATTATGAAGAAGGCCCGGTTTATCGCCCCCTTGACGTCCCATATCTTCCGCTCCTCGCCCTTCGGCCTCTCGCCGCGCAGGGTCTCGTCGGTGATGACCACCTGGTGGTCGACGCCCGTTCCGATGGCCGCGATGATACCAGCCACTGCAGCCAGGTCAAGCTCCCAAGAGACGAGGGACGCGAAACCCAGTATGAGGATCAGCTCGCTCAACCCGATGCTGACGATGAATATCGATATCTTCGGCTCGCGGTACCTGACGGCGATCACCGCACCGACTAATATTATCGCGATAAGGCCTATTATCACCGAGTAGTTCAGGAACCTGGCCCCGAACTCCGGCAGGTTCGGCTTCTCCATGACGATGTTTATCTTTATCGGGAGGTTGCCGGATGTGAGCCATATCTCGTATGCGTCGACTATCTTCCGCGCCTCTTCTGGCGACGATGCACCGCCTGTGAAAACAGAGCTGTCTATGGGCGTCCCGTGCGTGAGGCCCTCCTGTATCGTCAGGGTGCTCTTTAATCCGGTGACGATCTCTATCCAAGAATCCTCTGTGCCGATGGAATGGAATGCCTCGCTCGGCTCCTTCGGGACGACGCGGACGGTCATGTTGAAGTCGCCGATGACTTCCCTTATCTCCGGCGGGAGCGATATCTCGCTCGCGGTGGTTATTATCCCTTTCTTGCCAGCTTCTGCGAGAGCGCGCAGCTGGGCGCCGACCTCGGCGTTGTCGATAGGCTCGTCAGGCTCTTCGACCTCTTGGGTCCCGTTGGTGGTGTTGGTGGCGTTGGCCGCGCCTGATTCGTCCTCGAAGACTATGCCGAGCTCATCGAGGATGCTAGGATCCGCTTCAGGTTCGGGCTCTTCTTCATCAGGCTCGTCGTCTTCGTCTGCCCCCTGTGAACCCATATTATAGCATAATACCGAGATGTTGGCGCGCGTCTCCAGGAATTCCATCTGCGTGTATCCGATGTCGCCCTGGTTGTTTGCGAAGTCTGTTGATCCCAAGAGGTTGCACAGGTCCTCGCTGAGGACTATCACCGACTCTTTCGGCCTATCGAGGAATAGGTCTGTCATGCGCCCTTCCTTGTCCTTCATAGCCAGCCCGCACCTCTGCGGCGCCGCGCCGCGCGTCTTGACGTATATCGACCACCTGCTGCCGGTTATGTCCGAAGAGCCGCCCGGGCGCGCCACGTCTAGGTATATCTCATCGCCCCTCGAACATAGCTCGCCCTCGACGAACTGCTCAAAAAACGCCTGCTGGTGCAATATCGTCCTCACGTTCTCGAGCTCCTCTGGGTCGGTGGACGAGACCTTGATGGTTATGTGCTTCTTATCGACTTCAGGCAGGACCTGGACGGATTTCAAGCCCATCCCGTTCAGCCGCTCCTTGAGAATGCGCGTCGTGAAGTCGATATTCTCCTGGCCGCCCTCCTCGAGCTCCATCTTGAGCTCTGTCCCTCCTGAGAAGTCTATACCGAACGAGAGGCCCTTGGTACCGACTAATGCGAGCGAAAGCACTACTGCCAACACGAGAAGCCATATCCGCCAGTTGTTCTTGAAGTCCATGTCTTGCTTATCTGTCGATGATGTGTTGATTATCTTATCCTGATGCCTTAATCCCTGAACAAGTTGAATTTGAATTTGAGCGAGCCCCTCTGCTTCGTGCGCGTGTACCACCTGAGCAGGCCGGCGGTCATGAACCACGTCGTGCAGAGGTCGGCGACCAGCCCAGCGACCAAGACGTAGGCTATCTGCGCCATCGCTGCCATCTCCAGGAAGCTCGTGACTACTATTATCGAGCTCATAGCCGCGAGCGTCGTCCCGGTCATCGTTATACCAGTCACAAATGCCTCGTTGACGTTCTCGGAGAACGGCTTGTTCGTGCGCGTGATGGTCCTTGTCGCCAGCATGATGTCCGTGTCCACAGAGTAACCGATAAGCATCAAAAGCGCTGCGACGCCTGCGAGGGACAGCTCTATGCCAAAGATGGACAGGATCCCTATCGCGATAGTTATATCCAACAGCGCGGCGGCGATGACGGCGATGGATGGAATTACCGCCATGTCCATGAAAAGGTTGAGGAAGAGCAGCACCAGAAGGCCCGCACCGCCTGATATGAGCATCGAGAAGCCGAGGATGTGCAGGACGCCCGCGACTGCGAGGCCCGCGACGCCGGAGACCAGTATCGAGAGGCTCCTGAAGAACGCGAAGAAGACTATTATAGCCATCAGCGCCAATGCGATTATGAAGACCTGGATGCCCTGCTCGAATAGTATCTTACCGAGCTCCGGCCTGAAGGTGGATGGAATTATCTTGGCGATCTCCTCATCTGTGAAACCGATCCCCGAGAGGCCCTTATCGAGGCATTCCTTGGTCAGGTCCTCCTTGGTCTTTATCAGGACCGAAGAGCCTTTATCCAGCTGGTTCAGGGATATGCTCGCGTCGCTGACGCACGAATAGACCACGCCGGATACCTGCGAATCCGTGAGGGTGCGCTGTGTGACTATCTGGACTTCCGTCCCGCCGACGAAGTCTATACCTAATGGCATGTTGAGTGCGGCGGGGAGCAAAAGCAGGGCTATGAGCAGCGGGATGACTGTGAGTATCCTGTAATCGTATTTGCCGAATGTCTTGCTGTAGAAGTCCATAAGACCACCCAGAACCGTATATTTACGGGGTTAATGATAAAAAGGTTGAAGGCGGCATGGCTGGTGCGGCCGATGAAGCCGGGTAGATCCGGTGCTGGTGAATGTTGGATGGAATTCAAAAAGGCTCAAGCCCACCTGCAGGCTGTCGGCGACTGGCGGCATATGTTGGTCGCATCCAAGAAGTATTCCTTGCTGGCGAGCGATATCGTGACCTGCCCGGGCGGCTCATAGGTCTTGCATACCAGGCCATACCTGGAGACCAAAGGCTTCAGGACGGTCGTGCCGTCGACGTCGATTATCTTGACGTCGCCAGGAGGGCCATATTCAGTCGGGAGGATGTAGGTAGCCGCGTGTATTGCCTCCGTATGCTCGCAGGTTATGCCATATTGGCCTTCATATGCTGGCGAATATATGGTGCCGACATCCTTCTTTATGACCGAGATGACTTGGGCCTCTATCTGGCTGAAGAGACTCCCGGAACCCAGAACCATGTTATCGAGCTCTATCTGTATCTTGTTTTGGAGGAGAACGTTGAATGCATCGGCGCCCAATGCTTGAGAAACGAAGATGAGCTGGTTGGATGCGGAAGCATCGGCTATGCGATTCTGCTGGACGTCCTCGTTGAGGAAGAATGCAGAAGAAGCGAAAGCTATCATGAAGAAGGCCATCCCTAAGAAGGGTGTGACTATGTAAAAGCCTCTGCGGTTATGGACTGGGTCCATGGATTAATCCACATACTCCGCCTCGAAACTGGATTCCTCGCCGTCAGAGACTATTATTATCTCGACCTCGCCGTTCTCATCGGTTATCTCAACGGAGTCTTGGTATAATATCTGCTGGACGAATATCTTGACGGGCGAGCCGGGTGTCGCGGGTGTGTAGAAGACTGAAGCGCCCAAGAAAGTGAATTCCCCTTCTATCGCCGTCTGCTGGAGTATTATGTCTATCATGCCGTCCTCATCGGGCGAGAACGCGAATGAGGCTGAATCCGTATCCGCATACCCCACGGGCGCGCCCGTAGCCCTCGCGAATATCTCGACTCCTGCAGGCACTTCGACCACCTCTGTGTAGCCTTCGATATCGTATGCAAGGGAAGAGTCACTTGCGCTGCCAGGTATCTGGTCGGCTGTATCCTCGACCCAAAGCGTCACAGTCACATCCGATGTGACCACAGTACTCGTCATGTCCAATACGCGAACCTTGACAGTGGCAGTCCCACCACAGCTGGTCTCGATGTCTATAGCCTGCGGCTCATCGGCTGTTATCGTGACCTCTTCCTCAGCGTCTGATGCTATGTTGATGCAGCCTTCGGGGGCGTCGGTCAGGGCAGCCCTCACGACTATCCCGGCAGGCAAGACGAAACTGGCGCAGCCGTCCTCACCCAGGTCTGCCTCATCCAATTCCTCGTTCCCTTCACCCATGTCATATAATGTTATCGTCCCTTCTGAAAGCGGGTCCTCGCCGTCCGTGGCGCATACGGTGAGCTCGCCGGTCTGGCCGGTCGACGCCAGCGGATCAAGCAATACATCCTTCCGGACTTCATCGCCCTGCAAGAGATAGAAGGACTTCGCGATGCCTGAGTAGTCTACATAACCCTCCGCCTTGACGCTGAGGTAATAATGAGTATCGCCGTAGACGTTGAGCAACGCCGTGCCGTCGCCGGTCGTGAATGCCTGCTGATCCGGGATGTTGTCATTGAGTCTCATGGCGCTAACCCTGGCGTTGCTTATCGGCTCCATAGTGTTCGAGTCCAATATCGTAGCCTCTATACTGCCGTATACAGGCGTAGATATCTCGGTAGTCGTCCCATCCGGGTTCTGGCGTGAGACCGTGGCGAAACAATCGCTGGGGACTGTAAGGGCTATGAGCGGGTCTGATGCAGTCATCACCCGCGGCCTCGAGGAATCGGTCTTGCCGCTGGGGCAATCCAAGACTGCCTTCAGTATCTGGGGTGCCGTATTCGAGAAGGCGAAGCTCGTCTTCTGGCCTGACTGTGATGCGATTATGTTCTCGTCGCTGTCAAGCAATGTGACTGTTATAGGATCCGTGACCGAACCTGCCACCTGGACGATAAGTGTGAAGCCGCCCGGGGTGACGCCTGGCTCTTCTTCGAGACAATCCTCCGGACATGTCTCGGCAGTCTCTCCCGCGGCCGGGCTGCATATGTTATCGCCGCACTCCGCAGCCGGGGCTGCCGGCATGGCGAACATCCAGACTACCAACAAGATCACGAGGAGTATCAATATCGGGAAGACCACTGCGGGTATCCGGTATTTGTCGAAGTAGTCCGCGAGGGGTATGCCCTTGTCGTAGAGGGAATCCAGCATGCCCCAGGACATGTCGTTGAGTTTATCGAGTGCACCCATTTTAGTTCAAATAATTAATGAAGACCTTATAAAAATGATTAGGGCTTACCTCTGGCGCCCTTGGCTGATGATCATTCGTAGTGTTCTGTTTCGCGGAAACCTGTTTCCATGCCAGCTGCATGTCCTATGCCGTAGGCTGCGCCACCCGCGGCAGCGGTCATAACCGTGGCTACAGTAGCCATATATGCAACTTCGGCAGCGGTCATGGCAGTCCCCATAGCTATGCTGGCTGCGCCGCCAGCTGCGACCCCGGCTGCGCCGCCCCCTAAGAATGCTGGCAGGACATTAGCCAAAGCAGCTAAGATCGGACCAGCAAAAATCGCAGCTACTACAATCACTACGATTATCGTGATGAGTAATACTGTGAATAACCAGCCCCCTTCTTCTATCTTGCACTTCTGGTCGCCGGCATTACAGTCGTTGTCGAAGCCGTCAGAGCAAGTCCGTGGGAGATCATCTGGGTCGTCGGTCTCGAGCGGCAGCGTGGTCCTCCACTCCCAAGACTCGCCGTCGTATGTACACGTCTTCTTCGTGCCAGCGCACTCGCTCGTCTCGCAGATACGCGATGCTCCGCACGGGACCACGGGCATCCAATGATATCCGAGGGGCAGCCAACTGACCTTACGGCATACATAGAACTCCACGTCGGGGAGGTCTGTCACACCCCCTACAGGGGAATACCTCCGCTCGCAGGAGGTATGCTCGCCGCATGTGCACTCGTCGAGCGCCGGATCCATGCTCGTCCGGTCGATGAGGCCATCACAGTCGTTGTCCCAGCCGTCGCCACATATCTCATAGGGTGATAGGAACTGGGACGGGATTGAGTCTTCGCAATTCAGACATACATAGAATTTATCCCTGTCGCCGGAGACATAAGATTTGACACACAACTCGTCCTCCCGAGTTACCTCGCCGTCCTTGTTAACGTCAGCACAGCGGATGTCGACTATGCTCGGCGATACGAATCTCCGACTAGCCATCATGACCAGTATCTCGTCCGTCTCGTCGATGACCGTATCGCCGTTGAGGTCGCCGCGGCCCTTCTTGCATTCGTTCATCTTGTAGACACGGATGCACTCGCTGGGTATCATCTCGTCGAAGAGGAAGCCCTCCGTGACGTCGAGGTTCAGACCGCCGAAGAAGGTAAGGCATTCCTTGTCCTTGGATGTTATCCTGCCGTCCTGGTCGAAATCAACGAAGCTGAGCAAGTCGGGAGTAGGCGTGACGCCCTTAGTAGTCGCATTGACTATGAGGTCCATCAGCCTCAGGTCCACAAGGTCTATGTAGCGATCATAATTTAGGTCACCCTTTGCCGGCGACCTCAACTCGATATCAGCGCACAGACCGCCGCCCACATCACCCCACCAGTCGCCGCTCTTGACCTTGCTCATGCAGGTGAAGTCATCTTCGTCCACGTCGCCATCACGATCATAGTCGGCGCATTGGATGAATTTACTCCGTTCGATGGGATCAGAGTCGTAGAGTATCTGGCTGGACATTATAGCCAAGTCCGCATCGTCCAATTCTCCGTTAAGATTCAAGTCCCCGACCGCACCAGACTGGCACTTGAAATCTATGTCAATCCGGAAGCCAGAGGAAGTTATGCATCGTATCAGCTGTTCCTCGGTGAAATAACCCATCTCATCCCGATACTCAGCGAAACACCTCCTCGCCTCGGTAGCCGAATCGCACATGGCGTTTGTGGCGGTTATCGGGCACATCTCTGCTTGCGGTTCTTCCAGGTCGACCACGTAGACGAACGAGTCGGCACGCTGGTCCTGCCCGGAGGCGTAGAGGGACATCAGGTATATCGCCTCTTCAGAAGGTGCGCTCAATGTCGTCCTATATATCTTCTCTGCATCCTGCCACTTGAGGGTATGACGGATTCCATCCAACGAGACCTCAAGGATGTCGAGGTCTTCCAGTTCCTGCCCGTCGAAGCGCAACGCAGCGCTGGCTGAGAAGCGCTCGCCCGGGGTGAATACCTTGTCACTTATGAAGGGTTCGAAGTCTAGTCCGGGCGATGCCGTAGAGGCGAAGAACTCCGTCTCGAAGGTCCCGGTGTACACTTCGCCGCCGCTTAAGGCCTTCACGTTTATAGTCGCCGTATACTCGCCTTCGAAGGGGACATCGAGCTCTGTTGAGAATATGCCCTGTGGGCCTTCCTCCGGCTCGGGGACACGCGTGATGGCACCGAATTGCGCAGGCTCGAGCGGTAATCCATACCAGATGCGCTCCTTGAGGCGCTCGAAGACCGCTGAGACGTTGCTGCCGGACAACGATGTCAACGGCTGGTCGCCGACGGAAATCTTGAAATTGAGGGTTATCGGGGGTATCGTATCCGTCTGGGGCATGGGCGTCACCACCAGTTCTGAGCTGCTTAAAGCCAGAGTGAAGACCTTGAGGGGTATGGGGTAATCCTCCACCTCGCCCTGATAACGCGCCCGCGTCACGATCGTGTAGTTCCCAGGCTGCTCCGGCGCGTCAATCACCGCGACCCATGCGCCGAACGCGAATGGTATCTGAGCCAGGACTAGCATCGCGACTGCATAGGTTATACTGAATAAGGGCTTCTTTCTCATCTTAGTCTTGTCCACCCCTTTGGGTTCAAAATCGTCAGATTAGTATGAGTTAGGTCTTATCATGCCGTCGGGGTGCTCAACTCGCGCCACTCGTAGACCAAACCACTCACAGGAACGCAACTAAATGACCTGCCCTCACATTGTTTGGTCCAGCCAGCCCTGTTTATGGTGCACTTGCCACCGCCGTCTTCGATATTCGGATCAAGCCATTCATAGTCCCCGCCTGAGAGGCTCATGCATTCCCTGCCCAGCTCATCGGTCGCCTCGCAGGGTGTGTAGGGCGTGCAGTCGCATACATCGATACCGTATACGTTGCCGAAGGGCATGCCCGCCGACTCATCATAACTATCACGGCCCTCCTGGCCGTCGCAGTCGTCGTCGACGCCACTGCCGCATATCTCGATATCCGAGATCTTCTCACAGTCCTCGCATTCATCGAAAGACGCGGCCTGCCCATTGACTATTTGGGTCAAGCAGATACCGTCATGCTGTGTGATGAAGCCGTCGCCGTTGACGTCCACGCAGCTGAGGTCTTCATAGCCTGTCCAGCCCACAGCCGCGATAGTCCTCATTATCGGGTTCATTATATCCAGGTCGGATTCATCTACCTCACCGTCACCATTCAGGTCGCCAGGATTGCCGCATACCAAAGGGCAGTAAGCATTCATGGTCACCAAGCCGGTTTCAGTATCTATGAGTAGGGTACCGACTTCAGCTCCGAAAGAGGTTCCGCCAGCCCAGATGCCTTCACCTGTGAACCCTGCTATCTCTGGGTTAAGCAACTCATACACGAAATCTGAGTATTGTGCCTCGGTGGCCTCATCGTCCTCGCCGAAATCAGGTATCTGTGCTTGGACGGTCAGAGGCGATTCTGTTGCGCGCACGCCGTATACCTCGCGCTCGCTTGTCGCGGATACATCGCCTCCGGTACCGGGTTCGTAGCTGCTCATCGCCTTCGCACCACCGAACAAGGATATCGAGCCCAATTCACTTATCTTGTCGCGCAGTCTGAGGCCTTGGTTCAGGTATGGACTAGATGCCCAGTTGGTCGTCGTTGTATTGCCAGAATTATCAGTCGTCTGGTATATGACATAATTCGCCATCGTGATGTCTATCCGGTTCCAGCCCTCGGTCATTTGCAGTGTGAATGTCCTGTAATCATCGAAGCCACCCGAACAGTCTCTTGCTGTCGTGTCGACGAACGTACCGACAAGAGCACCATCCAGGAAAACCGCGATCTCGCCGATGCCATCTATCTTGAGCGAATAATCGTCGTCTTCATCCAGTTTTATCCAGGTCCTCCACATGTGATAGACATCGGGGACCGAGGCCCAAGCGATGCTGCCGCATGAAAGAAGCTCCTTTCTGTCTGTTACCGACTCGCCCTTGATGTCCGACTCCTCGAATGCGGTGGGTTTGAGGTAATAATACGGGCCATCGTTCGTAATCAAGTTCGGGAACATCCTGTCGTTATCCCTATGAGAATAATGTGCCCACGAACCGTCAAAATAAGCGACCGCAGCTGTCGCCTGCACCTCGAACGCGAACGGTTGGACGCAATCCTGCTGCATGTCTTCGCCCGGCCCGCCGATGCCGCAGGTCTCGAGGTCGATCCCGTCTTCGGCGCACGTTAGGAGCGTCCCGGCGCCTATGTTCATCCCCAGGCCCTTGCATGCCTTCGCGTCGGCGAGGCTCTGGCAGTCTTCATCCGGTATGGGGCAGTCGGCAGGGTCGCCGGGTGCGAACACGTAGATTATATTGTCTTCAGTGTCGTTGACGTTCGGGTCCTGATCGACAAAAAAGACTACCTCATAAGCGCATTCCTCTGCTGGGGCGGTAAGGGTAGCTATGTACGCGGCCTCATCATCATCCCAAAGGAGCGATGTGGCTACAGACTCGTCGTTCATTCCTTTTATGAACGCTGATATGTCCTGTCCCGGTATCTCATTGCCCTGAAAGGTCAGCGTCGCAGTCACCTCGAAGGATTCACTGGGGTCCGAGAGTTGTGTGGAGAGCGAACCCTCGAGTGTGGTGTCTGACGGACGCCTTACTGTGAAATCCCTCTCCGTCATACCGCTTGTGAGTGTGTTATTGACCAGGCTGCTCGCCTCGACGTATGCGGTGTATTCCCCGCTGAACGGGACCGGGATGCTGGCCCTATAGACGCCTGCAGTCGCGGTCTTGGTCAATTTGAGGTTCTTGGATATCACGCCGCCGGTGTCTTCCAATATGGTCGTGACGTTGCTGCTTGCTAGAGACTTCACAGGGTCGTTCTCGAACGGGTCGTCATAGTCGATGCTGGTAGAATTTGTTATGAAGAAGTCCAGCTTTGCCGGTGATTCTAATGTGTCGGAGGGGATGGCGAGGATTGTTATGCCAGCGCCTTCGCCCAGGACCACGACGCGTATATTGGCCGATGCGCTGTCCGGCTCGGCATCTGAACGGGTCACCACAGCCGATACCGTATGCTCACCTAGGTCGTTTTCTCCGGGCGCTGTGAGGTTGCAGGTCCAGCAGTCGATCGTGTCGTTGTAATCCGCGATATCTATGTCATCCCAAGATGAACCGCACTTCACTGTAAGCGAATCTGTCACGGGGTCGCCGTCCAGTGTGATGTCGCTTATCGTCAGGATTATGTCCTCTCCCGCTTCCACGAGAGTGCTCGAGACAGAGAAGTCCCCTATCGACAAGGGCGGCTTTGGCGGTGGGATCAAGTCCAACTCTATCTCGATTGTCGTGGTATCATTGGCATCCACCTCCTCATCGCCGGAGCGGGTCTCCGTGTACAATTCGGCGAGATCACCCTCCGGTGTTGCCACTGCATATACTTCCATGCCCGAAGGTAGGGGTATCGATTCAGTCGAGTCTCCGACCACCTCCAGTTCGTTGCCGCTTACCCCGGGAAGGGGACTGGAGTCATTATCTGCGTCATACAGGCTGACACTCGTCTCTGAGGTGACTATATTGCCTTCGTCATCATAGACTATTACTTCTATGTTGCCCACCAGGTTGCACTCGACGTCAAGGAAAACAAGCTCTTTCTGGCCCTCTTCTATAAGTATGATTTCGCTGTTGCCAGAGGTGGAACAACCCTTCGGGGCGTGGGTCACCGCAGCATAGACTTGCTTGCCAGCCTCGATGCCGAAGATAACACAACCCTCTGATGTGGCCTGCCCCCGAAATAGCGGGCATTGGTCGAGGCCACATGTCTTGTACGGTTCGCCGTCGGCTGTGAAGACCGTGACCACGCCCGTCTCCTCGATGCCTACACCGTCGTTGTCCTTGACGCAGACCTCCAATTCGCCCTGTGTGAAGTTCGTGGGCTCGACAATTGGCCCCATGGAGATGAGCTGGATCAATTTGTCCACAGTCTTGCCGGGCTCGACAAAGGTCTTTGTCCCGATGCTGTTGTAGACTTGGTAGCCGGGCTCGTCGACGACGAAATAATAATATTTATTGGCCGGGAGATTATCGAAGGTCGCTGTGTTGACCACTTGTCTGGACGACTTCAAGTTGCCCTCTGCAGTCATGAGGTTCACTTCAGCCGAGAGGAGCGCGCCAGTCTCGGAGTCCTCGAGCCGTATACTTACCGAGCCGTATTGTGTCGTGTCGCCGCAGAAGTTGTTGGTCAATGTGATCGTTATGATGTTCTTGCTTGATGAGAATGATTCTATATCTGAGCTGCGCGACTTGGAGCTAGAAGATTCTACGACGGCATATCCTTGCGTGGCTGTGACGCCTGTAAACATATACGAGCTTGCCTTGCCTGTCTTCCTGCCTATGAGTTCTCCGTTGTCGCCATATAAGAGGACTGTCATGCCATCACATGGCGTGCCAACCAGATTGACCTCGACTATGGTCTCCCGGGGGGGCAATTCCACAGGGCATTCGCCGCAGTCGGCAGGACATGTCTCGCACGTCTCATTGGGCGCAGAGCAGATATCGTCACCACATATAGGTCCAGATGGGGCGCCTCCAGGCATCACGAAGAACAAGAGTAAACCGATCACCACCAAGACTGCTATAGGGAAGACTATCGGAGGTATGCTGTATTTGTCGAAGGTGTCTCCTAGACCTATGGTGTCTAGGACATTCCAAAGGGTATCTTCAAGGGGCATCTTCTTCTATGCGAGCGCCCGCAAAGTGGCAATCAATCGCTGGTAATACTATCATACGTCTGATAAAAACTGTTGCGGTCTTGGATGAACTTAGGGACGAAATATCGCACCATGAACGCAGGATCAGAGACTACTTGCTCGATTAGGGCCAGCTCGACTTCATCGAGATTCCCAGACGGGATATCATATGTATAATGTCCCTTGACTGCGATGATATAGGTGGCATCAGGCGTATTCAGCTCTGTGTCTTCAAATTCAGCTATAACCCCACCACCACGCCCCGTAGTGAAGTAGGCATCGTCATCCTCGATGATCAGGCTTGTGGTATCAATTCCATCCAACGTCTGGGCGGAGACCATTCCCAGTTCTTCGATGCCCAATACCCCATCCGGGGAATAATCCACCTGGATGGAATCTAGAAGAAATGCGCCCGGCGCCATGGAAAGCTCTACAGTCAGGATATCGTCCTCTGGCTCAGGCTCCAGCTCCACGGACATCACGACCTCGGCCCAGAATCCCTCGAAATATGCGAGATATTCTGGGTGGTCCACACCATCCGCCGATATCGTGACCTTGCCGTAAGTGTCTGCCCAAGTCTGGAAGGCGTCGCCGGCATACCCCATCGAGGCCAAGAACGCATTCATATCGTCCCTCCCGACCATCTCCAATATTGACCACCAGACATAGGTTATCAACCCGGATTCGCGACCGCGGATGAGCAGTTTCGCTCTATCCACACCATCTGGCTTTGCGAACTCGAGTGTGAGCTTATCCAGCTGCCGGATTCCACCCAATGGCGCAGAGACCAGATCTAATGAGTCCAGGTCTAATGAATAATAGTATCCATCAGGTTCGGCGAGCATCGCTGTGCAGTCGCCCGCAGTAGAAATACAACTAAGTGGAGGCTGGAGATCAGAGATTGTATGCAATGAACCGGAAGAATCCGGCATTAGTATTGTATCCAATGGGTGGCCGGCCTTAAACAACCGGACATTATTGATATTGGTCAATTCAGGGAGTTCCTCGACCAATTTGACGCGGAGGATTCCATCCAACGCCTCCAAGTGCGGCATTGCCCCGTATGAGTAATCCTCCCACAGGGGGATTATGGAGAAGGGATATCCAAGGTGGTCCAGAACCCAAGACCCACCTGCATCGGATGAATAGACTGAGAGGCATCCACCACCCCCACTGTCGGTGGGACACTTCGCATCCCCACCAGAACAGTCGTTGTCCCAGCCATCGCCACATATCTCACTCGGTAAGCCCGATGAATACCACTTTCCAGGCGGGCCGCTGCACTTGCTAAGTTGGCCCGCGCAAATCTGTGTCTCACAGTTGACATCCTGGGTGCAACCAAGATCCTTTATCGGTATCCAGCGGTAGCCGCTCTCGTCCCAACTCAGGTCGCGGCAGACATAGTAGTTCCCGTCTTTTACCCCCGGAGTGGCACCGCCATCCGCATCATACTTCATACCGCAGGGGGTGGACGGGATACAGGTGCAGCGATCTTCCTTTTGGTTCAAGCTCGTCCGGTCTATGAGACCGTCGCAGTCGTTGTCGAGCCCATCGCCGCATATTTCCATGCCATAAGCGTCCTCGGGTATGAAATCATCGCACTGGATGCATCCGAGGAAGCGCTCCTCGTCGCCGCCAAGGAGGCTGGCGACACAGAGTGTGTCCTCTATCGATATCGTGCGGTCATCGTTTATATCCGCGCATGCGAGGTCGAGTATGCCCTTATCAGCCCGGCCCGCCACCACAAGGTTTAATACCAGGAAGTCGGTCTCGGTCACGTCGCCGTCGCCGTCCAAGTCGCCCTTGACGCCATCGCACTCGAGGCCATATATGTCAAAGCAGCCATCAGGTATTATCTCCTCGCCCGGCTCTAATTCATCCAACCCGACACCGACGAATCGGTCAATGCATTCGGCGTCGACCAATGTTATCAGCCCGTCCTGGTCGAAATCGAGTGCGTCTAACATCTCCGGACTCGGGTCCGGCCCGCGCACGGTGACCTCTATAATCTTCCCAAGCAAGATCCTGTCGTCAGCATCTATGAGCTGGTCGCCCGTGAGGTCTCCTTTGAGCGGTGAGTCGAGGACCAGGTCAAAACAGAAAGCCCCTCGCATCGGCCTTGAGCAATCCCCGCCCTGCTCGCCGAACCATTTCCCTGAGAATACCTTCGTAAGGCAATCGAGGTCCTCCTGGTCGACATCGCCGTCTAAGTCCATATCTGCGCAGTCGCTGTATTGGTTCCGCTCAATCGGGTCGGTTATCATCGTCAGGTAGCGCTGCGCGGCCTGGACATCCTCCATCGTGAGCGTGCAGTCGCCGTTGACATCGCCCTTGTTGAGAGACGTGCATGAGAACGAACCTACAGGCGGGCCCCACCCGTTGACGCATGCTGCCACACTCTGCTCCGAATGTGGGGAGATTCCATCCAACAAGTCCTTTACACAGCGCCTCATCTCCGCCCTGTTTATACAGGGATTGCTGCTATCGAGCGGGCACGAGTCAGATTTCTCGCCCTCAGGGTCCACCACGTATATCCTGAGTGGGGATGATTCCGACTGTTCCGGTAGGAACACTGTGAGGTCGTAGACACCTTCGCGGTTGATGGCGGCGTCAGCGTAATAGAAATCCGAATCGGGTTCGTAGTCCATGGTGTATGTGATGCCGCCCATGTCAAGAAGCAGATCGTCGACGCCGCGCAGGACCTCCGAATCGTAGAGGGGCCTGGCCGCGACTGAGAAGGCCTCCCCCGCTGCGATTACCCTACGCGGCAGGACCAGTTCATACTGCAATTGGGGTGATGTCTGGGCCGAAACGAAGGTGTGGACGTACTCGGTCCTGTAGACTATGTCGGCATCCTGGGACTCGACTTGGACTATAGCGCGGTAGTCGCCCCTGAACGGGACGGAAGCCTGCGCGCGGTATATGCCGGCGCTGAACTCGAGCGCGACATCTGAAGTGAACGGGAGGTCGATAGACTCGACAGTCACCAGGCCCGAGCGCAGCTGGTCGATTGGAGCGCCATCAAAAGTTATATTATACTCCAGGTTTATCGGCGATATCCGGTCTGTTTGATACAAGGGGCTCACTTCCAGCCTGCCTGAGCCTGGAAGGGCCTGGAAGGTCCTGAAGGGTGATGGGCTGCTCAACCCGCGGCCCTGGACCAACGCTTCGACTACGAGCTCGTGTTCCCCCGGGCTCGAGGGGGCGGTGCATGTAGCAGACCATGAGCCGTTGTACTCCGCAGGGAAGGACAGGCCTTCGATGAGTATGTTGACTTCGGCCTCCTCACTTATGCGGGAGCCTGCAAAGAAGATATCTTCTACTTCGACCTCGAAGGAAGAACCTGTCTCGACCTCGCCGGGGTGGCCGAGGCCGGAGAACGAATACAGCGATGGGAAGAGGTCAAGGCCGGCGTAAGAGAGGGTTATGTCCATGGCGCGCCGCTCTTCTGGAGCAAGGAACACAGTCTCGGATGTGTAGTCGAGATATCCTGGTGGTGCCCCGGTCACGCGCGCCGATATCCCGATGCCCGCGGGGACTGGCAATTCCTCGGTATACCCGTCGAGGCCTGTCCCCAGTGATGCGCCCGGACCCTTGCCTGCTATCTGGTTACCCGCCTGGCTCCAAAGCGTCACAGTGACGCGGTCCGTTATGACCGAGGTCTCGTTCTTCACCTTGACCTTCAGGTATCCGACCTTGCCTTCTCCGCATGTGACGTCCAGGCGGATGAACGCCATCCCCTGGAGTGGGACTGTCGCAGCGCGGATGGGGGAATTGCTGCAGCCGTCGGGCGGCGTGGTGACGGAGGCATAGATTATGTGGCCTGCCGGGAGCAGGAAGGTAGCGCAGCCGTCTTCGGACTGCGCGAGGTCGCTGAGGGTGAGCTGCCCGCCCTCTGTATTGGATATCGTTATCAGGCCGGAGGAGACTTGCTGGTCCTGGTCATCCCTCACGCAGACAAGGACTTCGCCCTCGAGCTCGTCCTCGGCGAGGCCGCCAGAGCCCGGCATGGGCTGCATGAAGACCATCCTTCGCTCCAGTTGAGCGGTGTCGATGAATACCGGGTCGCCCTTATACGGAAGATACCCGGCCCTCTCTGCGAATATCACATACCACGACCCCGAAGGTAGTTTGAATATACTGGTGCGGTTGACCACCTCTTCGGCTGCCGCGCCTGAGAGCATGATGTCCTGCGTGACTTCGTGGACTGTTACCTTGGCGTCTATAAGATCCCCCGTGATATTATCGCGGACGAACACGGTCAGGGAGCCGGTAGGCTCAGAGACGGCAAAGAAATCCTGGGGGATCGGGATCCGCATCACGTTCCCGGCCGCCTCGAGATCCATCAGGTTGTGGAATGTAGTGTAACCATATTTGGATGTCACCACTGCGAAGACTCGGCCCGCCTTCAGGCCTGAGAAGAGATAATCGTTTTTCCTCCCGGTTTGCGTGGCTACTATTTCAGCGGAGCTGTCCATCACCTCGATCCGCACCTCATCGCGGATGTCGCCGATGAGTTGGACCGTGAGCGACTTCGAGCCGGGGGTGCGGCCGCTGGAGGAAAGGCAGTCGACCGCGCAGTTGTATTGGTTCTCGTTCCCGGCGCAGGTGCCATCGCCGCAGGTGATGGGCATGCCGGGCGGAAGAGCAAAAAGGAGCAATATAACAGTTGTTATAATAGTCAGGGGAAAGACGACTGGCGGGATACTATTACCTTCGAAAAAACTAGCCAGGGGTATGCGGAAACTCTCGAACGCGTCCAAAAGCGACCACGAAGCTGAATCGATCTTATCGTAGATGTCCCCTAGCATATAGGTTTAAGGGCGGGGGGAATTAAAATGTATCAGAGAAGGCCTAAAAATTCTTGTGGTGTTATATCTGCGTCTTTCAAAAGCTGTCTCAACGTCCCCTTCTTAAGCTCTCTGTGATCAGGGACTGACAGGATGCTGAAGAACGGTTCGGCCCTGATGAGAATAATATGGCTGCCTCGTTTCCTTTCAATGACATAGCCCAGTTTGCAGAAGGCCTTTATGGCCTTTTTGCCGGAGACGGCGGGTAATTTCATGCCTGTATTGCCACTTTCGTGAACGATATCCGTTTCTCGGAGGGAATCGGCTGCTTATGTGCCTTGAGCGTCTCGATATAGAGACTTATCGCTTCTTTTATATTCATTACAGCTTCCTCTTTGGTCTCGCCTTCGCTCACACATCCCGGCAAGGCTGGAGCGTAGACTGTATAACCCCCTTCATCCTGTGCTTCTAAAACCAATCTATATTCCATACCTAGATTTGCAACAAATCGAATAAAAGGCGAACTCTACGCCCAGAATATTATGAGTTCGCCTGCCCGCGAAACGGAAACCGGACATATATGCGTTTCACGGTAAAAGGCGAACTCAGACTAGCTGAAGCTAGAGGAGAAAAAGAAAAGAAAGAGAAGGCCGGTTACGGCCTAACACTGCGGCGGGAAGCCGCCGTCTGGGGCGCCCCAGTCGTGGGACTCTCCTAGGAGGTAATTTGCTCCGAATACAGTGCCAGTCATAACGTTGTTCCAGATAACGGCACCGAATCCCGGAGCTACTGTGACTGCACCGGCTCCTGAAGCAGAGTATGTGAATAGATTTCCAAAGTCGATATTTATCCCACTAACTCCGCTCAGTTCGGGAGATCCGAGATATGCTGTAGGATTCCTTATGGCTCCTAAGAAATTGGTTTTGAAGCCGCCGCTGTAACCACCCACCTGTCCTGAATCGGCCAAGCTGGTAATACCTTCCTTGCCTGATTCGCCGACTTTTTTAGCTAACTCACCACTACTCTTTGCCGTCATATCTGACGCGGTACTGTAGCTATACGGAAGGCCGGCGGAGCCTATAAGGCCCCCTGCAAGTGAACCCCACATAAATCCTTTTGCATATTCAGGCAATGCGAACTGCACAACCATACTGGCGCCCAGAGATACTATCGGTCCTCCAAGATAGGATATGGCAGCACCGGCGATACCGGAGATTATCTGGTTCTCCTCTTCGTAGCACTCCTTGTCGCCGCCTACGCAGTCGTTGTCCCAGCCGTCCTCGCAGTACGTGTATTCATCCTCGCCGGGCAACTGGCAATATGGTATCCACTGGCCGACATCATTGCCCAATGATGAACACTTGTACTGCTGACCGTAGCAGACCATAGACCAACAACCCCTGTCCTTGTTGCAGACCGCATTCTGCCAGTCTGTCCACTGGTAGCCGACCGCTTCTGCCTGCTCAGGGCTGATGCCCGGCTGTGTGACGAACGGGCTGGTTATCCAGCGGCATAGCTGGACCTCACCATCGTCGACGCCCGGTTCTGCACCGTTCCCGTCCTTTATCCTCCAACAAGGTGTGTTCTTGTTGCACTCGCACTCGTCCTCGTCTGGGTCGAGACTGGTCCGGTCTATCAGACCGTCGCAGTCGTTGTCGTAGTTGTCGCCGCATATCTCGACCGGGAAGCGAGCCTCTCTCGGGAGGTCTTCCTCACAGCCGATACATGTATAGTAAGCGTCGAAGTCGCCGGATACGTAGGCCTTGACGCAGAGTTCGTCCTCCTGCGTTACGCGGCCATCCTCGTTGACGTCCACGCAGCCCATCCTTGCCACACCAGGACTGCCGCCCCTTCCGATACCGCTACCAGCATCGGTTTTTATAAGGCCTCTCCTCGCCATCATCACAAGGATCTCGTCGGTCTCGTCGATGAACAGGTCTCCGTTGATGTCGCCCCTGATGTCCCAGCATTTGTCCAGACCGTATATCGCCATGCAAGACGGGCTAAGGCCCCTCTGGGCGATCGGGACTAATGTCTCGGGCTCGCCAAGACGGGCTCCCACGAAGTTCTTGAGGCAATTCTGGTCGAATTCAGTGATGTCATCGTCCTGGTTGAAGTCTGCGGCGCTAGCGATGCCCTCCGGGACCACTACGTCCTCGACTTGGTCCGCGTCCTCTGCATCGAGGCGCTTCTCCCTCCATGCGCGCTGGTTCTTGAGAGCCTGGATCACCTTCTCGATTATCGTATTGTCGTCGCCGTCGATTATGCGGTTCTCGTCGAGGTCGCCTGCGAGTGGGGATGTCGTCTTCACGTCGAAGCAGAAGCCGCCGTTCATAGTCCCTGCCCACTTGCCTGCCAGGACGTTGGTCATGCACTTGAGGTCGTCCTCGTCCACCTCGCCGTCGAAGTTATAGTCTGCGCAGTCGATGAATTCCTCCCTCTCGTCTTCCGGCTTGTCGAGCAGAAGTGTCTGAAGCAGCTCCACATCATCTATGTCCAGATTGATATCGCCGTCGAGGTCGCCCTTCCTGGTCTCGCATGAGATGAGCTCCACAGGCGGCTTGAGCATACCGGTCTCGGCGCAGAAGGCCATCTGCTCCTCGCTTATGAAGGTCTCTGCCGAGAGATATTCTGCGTAACATCTCCTGACCTCCTCGATGTTGTTGCAGCCGAAGTCTGTCGGCGTTATGGGGCACATCCGTGCCTGCAGCCTTGTCGTGTCGATGACATATATCCGCTCCACTTTGAGGTAGCCCTGCCGCACAGCGAAGACCGCGAGGTCGTACTTGCCCTCGTCTTCGGGAGCCGTGAGCGTGCCCCAATAGATGTGTGCCTGGTCGTCCCAGATGAGAGCAGTCTGGTCCTCGAATATGCGCGTCCTGAAGATATTCGCGCCGCCCAGCTCCTGGCCGTAGAATGACATGTTGGCATAGACCAAGATGCCTGTGCCCGGCGGATATAGCGTCTCTCTTATGAAAGAGTTCATATCCAGGTTCTCCGAAGGTGAATCTGCATAGAACTCGGTCCTGAACATGCCCTCGTAGATTACGTCGTCATGGACTGTCTTGACGCCGATGACTGCGTTATAGTCGCCCTCGAAGGGGACGTCCGCGACTGCGGTGTAGATGCCGTCGATGTCAGACGCCTCGAGAGGCGGTGCGCGTGTATAGATTATACCGCCGCTCGGCGCATGGAACTCCACTGTGACGTTGCTGTCAGCCAACTCGTCTATAGGGGTCCGGTTGACCGTTATGTTGAACCTTAGTGCTATAGGGGGTGTGATGTCCTGCTGGAAGAGGGGCTGGACGCTCAAATCCTCCGGAGTCTCGGCTAAGGACCTGACCCAAAGTGTGAGTGGGTGCAACCCTACTACGCCTTGATCAGTATAGGTCGCTCTTACGACGACGTTGTAAGTTCCTACCGCGCCCGGCGCGGTGCCGACTGCAACCCACTGGCCTGCAAAGGCAAGCGGGACGTTCGAGATTAGGAATACGCTGATGAACAAAAGCGTACCGAGTTTGTATTTTGCGTCCATTTTAGGGTCCCTATAGATTACGTCTTGTTATATTAAGGTGGTATTAAGATTAATGGATAAGGTTTAAAAGCTTAAAGTATTCTGACATCTTATCTGACCGCTCCGACATTGGGGTCGTAACCCAATGAAGGTTTCGCGCCTGCTTGTACCATCTCAGAGTGTGTGGGTAGAGTACCTGATGCGGCGGAGCCTGTAGCGCCGGTAGCGGTCCCTGCTTGCTGGCCCGTCTGGGCGCCTGCCTGAGCTCCGGTCTGGGCCCCCTGTGCAGCAGTCTGGGCAGCATCGGCTCCGGGTGCCAGGGAACCTGCGCCTACTATGCCCCCGGCCAGACCGCCGACCACACCGCCGACCAGGATGCCGATCTGGTACTCCGGGAATACCTGTGAGGCACCGAGACCTACAAGTGCCGCGGCGATGAAACCGACCGGCGGGGGCAACATAGTAACCATAAGGAACGACGTGGCCGCCATTATCGTGCCGGCGATTACCTGGCGGTACCAAGGCTGGCCCTCCTCGTCCTCACAGACGGCGTCGCCGCCGATGCAGTCGTTGTCCCAGCTGTCTTCGCATCTCCGTGGCGTCGCGTCGGGGTCTTCGTCTTCAGGTGGTAGCGCATCGCTCGCGAACCATGCCGCGCGTGTACCGTCGAATGAGCACTTGAGCGATCGCCCCTCGCATGCGGCTGTCTGGCAGTTAAGGCTTAGCTGGCATTGTATCTCGCTGAACGGGACCCAGCGGTAGCCGACTGCGTCCCATCCGAGGTCGCGGCAGAGTTCCACATTCCCGTCATCGACCCCGGGGGTCGCGCCGCCGTCGCCATCTTTGACCATCCAGCATGGCGTAATCTCGCTGCATGCGCACATGTCCTCCTCGTACTCGGATGAGGTCCTGTCCAAAAGGCCGTCGCAGTCGTTGTCCCAGCCGTCGCCGCATATCTCCACAGCTGCGCGGTATTCGGGAGGGATCGCTTCAGTACATCCACGGCAGACGAAGTAATCCTGGAAATCGCCGTCCACGTAGGCCTTGACACAGAGGACGTCCTCCTGGGTTATGTGATTGTCCCGGTTCACGTCGGCGCATGCGATGCGCGGCTGGCCCGGCGAGGTGCCGTAGCGTATCTTCCTCGCGTTGGTGAGCATTATCAGTATCTCGTCGACCTCGTCTATGAAGAGGTCGCCGTTGAGGTCGCCGGGGATGCCGGCGCACTGCTCCAGGCCATAGATCTGCATGCATGAGGGCGGGATATCGACCTGCGGGAGGGGGAGTATCGGTGTATCCGTGTCCAAGCGCATGCCGATGAAGGTCTTGAGGCAATCCTGGTCGTCCGTGTCCACTTTGCCGTCCTGGTTGAAGTCGACGACGCGCAGGAACTCCGGGGGGAGCTCGATGCCGAACCCGGCAGCCTCGATTATCCTCCTGATGTTATCATTGTCGTCCGCGTCTATTATGCGGTTGCCGTCGAGGTCGCCGGCGAGCGGGGAGTCCGTCTCGACGTCGAAGCAGAAGCCTCCGTTCATGTCGCCGAACTGCTTGCCGCCGATGACCCTCACAAGGCACTTGAGATCGTCCTCGTCCACGTCAAGGTCGTTGTCATAATCGGCGCACTGGACGTACTCCTGGCGGTTCTGCTGGGTCAGGGGTATGATGGTCTCCTGGAAGAGCTCGGCGTCGTCTATATCGAGGCGGAGGTCGCCGTCCAGGTCGCCTTTGCGGTCTTCACAGATGACCTCCTTTTTGAGCGTGTACTGGAATGCGCCCTCGGCGCACTGGGAGAGCTGAGACTCGCTGACGAAGGTCGATGCAGTCATGTATTCGGAGACGCATCTCCTCAGTTCCTCGAGGGAGTTGCAGGATGCGTCGCCCGGGGTTATCGGACAGCGCTCGCCCTGGGTCTGAGCCGTGTCGACGACGTAGATGCGCCGCTTATCGACGTAGCCCTGCCTGATAGCATATATGGTCAGTTCGTATATCCCCTCTTCCTCCGGGGCCTCAAGGGCGCCCTCGTATATCTTCTTCGCCGAATCCCAGATGAGATCCGTCTCGCTGTGGAGTATGCCGGCCTTGAATATGTTCACACCCTCCAGGGCTTTGCCGTGGAAGGACATGTTCGCATAGAGCGGTATCCCCTGGAGCGGGGTATAGAAGACATCCCTGACGAAGCTGCCCATGTCCAATGCGACCGAAGGGGAGTCGGAATAGAATTCGCTCGTGAAGCTGGCTTCATAAGTCGTGTCGTTCAGCAAAGCGTTCAGGTCGATGATCGCGTTGTAGTCGCCCTCGAAGGGGACGTCCGCTTCGGTAGTGTAGAACTCACCATCTTGGGAAAGAGACGGCGCCCGGGAATATATCTTGTCGCCATTGGGGGCGATGAACTCGATGGTGACGTTGCTGCCGGCGAGGCTCGTTATCGGCTGCCCGTCGACAGTTATGTTGTACCTCAGGGTTATCGGGGGCGTTACATCCTGCTGGAAAAGGGGCTGTAGCTGTAAGATCCCCGGGGATGGCGTGGGGCTGGCTGCCAGACGCGAAGCTATGCCAGGGTAAGGACCTTGGTAGGGGTGGGGTAGTCGCACAACGACATCATAATCGCTCGGTGCGCCGGTGGCATCCCACTGGCCCGCGAGGGCGAAAGGGACCTGGGCGAGGATGAACAGCGCCAAGACTACCGGCACCTGGAGGATCCTCGTCTTTGAGCGGAGCCTCATCTTGGTTTGGTTATCGTTTGGTTGAACGGTATGCCGCCTAGCGGATGTAATCAGTCTCGACCTTGGCCTTCTTCGGGGCGGCTTTCGACTTGAGTTCTATGTCGAGCTTGTCAAGAGCGTCGCCGAGGGCGCCGTATAGTGCGCGCGCGGTGAGGGGCGAAAGGGCTATCTTGTCCACCGGCTTGTGATTAGTAGCGTCGACGAATATAAGGAAGATGTGCCCCTCCTTTGTGAGCTTGCCCTTGTCGTCCTTGCCTGTCTTGATGGTATGGGCGACCAGCGCCTCGTCCGCGAAGAGCGGACGGATATTGGTCTGGAGGATGTTCTGCTGAACGTGCTTCATTATGTTCTGGTCCATGCTAGATTAAAGGGGAAGGGTAGAAAAATCAGATTTAGAGGAAGAACAAAATCGTCGGGAGGATGAGGACACCCATGGTGTGCGTCCGGGATACGCCGACCAGGGGCGGGATGAGGCCTATTGTGAGTGAGACCATGGCTATGAGTATGCCCAAGGGGCCGGTCAGGGCGAAGATCATTAGGATGAGGGAGATGAAGACGCCTGCTGAGAGCTTCCTGAAGTCTATGCGGCTGGCGAAGGATGCGAATAGGCGGCCCATCTCCAGATGGATGGAATAGGCGATGATCCCTGTGGCGAGCATCGTGGCACAAAGAGCTGCAAAGACCGGGAGGTCGAGGGTGCCGAAGAGGTCCTGTATAGCGACGCTCACCCCGCTCCGTGGGTTGGCGATAAGATAAAGAGCGAAGATCGAGAAGATGGCATCCGCTGTGTTTAAGGAGCCGATTATCGTGAGGAAGCGTCGCGGGTGGAGTTCTTCTAGCTTCCCATTGGTCTTGTCCTTCAGGTTCACCAGCTCTTGGAAGAAGATGCCGATCTGGGAGGGCGAGACTGCAGGGAGGAGGCCGACCAGGAGGCCTCCGAGAGAGCCGATGAGGGAGTGAGCAGCTAGGTCGCGTCTGGTGAGTTTGATGTTGGCGCCGGGGTCTTGGGGGTGATGGGACTCCCCGGAGGTGATAGCGAATAGGAGGGTGCTCAACCCGAAGAGGCCAGAGAAAAGGGGGAAGAATATCTGGTGCGTTGAAAGAGAAGCGATGTGATTTAAGGAGACGTAGCCCAGGAGGCCTGAGATGAAGAATACGAATGAGGCCCAGAGTATGCGTTCAGGGGAGCGCTCGCGCAGCAGGAGGAGGAGAGCGGCGGCTATGAGGACATATGCGATGACGCTGCGGATGAGGGGGTAGGCCAGGGGGATCAAGAAGTACGCAGCAGCGAGGAGGACGAGGGAGAAAAGGACGCCGTAAAGGCTGGCGAGTGCGGTTATCCTGACCGCCTCCATGCCACGGCCCTGCAGGAGGAGCTTGTGCCCGGGGAGGACTGAGAGGACCGTCCCTTCTTCAGGGGCGCCGAGGAATATTGAGGGGATGAAGTCGAGGAAGGTGTGGGTCGTCGCCATGGCGGTGAGGAGGACAGCCAGGTGAAGCGGGTCCGGGAACAAGGGGAGGAGCGAGAGCATCAGGACTGTTATGGTATTCACATGCAGACCTGGGATTAGGCCGGTGGCTGTGCCGAGGAGGATCCCTAGCGAGAGGTACAAGATGTACTCTAGGAGCACTTGCGGAGTCTGGTGTTATTATCAAATTGGTTGGCGGCGGTGTGGATGGCTGGCGAAAAACATGAATAAAAAGAATAGAGGTGCCCCGAAGTCGGGGCTCACAAAAATCAAGATGTCTTGGCGGCTTAAGCGGCTTCCCACTTGATGCCGACCTTTTTGACACGCGGCTTCCAGACCTCGGCTGGTAGCCAAGACGGCCTGTCAGCTGGTGACTTGACCTTTTCTCTCGAGCCCTTGAAGACGTGGACTTTAACCATCCCCTTCTTCCTCTTGCCCCTCTCCCTGAGCTGGATGTCCGTCACATTGTCGGTAGCAGCCTTGAGAGCAGCCTGGTGGGGCTGTCTTCCGGTATATACGTGGTCGGTGTCCTTTCCACCCTTTCTGAGAACGTAGTATTTTTTCTCACTCATTTTGGTACCCCCTTAAACAGGTTTACTGCTACATTAGAGGGTATGCATATATAAATCAAACCCTAAAATGGAGCTTATACGGCATGTTTTTGAGCGCGGAGATATCTCATTTGTACCGGGCGGCAGATATGTGGCGGATATTTTTATCCTTTTCCCCATATACCTATGGGGAAGGTAATGGTTCTATCCAAGACTCTGAACGACTGGGTCAATAACGTACTCAAGTTCATCGGGGACGTGTTCGCAGCGATATTGATATTCCTGCTGGTCGTCTTCGTGGCAGGGGAGCTGTGGGCATTGACCTTCATGAAGTCGGGCAACCAGGTGATGCTCTGGTTCCCGGTCGGGCTGCTCATATGTATCCTATTAATAAAGGCTGTAGAGTAACAATCAGCGGTTAGTTCGTATAGCCGTGTGGGTTATGTGCAAGGGAAGGTGAAGTGTGTAGTGTAAGATAACCAAAGAAGAACGATGGGTCTCCAGGAAGTAAACTCGAAGTATAAGGGCTTCCCGAGCAGGAAGCTGAGAAGGGGTATACCGGTGTTAGTAGTCGGCCTCATATTCCTCGGCATCGCCGGGCTTCTCGTCAGTTCCGGTCCCGCGCCGACAGGCTTCGTGATACTCGTGAATCAGACTAACAGCACCAATACTACCAACAGCACTGCCGATGCAGATGTTGATAATGATACAACAGAGGATGCTTTAGGCCCCAAGCCAGACCTGGTCGTAACAGAATTGGATTTTGATGGAGACTTAGCCTTCGGGCGGAGTGGAATCATACGCGCGAAGGTCGTAAACCGCGGCAACGAAGCAGCCGACCCGTTCGAGATGGAGATAATAGTGGACGCCGAGGTCATCGACACGACGGTGATACCCGGATTGGTGGTCGGCGGCGAGAGGGAGATCACAGCCGTTTGGAACTATGCGCCCCCCGTGGATGCAATGACCATACGGGCGGTCGCCGACCGTAAAGACGACCTGGAGGAGAACAGCGAGGAGAACAACGCCAGAGAGATAACCAGGGAGCAAAGCCTTGTCATCCCCGGCGGCAACCTGACGAAGTTCAAGCTGAGCTTCAGTGATTTCTGGGTATCGGACAGATACTTCGAGGTGCCGGACGTGGGTGAGTACTTCAGTCTGAGCCAAGTGAGTGGGGACACCTATTACCTCGATGTCGGCGTGGCCGGGTTCAAGGTGGAGACAGTGAACGGCATAGCGGCGATATTCATACCCATCGGCGAGGAGCTGTGGAGCGGCAGCGAGACAATATTCGAGAACGCGGTAGAAGGGAGGGGGGTATGGAATGGGCCCATAATAAAGATGGGTGTCAGCATCGACAAGAACCATAACCTAGTCGTCACCGACCAATACGGGCAGGAGAAGAAATTCTATGTAGGGAAGGACTATATCACCATAAGCAATATCGAGTTGGTGGGTGCAAAACAGTCGGAGTTCCCTGGTGAACTCCTGCCATACCGTCCGCCGAACCCGGCTGACATAGACGGCTTCGTGCCGGCGCAGATAGCACTTACCGGGACGGGAAGCATATTCTTCTACCCGTTGAGCTGGAACCCCGAGACCAAAGAGGCCAGGGCATTCATGGCCGCACAGTTCAAGATAAGGGTCGTCTAGGGGGGCGACTAGGCAGTTTTAGATCAGACTACGCGCCATAGAGCTTGAGCACGCCCATATGAGCTAGTATAACGTGTATCAGGTCCAGCCCTCTCATCCTGTGGAGGCCGCCCTTCGCACAGCTTCGTTCGCCGAAGGCAATGACATCATCGGTCCTCACACCCGGGGCCGCCATGACCACTGGAACAGGCTCATAGGAATGGTGCTTGAGTGAGCATGGCGTCGTATGGTCTGCCGTGGCGACGATGATGCAATCCTTGAGTGAAAGAAGACCGCCTATGGCCTTATCCATCTTCTCTATCATCTCCTTCTTCAGCTGCGGGTTGCCATCCTCGCCCGCGGAATCGGTGGCCTTGAAGTGGAGGAAGACAAGATCGTGGTCGTCGAGCGCCGCCTTGACTGCCTTGACCATCGCATCATAATCCGAATCGTAACGCCCCGTAGCTCCGGGGACATCGATGACTTCCATGCCCACATAACGTGCAACGCCCTTGTACAACCCACCGCCTGCGACGCATGCCGCCTTGATGCCAAAGCGCTCTTCTAAGGTAGGCGCCGGGACATATTTACCGGCACCCCTGAACAGGAGCATATTGCCCGGGAGCTTGCCCGTGGCTGTGCGCTTCTTGTTTATCGGCAGGTCCTTGAACTTCTCGTAGGCGAGCTTGGTGAGCTTGTTCAAGACCGCAGCGGTCTTCTTTGCTGCGGTGCTGTTGTCCAAAGGCTTCACCTCCATGACCTTGACGCCCACCTCCTTCGGGTCGTTCTTGCCCACGTTCGGGCTCAACCCCTTGCCGCGCAGGACGAGCGCAGCGCGATACCATGCGCTCGGCTTGAGTATTATCTCCACTCCATCAATCTTCAAGCCGTCAAGCGCCTTGCAGTGCTCTGCCGTGCTGTCTATGCGGCCGGCCCTGCGGTCTTTGATAGTCATGTCCGGCTCGACGGTGCCCACATTGGCGCGTAGGCATATATCGCCGTGCTTGAGCCCGACGCCTACACCCAGGACCTCCAGGGGCCCGCGGCCGTGATAGTGCTCCTCCGGGTCCAGGCCGAAGAGTGAGAGGTGGGACGTGTCGCTGCCGGGCGTCACTCCGGGGGCGATGGTATCCATTATACCGTTTACACCTGATGCGGATAGCTTATCCAGGTTGGGCGTCTTAGCGGCTTCGAGCGGTGTCTTGCCCTTGAACTCGTCTATCGGCCTGTCCCCCAGGCCGTCCATCACGATCAAGACCGATTTCATTTTCCTCCCTAATCTATGATACTGATATGAAAAACTTACACTACATCAAGGGTAGTTACACTACAAACTGTAGACTGTAGACTGTAGACTATGTGCCCTCCCTCCACTCGTTCATGTACGCCCTCTGCTCCTGTGTGAGCTCGTCGATGCTTATCCCCATCGACTGCAGCTTGAGCGCCGCGATGTTGCGGTCGAGTGCCTCCGGTATCTTGTATACGCCGGGCTCAAGAGCGCCCTTGTTCTTGACAAGGTACTCCACACCCAGCGCCTGGTTGGCGAAGGACATATCCATTATCTCCGCCGGGTGGCCCTGGCCCGCGACAAGGTTCACAAGCCGCCCGTCGGCCAATAGGTATATCTTCTTTCCACCGACTATGAACTCCTCGACGTTCTCCCTCACCTCGCGCTTCTTGCACTTGGATAAGAAGTCCTTGTCTATCTCATTGTCAAAGTGTCCCGCGTTGGATAGAATCGCCCCATCCTTCAGCTTTTTTATATGCTGCGCGCTCATGACGTGCTTGTTGCCTGTGGTGGTGACGAAGATGTCGCCGACCTCTGCCGCCTCGATGAGCGGCATGACCCGGAACCCGTCCATCGCAGCCTCGAGCGCGCGGATGACATCCACCTCCGTGACGATGACCTTGCAGCCCATGCCTGCTGCGCGCATAGCGACGCCGCGGCCACACCAGCCGTAGCCGACGACTACGAAGTTCTTCCCGGCGAGGACCAGGTTGGTAGCCGAGAGGATGCCGTCTATCGTCGACTGGCCCGTGCCGTAGCGGTTGTCGAAGAGGTATTTCGTATGGGCGTCGTTTACGTCCATCATCGGATACTCCAGTTTGCCCTGTTCAGACATGACCTTCAGGCGATTTATCCCGGTCGTGGTCTCTTCGCAGCCGCCGATTATCTTCTCCAGCTCGTCCCGCCTCTTCGTATGGACCAGCGTGACCAAGTCACATCCATCGTCGATGGTTATGTCCGGTTTGAAGTCCAGGACTGTGTTCAGGTTATCGTAATATTCCTGTTTGGTCTCGCCGCGCCAGGTGAAGACATTTATGCCGTCTTCCATGGCCAGCCCAGCGGCGGTGTCGTCCTGCGTCGTCAGCGGGTTGCAGCCGGTTATCGCGACCTTCGCGCCTCCGTCTCGTATGACTTTAGCGAGGGCCGCCGTCTTCGCTTCGATGTGCAACGCCATCGAGACCGTGAGTCCCGCAAGGGGCCTCTCTTTCTTGAAGCGCTCCCTTATCTGGGCCAGCACGGGCATGTGAGCCTCGGCCCATTCTATCTTCAGCCGGCCCTGTTTAGCCAGCCCCATGTCCTTGACTTTCGATTCCATTTCTTTCGTTTGATTATGACTTATGATTATTATCTTGGTGTTCTTGACTGTCTTGATTACTCTGGTTATTTTGAATATTTTATTTTGATTTATGATGCTATCTGGTTTGATACGATGCTATTTTGATGCTTCACGAATAATAGTCTTTTCGCCTTCGACCGCGCGGTCGCGCATCACGACCCTGCCGTTTATGATGCTCGTGTCCACGTCGCTGCCCGAGGCGGAGAAAACTATGTTGCTGACTATGCTGTGGACTGGTGTGAGGTGCGGCTTGTCGGCGAGGCCGATGATTATGATGTCCGCTAGCTTCCCCTCCTCGATAGAGCCTATCTTGTCGGCCATACCCAGAGCCCTGGCACCGTCGATGGTCGCCATGTCCAGCGCTGCCTGGGCCGGAACGAGTGTGGCATCCCATTTGTAATTCTTCTGGAGTAACGAAGCGAGCCTCATCTCCTTGAAGAGGTCGAGGCTATTATTGGATGCGACACTGTCGGTCCCGAGAGAGACGCACACCTTTCGCTCCAGTAGCTCCAGCACGGGACATAACCCACCGGATGCAAGCTTGAGGTTCGACGTGGGGTTGTGCGAGACCTTGACACCGCTTTTCGCGAGCGTGTCCATCTCCCGTTTGGTCAGCCAAACGCAGTGCGCGGCCACGATTCGGTCGCTCAGGAAATTGATATCATCCAGAAACTCCACCGGCCTTTTTCCCGTCTTCTTGACGTGGTCGTAGACCTCCTTCCGGGTCTCGGAGAGGTGTGTATGGAGTTGGGTATCCTCCTTCTCAGCCAACCCGTTAGCGCCGGAGTAGGTCTCCTCCGAGCATACGTAGACGCCCTGTAGGCCGACCGCCGGTGTTATCAGTTCCGACTTGCCCGTCCAGTCGGCGATGAAGCGCGCGCAGTTCTTGAGGGGATCGCCCTTCTGGGTCGTGAACTCCTTGTCGAGGACAGCCCATGCGAGGCTTGCGCGCATGCCCAGTCTGACAGCCGCCTTGGCTATCTGGTCCTCAGAATAGTAAAGGTCGTTGAATGTGGTGGTCCCGAACTTGATTGCCTCGAGACACCCCAAAAGGGCGCCACGGTAGACATCCTTCTCGCCGAACTTCGCGTCGAGGGCATAAGTCTTTTTGAGGAAATCGTCAAGCTTGACGTCGTCGGCCACACCACGGAATAGGCTCATGGCTATATGGGTGTGTGTATTGACAAGGCCGGGCATCACGACAGAGTCCGAACAATCGATGACTTCGGGGTCCCCAGATGACTTCGCCTCCAGACCCTTGCCGACCCTTGCTATCTTCTTGTCCTCGATGAGGACATCCACGCCCCTCAAGACGCGCCGCTTTGAGTCCTGCGTCAGCAGGTAGCGGCAATCCTTCAAGATCAGTGACATTTCAGTTCGCGATTTCAGTTCGCGATATATTTTACCATGAGCGTAAAAGAATCAATCCCTACTGCTCCTTGTTGTACCTGTGGCTCTTGTGTTCGTGTTTTGCCATTTCGGGAGGAGCCGTCTCGGCTTCTGCGCGCGCCCGGTGGCCTGTCGCCCTCCCGCTCATTATCTCCCCGAGCCGGCGGATCACGACGTCGAGGAGGAACAATGCGATGACGAATAGTATCAGGGGGACTTGCAGGCCCGTCTTCGTGAAGGCCTCGCCTGCTGAGCGTTCTGTAGTGTAACCCACTGCGTCCTCCGCGAGTGCTTCGACCTGGTTCGACCTATATGATTCGCCTCCCGTTATCTGGGCTATGCCGGTCAGCATATTGGTGTCTACATCGAAGTCGCTGTACTCGTCAGGATAGTTCACCGCGAAGGTGCATGAGTCCCCTTCGGCTGTGAGTGTGGACACACCGACATCTTCCGGCGTGAACTGGACATAGAACTTGTCTTCGCTAAGGCGCGAGAGTGATAGCTCCTGGCCATCCAGGCTGACCTGCGGGTCGGACTTCGTCGATGTCACCACAGCCGTGGCTGTGTCGCCCAGGCTAACGTCACTGCACTCTATCCAGGTCTCCTTATCCCTCTTCGGGCCTCCTACGGCCCAGTTCACTGTAGCTGTTATCAGGCGGGAGCCGCCCGTAGTGTAGATCGATTTCGCCCATTCGTCGCCGTTGTCGGTCGTGAGCGCAGCCACACGGCCAAGGCCGAAACGCCATACCGTCAGTATCGGGTTCAGGGACTGGGTAGTCACAAGCACCTGGGCGCCGGTCTTGGCGGTCACGCGATTGAAGTCTGTTATCGTGATGTTGGAAACGTCGAGCATCTCGGTTATGAAGTGGGTCTCGTCCTGCAGGATGAGGACTATACCCATGTCCTCCACCTCTTTTTCTTCGCCCACCAGGCTCAGTTTCACGCGCTCTGACTGGTCTGGTGAGAAGTAGACGCCGCCGCCAGAGCGCGCGAGGCCGGACATGAATGCCTGGTCTGTATCAAAGCCTACGCCTATGGTGTAGGTCTTGACGCCCAGGGCCAGCGCAGCCTGCGCCTCCCTGAAAGACTGGGCAGGGTAGTTGGTTATCCCATCGGAAATAAGGATTATATACTTCCCGCCGTCGAAGCGGTTCAGCATCTGGCGGGCTGCCTGCTGGCCTGCGAACACGTATGTGCCGCCTGCGAACTGCAGCCTCGATACACGGTCCTTCATGAACTCCTCCTTGCCCACACTCTCGCGGAGTGTCGAGACGACATGCCCCTCCGAGTTGAATGCCACTATCCCTATGTCGGCCCCCTTGCCCGACAGGTCGTTTATCATCTGTATCGCAAGGGCCTTCTCGACGTCTATCTTGGTGTCGCCCCTCAGCTCGGCGCCAGTAGATGCCGAGATGTCGATGAGGAGCACTATCCCTATCTGGTCGCCCCTCTTCCGCGGCATGTCCACAGACCTCACAGGCAGCAATGGCTCGAATAGGCTCTCATAATAGCCGCCGTTGTCGTAAGAGCTCTGGCCGCCGACCACGATAAGGCCTCCGCCACCATTGATGTAATCCCTCAGCACCACAGGGTCGCCTATGTCGCCGAAGCCCACATCATCGAGAAGTATCGCCCCATATCCCTCCGCTTCTGAACCGGAGGGTGGCGACTCCTGCATGATGACGTCATAGAACTGCCCAAGGATCTGGTAGAGGGGCGGTTCGCCGTCCTTGGATACCAGGAGTATGCGCGGCTTCTCGATTACGTTGACGATCTTCCTGAACTCGTTGTTCTCGGCTATGTGGTCATGTGTCGAGGGCGTTATAGAAGCTAATATCGTGTGCGGGCCATACTGCGTGAACCCGTGGCTGAAAGGGAACGTCCGTGTCGCGGTGGTCTGCTCCACCTCACGGTCTATGAGGGTGGTCCCATCGACGGTGAGCTTCAGCCTGTATCTGGCATTGCCGCCGACCGAATCGACCACCAGTTCGCCGCTGTAATCGGAATCAGCGGGGATTGTCGACCCGCCTTTGATCTCCTCGATGAAGACCTCTTGCCCCGATAGGTCCGGGTGTATGGTGAATATGCGTGTGTTCGCCTCTGAGGCGAATGATGCCACATCCAACGGGTCGCGCCCCTGGTTGTTGTTGCCGTCGCTCACGACCACCACGACATTGTTCTCCTGCGAGGACGAGACGATGCCCTGATATATGGCATCCCCTATGGCAGTACTGTCCTGCGTGGTCAGGTTCCTTAGGGTGACCTCGGAGAGCTCACCCAGGTGCGAGGCCTTGATCTCGTCTTGTAGGGCGTTGTAGACTTGTGAGTCCAAGCCTGCCGCAGCGAGCTGCATGCTGCCCGAGCGATCGGCGATGAGCAAGACCGAAGTCGTCTCTCGCATTATCTGCTCCACGCCCATCGTGAACGGGCCGGCGATTATCGCTAATAGGGCGGCGAGCGCCGCCGAACGGAGGCCCAATAACAGGGCGCGCCTCTTATTGAACCTTATCCTGCGGTTCCAGAAGAGGAACACGAGGAGTGCCGGTATCGTCGCCAGAAGCGGGAGAGAGCTCTCGAACTGTATCCCGAAGAGTTGCAGGTCTATCATAGCGAGCCCCTCCTTTTGTAATAAGACCATTCAAGCAGTATCAAGAAGAGGGCGGCGAGGGCGGCGAGCCAAAACAGCTCGCGCTGCACGTCTTGCTCTTCCAGTTTGGATGAATAGCTGCTCTCAAGTTCGAGCGCATCGGCATCGGATATGCTCTCGATGTCAGACTCGCGGTCATCGAGGAGATTCGCTGCCACGTGGCGGCCGAACGAGGGCAGGTTGTATATCCCTACTTCGTCCAGGAGCGGGTTCTTGGTCTCCACGACCTCGCCTGACGGCTTTTCCACGTGTTCGGTTTGGTTCAGGAAGATGGGCAGCTGCTCGCCCGTAAAGTAGGATAATGAGCCTATGGCCTCCTCCCGGCCGAGCCAATCGAATACCTGCGACCAGAAGATCGGGAACGAAGGCTGGAGATAGAAACCGCCGAGCGTGGCATTCGGGCCCAAGCCAGCGTATAAGACGCCGCCGTTGTCCAGGTCCCGGTATGCTAGGAGCGGCGAATCACCGATCGTTGCCAATGTTATGGCATCCTCTTTCTCGAATGCCCTGACGTATTCTTCGAAGTAAAGTGATTCGATGTCGATGTCGCTCAGGATGGGGTGGTCGAAGAGGAGCTGCGGAGAACCGGATACCTTGGACGAGCCGGCGGGCAGGACGGGAAGGAGCTTCGGGAGGAACTCCGGGTCCATGAAAGCCAGGGCCTCGGAGCCGATTATTATCGCATCGCCCCCGGACCTGACAAAATCTTCGACCAGCTTGAACGTGCCGGGCAGCAGGGCCTCGGGGGTGGCACTTTGGAAGACGACGACATCATATGATTCAAGGGATGGTATGACTGTCGGTATCGCGGAGTCGACCTGTACGTTGGGCAGGGACTCTAAGGCATATCTGATGTAATCGGCTGACTCGCGCTCCTTGATGAGGAGAGCGCGAAACTGCTTTTGCTCCGACAGGATGAACCATACCTCATCGTCGACCGGGAGCGCATCGGAGCCGTCGATGAACAGGTTGAGTGTGTGCTCTGAAGTGGTGCAGTCACCGCTGAAGGAGAAGAGCTCGGTATCCCCTGTGCGGAGGGTCTTGGTATCAGAGGCGACTGCTATGCCGTCAATCGAGAATATGATATTCACCGAGCGCTCGTTGCCGAAGTCCTTGACTATTGCTTCCGCGAAGCATTGGTCCAGCCTGCGGCCTGCGCGCCCACTTACGATGCCCACGTTCTCGCCCTCCGAGGCAAAGACTATGGGGACTATGCTCATCCCCGCGGCGAAGGCGCTCTTAGACGCTGCTACCGGGTCTGAGCCTTCATAATTAGAAAAGTCGGAAAGTATGTAGATGGTCTTCTTCACTTCGGAATCAGCGAGTATGTCCTTTGCGAGAATGACGGAGTTGCCCAATCCAGTCGGCGTGTCCTTCACCCTCAGGCTCGGGATTATCGCCAACGCCTGCTGCTTCGTCCCCTTATTGAGCGCCACGACCGGGATGTTCTCGGCAAGGACTAGGGTCACATGGTCGTTGTCCTGGAGGTCGAGGACTATCTGGCGCGCCGTGGCAAGGGCCGCGCCGAATCGCGTCGGCTGGACGTCTCTCGCCTGCATCGACGCCGAGGAGTCGATTATTATCGCTACAGCCTCTTGTATATCGTGCGTCTCTTGCGAGAGCATGAATGGCCCCGCCAATGCAAGGACCAGGATGGTGAGTATCAGAAGCTGGAGCAAGAGGAGCGGATCGCGGAACAGCCGCTTGAAGAAAGAGCTGAACCTGCGGCGCTGCTCCACTTCCTTGATGAACATCAGGGACGGTATCTTCAGCTCCTTCGGCTTCGGTTTGAGGAGATATAGGATTATGACTGGGACCAGCACTGCGAGCCCGTAGAACGCCCACGCATTCAAAAAGCCGAATTCCATCAGTGGATTGTCTTATTTTGTCTTGTCTTCTTTATGCTGACATGCCGTCAAGTAGCGTGATGCCCCCGCGAGGCGATGTGGGTGATATCGAAGAACACCTTGAAGATGTCCTGGTCTGTCGGGACGGAGAAGAAGTCCGCGCCGATATCGTCGCATATACCCCTGACCTTCTCGAGATGCGCCATGAACCTGACTGCGTAGTCGCGGCGCATCCCAGGGGTGAAGAATATCTTCTTGGCCGTATTGGTCTCCAGGTCGAACAGCTTCATGTCGCCCTGCCAGTCGAGCTTCATCTCCATTGGGTCGGCGACGTGCACCGCTATGAGGTTCTTGGTCTTCCTCGCAAGCCGGTAAAGGCCCTTCTTGATGGTGTCGACAGGCTCGAGGAAATCGGTGATTACTACCGCCAGGGACTTCGTCTTTATCAACTTGATATACTCATCGGCGCATCGCTGAAGATTGGTCGCTCCGCTCATCTTCTCGGCATTGAGGAGGTCGATGGCCTTGTAGAACTGCTTCCGGCCTCGCGACGGGTGCAGGAGGCTCTTCAGCCCGTCATTGAAGGTCCCGACAGCGAACTTCTCGTTCTCCTTCGTCACCAGATAGGCGAAGCCTATGCCGAGCATCGAGGCGTAGTCGAACTTGCTATGTTTCATGCGCGGGGAGGTGAAATCCATGCTGTTGCTGGAGTCGACGAGGATGTGCGTAGTCAGGCTCTTCTCCTCTTCGAAGCGCTTGATGAACAATCGCTCGGTCCTGCCGTAGACCTTCCAGTCGACGAACTTGGGGTCGTCGCCGGGGTAGTACTCCCTGTGGTCTACAGGCTCGATGCCGCGCCCCTGCTGGAGCGACGGCTTCCCGCCGGCGTAGCTGCTGATTATCTTCTTCTTCGCCAGCAGGTCCAGCTTCTTCAGCTGCGTTATGAATTCGGTATCGATCATTTGGTGTGCAGGGAGATTATTCAGCTCCCTTGAATTGCTCGAATTGCTCGAATTGCTCGAGTTGCTCGAGTTGCTCGAGTTACTTGACCTCCTTCAGGATCTCCTCGATGACCTGGTCTGTGCTCATGCCCTCTCGCTCGGACTCGAAGTTCAGTATCAGCCTGTGGCGCATCACAGGCATGGCGACTGCCTCGATGTCCTTCTTGCTGACGTAGTTGTTCCCATAGAGCAGTGCGCGCGCCTTGGATGCGAGGACCAAGCCGATACTCGCTCGCGGCGAGGCACCGTAGTCCAAGTGCTCCAATGCTATCTTGTTGTCCTTAGACGGTCGTGTGGCTGCCACGACCCTGAGTACATAGTCCCTCAAGTCATTCGACATCGGGATCTTCCTTGCGAGAGTGCCCATCTCAAGGATCTTCTCCTTGCTCAAGACCTTGTTTATCTTCGGGGACCCTTCGGCCGCATATATGTCCACTATCCTGCGTTCTTCCTCGAACTGGGGGTACTTAACGAGGAGTTTCAAAAGGAAACGGTCTACCTGGGCTTCCGGCAGCGGATATGTCCCTTCCATCTCTATCGGGTTCTGGGTCGCCAGGACGAAGAATGGCGCTTCGAGTGGGAAGGTCTGGCCGCCGACTGTGACCTGCTTTTCCTGCATGGCCTCCAGGAGTGCGGACTGGGTCTTGGGCGTGGCCCGGTTTATCTCATCAGCGAGCAGGATATTGGAGAACACAGGTCCCTGCTGGAACCTGAAGACCTTCTTCCCGGTCTTGGCCTCCTCCTCGATGACGTAGGTACCAGTGATATCAGACGGCATCAGGTCCGGGGTGCACTGGACACGGTTGAAACCAAGGTCGAGGCACTCTGAAAGGGTCCTGACCATCATGGTCTTGCCCAGCCCGGGGAACCCCTCGAGGAGTGCATGGTTCCCAGTCACTATCGCTATCAATATCTGCTCTATGACCTCTTGCTGGCCGACGATCGCCTTCCCCATCGTCTTGAGCAGGGTGTCGTAAATATCCTTCGCCCGCTTATACGTTTCCTTTTCAGCCATTTTGTTCTTTGGTTTTTGATTTGTTTTATCGTGTGTGATAATCCTGTGTGTGATAATCCTGTGTGTGATAATCCTGTGTATTAGTCCAGCTCGGTTATCTTCTCGAAGTAGCTTCGCACCACGGATTCGAGCTCCGAGGGGATGCTCTCTTCGTATGCCCCGGCCGCCGTGCCCTGCACGAACTCCTGCTGTATCGAGGAGACCTGGGCGGCTCCGGGATCAGGTTCTACACCTATCTCGTCCTCACCACCATATTGAGGATGCAGCTCTAGCTCGAGCTCCTTGTCGCCGAGGATAGCCACGGAGCGCTGGCCCAAGACCAGCTCCGATTCACCCATACCCACCCCGGCTTCAGCCGCTGCTTCGGCTATGCCGCCTCCGCCAGCTCCACCCCCGCCGCCTGCTCCGCTGCCTGAGGAGTCGTCAGAGACTATGCCGCTCTGGCCGAACATCGCAGGGACATCGAATCCCTCGAAGCCGAAGAAGAGCATGAATAAGAGCATGAAGACCAGGATTATAGTGAGGAGGATATATCCTGTGGTCCGGCCGATGTCGAGGAAGACATCAGTCCTGAGCGAATCCAGGTCCTTGGTCACCTCCCCTAGCAGCTCCTTGGCGACGATGTTGTCCTTGTCCTGGTTGTCGTAGGCGGTGCGCAGGCGCTGGCGCAATAGCGGACTGCCAGCCTCGAGGCGCTTCAATGAAGTGGCTCCCGAGAGGCGCGTGAACAGGAGGAACAGCGTGATGGCCGCAGCCGGGGCCGCAGCGAAATAGAACTCGATCCGGAGGGTGAAGAAGAGTAGGCCAAGGACCAGGAATGATACCAAGCCGATGAGGAGGGCCTCGAACAGGATTAAGAATAACAGCGTGCGCCTGCCTTGCCTTATCCGGTCTTCCAAACCCCCTTCAGCCATGTCAAGAATATTACTGGTCTATGTGTGAAGCATCAAAGTGAAGCATCAAAGTGAAGCATCAAAGCAACCCGATGCAGCTAAGCTCGGAATTGTCATTCATGCACGCCTCGATGTCGTCGAGCAGGCTGTTGAGGTCATCGATCTCTTCCTGGAGGTCCTCGACCTCGTTCCTGAGATCGAAAACCTCGTCCTCTAGCTCATCGATATCCTCCTCGAGGCCCTTCACCTGCTTGGCCTTCTGGTCATAGAGCTTCATGTAGCTGCTCAGTTCCACCTCCACTTCCTCTAGCTCGGCCTTCTTGTCCTCGAGGTCGTCCTCGCACGTCCCGAGCGATTCCTCGGTGGACTCGAGTTCTGCCTCCACCTGCTCTTTTACGTCTGTAAGATTGACGAACTTCGTTCCCAATGCGGCTTCCCTCTGCTGTGAGACGTTGAGGCTCTCCATGAGCTGCTCCAGCTCTGCCTCGCGAAGGTCCAGGTCAGCCATCATGACGTTCAACTCCGACCTGGCCTTGTCGAGGTCGGACAGCTTCGCGTCGTAGTCGCCGGTCAGATTCGTGTATTCGAACTTGAAGTAGAGCATGATGCCAATCAAGGCTATGATGAGGATTATTATCAAGGCAAGGAGCCAGATGTTGATGTTCCGCCCTCCCCCGCGCATCGCGCGCAGCTCTCGCTTCAAGCGTGCGTTCTTGGCTTTATCCGCCATTATGGATATTTAATGATTTTTCCTTAAAATAAGCCTAGCGTAATCCAACCACAAGACATGGCTGAAGAATACATCGGCGTCAAGTTCAAGGTCCTCTTCAGGGGGAGCAAGTTCGGCGAGACGAATGTGAGGAAGGAGCTGGTCAGGGCAGCGAAGCGCGTCTGCCGCTTCGGGATAAAGGACATGAGAACCGGGAACCTCAGTATCCGGGCGAAGAGCGGTGGAGAGAACGACTTCGTCATAACGCCGACGGGCGTCGACAAGAGCAAGCTGGAGGCAGAGGACCTCGTCTTGGTCACCGGATTCAATGAGCGCGCGAACATGGTCGAGGCAGTGGGCACCAGACAGCCGAGTTCTGAATCGCTAATGCACCTCCTGGTATATTATGGGTTCCCCAAGGTCGGAGCGATAATACACGCGCACATCCCGTCGCTACTTGAGCATGCGGACAAGTTCGAGACGACTGAAGAAGCGCATCCCTACGGCACGAAAGGCCTTGCGAAGGAGGCGGTCAGGGCCCTGGAGAAGAGCGACCTGGTCGTGCTGCGCGGGCACGGCGTCATCGCCATCGGAAAAGACCTGAACGACTGCCTGGACACGATCGAGAAGGCGATGGCGTCGCTGAAGTAGCTTCTAGCGTTTTTGGAAGGGTTTTAAACGTTGAATCTCGAATATACTCACGTTTTCTACTAAAATGCCTATCGAGGGTTACGTGGACTACCAGCGGAGGGAGTACTGCAAGGACATCGGCTGCCCGGTTCAGCGCGTCCTGGAAGAGCAGGAGCCGGGTTCTGAGAAGTACGAGGCTGTGCGGCGCATATGCAAAGAAGGCTGCATCCACTCCACCTACGAATTCCACCACTGGCTCATCGATAAGGGATACGAACTGGTGAGGCCGGATAACGATAAATAAACTTAATCAACGAAAAGACACGAAAATGGATTGGGGTATGAAAAACAGGCTTTCGAAGATAATCAAGCCGAAGACCGGACGCGCTCTTATGTTGGCTGTCGACCACGGGTACTTCTTGGGACCCACTACAGGGCTCGAGGATTTCAAGAACTCGGTCGGCCAGCTGATACCGTACGCTGATACGCTATTCCTGACGCGGGGCATGCTGCGCGCATGCGTCGACCCAAATACGGAGGTCCCGATAATGCTTCGGGCATCCGGAGGGACGAGCATCGTCGGGCCGGAGCTGCTTCACGAGGGAATCACCATCTCGATGGAGGATGTGATCCGACTCAATGCAGTAGGTATCGGCTATTCTATCACAGTCGGTATGCCTTGGGAGCGGGATACCATCCTCGATTTCTCGAAATGGGTCGATGACTGCGAACGCTATGGGATGATCGCGATGGCGGTGACAGCCGTCGGGAAAGAACTCACGCGCGATGCGAGGTATTTGTCATTGGCGTGCAGGATGGCAGCCGAACACGGCGCCCACGTCGTGAAGACCTACTACTGCGAGGGGTTTGAGAAAGTCGTGGATTCCTGTCCTGTGCCGATTGTCATGGCCGGCGGGAAGAAGATACCGGAACTAGAAGCGCTGACGATGGCATACAACGCCATACAAGGCGGTGCTATCGGGGTGGACATGGGGCGGAACATCTTCCAGTCCGATGATCCAGTGGCGATGATCCAGGCCGTGCATGAGCTCATCCACGAGAAAGCGACACCACAGGAAGCGCTGGATATCTTCAACGAACTGAAGCGGGAGGGCCGCGGGCCGGCTGCGCAGGTCGAAGGCCAGGAGCAGCAGGACGCCGGCAAGGTCTAGATGCATGTTTAAGGAAATTCAGTCCATCACCAAAAAAGATGCGCGTAGCTATGTATTACCGGAACGACGACGTTAGGATAGAGGACGTACCCAAACCCGAGATCAAGCCGGGGGAGTTTCTCTTCAAAGTCAGAGCGAGTGGTATATGCGGCTCGGATGTATTGGAGTGGTATAGGATAAAGAGCGCTCCGCGAGTCTTGGGTCACGAAGCGGTCGGGGACATAGTCGAAGTGGGTGAAGGCTGCCCATATGAAGTGGGCCAGAGAGTGTTCGTTTCACATCATGTCCCCTGCGAAGAATGCATCTACTGCAAGAGCGGGAGCGAGACTGCGTGTGAGACGCTTCACACTACCAACTTTGATCCAGGTGGATTCTCAGAATACGTGAGGGTGCCAAAACTCAACGTCGAGAAGGGCGTCTACGTCCTGCCGGATGAGATGACCTACGAGCAGGCTTCGCTTATAGAGCCCTTAGCATGCGTAGTGAGGGGCCAGCGCATCGCTGGCGTCGGGAGCATCGGCGGGGAAGAGCCGCAGCAGACGGTCCTCGTCCTCGGTAGCGGTATCGCCGGGGCGCTCCATATCAAGCTGGCGAAGTCGAAGGGCGCGAAGGTCATCGCGACTGACATCAACGAGTGGCGGCTGGAGAAAGCCAAGGAATCGGGCGCGGATTTCGTTATCAATGCATTGGAGGACGTTCCGGCGAAGGTCAAGGAAGTCAATGGGGGGCGACTCGCTGACCGTGTCATTTTGTGCACGGGTGCGACACCCGCAGTCAAGCAGGCGCTGACTTCCGTAGATCGAGGCGGGAGCGTGCAGTTCTTCGCGGTGCCCATGCCAGGCGTGGACGTCAATGTCCCGGCGAATGATTTCTGGCGAAACGAGGTCTCGGTGACTACTTCTTACGGGGCTGCTCCGCGGGATTTGAAGGAAGCGATGGAATTGATTGGTGAGGGAGCGATTCAAGTCGATGACATGATAACCCATGTTCTGCCACTGGAGCGCGCGCAGGAGGGTTTCAGCCTCGTCGCGGGCGCTGGAGATTCTTTAAAGGTAATCCTTAAACCATAATATATGGCCAGACTGCCGGCGACACGGATTCGGACGCTTCAGGAGTACCAGAATGGTATAAAGCGGGCAGTCATAACGGCAGGGCGGGCAAAACCCATTGGCGAAGAGTACATACAAGACGTGGCCAGCTTGGGGATATACCCTGGGAAAGCCCCTGAAGTGACCGCATCCCATGGGCACCTGCATTTCACAGAGGGCAGCAAGACGATAACGATCATATCTCACTATGTCCCAAGCGAGCATCAAAGGAGGGGTATAGGCGCCAGGATGGTCAGAAGATTAGTCCGGCATGCGAGAAAAGAGGGCATCGAGGTCATCAAAGCCGGCACTAAGAAAGGCAATCCAATAAACAAGATCCTTATAAGGGCTGGTTTCAAACGGGTCAACCAAGAGGGGCATGACCTGAGCTATGAACTGAGATTAAAATGAAAATCGAGGGCAAAGACTACAGGAGTGTGTGGATGGAGGGCAACGTCGTTAAGATGATAGACCAGCCGAAGATCCCGCATCAGTTCGCGATATATGATTCGCAGACTTATGAAGACACCGCGAAGGCGATAAAGACCATGGTCATACGCGGGGCTCCGGCGATCGGCGCTGCGGCCTGCTATGGGATGGCGCAGGGTGCGCTGGCTGGTGCGCTGGCCAAAGCAGAGGACATCCTCGCGAAATCGCGGCCGACAGCTTATGATCTCTTCGACGCTATCGCGTATTTCAAAAAGAATTACACTACAGGGAAGGACCCGAAGGCGATAGCCGACGCGTATGCTGATGCATCGGCTGAGCGGTGTAAGAAGATCGGGGAATTCGGCGAACCGCTCATAAGCAATGGCGCGCGCGTACTGACGCACTGCAACGCGGGCGCTCTCGCTTGCGTCGATTGGGGGACGGCCCTCGCGCCGATGCGTGTGGCGCGCGACAACGGGAAGAAAATCTTCGTCTGGGTGGACGAGACCCGTCCGAGACTTCAGGGCGCGCGCATCACTGCCTGGGAGTTGGTCCAGGAGGGCATCGAGCACGCGGTGATAGCTGACAATTCAGCCGGCTATTATATGGAGCGGGGTGATGTTGATATGGTCATCGTCGGGACTGACAGGATATGCATCAACGGCGACTTCGCGAATAAGATCGGGACTTATGAAAAGGCTGTGGTTGCAAAAGAGAACGAAATTCCTTTCTACGTCGCTGCGCCCATTTCCACACTCGATCGGAGCTGCAAGAAGGGAAAGGACATACCTATCGAAGAGCGGAGTGAGAATGAGGTGAAGTTCGTCTGGGGTAAGACTCCAGAGGGCGAGAGAAGGAAGGTCCAGATAACACCGGACGCGAGTCCATGCAGGAACCCGGCATTCGATGTGACGCCATCGAAGTTCGTGACGGGGTTCATAACCGAAGTGGGTGTGCTAGACCCGCAGGGTCTAGAGAAGTGGGCCTGAATAGGTCTTGGAGAAATATAACAATTGTTATATTTTAAATGTTTTTAATGTTTTAAAGGATTTTTCCTTAAACTAGCAAGAAGACGCGAAGATGGAAGCGGAGATCGGGATATTCGGCGGCTCGGGGCTGTACAGCCTGTTCGAGGACGCGGAGCATGTGGGCAGCAAGACTATCAAGACGCCCTACGGGAAGCCAAGCGGGGCGGTGACGTTCGGAGAAGTGGCAGGCAAGAAGGTAGCATTCATGCCGCGGCACGGGCAGAAGCACGATTATCCGCCGCACAAGATACCGTTCAGGGCCAATCTCCACGCGTTTAAGGAGCTCGGGGTCAAAAGGGTGATCGCACCATGCGCCGCAGGGAGCCTCCAGCCGAACATCAAGCCGGGGGACTTCGTCATCTGCGACCAGTTCATCGACCGGACCAACGGACGGGAAGACACGTTCTTCGAAGAATCGGACGTCGTCCACATCTCACCAGCGAACCCATACTGCCCGGAGATGCGCCGCGTGGCTATCGATTCGTGCAACAAGCTAAAGATACCGTTCTACGGCAAAGGGACGTGTGTCATCATCAATGGCCCGCGGTTCTCGACAAAAGCCGAGAGCCAGTGGTTCCACAAGAACGGCTGGGAGGTCATCAACATGACGCAATATCCTGAAGTCGTGCTTGCCAGGGAAGCTGAGATGTGCTACTTGAACGTCTCGTTAATAACCGACTGGGACGCGGGGCTGGAAGGGCACCCGGAAGTCAGGCCCGTGACAGCCGATGAAGTGGGCGAGATATTCGCTGATAATATAGGCAAGGTCAAGAAGCTCATCTACGGGATAATCGAGGAACTGCCGGAGCCGAAGTGCGGCTGCGGGAATGCTCTCGAGGGCGCCCGGCTCTAGAGTCTATGGTCCATCCGGGATCTAGAAGTGCATCAGCGAAGTTATATCGTAGCTTGTGAGTTTTTCTCTTCCTTTAAGGAAGTCCAATTCTATCGCGAATAGGATTTCCTCGACGCTTGCGCCCAGTTTCTCGACCAGCTTAGCTGTCGCCTCGATGGTCCCGCCAGTGGCCAACAAATCGTCGACTATCGCGACCTTATCGCCGCTCTTGAGTGCGTCTTCATGCATGCAAAGAGTATCAGGGCCATACTCCTTCTCGTACGTTTCTTGAATCGTCTTGTAGGGTAACTTACCCGGCTTTCTCACCGGGACAAACGAGCAGCCCAGGCGGAGAGCAAGCGGGGCGCCGAAAATGAAACCCCTCGCTTCGACGCTAACGATCGCATCGATCCCCTTATCCTTGAGGCTTTTGTAAAACGAGTCGATGACGTATTCGAACGCCTCCGGATCCTGGAGGAGCGGCGTGATATCCTTGAATATAATCCCCTCCTTCGGAAAATCAGCTATATCCCTGATGTAGCTCTTTAAGTCCATCTTTGTTCTAACTTAGCAGTCTAATGGGAGTTTAAGGGGAAAATACAGAAAAATGCTTTACCTCATCGGTCTGGGCCTCTTTGACGAAGAGGACATAAGCCTGAAGGGGCTGAATGCCGCGAGGGCGTGCACGCGCGTATATTTAGAACGCTACACCTCGCCATGGCAGGGGAATCTTGAACGGCTGTCGAAGATGGTCGGGAAGGATATCCAGGAGCTGCGCAGGAGCGATCTTGAGGGGAATGTGAAATCCCTGATCGATGGAGCGAGCGAGACCGATGTCGCTGTCTTTGTCCCGGGCGACCCGTTGGTCGCTACGACCCACGCAGCCATCATAAATGAGGCGAAGCTCAAGGGCATCAAGACAAGGATAGTCCATTCATCTTCGGTCTTCTCCGCCATCGCCGAGACTGGGCTTCATATCTACAAGTTCGGCAAGACGACGACAATCGCCTACCCGGAGGAGAACTACTTCCCGAAGTCGCCCTACCAGGCGATAAAAGAGAACCAGGAAAGGAAGCTGCACACCCTTTGCCTCTTGGACGTAAAGGCTGAGAAAAAGCAGTACATGACAGTCAATGAGGCGATAGAGTTGCTTCTGGAGATCGAGAAACAGGAGAACGAGTCAGTTTTCAGCGAGGAGACGCTTTGCGTCGGGGTCGCGCGCCTAGGCGGGAAGAGAAAGATCGCATGGGGCAGCGCCAAGAAGCTGAAATCACTGGATTTCGGCAACCCACCGCACGTGTTGGTGATACCGGGAGAGCTGCATTTCTCGGAGAAGGAGTTCCTTAATAACCTCTAGGCCTGTAGTGTAAAAATATTTTGTAAGATTCTAGAAACGTAGTGTAAAAGTTAGGGTGTAGTGTAAAACCCATATCACATCCAATCCAAGTAACCTTTCCTGCGCAACCAATCTATCTGGGGCTTGGTATAGACATAAACCAAATCGCCGCGCACGTCAGTCTGGACAGACCACGGCTCGATCATGACGATATCGCCTTCCTTTGTCCACATCCGGCGTCTAACACGCCCAGGGATCCGGCATATCCTTATGGCCTCATCGCTGCAGCGGACCTTTGATCTGCGGTTGCCCAGCCGCTCCTCGATAACGCCAAGGACCTGGTTCTCCCTCGGAGTCCTGACCCTAATGGGTTGATCAGCATCCTGATTCGTTTTACGTTGCATGGCTAAAGTTGCATGCTCACGTATAAAAAGCCATGAAGCGGCCAAATCGAACAATGCGCTGCTTAAAACCGGATGGAATAATAGAACCGGTATGCGATGCTTTGGGTCTTTCTGTTCATGCCGACGATGCTCTTGCTGCGCTTGATCTCAGCCTTCTTCTGGTACTCGTTTACTATCTTCTCCGCCGCCTTCTTGCTGCCGAGGTAGATGTCCACACCGCCCTTTGCCTTATCAACCTTGGATACGAACGACTTAGACCCACCCATCGCATTGACGAGTTTTCTTATCTTGGCGACCATTGCCTTCTTGTCGAAATCGCCGCGAAGCTGCAGGACCGCCTCATAATAGCCTGAAGTAGCCCTGTTGCAGTCCTTGCATCGGGAAGGCTTCACCTTGATTATGGACTCTTTCACCAGCTTGAAATCCCCGGATTCGATCACCAGCCTTATCCTGAAATGGTTGTGGCTTATCTCTTCCACCTCGATGCGCCTATCGAGCGGCTCGCCCATCTCGCGTTCCACCTGTGCGAAATTCGCCTTCATCGACTGCTCGAACAGCTGCAGTACGAATTCCTCCAGGTCGCCCGTGTAAAGCTCAGTCTCCTTGACGTAGTAGCCCTTACAGCGCTTGCATTGGAACAGGTTCAGCGACTTGGGCACTGCTACCTTCAGGTTCCGCTCGAGGAAGCACTTCCGGCAGAACACATCCACTTCCGATTCCTTTCCGCATACTGGGCATACCATGGTATTCAGTGTATCCTTAAGACGCGTCTAAGACGTATCTAGGACATTAGAAGGATGGGTTTGATAAAAGGGCGTAAGGAGCAATATGGGTTCAAATGCAAATTCAAAATGCCTTTTTCGATCTCAGGCCCAACCAGAACCCGCTCAGCAAAAGCATGCCGACTCCAAGTAGGGGGATGATCGAGTCGCCTGCCACTATGCCGCCGATTATCAACAGCAACCCCGCCACCCCGGCGAACAAGGCATTGTTCTTGGTATAATCGCGGTACCTCTGTGCCGACATCACCATGATCGCGGCGCCGGACAAAAGCAGCAGTACCCCGAACTGCACCGCCTGGAGGCCCAACGGATACCTGGAGAAAAAGCCGCCCATCGTCACGAAGAAGAGGCCGGCGACCATCGAGAGCATACCGATGGCGAAATACTCCTCCCTCAGGAAGAGCTCCTTGAGTGTGTGTTCTTCTGTGAGGACTGCATATAAGAAGAACAGGCTGCCTACCCAGATGATGCCTATGCCGAAGAGTGTGGGGGCTATCGGATATGCGAGCAGGAAGTAGCCAAGCAGCAGGAGCGCAGCGCCGACGGATACTGCCATCACCGAGATGCTCGCATATATGGTCCTGGAAACACTCTTGTCTATCGGCGTCCGCCTGACTTTAGAACGCTTAGGCTGCATAGGCTTGGTTTTCATCATATAGGATTAGGGGGCTGGGAATAAAAACCGGCTAATGGGCGTTGCAAACATGAGCAAACATGAGCAAATCAGAGCGTAAAAAGTTGGACGTGGGGCACGCCATCTATCCATAGCACTTTGCAATCGCCGCTTGTCCCCATGAAGATATCGACTACCTTCTCACCGACGAGGTTGGCTATAGTGCACTGCTCCAGCTCCTGGAGGAATTCGTCCTCGGTGACGGTCCGGCCGGAATAGAAATCCTCTTTGACGTATAGGCTGAGATCACCCTCTTCAAGCAAACGCCCCAGAAGATCCTGGTCGCAGGCTGCGAGAACGCGCTCACCGTCGCGCTCATACGTCTTGAGGGAGATCATTTTAGTGGCTTCCACGCACCGCAGGCCTCGCACTTGAGGATCTTGACGCCCTCAAGCGTCGCGAACCGGGTATCCGGTTTGCCGCATGTCGGGCAAAGCACATACTCGCTGGCGTAGCGCTTTATCGCATCACCTATCTTCTTTCCGAAGAGCTTCTTGCTGAATATGAGTCTTTCTCCCGAGACGAGCGCATACGCACCCAGCTCCTTCGTGAGGAACTTCTGGAGGTGATCCTCCTCCCGCCTGAACTGCTTCGCTATCGGGACGAAGTTCCTTAAGATGGTCTTATTGCCCTCGAAAAAGACGTCCGGCTGGGGAAGCTCGAACCTGGCGGTCTGCTTGGTCTCCTCCGGCATCTCTTCATAAGCCTTATCAAGAAGTCTATCGTACTCGAAATCCACGCTAAATTTGAGTTCTTCGGGTTAAAAAGGCGGTCTTACCTGTTTTTAAGGCTTGAACCCTTATTCAATCATGCCCGAAACCATCAGAGTCGACTGCAGGGGAGAGAACTGCCCGCGCCCGCTTATAGAGACTCGCAAGGCGATAAACAAGGCGAAGGCAGGGGACACCATCGAGGTCGTGGGGACGCACCCCTCTTCAAAGAAGGAGATACCGCTGGCGGTCGAGGGGATGGGGCTCAAGCTGCTGGGCGTCTCGGGCAGCGACACAGACTGGAAGATAACGATCAGAAAATGACCGCCAAAAAAAGCAAAGCGACCTTGATCCTCCACAGCGGGGATTTCGATAAGGTCTACAGTGCACTCATCATCGGCAACGGCGCGCTCTCGATGGGCATGGACTGCTCGATTTATTTTACTTTTTGGGGCCTGGAGAGGCTCAAGAAGGGCGGGCTCGAGAAAGGCAAGCTTTCGAAGATGAACATGCTCGGCCTGGGCAAGGCGATGATGAAGAAGCTCATGAAAAAGGCGAATGTAGCGCCGCTGGAGCAGTTATTGGCGGACTACAAGGAGCTCGGCGGGAAGATCCTCGCCTGCGACATGACGATGGGCGTCATGGGCATAACGAAGGAGCAGCTGCGCGATGACGTCATAAATGACTACTGCGCCGTTGGGACCTACATCAAGGAAGCGAAGGAATCCGAGATAACCCTTTTCATCTGATATGCGACGATGCCAGTACATGGACACGAACCAAGAGGCGGCTGGAGGGACCAACACCTGCTGTGGAGACATGACAAGATCATCACACACGGGATGCTCAATGGGAACAAGGTGACTTTGGTGGGCGTAGAGCCCAATAAGGTCGGCCTCCTTAAGACCGGGCAAAGCATACTGCTTACGAAAAGCACTCCAAGGATGCATCTCGTAAACAATAAGCCGAAGATACACCTGGCCGGGGCAGAGGTCGTAGGCCTCGGGGTCGTGAACGTGGATGGCGAGGTGGAGAAGACGCATACCGCGCATAGGCTGCCTGCCGGGCGATTCATGCTTACTAAGCTGCCGGAGCCGGAAAGCGGACGGAGCCTGGTCAGCATAGGACAAGAGATGAAAGCTGCGATAGTCAAGATAAAAAGTGGGACCAAGTTGAATGAGGTATTCGTCATCGAGTGAGTGGAAGCGAATCACTCCAAGTAATACTCATGGTCATTCTTTAATAACCCCCAGTAATCAATTAGCCCAATGGACGCAGTAGCCGGCTGCCCGAAGACTCTGAAGAACGGCCCCTGCGGAGGATACAAGCAGGGTAAATGCGAGGTCACATCAAGCAAGAAATGCATCTTCGTGGCGGCGTGGGAGAAGAAAAAGAGTTCGATAAAGAAGGTCGTAGGTTAGGCCTGGCCAGAATGAGTGGAGGGAGAATATGGTAAGCTTTTGCGACAAGCTCGGGAAGAAGTTCGTGGTGACCGGCGAAGTGGAGCCAGCCGCGGCTGTGAATAGGGGATTCCTGGAAAAGGCGAAGAAATACCTGGGCTACGCCGATGCGATAAACGTCATCGACTCCCCGCTCGCCGAGCCCCAGGTCTCGTCGCTCGCCGCGTCGCTGATAATCAGGAACGAGCTCGGCATCGAGCCGGTGCTCCAGATGTGCGCGCGGGACAGGAACAAGACCGCTATAATCAATGACCTGCTCGGGGCGAAGCTGCTCGGACTGGACGATGTCCTCTGCATCGCAGGAGATTACCCTGCAAAGAAGGAAAAGGAGCTCGTAGCCAAGCCGGTCTATGAACTGGACAGCGTTAGGCTCGCGAGGTTGGTCAAGGAGGAGATGCCCCAACTCTACGAAGGGTTTAAAATGAACGTCGGCGTCGCTTACAACCCAATGGCAGAACCTTCAGGGCCACAAGAGGCAGCGCTCGAGAAGAAGCTCAAATGGGCCGATTTCGTCCAGACTCAGCCCGTATACGATTTCTCACAGCTGAAGAACACGGTCGTTAAGGCTTATAAAGATCGCATTCTCGTCGGCGTGATGCCACTACTGGATAAGAAAACCGGCGAATACTTCAACAAGAACCTGCCCGGATTTGACATCAGCAAGGAGGTCTTGGACAGGATCGAGACCCCTGACGACGGCATCGAGCTGGCGCGGGAGATGATCAGGAAGGCTCGCAGTGAGGACTTCGCGGGAGTTCATTTGATGGTCTTCGGAGAAGCTGAAGACAGGATAGGCGAGATTCTGGGGTAGGATTCTTGAGTCCCCTCAAACATTTAAAAGTACATAGCCTTTATACCCCTATGCCAAAGAAACCGAAGCCGAATGCGTTCGATAAGCTCGGGGTTTACGACAACGGCTTAGCGAATGCCGCGGAGCATAAGTTCCAGAGCGAGAAGCTCGCGGAGGATCTCGCTCACGCTTTTAGGCAGGTCAGCGGGGACAATAACGCCCTCGAGCAATTCAGGGGCCTCATGTACCACAGGGTATTGTTCTCCGGACTGGTGTCAGACCCAAAAAAAGTAGGGGACTGCGCCAAGGAGCTGAGCCGGCTTCTCGACCGCTGCTCCCTGCAGAAATACGGGAGCGCAAATCTGGCGAAGCAGCTCGGCGAATCGGACGCTACGTTCTACCCCTCGATGATACCACACCTGATGGAGGAGATAGAAGCCAAAAGGGACCCGGCGCACATGGTGCAGATGCTGAACGGGGAGATACAACGATATGCCATCAGACCGGAGGACATCGATGCGCATGCGAAGGTATTCAGGGGTGTGTTGGAAGCCGCCAAGCCCGACCATATGGGTTCGGTCGCGAGGGTAATGGCAGAAGCTCTGAAGCGTGAGAAGATGGGCATAGAGGACGTGCCGAAGGCCGGGGAAGACATCGTAGGGATATTCAAGGGCGGGGTCCATGAACTGCACGGCTGGAGGGCAGATGAGCTGAAAGGGCTGGCTGTCCATGCAGCAAAAGGAGTGTTCCTTTCTATGCTGCCCATCCTGAGGACCATGGCCGAGCGCGGCCAACGCCATGAGATAACACAGACAGTCTCAAACCTTGACACCCAGCTCAGGTCCAGAAACCTGCTGAGCACCAAACAGATAAGGGCCATGCTGCCGCTTATGGCAGAAGTGGCGGGGAGGGGCCAGGCGCCGCATCGCGTGTTGAACCTCATCTCTGAGGCAAACCGGGAGCATCCTGAACTTGGATGGGGCCCCACGACGATAAAACACCTGCTGACGTATGTGAGAAAACATCCAAAGAGTTCCCCGACCGAAGTGGTCGAGACGACTGTGATGGCGCGCGTGGCCGGGATGGAGTGGCCGGATGTGATAAAGACGCAGGACAGGTTCTTCAAGAAAGGACACTATCCGACGCCCGGGACTATGAAGGAATACCTCGGGAGGTTCGGGAAGTGAGAGCGCTCAGAGAGCGTGGGAAGCAGAAGGGGCAAGAGCAGAATGATCAATGAATGAGCAAAAGGCGATCAATGGGGTGCCGAGGGACAATCAAAGCAGTTCCCTGGCGACTATCAGGGCATCGTTGTAATCGTAGAATTTGACATCTTCGGTCGCTCTCCGGAGAAGTTCCTTCTCGACGTTGTTCTTCAGGACGCCGATGTCGATGCCGCCGAGGAGCTTGATGCCGTTCTTCTCGTCCCCGCTCAGCTCAGGTTCGGCGTCTTCTATGCCATATGGGGCGACCACATTAACATCCGCTGCGACCTTGGGCGCTACTTTCTTCAGCGACGCTGAATCCAGCAGCTGCACCGCGAGCATCCCCGTCGCCATGACCACATCGGCCCCCTCGCAGGCCTTTGCGCGCGCGTCGTTGGTCGATGCCTGCATGCCGATGACCTTGCCGCGGACGTCGTCCGACAGCTTGTTAGCGACCTTGGTGGCCTTCTCTTTGGTCCGGGAAGTGATAGTCACCTGGGCCCCGAGATTCCTGAAGAGTATGGCGCATATCTGCCCGATAGGTCCAGTCCCCGCAAGCACTGTCACCTTCTTCCCCCTTAAACCGCCCGCGAGCTTCTCTATCTTCGCTACAGCCGCAGCCGCCGTCGTACACGCTCCGCTCGGGTCGAATATCGTCGAGAGCTTGCCAGAAGTCCTCATTACCTGCTGGACCTGGTGGAAGAGCTTCTCGGCCTCGGTGACCTTGCCGCCTATGTAGACCACCGTGCTCTTGTTCTCTTCCGGCGAGCGGGGAAAAGTCGCATTCTGGATTATCGATGCGCAGTTGTCGGGTGTGACTCCCGCGTATGGCAGGACTGAGTCGAAACCAGCATCCAGGGCTAAGATTAGGTCGAATGGGTTCGCGAACTTGTCAGTATCCAGGTATACTAAGACCCGTTTCGCCATTGTAGGAAAAAGGATGAATGGGGCAATGCCTATTACCCCTTACTCTGTGTGCACCCTGAAGAGGTCTGTGTCCTCGCCCAATAGGGACAAGAACTCCCTCGCTGAGCGCTCCACATCCTTCGACTGGGTGATGTACCTGCCGACAATGAGGATATCCGCGCCGTTGAGCAGTGCATGCTTCGCGCTCTGCGGCGTCACGCCGCCTGCGACCGCGAAGAGCATCTTCTTGCCTGAGAGCTCTTTCTTGAGGTCCTTGATGAGCGCCCATCTTGGGTCGGCCCCCGCGGAGCCTGAACCTGCCTGGCTGCGCTCCAGGTCGACGCTGCGATGCAATATGACCACGTCCGGCTTCTCCTTCAAGCCCACCACCACGCTCTTCGGGTCCGAGACATTCATCATGTCCAGTATGGCGTAGATGCCGAGGCGGTGCGCCTCATAGATTACCTTCTCGATCGTCGACTTTGTCGCTAAGCCGGAGACGACGACTGCGTCCGCGGTCTCGTCGTAAGCCATATCTACCTCGACCTGGCCCACGTCCAAGGTCTTCAGGTCCGCTATCAAGAACGCATCCGGCCTTAACTTCCGTATCTCCTTGAGGCCCTTCACGCCGAACTCCTTGATGAAAGGAGTCCCTGCCTCGAGGATGAGCATGTCGTTCTTCGGCAGGTCGGTTATGACGCGCTTGAGTGCGTCGAGGTTCGTTATGTCCAAGGCGACCTGCAGGTATGGGGGCCTCCAGAGCCGGACCATCTTGACTCCGGCGATGCCGTGCGTAGCCCGGTCTTTCTCGTACATTATCTTATTGTAATCCGGATAGTTGTCCATCGCACGCTTTATCGAAAGCTTCGTGGCGCTGTAGTTGTATCTGTATATCTTATCGTAATCCTCGGCCTCCGGGTGGATGAAGACTGAGCATACTATGACGTATTCGTCCAGGTAATTCTGGGGGAACATCCCTTCCTCGGCCGCGTCGGCGACCGCCTTCGCGACGCCCGCCTGGGCCGGGCCGAATATCTTACTCGCATCCTGCAGGTTCTCGACTGTGACCTTCGGGATGACGATAGTAGCCGGCTTTGTGATCAGATTCGGCCTGATGACCGCCAGAAGCGGCGTATGGCCCTGTGATAATTGTGAAAGCGCGTTCGTGAACGCCTGTCCCACCGGGCCGTCTTTTTTGCCTATCATGAGATCGACGTGGGCCAATTCATTACCTTTACCTATGAGTGCCTCCCCTATCCTAAACGATGACTCTGTCATTTTTTATGTTAATTAAAGCCCTAGCGGGATAAAAACGATATTGGTTAAAGGCGATGTCCTAAACGTTCTTGACCAGCTTGACTACTGCCTCGACTGAGCGCCTCGCATAGCTGTCGATGCGTTCCATGGCCTGCGCGCGCGTCTCTCCTGGGCCGCTGATGCCAAGGCCGACGGGCTTGTCGTATTCGAGCGAGAGGTCTGTGAGCTTCCTCATTATCTGGGATGCTATGGCCTCGTCGTGCTTCGTGTCGCCCTGGACTATCGCGCCGAGGGCTGCGACACCGTCGATCTCGCTCTTCGAGAGTAATTTCTTGACGGCGATGGGCATATCGTAGGCGCCCGGGACCGTGATGACGTCAACGACTTCTGCGCCGAGAAACTTCGCGTGCTCTTTAGCGCGCTCCAGCATCTTGCTGGTTATATCGTAGTTGAACTCAGAAACTACTATGCCTAGATTGACCATTTTACTGTCTAGAAATGTCTAGAACCCCTGTATAATTTGCTTAAGAACGTTTAAAAGGCTATCTTGGCTGCAAGAGCGAAAAAACTGCGGCTGCGCGCGCATCAGAGTCACATCAACTCTTTAACGGCATAGTGCATACCGCTGAGTATGCCCAGGCCTAAGACGGCCGATGCCCAGAGGCTTAGCTCGAGGTTCTCCGGGAAAAGGTAGAAATCGAGCAACCCCCAAACGCCCCTCCAGAAAGCTATGACTGCGAATGCTATCAAAACCGCCACCATTATCTGATGGTTCTTCTTTAGGTCGGCATATTTCTCGAATACCATCTTAGTTTTCCCCCCTCGTCAATACTTGCTCGCTTACTCACTTGCTCAATACTTGACAGGACCTACGTCCTCTCTGCCCTGCCTGCGGCCGGTCGCCGCGTTCCGCCTTAATTTATCGGGATTCAGTATTAAATCCACCGCATTCTGGGCGTGCTTGCGCGCGCGGTTTGTAGCTATGTCGGCCAGCTCTCGGTCATCCTTCGCCTCCTCCTCGTGGACGAAGACTTCGATTATGTGCTTGTTCGTCATGAGCTGTGCGTCGATTATCCCTGTAGATGCCTCATGCGCGCAGTATTTGTCTATCGGCTCCTTCCCCGGCATGCCAAGCGCCATCACTATGTCGCAGCCTTCTTCTTCCAGGAGCTTCTTGCACTCGACCGGCAGGTCCTTCACGCCCGGGACTGTCCGCTGGATTATCTTGATCTTGGGATAGTTCTCCTCGATGTACTTCCTCGCCACGCGCGCCATATCGACGCGCGCGAACGTCGTGTCCACGATCCCTATGGTCGTCATTTTGATTGTGTCTGAGCCTGCAGGGATTTCCTAACAAGCCTTTTAGTCGGATCCAGGATTATCTCGCCGTCCTTGGTGGATTTGAAGAATTTTCCAATCAGGTTATCATAGACTCCAGGGTAGAACTCCACTAAGCCGGGTTCCAGACTGGCTCCGACATTCCCGTCGGAGATATCTTGTCTCAATCTGTCGCCATGTGCCTTCAGGAACTCTGATAATATGAAATCCGGCGGATGCTTTCCCAATGATGCCTTCAGTTTCTTGGATTCTGCTGTTTCGGCTTCAGGATCCCACCTAAAACGTTTGCTCGTGCCTGGCACATATTGGCTGCGCACTCTTTGCACACTGCTTATCACGATGCGGTCGCTTGAGGGGGCATGGAAGGACCCGACGGAAGTGACATAAGATTGACCGCGCTTTGCCTCATAGTATCGTATCACCCACCTGGGCCTGCCAGATGAGTCCTTCAGTATGAAGTGCGGTTTCGAACTCTCCAGATATTGCAAAGGGTTCTCAACGACTAGTTTTGCAAGATTCGGGCTATCGATTCCAGGCGGATGGTCGCCATATTCCCACCCTGCCTTCCACTCCAATGAGTACGAACCCGGTTCCGGGCGCTTTTTCTTATGTTCCGCTTTCATCTGTGTTAGGTGATACTAAGTGCCCTAATTTGACCCTCTTGGTCTCCAAGTACTTCCGGTTCGTATCATTCGGCGGGATCTCCAACGGCACCCGCTCTACGACCTCAAGGCCGTATCCTTCGAGACCCGCTATCTTCTTTGGATTGTTGGTGAGCAGCCTTATCGTCGAGAGGCCCAGGTCGGCCAGTATCTGCGCCCCCACGCCATAGTCCCTCAAGTCGGGAGCGAAGCCCAGCGCTTCGTTCGCCTCGACAGTATCAAGGCCCTTGTCCTGCAGGCAATAGGCCTTTATCTTGTTCGCCAGTCCGATGCCCCTGCCTTCCTGCCGCATGTATAACAGGACGCCCTCACCCTCTGCCTCTATCGCTTTCATCGCCGCATCCAGCTGGTCGCCACAGTCACAGCGCAGGCTGTGGAGTATGTCTCCTGTGAAACATTCTGAATGGACTCGGACAAGTACGTTCTCACGGTCTGAGACCTCTCCCTTGACCAATGCTACATGGTCGCTGCCATCCAGCGCTGAATGGTATATCTTCAAGCAGAAATCGCCGAATTTGGTCGGCAGGAGTGCCTCGCTTATCTTGTCGATGTGCGTCTCATTCTTGAGCCGGTATTCGATGAGGTCGGCGATAGAGACCATGGTCAGGCCATGGCGCTCCGCGAACTCGATTAGGTCCGGCACGCGCGCCATAGACCCGTCGTCGTTCATTATCTCGCATATGACGCCGGCAGGATACAACCCTGCCAGCCTCGCGAGGTCCACAGAGGCCTCCGTGTGGCCAGCCCGCTTGAGGACGCCACCCTCCTTCACCATCAGCGGGAATATATGCCCCGGGCGTGTGAAGTCCAGCGGCCTGGAGGCCGGATCGATAAAGCTCTGGATGGTGCGGGCCCTGTCATGCGCGGAGATGCCGGTCGTGGTGCCGTCGCGCGCGTCGATGGAGACGGTAAAGGCGGTCTCCTTCTTGTCTGTGTTGTCGGAGACCATCTCTGGGATGTTCAACTGCTTCAGGCGCTCGCCGGTCGCCGGGAGGCATATCAGGCCCCTCCCGAACTTGCTCATGAAATTTATGGCATCAGGAGTCGCCTTCTCGGCTGCCATGACAAGGTCGCCCTCGTTCTCCCTATCTTCGTCGTCCACGACGATTACCATCTTCCCTTCGCGGATGTCCTGTATCGCTTTTTCTATCGAATCCAGCATCGTTTGTAGTGTAAAAAGCGACGCCCGATCAGAAATATCCCTCTATCATGAGGTCGTCGCCCATCTTCTTCGCAGTCAGGTTACGCAGGTTGATGGCCTGCGCGAGCTTTTCAGCTCCGGCACCCCCGACTACTGACTTGGAATCCCCGCCTAGTATCTTTGGCGCCACGAACAATAAAACCTTATCGACTATGCCTGCTTCGAGCGCGGAGGCGTATATCTCGGCCCCACCCTCTATAAGCAAGTCTGTTATGCCGTCGCGCGCGAGTTCGACCATGAGCTTCTGCATATCAACCCTGCCACCGCTCTCATCGACGAACAGGACCTTCACGTTCGGTTTCTCCAACGCCCGCACCGTAGCAAGCGGCGCGTTCTGTGTCGTGGCGATTATGGTCTCGATATCCTCATTCTCCTCGTTGAGGACCTTCGCATATTCGGGGATCCTAAGCTTCGAGTCTAGGATGACCCGCTTTATCGGCTTGCCCTCGCGGCCCACTGGTCTCGCCGTCAAGAGAGGGTCGTCCTTGATCACGGTATTCACACCCACAAGGACCGCATCGGCCTTGTCGCGCAACTCATGGACATAATGCCTCGCTTCGTCGCCGCTTATCCACTTGGATTCGCCAGTCCTGGTGGCTATCTTCCCGTCGAGTGTGACCGCCGCCTTGAGAGTGACATAGGGGCGGTTCCGCTTGATGTATGTCGAATATGCGTCATTGAGCTTGCGGGCTTCGGCCTCGAGGAGACCGACCTCGACATCCACGCCCGCCCTCTCGAGTTCCTTAAACCCGTTTCCCGAAACCTGCGGGTTCGGGTCCTGCATCGCGGCAACGACGCGGACTATGCCGGCGTTGATGAGCGCCTGTGTACACGGCGGCGTCCTGCCATAGCAGCAGCACGGTTCGAGTGTGACATACGCAGTAGCGCCGTTTGCGAGTCCTCCCGCATCCTCGAGGGCGACCGCTTCGGCGTGGGGCATCCCCGCCTTTTCGTGGTACCCCGCACCGACTATCTTGCCGTCGGCGACGATGACGCACCCCACTGCAGGGTTCGGCGAGGTCTTGCCCACCCCCTTCTTGGCCAGCTCGATAGCGTGCCACATATAATGCTCGTCAGAAGCCATGTTGCACTTTTTTAGTGTTATAGAAGAATTAAAGGTAAATATAAGGTTTGAAGGGTATGGGCAAACTTCTTCTTGTGACCGGGACGATAGCAGAGGCCGAGACGACCGAGGTCGCGGTCGGTTTGCACGCAGACGTAGCCGTGTTCCCAGTCTCCGTCGCGCTGTTCTTAACACCCAAAGCAGCGATAAAGGGGCTCAAGGAGCTTGACTTGAGCATCTATGAGAAGATACTGTTCCCGGGGCTTATGCTCGGTGATGTCAGCGAGATCGAGAATGGCGTCGGTGTCCCGTGCTTCAAGGGGACCATCCAGGTCGGTGACCTGCCGCGCGCGCTGAAGAAGGGATCAGAACTCTCGAAGGTCGACGCGGTGGAAGCCCTGTTGGAGAAGGACGCCAAGAGGGAACTGAAAGACCTGTTCGCGACCCTGGAGGCAAAAGAAGGATTGTTCCCGGTCGGAAAACTGAAGATCGGTCCAGTGCCGCGCATCCTCGCGGAGGTCATAGACGTCCCGAGGCTGGATAAAGAAGATATCGTCAACCAGGCTTTACATTACAAGCAGACCGGCGCCGATATGATAGATATCGGCGCAGTGGCTGGCGGCGGGAATGCCAAGAAGCTGGGCGACGCCGTGAGCTGGGTCAAGGATGCGACCGGGCTTCCCGTCAGTATCGACTCGCTTGATGTGGAAGAGATCAAAGCAGGTATCGACGCCGGGGCGGAGCTGGTCCTGAGCCTGGATTCCTCTAACATCGGCAAGGTGGACATCCCAAGCGATACCGCTTGTGTCATGCTGCCCACAGATTCATCAAAAGGCATCATGCCAAAAGACCGCATCGGCGCGCTGCTCGCGAATATCGAAGCGGCGAAGGAAATCGGTTTAAGGAAACTATTGGCTGATCCGATACTCGAGCCTGCGCCCAGATTCGCGGAGTCGCTGGCACGATTCAAGGAGTTCAAAGAAAAATCCCCCGTCCCCCTTTTCATGGGCGTGGGGAATGTCATCGAGCTCATCGATGCGGATTCCATCGGGATGAACGCGCTGCTGGCTTCAGCAGGGGTGGAACTCGGCGTGGCCGTCATGCTGACGACCGAGGCGAGTCCGAAGACTCTATACGCAGTCCGGGAGCTCAAACGGGGGCTCGAGATGGCGCTGCTGGCGAGGGCGAGGAAGAGCGTCCCGAAAGACTTGGGCCTGTGCCTCTTGACCGCGAAGGGAAAGAACAAAGGCAGGGATATCGAATTGCCCGCGGACCTGGTAGCTATATGTGCGCGCGCAGATCCCGGCTTCACAAGAGACCCAAAGGGCGACTTTCACATCTGCGTCGATTTCAAGAAGAAAACGGTGATCGCGGCCCATCTCACTGACCAGTATGATGAGGTCATCGAGGGCGGCGACGCTGAATCGATCTGGAAGGAAATCGAGAAGAAAGGACTGGTCTCGGATAAGAACCACGCCGCGTATCTGGGCAGGGAACTGCAGAAGGCAGAGAGCTGCTTAAGGAGCGGAAAGGCGTACATACAGGATTCGGTTTAGGCTTGCTGCGCCTGTTTGATCATCTCTCGCCTGGGCTTCATCTTCATGTGATGCCTCGAGCGCTCCACGACGAACCAGACGAGGATTATCGCCAGGATCATCACCAGCATCACCGCATTGTTGAGAAGGCCGCGCGGCCAGCCCTCGAGGGTCCCTCCAATGATGATCAATGCTATCGTTATCCCTAATATCGCCGCCCATACTGTCTCGAACAACTTTGTGTGGCGGGTCTTGAACTCGACCACATGTAGGGGATCTTTCCAGTTCATTTTACCTTGACGCCATCGGATTCGCGTATCTTCTTGAACTGCGCTATGAGCTTCTTGGTCGTCTCGCCCGGCTTGCCGTCGGCTATCTTACGGCCGTCCACTTCGATTATAGGTACTATCTCTGCTGCGGTCCCCGTCATGAACGCCTCGTCAGCCGTGTAGACGTCGAACAGTGTGAGGTTCTTTTCCTCGAGCTCGAGGTTCATCTTCTCTGCAAGGTCCATGACCGCACCCCTGGTTATGCCTATCAATACGCCCGCGCCGGTCGGCGGTGTCCTCAGCTTGCCGTCCTTGACGATGAAGAAGTTGTCTCCCGTGCCTTCAGCGACATGGCCCATGCTGTTCAGCATCAGCGCCTCGTCGCACTTGGCGAGGTTCGCCTGTATCTTGCCCATGATGTTGTTCAGGTAGTTCAGCGTCTTGGCCTTTATGTCCAGCGCGTCGCATGATGTCCTGCGCGTCCCGACCGTGACGACCCTTATGCCCTTATCATAGAGGTCGCCGTACAACGCAGCGAACTTCTGGGCTATACATATGATGGTGGCCTTCGGGCACTTGTTGGGGTCGAGGCCCAGATCGCCGAGACCCCTAGTAACGACTAGCCTTACGTAAGCATCCTTCAGATTGTTCTTCTTTATGCACTCGAGGACTATGTCGGTCATCTTCTTCTCAGAGACCGGAACCTCCAGCTTGATCGCCTTGGCGCTGTCGTACAGGCGCTCTATGTGCTGCCTGAGCCGGAAGACGTTGCCGTTGTAGCACCTTATGCCCTCGAATATGCCGTCCCCGTAGAGCAAGCCGTGGTCGTAGACCGATATCTTCGCCTCGCTCTTCGGATAGAACTTCCCGTCTATGTAGACCTGCTGTTCCATTTCATGTTACCGCCTTAATTTGACTAGGGGATAAGAAAAAACCAAACAAAGCATAACCAATACCCTAAAAGACCCGTCAACCCTTTATCGATATCATCGGCTTGACCAGCGCGACCTTCTTGGCGATGCCCGCGTTGTGCATCACGTCCACGACCTGGTCCACGTCCTTGTACGCCCCGGGCGCCTCCTCCGACACCCCGGAGAAGCTGTGCCCCTTGATTATTATACCCCTCTTCGCGAGTTCTTTCACTATGTCCTCGGCCCGCCACTGCTTCTTCGCCTGCTGGCGCGACATCCTCCTCCCTGCGCCGTGGCACGCGCTCCCGAACGCCTCCTGCATCCCCTTCTCGGTGCCGTGGAGTATGTAGGAGTGTGTGCCCATCGTGCCGCCGATGAGGACCGGCTGGCCGACTTTTCGGTACGCTTTGGGGACCTCTTCCCTGCCGGGGCCGAACGCCCTGGTGCTGCCTTTTCTCATAAGAAGGAGTTCTTTTTCTTTTCCATCAAGCGTGTGCTTCTCCAGCTTCGCCGTGTTGTGGCCGATGTCGTAGAGCATCTCGAGTTCCTTCTCGCCCGTCCCGAGCGCTTTTGCAAACGCCTGCCTAGTAAGCTGCGCCAGCGCCTGCCGGTTGGCAAAAGCAGTGTTGATGCCGCAGTTGACAGCGGTGAAATATTGCTGGCCTTCCTCGCTCCTGAACGGCGCGCACACGAGCTCCCTCTCCTTAATGGGGATGCCGTATTTCCGACTCGCGGCGTCGAGAGTCTTCAGGTAGTCGGTCCCTATCTGATGTCCAAGCGCGCGGCTCCCGCAGTGGATAGATACGACTACCTGGCCTTCCTTGAGGCCGTACGCTTTAGCGACCGTTTGATCGAAGATCTTCTCGACGTACTGGACTTCTAGATAGTGATTCCCGCTCCCGAGCGTGCCCACCTGCTTGAACTGCCTCTGCTTCGCCTGAAGACTCACGTTCTCCGGCTTCGCATTCCTGACCTTACCGTTCTCCTCTGTGAACTCCAAGTCTTCCTTAAACCCGTAGCCCATGTTGACGACATACTCCGACCCCTGGACCAACACTTCGTCGATTTCTTCAGGCTTAAGCTTGATGTCGCCCTTTGAGCCGAGACCCGCCGGGATGTGTTTGAACAGCGTCTCAGCGAGTTTGTCCTTGTCCTTCTCGACGTCTTTCTTCGTAAGCGGCGTCTTCAAGGTCCTGACGCCGCAGTTAGAAACTACAAAGCCATTTGCGATGAAGTTGTGGTGTATGCTGGCGACATTAAAGTCGAAGACTTTGCCCTTGAAATCTACAGGGGTTATCTCAACTATTTTATCCCACACTTGTCCTGTTTTGCCCAGTCCTTTCGTGAATTTCTCGATGAATTGTTTGAACCCATGAAAGTTGAAGGCAACGCGTGGGCTAGTCTTGCGTCCTTCATAGAGCGTTCGTTCTATAAATCTGGGATTGACGTGTTCCGAAGATAATCTTTCAATTATCTGGGACTTGCTTAAGCCCCGTTTTTTCAGCGCCAGAGTTTGTGAGATGGATTCTTTGCGCGCCGCTATGATGCGCTGCTTAGCCCGGATATACTGACTAACCGCACATGCCAGGAACTGTTTTTCGCGATTGTATTCGTAGCCTATTCTACTCCAAAGTCTAAGCTGATTTTCAGGTATGGCTCGTATTACCAGTCTGTGTCGTACAGAAACTTGTCCATCGCGGTTCGTATAGTCTGGGTTCTCTTTTATCTGTTTCGATTCCACTCCAAATTCCTTAAGTAAAGTAGCTATCTGACCAAGGAATTCTTTGCCGCTAGTTACATTTGTCTCCTTCTTGTTAAGTGATAATATCGGCTGTATCGCATTGAAATCATTGGTTGAAATCGTGCCGGGTGAAGATAATTCGGCCCCAAATAACGCAGCCAAAAAGAGCCTCTTCTGCCACTTCTTGCATTTGAACATCCATTCTGGGAGTGTGTAGTCCTGGGCTGCTTTGTTGTTAATCGGAGTTCCCATCGCCCAGAGGAGCGTCGCAAGCGCACTGCTCGTAGTTTTGATTGATTCTTCAGTCCGGTTGAACTCCGCAGTACCGTATTGTGTGCAGATAGTGTGATCTCGATTACGCGAGTAGACTTTAGACGGGGTGAAGCCTAGTTTCCTGATATCGATCCTTATATCCTCTAAATCTTCGGCTTTGCCATAGAACCAAACAAGTCCCTTCTTTTGTTTTCCGGTGAAATAGATGCAGCCGTCACCATAAATAAACCCCATCAGTTTAAGGAGGTACGGTAACTTGGGGTTGTCCAATCTAAGAGGTATCAAATCCCGCTTTTTTAGCTCGTCAATAGCCTGGCCGAGTTTTTTATTTAATGGCAATGCCAATATATTTGCTTCGCTCACAATTGTGTCGTCGTCTGGTTTCTCATAATCGACGCCCTCAAAAGGATAGATTGATATTGGTTTATCGCCTACCTCCGCCAACGGCACCATACCCTCCGGAGTAAAGAAGGGGTGGTCTTCTGTCGCCACTATCTCACGCCCTGACTCTGTCGTGACTTTGCAGACGCGTTTCTTCGGGACAAACGACATGAATGCATTGATCGCAGTGTCGATTATCTTGCTGGTAGGATTTGCACACTTTATCCTCTGGTTTTGGAAGTCCTCTCTGAAATCCTGAATATCCCGTTTATACCCAAACTCATGCAACACTTTGGAATCACCTGAAAGGCAGTTGATATCGTAGCCCACGCCGGCGACGCTGATAACGCCGTTCTCCATATCAAACGCGCCCACGCCACCAATCGGGAAGCCGTAGCCTGGGTGGATATCGCTCATCGCCAGGGCATAGCGCTGGATCCCGGGCAGGGCAGCCACATTCACCAGCTGCCTCAATGCATTCCACTCCTTGCCGATCGTGATATCCTCTTGAAGGCTATCAATGATGCCCTTATCGCCGTATATCCTGGCCGGTACTAACATGTCGCCCTTCTTCGGCACTTCCCAGAGGTTGTCAGTGACCTTCTTTACTTCGATCTGTTCAACCATTGTTTATTTATCCTTTACTTTTTCATAAACAACTAATTTAAGGCCCTTTCTCCAATCAGTACTGTGGTAACCCTCAAAAGCTCTCAAAACTTCAAGCTGCTCAGGCGTAGGATCTATGTATTCTTCATGCACTACTCTTAACCTTCCGCTCGCAGTTTCTGGAGCTTCTTTCTCACGTTTCGTTATTGGGATAACAAGGTGAATCTGCCGTTGGCCTTGAGGTTGCCAAGGGTCCCTTCCAGCATCATACCTCTCGTCGCTATGCCGAGGTTCGGGGGCAACACCCAAAACGCATGATCAAACCGGCCAGGGTTGCCAGGTAGAGGTTGCGGGAGTGTAGGATTCGTGGCGACTATTCCATGCCTTTCGGCCTCGTTTCGGACATCCCTATCTGAATCCACCATATGGTAGTCCCATACAGCACCACGTTCTTTAGCCCGTTGGAAAAGTATTCCACCTCCGCCAAATACATCCATTACAGCAGGATGCGAGTGGTCCAACACGCCGGATCTGTCAAGTACTTTGTCATAGATGGGTCGCATATGCGGAGATTTTGAAACAGTCCTATAAAATTTCATGGACATTTTAGATGTCTAAAACGCAGGTAAGATAATACTTCCCTTCTTTCTCTTCGAATTTCAGCCCAGAGTACGTAGCCGCTTTTACCTCGATCTTCAACTTGTGCTTCCCCTTGTCCAGCGGCTCCCCCACTGCGCGCGCAGTAAGGTTTAAGGAGCCGTCTTTCTTTTCAATCTTGACATCGAATTTTGAGAAGAGCAGGTCCTTCGTGTCTGCAGCTGCCAACAAGGCGTTCAGCCACTCGATGAAAAGCGATGCCTCATCAGGAGCATCGCAGCTTATGTCCACGCTAGTCTGCGTCGCTATCGTCTTGATATCCGCCATAGCGTTGAACATCGCCTTCGCGCCCTCAGAGAAGGCCTGTTCAAGGCTCGCCCCAGAAGCGCGGATGCCGATGTCGGCCTGGTGCTCCAAATATTCATACATCTTCGGGATTATTGTTCTTGAGGTTCATTATCCTCAAGACCTAGGATTTATAGGTTAACCGAATAATAATGCATGCCATTAAAGCATGACCTGCCTCTCTTGAAAAGCCCAATGCCCTTTGGGCACTACCAAAAGCTCATCAACCGGGCATACTACAGGATGAAGAGTGGTGAGGATTTATTCGGCGCGGGCGGCGGGGGGCGAAAGGGCGATTTCGTCACCATGGCCAGCCATGACTCCAGGATAGGGCATGCACTGGCAGAGGAAGCGCACAAAAGCCTTCGGCGGGCCGCGAAAGTCCCAAGAAGAATACGTATATGTGAGCTAGGCGTAGGAAATGGAAACCTCGCCGCCACATTCCTAGACCGATTCAAGGAATTGGACAACACACACAATACGGAGTTCTATAAGCGCCTCGACTATGTCCTCGGCGACTATTCAGAGGCAATACTCAAAGACGTGAGGAAAAGTCCACAAATCGAAGCCCACTCCAACGCCGGCGTCACAACGTTCGTAAACTTAAGCGCGGATGCGATGCCATTCAGGAATGGGTCTCTCTTCCGCATGATATCACATGAGCTTTGGGATGACTTGGGGACTGAGATACTAGTAAAAAGAGGCGACAAAGTCAAGAAAGTGCACATGATGCCCATTCTCCGCACGGGCACGAAGATAAGGGATAAAAATGGGGTTGAGGTAGTGCCAGAGGAATTCAAAAAGGACTTCAGGGCCAATGACCCAAAAAAGTTGGAGCGTTACGCGCCGTCAGTACTGAAAGGGCTAAAAATGAGCCCTACTGAAAGCGACGTAGCGTGGGAGAATATTCCATATAGTAATATAGTCAAGAAGCAGCTCAAAGGAGTGAAGGAGGGTGTTTTTATGATGGTCAATACGGGCATGATAAGAAATCTTGAGGCTGCTAAGCGTGCTTTGATGCCCAGGCGAGGAATCTACCACGCATTTGACTATGGCTACTGGTCGGAAGACGAGGTAATGAATGGCATTTCAAGGGGCGGCGGGAGAGAGACCAAGGTATCGCCTTACAAGGGTTTTGGGGGGCAAGTCACCAGCGCAGTGAATCTCCCACTCGGGAAGAGAATAGCCGAACACCTTGGGTTTAAGAGGGTGGCGATTGGAGCAGAAAGCGAATTCGTGTCAAAGCATCTCGGCGAGGGCGTAATCAGCATAGGGCACTTAGTAAGGTTCCATCCAGAGCTACTAGAAGAAAAGACAGGGACGTTCGAATATTTGATAAAGGACATGATGATGGGAATTGATACCTCGGGCGCATTCGAAGGAATGAAAAGGAAGGGCAAGCCCAAGATAATCCATCCCTCATTCTATGTCACACGTAATGAGGTCGATAGAGTGATGGGTACATTATACGGCAAGGGTTTCAAAAAGGAATCGATAGATAGTGCTTTCAAAGTGCCTGACCGACGTTATGTACATATGGAACTGCGTGCCTGACCTGCTCGTGACGGCAAGTTAAGCAAGGGCTTAAATGTAACCTCTTGCCTTCTTCTCCCCAGAGATGATGTGGCTGCTCATATGGTCCTTCGACTGACCCTGCCACATACTGCCGTATTTCTCCACAAGCTGCTGCTCCACACTCCGCGAGGACTTGAGCGCCTGTTTCACGTGCGCGGCGGTTATCAATTCGGCTTCCTCGGTCTTCGCGAGGTCGCCTGCGAGGCGTATCACGCCCCCGAGGCCCCTCAAACGTAGTGTAAATGCGCTCTTCGCGGCGTCTATCTCAAGAGCGCGCTTCTCGGCCTCTTTTATCAGCTCCGAGACCGCGCTCTTATCGCCGTGCGGTATCTTCTTGTCGAGAAGGACCTCCTGTGCGAAGAACTGCGCCAGCTTCAGGGAGTTCTCCTTCGTCTTCGGCATGACCGTGTCCACAAGGACCTCATAGCCGTTGCCCAGGACACGCGACCTAAGCGGCGGCAGGATATGATCCAGTTCAGTGATGTTGCACGCGCCCACGAAGACGAAATTGCACGGGACCCGCTCCACCTTGACAGCCGCACCCGAAGAGGTCGGGTTCATCCCGGAGATGTGAAAATGCCTCTCCTGCATTGCCGTCAGGAGGTGATGCTGGAGCCTCCCGAGCTGTGGGAGCTCGTCGATGAAGAGAACCCCCTGGTGAGCCTCGTGTATCGCCCCGGGGACGACCCGCTGGTAAGGGAGCTGGCCACCGGCCTCGGGCATCCCGCCCCATGGGTCATGCTTCACATCGCCGAGGAGCTCGGTCTCAGATGCCCCCGTCGCCTGGACGAACGGGCTCCGCTTGAGAGGGACTAATACCTTGCTCTTGCGCCGCTCCTCCAATTTGTTCAGGCTGGCAAGCGCCTCGGGATCGAACTCCCGTATCTGCTTGTTGTCAACCGCCTGGTATATCCTTATCTCCTCGTTGCCGTCCTTGTCGAAGCTGCTGAGGTGCACCTCCTCCTCAGGGTTATCATAGAAGCCTACGTTGAACACCTGCGAAAGAAGGTCTGAGAATGGTGACTCTTTCATCCTGTCCTTGAATTTGGGCTGGCCGCATTCAGGGCAGTCTTCTACATCACGGTCGCTCAACGCCCCGCAGTCCATGCACTTGAAGCCGAGCCGCTCAGAGACGAATCGAGGCACCTGCTCTGGCGTCTTGAGCTTGCCCTTCGCCACCTTCTTCAGCGACTCCTCGTTGCCGCTGTCCTCTAGGGTCTTGACAGCGACCAGCGGCCGCTCAGGGTTCCGCGGGTTGTGTAATACCTGGATCTCTTCGGTGGGGCGCGGGATATGGCATGCCATCGCCTTGGCTATCATGCTCTTGCCGGTACCTGGCGGCCCGACGAGCAGCAGGTTCCTGTGCTGCCTGGCTGCCAGGCTGGCTACGCGCACCGCCTCATCCTGCCCGATTATCATCCCAAGCGGGTCCTTGGGCAGCGGGACATCCGCTGTGGTCTCGAAATCCATCCAGTAAGATAAGCGGAAACAAAGTCAAAAACGAAAGGTCCAAACAATGGGGATATCAGGATAAAAGTGGACGGAAAAGAAAACAAAAGAGAAGAATAAAAGAAAAAACGAAAAGGAAGGAAGATCAGAACTTAGTCAGGATCTTCTTACCCTTCGGCGCGCTGAAGCTGTCGGCTGTGGTTATCCCGACCAGGTATTCAGCCTTCGCAGCCTTCTTGGCGATGTCCTCGGTTATTATATCGTCCATCACCACCGCGAACGCATCGAGTTTTTTCTTCTTCTTCAATTCGTCGATGCTTATCTCCTTGCCCTTAAGATCTTTGTCAAGAAGTATTGCCTTGTTCTTGAGTTCGCCCAACTTTATGAGGAGCTTGTCTTCTACACTCTCCTCTTTCGGCTCTTCGGACCTTGGCGACCGCTCCCTGGGTTCCCTGCGGGGCCGCTCCTCTCTGGAGCCGCGCTCCCTCGAAGGGCGCTCCCTGGGGGTTCGCTCATCTCTCGAAGACCTTGATCTGCTCTCTCGGCTAGAGCTCTCTCGTGAACTCGAGCGGCTGCGGCTGTCGGAACGTGAACTCCTGCTCTCCCGGCTAGGGCGCTCTCGTGAACTCGATCGGCTGCGGCTGTCGGAGCGTGAGCTCCTGGAAGACACGCGCTTGAGCGGGGGTGCAGCTTCAGCCTCAGGCGAAGACTTGCGCCTCAATGCCATGATGACCTCTTTCCTTGCGAGGCCCTCCACTTCACGCCCCGGTGGCGCCCTTGCGATGTAATCTATCTTCGCCCCGGCGTTCTGCAGCGACTTGATTATCAGATCGCCGCCCCTGTCTCCGTCGACGAAGACTGTGGTGGTTCGCTCGTTGCAAAGGTCGATTGCTTCTTTTGGTATCTTGATGCCGCCCACTGCGACAGAATCCCTGATGCCGTTCCTCAGAAGGTTTAATACATCAGCCCTGCCTTCCACCAGGATTATCGTCTCCGACTCCGGGACGTCCGAACCTGCGTCGAGGCCGCGGTACTTGATTATCTCCCCGGTCCTCACGTCTGCACGGATGCCTTCAGCCATCTCCTTGGTGTCCGGCATGCTGCCAGAATCCATGAGATTCTTCAGGAGCTCCCTTGCCCTGTTGACCACGACTTCCCTCTTTGCCTCGCGGACGTCTTCTATCTGGGTTATCTTGAAACTCGCGTCGCACGGCCCGATACGGGATATCGTCTCGATGCCTGCAGCGATTATCGATGTCTCGACCATGTCAAGGCTCGATGGGACGGTCACTTTCGCTTTCGTGACGCCGCTCTTCGTTTCGATGTCGGCGTCTATCCTTCCTATCCTGCCGCTCTTCTGGAGCTCGCGCAAGTCGAGGTCCTCGCCCAACAAACCTTCGGTCTGGCCGAAGATGGCGCCTATGAGGTCCGGCTTTTCGACCAGGCCTTTGGCTTCAGCGTCAGCATGGATTATATATTTTATGATGTCTACTGGTGCTTTACTCATTTTGATTTCTCCTTTTGATTTGTTTTCGATGTTTTGTTTCGTTCGAACTCGATGTCCGAATTACTTTGTCGTTTGCAGTCTTTCAGCTACTTCATCGAGGGTCGCGCCGAGAACTAGTAGGGTCTTGCTTCTGGACTTCGCACCTTTTACCAATTCGACCTTTTTCCCAAAAAGGGACTCAAAAAACTCCAAAACTGCCTTGTTGGCCTTGCCTTTCACGGCCAGTGCAGTGGTCTTGAACTTGATGCAGCCCTTCCATTCGTCGTATCCGACGAGGGCTGTCGTGTCGGCATTCGGTACCGCCCACAAGTTGATCTCTACCCCGTTTTCGGTTTCCCTCAACGCATTAAACATTCAGATGATTTACTGTAACCGCCCGAAGCGGGCGAGTAACAAACAAATGAAAATAACTGCGCCCCTCATTTAACTCTTGACCTCACAGCGCGCTCTCACGCCCTTAGCCAAGTTGACCCAGAGGGGCTGTACCGTCGTGTATTGTGACCCCGTCATATTCGATTTCGCAGCAGAAATCAGGGATACGCCTCACCACGGCGGATATTTAGCAGAATCGGGCTTAAAAAAGGAAAAATCGCCGGTTTTTCGGTATTTTCGGCTATTCTTCAAACACGACAAGCTCCGCGCCGGTTGGGTAGAGCGCCACGTCCTCAACCGACTCATACGGATAGCCCACGATAAGATTGACTGGTCCCGCCCTCTCGAAGAACTTAAGATCCGCCTGGGAGGGCCTGTTGCTCCCGCCGGGATGGGAATGCACTGAGCCTATGGTGCCCGACTGTATCGGGAGCATGTTCAGGTGGTATATGACATGCCTGTCCCCCTGTATCGTCCCGGGAATCATGATGAGCTCTTTTATCACCGCTTCGCCCTTCTCAGCGTCGATGGTTCCTCTTAGCAGCGCGCCGAACTCATGAGGAAAACTGCTGCGGGACGCGTGCAGGATTATCTCCAGGACGCCCCGGGGGATCAGGACTTTCGAGAAAGTCATTTGGATTGGATTTGAACTTTCATTAAAGAAAACTCATTCAACTCACTTCTTGGCAGGCTTCTTGGAGACCTTTACGACTCGGGCCGCTTTGGCGCGCGCTTTCTTCGCCGCGCGCATCTCCTCGAGCTTGCCCTTGCGGGCCACCATCGGCTTGACATAGCGCTCATCGACCCACTTCTTCCAGTCGTTGTATAGCTTTGTATAATCCACCCCGGCGCCCGCCATACGCATGTCCTCGGCCGCCAGCTGGAGCTTGTTGTGTATCGGAACGGTATACTCACTTTCAAGGAGGCTTGGGATCTCGAACTTCCGCTTCATCTCGACCAAGTAATTCTTCGTCTTCGCCCGGATGTTGATATCTTTCCAGATGTCATCGAACGACACGCCGCGCATGCGCATTATCTTCTCAAAGAGCTCGCTCTCCTTCGTGGTCTCCATCATCTGCTTATCGGTGTAGAGTTTGTTCATCTCCCAGTCATCGTTGGTCGCGTTGTATGTCAGGATGTCCTCGAAGCCGTGCTCCACATAGGGGTCATGCTCCCAATGCTTCTTCACCTCGGTCATCTGGATGAGGCGCCTGTGCTTCGCCAATGAGCCCTTGAACCTTATCGGCGCGCAGACGAGTACCAGGTCGGTCGCCTTGAAAGACGTCGTGGGGACCTCCAGATCGTTGACTATCCTATCCCACACCGAGTAAGCGCTCTCCCCGTGGATGGTCCCCATGACCACGTTGCCGACCGCTCCGACACGCATAGCTTCATAGAGCACCTTCGCTTCCTTCGAACGGACTTCACCGACTATCAAGACCGAATCGCCCAGCCTCAGGGCTGTTCTGAGCGCCTCTTCGGGGGCGACCTCCGCTTCAGTCCGCCCAGCCGCTATCGCGCTCCTAGTCTTCAGTCTTTGTATGTTGAAATTGAGGTTCTTCATATAATCCACTGGGAGCTCCAGGGTGTCCTCCTGTGTGAGTATCCTAAGGTTCTGGGGTATCTCCAACAGCAGGGCGTTAAGGAGCGACGTCTTCCCGCTCCCCCTCGAGCCTGTGACTATAGTCGACGCCTGGGCATCTATGAAGAAGGACATGAGCCCCGCAGCCAGCGGGTTTATCATCCTGACATCGATGAACTGCGGCAATGTCCAGGGAGTCTCTTTGTGACGCCTGAAAACGATACCGATGCCATTCGGGCTCAAAGGCTTGCCGATGACGCATATCCTTGACGACAGGATGTCCAGGTCCATATCCAACACAGGGTGGGACTCGTCGAACGGCCGGCCCGATATCGCCCTGAATTTTGATATCATGCTCCGCGCTTCGTCTATAGTATAGACTATGTTCGTGCCGCACTGGCCGTAATCGCCATGGACTACATATACGGGGAAGCGCCCTATCGGCGCGTCGATGTAGACGTCCGTTATCTTCTTATCCGAAAGGACTATCTCCATCAGCCCGAAACCGACCGTGTACCTCGCCACTATCTTAGCTAACTTTTGTATCTCCCTATACGGCAGTTTCAGGCTGTTCTGCTCAGCCAGGTCCGAGAGGGTGCCCTCATATATCCTTTCGAAATAGCGCCTCGTCTCGCCCGGATCCTCGAACTCGACGCCCTCTATCTTCTGTTGGGAGACGAGCTCCTTCGTCTTGTTCAGGAGGAAATACTGGTCCGGCGGGAGCGAGTACTCCGGCGGATAGACATAATACATATACTCTATCTTCTCCGGATGCTTGTATATCTCTACCTCCGTATCGCCCACGAAGTAGGAGTCGATGAGTTCGACGCCCTTGGGCGCTCCAGTCTCAAGGCGGGTCCTGATGAATGTCGGCTTTATGGCTGTCTCGAATATGTAGCGATAGAGCGAGCGGTCCTTCGGCATCTTGTGGAGCTTCGTCACGAGTACCCTGGCCTGCTTTATCAGGCGGGTGGACTCCAGGAGCACCTTGATCTCGGTGAGCGTCTTGAGATATGGAAGCGCGCACTTCTGGTATTTCGGAGAGCCCTGTTGGCTCTTGATTTTCTCTTTCTCTATCTCGTCGCGGACGTTGAAGTATGCGGCGATGGGATCTGTCCTTATGAGGTTATGGACTAGGTTGGTCACATAATCGGAGCGCTCGGTCAGGTATTCCTCGCACTCGTCGCCACCCAGGTGACTCGGGGCCCATATCTTCTCCGACTTCAGGCGGGCGAGTATCTGGGCTACTTCCTTTATTATGTCAGTCTGCTTGTCTGTGTAAAGGTGCTCATAGAATTCCTCCAGATTGATAGCATCGACGTCGGGGTGCTCGACCAACTTGTCAAGGGTGCGGGCCATACATTGCGGGTAGTCGGCTATAGACGCGCCATAGACGCAGTTCCTGCAGTTGACGACGAGCTCCTTCTTCCCCTCCTGGTGCTTTATCATCGCCCCGCAGGTCTTGAGCATATCTATAGCTTCAACCATCTTTACCCATCTTTACTTTAGTTCAATATTACCTGTCACCTAGCTACATTGGGTGCATATATTAAACTTAGGGTTTAATAAAGGTTGACGATAAAATAAGCGAAGATGCCCAGCCGGAAAAAGAGTCTGCAAGACAGGGGTAGGCGGTTGTTCGATTCGCTCGAGGGCGAAGCGCGCGACCCGAAAGCGAGGCACAACATACTCAGGTTCTCCGCTGTGTTCCTTATCGTCTTCTTCGGTCTCACAGTCCTCGCCAACCCATTTCTCGGCCCGCTGTGGGATGGCCTTGGCGCATGGCATGCGCAGGCAGCCAGCTCCGTCCTGGCTGTCTTTGGTAGCGAGTCCGCAGTCCAGGGCAACGACCTCAGCGTCGATGTCCAGGGAGAGCCCGTGCATTTCCAGGTATCACAGCTCTGCTCCGGCGACGTAGAGATCTTCCTCCTGGTCGCGCTGCTCCTGGCGTCTTTCGATATCGCCCTGTTCTGGCGCCTGGCGGGGGCGCTCGCCGGCATCGCGACTATACTCCTGGTCAACCCCCTGCGCATCGCGGTGACTATAATAATAACGCAGGGCAGCGGGCTGGAAGCGGGCGATGTCGTCCACAGCATCATCTTCAGGCTTTTCTTGTTCCTCCTATTGGTATCATACTACTTCGCCTGGTATCGGCTCACAAAAGGCCGGACGGCCCCGAAGTGCTGGACAAGATTCGAATCGATGCTTGGGGGCCAAAACTCAAAACGATAAGGTTCGATGATCGATAAAGTTCGATGATTAAGGCTCAATGAAAATGAAGAATCGGAAGGGTTTCGCAGTCAGCGCACCGATGATGGGCATCGTCATGTTCCTGATAGTCGCCGGCGTCGCCTACTTCATCATAAGCGAAGACGAACAGCAGACGGCGAGCGTGCCGGAAGACAACCAGCTCATCTTCATCTCACAGAGCATCCAGGCAGACTATTACAACACGCTGCTCCAAAACACATTGGAAGCAGAGACCGTTAGGTTCCTCGAGGAAGAGCAGCACAGGATAGACCCGGATGCAAACTTCATGACTAATCTGGGCGACGGGCTCAGGCGGGCGCTTGAGGGTCCGCTCAACGAGATAGTCAACCGCGACGTCAGCAGCACCTATGCAGAGGCATACAGCCGCAGGGAGGGCATCGACTGCGAGGCGCGCGTCTCGGCAGGAGGCTACGTCAGCTTTGTGACTCTGACCCTACAGGAAGACGGAAGCCTCATAGTCAACGCCGTGACGACAGGCCAAGAGATACGGTGCACATCGCAGGAGCCGGCGACTAGTACCGTGGTCAACCTCGAGGCCAGAGGATACCAGATAGGCGTCAGGGTCGGGGAATACCATGACCTCGCGATCGCGGCGATAAAGGGCGCCAACGCACAGCTTGACGTAATCGCAGGGCACGTAGTCGGGGACGCATGGAAACTCCCTGACGACCAGAACGCCAAGGCCGCGGTCAAGGCCAACTGGGACGCCATGACGCGCAGCATCTATGGGCTTGGCGGCGGGCCGGAGGACCTTTATGTAGAGCCGGGCAGCATCCTGGTCAGGTCGCGGGACGGAGACCCGTATACTATCGATGAGTTAACATATGCATGCGACGGTTCTGTAGGATACGAACAACGCCGGAACTGCAGGCCGGACGACCTCACGGTCACCATCGGCGAGGAGGGGTGCGAGGACGACCAGGAGGAAGTGGATGTCACCGCCCAGGTCCAGAACGTCGAGATAGAAGCGAACGTCGTCGGTGTCGGGTTCACGTTCGTCATACCCAAGGAGATACTCGAGCAGGCCCTCGGTAAGTTGACGGACAAGCTGGAGGACGCCGTCGCTGCTGGCCTAGACAAGGCATGCCTGGATTACGAATCATCGACCAAGATATGCCGCGACTTCGTCGGCAAGCCGAGCAGCGCGAGCATCCAGGGCGTCATCCTCGAGGAAGGCCAGGGATTCATCCCAGCTGGGATCGAAGCCCCCATCGTCTTCAACTTCGAGAGCTACGGATTTGACATAGATGACTCGATGATAGAGGATGACCTCGACTGCGGCAGTGAAGAGGGGCGTGAGGTCGTGTTCGAGAACATAAAGGCCCTGCTCGCGAAGGGCGACTTCAAGATGCAGTTCAACTATGAGGGCGATAAGGCGACGATAAAGGACCTAGACCAAGTCGCCCAGAAGATAAATGAGGACAGGATGTACAGCGACCTCGGGGACGAGATAATACTAAATGCCAAGGGCCGAGTCACTGACGAGAACGGCCAGGAAGTCCTGGTGGCCCAGAGCACCGCAGGCGGGAAGAGCCAGAGGGGGACGCAGGCGACGAACATCATCGGGACGCAGACCGCGCCAACGAGCGGGCCCTGGGGCCAGCAGATAGCCAGCGGTTTCCAGCAGACCTCAGCCTCACAGGGCGGCGACCAGCAGTACAAGGCTTACCAGTCGCTCTACGACCTCCTGGACACCGGGGCGGGGACCGCCTATCAAGCCGGACAGCCGGGAGCCTCGAGCATATTGTCAAAGGACGCAGCCAGCATCTGCAAGCTGATGGGCCTCAAGAACCTCCTGGACATGGGAGATTATGAAGCCGCGATGGCTGCGATATGCGGCATCAGCAAGCTGGGCGATTTCGAGGATCTGGATGCGGTCTGCAACCTGGGGGCATTGTTCAAGGTGAAGAGCCCGGAGGGGCTCGCCCGCGCGCTCAAGAACCTGTTCGGCGCAATCGTGAGCGCGGAGTTGCTGGAGGGGCTCAGCCTCCCAGAGGCCCTGCTAGCCGCAGGCCTACCGGATATGGCAGGGCTCATCGAGGCGGTCCAGGCGGCGGATGTGAGAGGGGCGCTCAAGGCAGCGGCCGACATGCTCGCGAGGCTGGGCGAGATAGATGCAGCGAACCTCCTCATCGGGGCGATGAACCTCGACGCCGCTATCGAGGCCGGAAACATCGAGGCGGCGATAAGCGCGATAACCGACATAGGACGCATACTGGGGCTCGAGGGTCTCGCCGAGATCGGTGCGGTGGCCGGGAACATCGCGGGGATCGCAGATTTGATAACAGACTTTGACAACCTCGTGGCCAAGTGCGAGGACGAGCCGCCGTGGGATATCGCATGCGTCCCCGCAGGGAGCAGCGTATGCCCGCCGGCAGTCGAAGACTGCAGCTTCACCTACGGCCTGCCCACGTTCGACTTCGGCCTCTTATGCAACGACTTCGTCCTCGACGGAGGTTTCCAGGCTGACTGCGAGTGCGTCTATTTCTGCCCCGAGGGAGTCAAGGTGCCGCTCTACCTGAAGCCGACACCCTTCACTGGTTACTATTATATGGACCTAACGACAAGGATACAGGTGGGCGATATAATCGCCGGGCTGGACCTGCCGGCCGTGGATGCCCTGGCCGGGCTGGAGAGCATCTTTTACTGTAAATTCGACCCATGAGGTGAGAGACGAACAAGGGGTGAACGATGTACCCACAAGCAATATGTAAATTGATGAGGCTGGAGAACAGCGCGATGGCCGGCGTGGCGGTACTGATAGGTTTCGTCGTCGCTGGTGGATTCGCAGGCGGGATGGATGCAGCTGCGCCGCTCGGGCTGGCGATGATATCCGCGTTTCTCATCACCGGCGCTGGCAACGCTATCAACGACTACTTCGACCGGGAGATAGATGTCAAGAACGCGCCATATAGGCCGATACCAAAGGGGCTCATCACACCGGAAGGCGCTCTCGCCGCGTCCGTGGCGTTGTTCATAAGCGGCGTCGTGCTGGCGGCATTCATAAACCCCGCATGCGTCCTGCTCGCCGGGCTGAACAGCCTGATGCTCTATGCATATGCGAAGCACCTGAAGGGCTCGGTCCTCTTTGGCAACCTCGGGGTGTCATACCTCACAGGCTCGACGTTCTTCTACGGCGGGTTGGCCGCAGGCAATCCCCTGGTCACGTTCTTCTTGTTCCTCCTTGCGTTCTTCGCCAACCTCGGGAGGGAGATAATCGGCGACATCGAGGATATAGTGGGCGACAAGGCTGCAGGGATAAAGACGCTCGCTATGGCCATCGGGCCGCAGAAGTCATGGCTGGCCGGGGAAACGATGATAATCCTCGCGGTGCTCATGAGCCCCTTGCCTTACATCTTCGGCCTGCTTGGCTTGAGCTACCTGATCATGGTGCTAGCCGCGGACGCACTCTTCGTGATGTCCATAGCCCAAAGGGACGCACGCAGGAACCAGCGGCTGACGAAAATCGCGATAATGGCGGGATTGGTCGCATTCCTCATAGGAGCCCTGGCTTGAGTCGTTTAGAACTAGAGTGGCTCTGGCTTGATCAATTCTGAAGGCAGCCTCGCCTCGATGGCATCTCTAAGCCTTGCCTGGATATCCTCGACCTCGCCCGAGCCATCGATGACCTTCCAGTGCGTCTTCTCGGTCTTTGGGTAGCGTTTCCTGCCCCTGTAGGCGAAATCCACCAGGAACTGCTCGACCTTCTTCTGGAAGTCCCTGACCTCGAAGATATCCTTCTCGCGGTCGAGGCGCTTGAGGCCCTGTTCAGTCCTGATGTCCAGGAGTATGACAAGATCCGGCTCCCGCGCAAAGGAATTGATATCCATTATCCACTGCGTGTTGATGCCCTGGGCGGTCTGGTATGCCATGGTGGAGTAATAATAGCGTTCGCAGATGACTAGTTTCCCGTCTGCGAGAGCCGGCTCTACGGTCTTAGCGAGGTGCTCCGCCCGGTCGGCTGTGAAAAGCAGGGCGAGCGTCTTCGGGTCAGCCTCCATCTTGCCGGAGAGTATCATCCGTATCGCCTGGCCGATGAAACCTGAGGTCGGCTCGGCCGTAAGCAGGACCTTCTGCCCCTGCGACTCGAAGTAGTCCCCCAGGAGCTTCGCCTGCGTGCTCTTCCCGCACCCGTCTATGCCCTCGATGACGACAAACATCAAATAGGTTAGTGGAAATAGCTTAAAAATAGTCCAGAGTGGTTATTTTTAAGCATGATTTCAATAACTACCCACACCAAAACCAAAATGGGTAAAGCAAAGACATTCGGCGGAGTCGGCGTCATAGCCGGCGCGGCAGTACTGTTATTGTCCAAGCTGCTGGTGAACGCGGGGGGGCAGAGCTTCCTGAAGTGGATACTCCACACGTACATCCCAGTGGCCGCAGTGACGCTCGCGCTGATAATGATCGTCGTCGGCATCCTGCTCCTGGTCTACGGTTAAGGCCAACTTCCAACCAAAGTAGCAAAGACGGGAGTAGCAGATTTCTTATTTGTAAGCTTATCTGTAAATAAAGCATGTTAGACTATTCTAAACTGGGCCTGAAGTGCGGCATAGAGATCCACCAGCAGCTGGACACGCACAAGCTGTTCTGCGGCTGTCCCTCGACCATCCGCGACGAGCCCCCTGATTTCACAATCAAGCGGAAGCTCCGCGCGGTAGCCGGCGAGCTGGGGAACGTCGACCCGGCCGCTCTCTACGAACTGCTCCGCGACCAGGAGTTCATCTATGAGGTCTACAGCGACACGAACTGCCTCGTGGAAAGCGACAGCGAGCCTCCCGGCCCCTTAAACAGAGACGCCCTGAAGATAGTCCTCGAGTCGGCGATGCTCCTCAACGCGAGGCCGGTGGACGAGGTCCAGGTGATGCGCAAGACCGTCATCGACGGCTCCAATACTTCAGGATTCCAGCGGACGGCTCTGATAGCAATGGACGGGTCGGTCGACGTAGACGGCAAGAAGATCGGCGTGCCAACCATCTGCCTCGAGGAGGACGCTGCGCGCATCATAAAGAAAGAAGGCAACGTCACCACATACCGGCTCGACCGCCTCGGCATCCCGCTGATAGAGATAGGGACCGACCCCGACATCACAAGCCCGGATGAAGCAAAAGCATGCGCCGAGCGCATCGGCATGATACTGCGCGCGACCGGGAAGGTCAAGCGCGGTTTGGGCACGATAAGACAGGACGTCAATGTCTCGATCCGGGACGGAAGGCGCATCGAGATCAAGGGCGTGCAGGCGCTGAACGACATACCGAAGCTGGTCGAGAACGAGGTCAGGCGGCAGCTGGCGCTGGTGGATATCAAGAGGACCCTGAAGTCGAAGAAGGTCGCGAAGAAAGACCTGGTCGCGAAGAGCAAGGACCTGACTTCCCTCTTCAGGAAGACGTCGTCCAAGCTGGTAAAGGACAAGCCTGTCTTCGGCTTCAAGCTGAAGGGCTTCGCAGGCATCCTAGGGACGGAGCTCATGCCCGGCTACCGCTTCGGGACAGAACTCGCCGGTATCGCAAAGGGCTTCGGGTTGAAGGGCATACTACACAGCGACGAGCTTCCGAATTATGGGATAACTGAAGAAGAAGTCAAGTCTGTCGCTAAGGCGCTGGGCGCAACAGGGAACGACGGCTTTGTCCTCGTCATTTCAGAAAAAGAGAAGGCCGAAGAAGTGATCAAGGCCATCGTCGAACGGTGCCAGACAGCGCTCGAGGGCGTGCCCAAAGAAGTCAGGCGGGCCGACGGCGAGATAACCCGATTCATGCGACCGCTCCCGGGTTCGGCAAGGATGTACCCGGAGACTGACGAACTGACTGTCAAGGTCGACGCGTCGATGCTCAAGGACGTTAAGTCCGGCCTTTCGCTCATGCCAGAGGAAGAGAAGAAGGAGCTCAAGAAGCTCGGCCTCGGCGACGAGTTGGTGAACCAATTGATTCACAGCCCCGACTTGAAAGAGTTCAAGGCTTTACTCGGTTCGTTCAAGTCGATAAAAAGCAGCGTTATCGCCCAGGCACTGCTTGCGAAGCCGAATCGTGTGGACATAGATGGTTTAAGGAGTGTACTGCGCCTGGTGAACGATAAGAAGATAGCCAAGGAGAGCATCGCAGAGGTGATGGAAGCGATGATCTCGGGGAAGCCCGCGGTGGAGATCGCCAAGGAGAAGGACCTGTTCCTCATGGGCGAGGATGAAGTGCGGGCCAAGATAAAGGCCGTACTCGCGGCAAACAAGGAACTGGCTGGCAAGAAGCAGATGGGCCCGCTCATGGGCAGGGTGATGAGCGAATTAAGGGGCAAGGCAGACGTAAGCGACATCCAGAGGATACTCAAAGAGGAATTGAAGTAGATGGAACACAAACAGAGGATAGACGAACTCGCGAATGCTGCCAAAAAGGCTGGGCATATCGCTCCCGAAGTCCTCTTGATGCATTTGAACGGTTACACGCCGGAGGCGTTAAAATTGATGCACCCGATCATACAAACCGTGATCAGGCAGGGACACGACCCCATCCACATCACGCGTGAGGTCGAGGATGGTGTTAAGGGCGGCGCGTTCAACTTGGAGCGATTGAAGGTGATCAGACCACACATGGAGGAGATGCTAAGACGTGGAGAAGACCCGGGGAATCTCGCAGCGATGCTGAAGCTCACATTATTCGGCGATGGGACTACCGATGCAACGCTTGATGAACATTCGGGCCACTTCCGCGAGGCCCTGCACCATGCGAAACAGAACGGCCACGACCCTTTTGACCTATTCCAGTCCGTGGGGCACTTCGTCATAAACGAGCATTTCGAGCCGGGGCACATGGAACATATCATCGGCAGGAATGCAAAGGGGGTCCCGCATTTGGTACATGAGGCAAGACAGGGCAGGCCGCCACATGAGTTCGTAAACCGAGTAAGAGAGAGGATCCATAAGTAAGCTCAAGAGGCACCACACCATGAGATGGAGCGACAAGAAGAGTATGAAACACTGCTGGGTAAGATAATCAGGGAAAGTCCTTCCATGGGATATAAGTTAGCACACCTGGAGCCCGACATGGAAACAGTACGGAGTGTCCATGGCGCTATCCAGAGCATCCGCGGTCAAGCAACATCTACGAGCCCATTCACTGGACTACTCAAGACCATATTGGGTACATCGAAGCGACGAAGCCACCTTAAGAAAGCCAGAGATGTGGCTGCTATCGTGAAGGAGACTGCCGATGCCGGGCAGCCGCAGAATGCACTTATCATCGAGCTCGATAAGGCGAAGCCTGATGTCAGCGACGACATGATCGATCTTGCGAGGGCCGCAGTCCAAGCAGGGCACAACCCGCAGGGCATCGGGTATCAGATAAACCAAGCGGTCGGCGAAGGCGGCATCGGGCTCGACGCACTAAGAACGCTCAAGCCCCGACTGCTCGCCGAGACGGAAAAGGGGCGCGACCCGCATGACCTGCTGCGGCTGGTCAGAGCGGGAGTCAAGTCTAAAGCGTTCCATAAGGAGGGGCTGGAGGGTATGGCTGATTATTTCTCCGGTGCGATGGACCGGTTCAGCGCGAAGACCAAAAAGCCGATGCACGAGTTCACGATCCCGGTCGGGGGATGCCTAGAGCAGCATCAATACGGCAATATCGCGCCGAGCCTCACCAAACGGATGGTCGAGTTCGCGGAGAAGGGATACGACCCGAGGCCTATGTTCTCCGCGGGCCAGATAGCACTGGGGCAGGTGACCTGGCCGGCGGACATCAAAAAGACCGTGGACGAGATATGCGACCATTTCGAATACATACAGAAGAAGGGCTTTGACCCGAATGAGCTGGTGGGACATATCAGCATTGCTTCGAATGAGCTGAGTGGGGTACCCATACCGACCATCCTGAAACACCAGAGGGAATTCATCGACAAGGGCCATTTCCCGACCGCCGGAGGGCTTATAGCTTATCACGACAGAGTTTCTAAAGAACGGGAGAAAAGGCGCAAGACATGATACGATGAGACTCGAAAACCTGAAGTACTTACCTAAGACCTACTGGTTGGTGATAGTATTGTTCGCGGTATTCATAGCGCAGGTAGTAGCGATACTCGTGGAAGTACCGTTCACCGAGGTCCTTGTCCTCGACCCGGCTGCGGTCGTACATGGCCAGGCGCTCTGGGGCATCTTCACCAACATGTTCATCCACTGGCCGGGTGGGATAAGCCACATCTTCTTCAATTGCTTCGCCCTGTTCATATTCGGCACAGCGCTCGAGCGCATCATCGGCGGGAAGAACCTCCTGAAGGTCTTCATCGCTTCGGGGCTGTTCGCGTCTCTGTTCTATCTGGTCACCGCGTTGTTCATACTCGGGTCGACGACGCCAGTCTTGGGAGCCAGCGGGGCCATATTCGGTGTCATAGGCGCGATGGTCGCACTGAGGCCGCACACAAAGGTGATGATGCTCTTCCTCCCGGGGATAACCTTCTCGCTCTGGATGCTGGCTGTGTTCTTCGTGATTATAGCACTGCTGTGGTTTGGCGTGGGCGGCGGGACTGGCATCGCAGAGAATGCGCACCTTGGAGGCCTCATACTGGGGTTCGTCCTCGGGCGCCACTATAAGGCCAAAGAGAAGGGGGATCCTGACTTCCAGTGGAGGGCCGTATACGGCGAGCCGGAGACTGGGGGGAATGACCCTTACGCTTGGGTTGATGAATACCGGTGATGTGGTGTAAAAATGTAGTGTAATTTGTAGTGTAAAGATCAATGGATTATGATGTAGTCGTGATCGGTGCGGGGCCGGCTGGGAGTATATGCGCGCGAAGGCTGGATGAATTGAGACAGAAGGTCCTATTAGTGGAGGAAAAACAAGAAGGCCAGCTCGGGAAGCCAGCTAATTGCGCCGGGCTGTTCAGCGCCAGCGGCCTAAAGAGGCTCGAGATAGAACCCGATAAGAGCTTCATCCTCAATAAGGTCCGCGGGGCAAGGTTCTTCTCAGCTGACGGCAACAGCGCTGAGATAAATGGCGACGAGGATAAGGCTTACGTCGTAGACCGGGCCAAATTCGACCAATACCTGGCAAGCCTGTATAACGGCGAGAAGCACTTTGGAGAGAAGTGCGAGGCTGTTAAGAAGACCGAAGCAGGATATGGACTCAAGGTCGGCAAAGAGACGCTCACCTCGAAAAAGATAGTCTTCGCCACGGGCATCGACTATGCCCTGCCCAAGAGCCTCGGGTTCATCGTCCCTGAGAAGTTCATCCAGACGATACAATACGAGTTCGAAGGGCTTGATATCGACCCCGAGTTCGTCGAGCTGCACCTAGGGAGTGTGGCGCCAGGTTTCTTCGCCTGGGTGATACCGACTGGTGAGGAGAAGGCAAGGGTCGGGCTTGGCGTGCTGGATGCATCGAAGAAGCCGCTAGAGTACATGGAGGCATTCCTTAATAAGCTCAAGATAGGGGGGCGATTTAAGGAGAAGAACACCATAATCGAGAAGAGCGGCGGGCCGATACCGCTGTTCGCTTCGGAGCTCGGCTGGTCGGTGGACGACGCTTACGTCGTCGGCGACGCCGGCTGGCAGGTGAAGGCGACTACGGGCGGCGGGGTCATCATGGGAGGCATCTGCGCGCGCAGGCTGGCAGAGTGCATCGCTTCCGGAGGGGATTACAATGACGCCACATCTGACATACGAAAGGAACTGGGCAACCACCTGATGGCGCGCAGGGTGGCAAACAAGTTCGGCGACGAGGAGTACAGCCACATGATGGACTTCCTCAAGAAGCCGGACATCAGGGAGATGCTCGAGAAAGAAGGGGACATGGACTTCGTCGGCCCGCTGATAAAAGCGGCGATGAAGAACCCCATGATGCTCATGAAGATGATGGGTTCCTTCGGGAAGTTCTTTTGAAGATGGCCGGTGCACACGAGTTCAAACAGCCGAGAATCAAGGGTAGGAGGGTGATCGTCGACGGCTACAGCCTGGTCAAACGCGGTAAGGATGGTAAGCCCGTGATAGGTTCGGGGGAGCCACGGAAGGACATAGGCAGGACTACACGATCGCAGCTGGTCATGGACGTCCTACAATACATCCCACTTGGCCGCGGCATCTTGAGGATGATCAAACGCAATCACATAAACAGGATGGCTGATGCTATGTTGACCGGCGGCGGGCATACCGTGGAGAGCCGAACGGCCCACCAGATGACAAAGGAGCTGCTTGAGAAACACCCGGATGCGACCCATGTCATAATAAGGAGGGGCAAGATACCGACACAGCTGCCTGATAGCATCGTGGTGGAGGTACCGAGCCCGCGGAGCAGGACCGGGCGACTCGCGGCGAAGGCATATGCAAAACACGGCTACAGCAGGCATATGAGCGGTGAGGGTAGACTCATCCTAAGCCGGGAGGATGTTATGGGGCGTCCCGGGGTATAGGTGCCGCGGGTCCTGTGCCCGCGGCGACTTGACTCTTGAATTTTTAACCTCTTAGTGGCAAATTACACAAAATGGCAGGCGGAGAAGTACTCGGATTCATGCCCATGACTGGGTGGGGAATAATCTCAGTGATGATAGATGTGTTTTTGGTTATATTGATCCCGGGTTTCCTGATCAGCTGGGCGTTGTTCCCGAAGAAAGAAAATCTGCGGATGAGCGAGAGGCTCGCGATGTCCTTGGGTCTGGGACTCCTGCCGATGCTGCTTCTGATGATCATGAATATGGCCCTCGAGGTCAAGGTGACTTTCCTGACCGACCTTATCGTCCTCTTGCTCGTGTCGATAGTGGCGGTAGTCGTGTTCCTCTACAGGGGTGGAATGGTCAAGGTCGGCAACAAGGTCCTGCTCAAGCCGATGAACGCGTAGGGATCCAATAGTCTGATGTAGGGCTATGAATAACAATAGAGTCAGAGGGCTTCTAACTTTCCCGTTACCTTATCTATCTTCTCTTCCAGCTCCGGCCCGATGCCAAGGCAGGTCATCGTCCCTGGCGGGATCTCTGTGTGGCCCGCGTCGGTTATGAGGCTGTTGACCATGCCAAGGCGATCTGCCTCGTCTTTGACCTTGAGTAAAGCGGCCTTGCCTGCTACGCCAAGGACTACTTTCTTGCCGCCTTCAGCGAGCCACTTCTGCGCCAGCTTCTTGTCGTTCTGCTTGAGGAACGAATCGAGGACCGCATGCCCCGCTTGGGCCGCTATCTTCCCCTTGCTCAGTTTCAGATCAGTTCTCACGACGATGACTTGCTTATACATTCTTAGCCTCTTCTTGATTGTTTTTCAATCCGTTTTAACTGCTTTTTATTTCTTGCTCCCTTAACTAAAATAAGTGATGGTGGTAAGATGGAGACAGAGATAAAAGTCGGCGATGTGATGAGCAAAGGCGTAGTGACGATCAGCCCCGGTGCGAGCGTGAAGGAGGCCTGCGAGATAATGGCGAAGCATGACTTCAGCGGGCTGACCGTGATGGAGGGCGGCAAGGTCTCCGGGGTCCTGACACAAGGTGACGTAATCAAGATGATAGCCGCCGGCGCGAACGCGATGAATACCCACGTCTCCGAATTCATGGGCAAAGAGGCCCACAATATCGGCCCGGATGCGGACATCTACAAGGCCGCGAAACTCATGGTAGACAAGAAAGTCAAGAGGCTCCTGGTCCTGAAAGACGGCAAGCTAGTGGGTGTACTGACACAGGCGGATATCGTGAGGATATCGCCGTCAGTCTATGACCTCATCTTCGAGAAGGCCAAGGTCGAGGCTGCGACCATGGTCGAGACCGAGCTACCCCTCTCCGGCGAGTGCGAGGAGTGCGGGAACTACTCGGATGACCTGAAGAACGCTGGCGGGACGCTGATGTGCGGCGACTGCTTTACCGAGTACGAAGAGCAGCCCTGACTATACTGTCATTTTTCCTTGAACGTTCGCCAAGCCTGCCATGACGCACAGGTCGGTGAACTCGCCCATACGCCGGGTATTAAGGGTCTTAGGATCATGCTCGAAAGTGTGCATATCCATGAACTGAGCCGGACTTATCCAACTGGCCGAACCCATCGGATCTTTTGCATCCACAGCCTTATTCAATACACCGATGGCACCGGTGTCGTCAGTATAGAGGGCAAAGCGCTTGCCCAGCCTCCTGCGCGCATAGCGGATGATGTCTCCCATCTCTATATGGCTGCGCGCGCGCCTCGAGGATCTCGCCCTCGGGGAAACCATGATGATGGTATGGGACCGGGAACATCAGTCTGTTTGGGTCTGCTGCGACTTCATCTATGTGCCCCCACCATATCCTCTTCAATGTCTTCGCCTGTTCTGGGCCATAATTGGCCTTTGGCATGGGTTCTTTGCTGTTCGGAGAAGGCGGTTCCCAAAGTGCATAGAACGGATGCACCAGCAGGTCTATCTGCTTGATGATGCGCGATTCTCTCTTTTTAGGCATCTTGTCCACGCCGACCACTGGCTTCTAATCTGATTCGGCTCACTCCGAATAATCCGTAGTATTGCAACTATATCCGGCGAGCATCTTCTTGCACTCTTCCACCTGCTCCGGCGGGTGCTCGTGGTCTGTCAGCTTGCCGCCGAAATAAGCTTCGTATGCTGAGAGGTCAAGGTGCCCGTGTCCGCTCAGGTTGAACAATATGACTTTCCCCTCGTCAGCGTCCTTGGCTTCCTCGATGACTGATCTTATCGCATGCGACGTCTCGGGTGCGACTATTATGCCCTCGCTCCTCGCGAACTTTATAGCCGCCTCGAAACACGGGAGCTGGTGATAGGACTGCGCCTCGATGACGCCCTGGTTGTAGAGCGCACTCACCAGCGGCGCATCGCCATGATACCTCAGCCCTCCTGCGTGGATTCCGGGGGGGACGAAGTTATGCCCGAGCGTGTACATCTTCAGGAGCGGCGTCATCTGCGCTGTGTCGCCGAAGTCGTAGGCGTAGGGCCCCTTGGTGAGGGTCGGGCATGAGGCGGGTTCGACCGCGATTGCGCGCACATCTTTTCCTTCCCTCAGCTTATCATGCAGGAACGGAAAACTTATGCCTGAGAAGTTGCTGCCTCCGCCGCAACACCCTATCACGACGTCCGGGTAGTCCTCGACCATCGCCAATTGTTCCTTTGCCTCCAAGCCGATGACTGTCTGGTGAAGCATAACGTGATTGAGTACACTGCCCAACGCATATTTTGCATTGTCATGGGAGACTGCGTCCTCGACCGCTTCGCTGATGGCGATACCTAGGCTGCCAGGGGTGTCAGGCATCTCCTCGAGAACCGTCCGCCCCGTCTTGGTGTGCGTGCTCGGAGAGGAATAGACGTCCCCACCCCAGGTCTTCATCATGACCTTCCTGTAGGGCTTCTGGTCATAGCTGCACCTGACCATGTAGACCGTACACTCCAAGCCCAGCAGCTGGGTCGCGAATGACAGAGCCGAACCCCACTGGCCCGCACCAGTCTCGGTGGTAAGTCTCTCCACACCCTCCTTCATGTTGTAATACGCCTGCGCGACTGCGGTATTCGGCTTGTGTGAACCCGGCGGGCTGACTCCCTCGTACTTATAGTATATCCGGGCCTTGGTCCCGATCGCCTCCTCGAAGCGATGGGCGCGATATAAAGGCGATGGACGCCACATCTTGAGGATGTCCCTGACTTCCTCTGGGATACCTATCCAGCGCTCGGTGCTGACCTCCTGCTTGATAAGGCCCATCGGGAAGATGGGTGCGAGATCCTCCGGGCCGATCGGCTTGCCCGTTCCCAGGTTCATCGGCGGGGGGAGAGGCTTAGGTAAGTCGGCTGCTATATTGTACCACTGCTTTGGCATCTGGTTCTCGTCCAAGAGGATCTTCGTTTCCATTTTGACTGAGTTAATCTTCTATGATTGCCTAGTCTAATGCCTGAAAAGATAAAAAACGGGTGGATAGGGGGGTCCATCAGTTATTTTAGGGTAGCCTAACTTTTATATCTGCTACTTCTAAAAAGGGCTGTTGATCGAGCATGGAACTCTCGTCAAGTCTGGAGGATTATCTAGAAGCTGTGCATATGCTCGGCTTGGAGGGAAAGAAGGTGCGAGCCGGAGACATCGCCGCCAAATTGCAAGTCAGCGTGCCTAGCGTCACGGAGGCGCTGAAGCGCCTGGCCAAGAAGGGGCTGGTGGAATACGAAAGGTATGGTGAGATCACGCTGACCCCAGAGGGTGAGAAGAGGGCAAAGAAGGTGTATAAGCGGCACAGGCGACTGACTGACTTCTTCAGGTTCCTGGGGGTGGATAAGAAGACTGCTGCCAGGGACGCCTGCCGGGCGGAGCATGTGCTTAGCGACAAGACCATGGAGAAGATCGGGGAATTCACAGGCGAAGGGCCTAGCGGGGAGATATCCTTGTTGATGCTGGAGCCTAGGCAGAGTGGAAGAATAAAACGACTGGAGGGTGGAGCCACGTTCCAGGAGAAATTGTCCCGTATGAATATCCGGGAGGGGAAGACGATAAAGAAGATGGCTGCTCAGCCCTTCAGCGGGCCGGTGGTGGTCAAGGTGGGCAACAGCCGCATCAGCCTGGGCAGGGGGATGGCCATGAAGATATTCGTAGAACCAATGCGTACAACTGCCCAGGCGGTGAACAAACGATGAAGAAGATACTACTGATGGGGAATCCGAACGTGGGGAAAAGTGCCCTGTTCTCCAGATTGACTGGAGTGGATGTGGCCATATCCAACTATCCCGGGACCACGGTAGAGTTCAAGAAGGGCAAGACTCGGATAGGGCGAGAAACGGCTGAGCTCATAGATGTGCCGGGGACCTACGGGCTGAAGGCAACCTGCAAGGCGGAGGAGATAGCCTCTTGTATGGTGAAGGAGGGAGACTTAGTAATCAACATCGTGGACGCCACCAACCTGGAGAGGAACCTCTACCTCACACTCCAGCTGTTGGAGGAGAACATTCCTGTCGTGGTGGCCCTGAATTTCTGGGATGAGACCAAACACCAGGGCATAAACATTGACGCGGAGAGGCTGGAGGAGCTGCTGGACGTGCCGGTTGTGCCGACGGTTGCGGTTACTGGGGAGGGGATCAAAGAGTTGGTGTCAAGATTCAAGGATGCCAGGGGGCACAGGCGCAAGCACAGTGACAAAGAGCGCTGGGCAAGGATAGGGGGGATAGTGGACGAGGCCCAGAATATCGCACCCCGGGACCACAAACTATCCGAGCGCCTGGAAGAGCTTACTATCAAGTCGCTCACCGGGATCCCTATCGCCCTTCTGGTGCTGGCGCTGGTGTTCTGGTCCGTGATGTTCATAGGGGAGGGGCTGATAACATATGTCTTCGACCCCATGTTCGGGCTTTATATGCCCGTGGCTGAAGGCCTGAGCGAAGCACTGGGGCCGGGGCTGGCCCATGACCTGCTCGTCGGGAACCTGATAAATGGGCAGATAGACTTCGGACAGTCCATGGGGCTTCTGACTACAGGGCTATTCGTCCCATTCGCCATGGTGTTGCCCTATATCATCGCCTTCTATTTGGCTTTGAGCATCCTGGAGGATTGTGGTTACCTGCCCAGGTTAGCCACATTGGTGGACAGTGTGATGCACCGCATGGGTCTGCATGGATTGTCCATCATCCCCATGATGCTGGGGGCGGGATGCAACGTCCCAGGGGTCCTGAGCACCAGGATACTCGAGACCAAGAGGCAAAGATTCATCGCCATGACCATGATGTCCATAGCGATACCATGTATGGCGCAGAGCGCCATGGTGTTCGCCCTACTGGGGCCGTACGGCATGCAGGGCCTTGGCATCCTTTTCGCTACTCTCTTCATCGTGTGGCTGGGATTGGGATTAGTGCTTAACAAGGTCATGAAGGGAATCACCCCGGAGACCTTCATGGAGATAACACCCTATAGGGTACCCTATCTCAGGGGGCTGGCCAAGAAACTGTGGATGAGGATCAGGTTCTTCTTGAAGGAGGCAATACCCTTCGTCCTTTTGGGAATCCTGTTCGTGAACCTGCTCTATATCACAGGGGTCATGGATGTAGTAGGGAAGGTGATGAGCCCTGTGGTGACCGGGGTGCTGGGCCTGCCCGAAGGTGCCTCGGCGTCGCTCATGACCGGCTTCCTGCGCAAGGACGTGGCGGTGGGCATGCTGCTGCCGCTTGGTATGAACATGAAGCAGCTGATCATCGCCAGTGTGATGCTCACCATGTACTTCCCCTGCATCGCGACGTTCGTGGTGATGTTCAAGGAACTCGGGGCGAAAGACCTGCTAAAGGCGGCGCTGATCATGGTGGCGGTAAGCTTGCTGGTGGGCGGGGCGCTCAATCTCGTGCTTTGATGCGCATCCTTTTTCTTGGCCGCGATTCAAATAATCCCGGGGGAGTATACAATATAACGGTCGTTGGTTTTTATTCGCGATTCTTCTAAAGATATATCGGGACATATCTAGTATTATCTTAATATAACCTGATATATCAAGATATATCTTTTATACGCTGGAGTATAATCACAATGATATACGAATTATTCCAGTTCGACAGGGCTGGGAACTGCTTGGGGGAGCAGGGACGGATAGGCAGGAGGTAAAGATGGATATGTGCGGGGGTCGCGGCGGATGATAGGCCCGAAGGGGGTGGAAGCCATCATGCAGGAGTCGCTCATGGATCGGTTCCTGGAGCGGGGGGAGATAAAGTTCCTCATACTAGCTTCGCTCAACGAGGGGGAGAAGCACGGCTACCAGGTCATCAAGGACATCAACCAGACCTTCAAGGGTTATTATACGCCGAGCCCGGGGGTCGTTTACCCGACCCTGGAAGCCCTGGAGGACGAGGGCTACATCAAAGCTGAGAAGAGCGGCAAGAAGAAATCATACTCGATGACCGCGAAGGGGGTGGCTTATCTGAAGAAGAACCAGAAGCGCGTCGATGCGGTGATAGAACGGTTCGGCGACTGCGTCAAGGTGGGTTGGAGCCGCGAGGTCAGACGAATACACCGCAACTTCCAAGACATCGTGTTCTACACTGTTAATATAGTCGGGGAGACTAAGGGCAAGAACGTCGGCAAGAAGGTGAAGGAGAAGCTGGGCGCGGTCGAGGCCGCGCTGGACGCATGCAGCGAGAAGTTGGAGGATATCTGGGAGGCTTAGGTTCAAAAAAGAAAAATGCCGAGTGCAGAGCACATGAAGGAGCATCGAAGGGCTGAGCAGAAAGGAGGAGTGTGCATACTCGATATGCACGACGTCTGGAAGGTCTACCTGATGGGCGAGGTGGAGGTGCCTGCGATACGGGGTATCGATATGTGCGTCAACCAGGGAGAGTACATTTCCATCACCGGGCCAAGCGGGAGCGGGAAGTCAACGCTCCTGAACCTCGTAGGGTGCCTGGACACACCCACAGCCGGGCAGATAATGCTCGGCGGCATAGATATCTCAATATTGAGTGAGGACCAGCTGGCATCGGTTAGGCGCAAGATGATAGGCTTCGTGTTCCAGAGTTTCAATCTGATACCGTCGCTGACGGCAAGGGAGAATGTCGCCCTGCCGATGAGATTCGATGGTTGGTCGAAGGGGGCGGCGATGAAGCGCGCGGGGAAGCTCCTGGACCTAGTCGACCTCACGGACCGTATGGATTTCAAGCCGACCGAGATGTCGGGGGGGCAGATGCAGCGCGTTGCGATAGCTCGCTCGCTAATCAACGAGCCGCAGATGATCCTCGCAGACGAACCGACAGGGAACCTGGACACACAGAGCGGGGCGAAGGTCATCGAAGTCCTTGAGAACCTGCATGAGAAGGGCATCACGCTGATAACCATCACCCATGACCAAAAGATGGCCGATAGGGCAAAGAGACGGCTACATCTGGTGGATGGGCGGTTCGCGGAAATCGAGAAGTACGCGGATCATGTCCACGGCATCAGGGGAGAAGTCAAGTTCGACAAGGCCGTGGAGGCGAAGAAGGGGACGAAATATAAGGGCCTCGACCTCAACCACGCTAATCATATCAAGAAGGAGATCAAGTCGAGGACTAATAACAACAATAAGGCTAATAAAACAAAAAACAATAAAACATCTTAAAATAAAACAAAAACTGGTGAAAATGAAAACGTATCTCGTGGTCGCATCGCTGGTCGTGATGCTGATGATGGGGGGCGCCCTGGGTGCCCTATCTTTGAGTACATCATATGAAGTGAGCCCGGAAAGTGTGAACCCGGGTGGTTCGGTTCAGGTCATCGTCCAGGTGACAAACCAAGACTTCCTGATCGATATGACCGAGCTGGAGATAGAACTCTTCAGCAGGAAGGCTGGGATAACCGTGACGACGCCCAAGGCCGATCTTGGCACTGTAGCTACAGGCTCAACGAGTTCGGCTGCATTCACAGTCCGGGTAGCCAGCAGCATCAGCCCTGGGACCTACTCGCTCGAGGCGATAGGGAGGTATGAGTATACCGGAAGTGCAGGCGAGGATACGACATTCAGGCTGAACATACCTCTGGTCGTAGCCTACAGGTCGAACCTAGAGATATACGCACCGGACACACAGGTGACGCCCGGAGCGAGCGAGGACTTGCTGGTCACGATAAACAACGCGGGTAAGAGCGACATACACGATGTGATAGTATCGATCACATCCTCGGATACGTTTGTATATCCAGTCGGCAACGTACGGGATAGTATCGGCGGCATCGCGGTGGGGGAGTCGTCAGAGGCCAGCTTCCAGATACGTGCCAGCGATTCGGCGACGGTGGGGATACATCCGATCACGATAAGCGTCGAGTACACCGATTCAGCAGGGGTGACACAGACCGACACTCAATCGATGGGGATCAATGTCGTGGACGCAGGGACCGAGATAGTCATCGACAGCATCGAATCGAACCTGGAACCCGGTAAAACCGAGACCGTCAAGATAGGTTTAAGGAACGTTGGGGGCGTGGATCTCGAGAACCTCTACTGCTCCATAAGCACGGAGGCGGATGCCGAAGGCAACCATATGCTCAGTATAAGCGGTTCGAACGAGAAGCTGCTCGATTCGCTCGGGGAGGGCAAGGTCGAATACGTCGAGTTCGAGTTCGATGTAGACCCAGACTCCGAAGCGAGGCCCGTAGGGGCGACCCTTGACATAACCTACCAGCGAGAGGGGGGCAAAAAACAGATGAGCGACTCGAAACCTCTGGGCATCGCGGTCATGGGATATGTTGAACTAAGGGTCATAGAGGTCAAGGCGAACGCAGATGACGGGGAGATCGAAGTGGACATCGCCAACTACGGCAACAAGGACGCTGATGCGGTGAAGATAGAGGTGCTTTCCGGGGGCGAGGTATTCGGTACGGGGTTCACTGACAAGATAAAGCCGAACAAGCACAAGGTCTTCAGGTTCGACCTGCCGGCAGAACAGGCTGTCACCGTCAGGATGACCTACAAAGACTATGAGGCCGAAGGCGGGGAGCTCGAGGTGCTGGAAACCATAACCCTCGATAAGGACGAGATAATGCCCTCCGATGAGTTTCCAGTCGCTTCAGTTATAATAGGCATGCTCATCCTCGGGGCGATCCTCTGGTATGTCTTCAGAAGAAAGAAGAACGACGTCAAGATAGACGTCGAGAAATACAGGGAGAAGACGAAGTAGGCCTTGGGGGCGGACATATCCATGGTGTTCTTCGATATGGTGCTCGGGTCGCTCTGGCGACAGAAGACCCGTAGCGCCCTTACAGTCCTTGGAGTGATATTGGCCATAGCGGCGATAGTCTCGCTTGGTTCGATATCCGAGGGGATAACTATACTCGTCGAGGATTCGCTTTCAATGGCCGGCGATTTCATCGCAGTCGCCGAGAAGGGGAGCATGGAATTCAGCGGCCCACCTGACGTCACCTCGCGGGTGCCGCGTGAGTACTTGGATGAGATAGCCCAGATAGACGGGGTCAAGGAGGTGACCTACCAGGTCGAGGCAATCTATAACCGCCTCTTTGTCAGCGGCAACCCGATAGATGATCTGGAATACTTCGACCTGGACGACATCGAGTTTATCGAAGGAGGCCTGCCGACCGAGGGAGAATATGAGGTCACTCTCGGTTACCTTGTCGCAGAGGAACGGGGGCTCGTCACGGGGGACGAACTCAAGATAAAGGATGATGAGTACACCGTAGTAGGTATCTGGGAGGAGCAGAACGGTTTCATGGACTATGGTATAATAGCACCTGCCGAACCCGTCGCCGAGACCTTTGGCATCGAGGATTATTACACCTCGATAGTCGTCATACCCGAGGACCCTGCAGACATGGAGAAGATAAGCAATGAGATAGAGGATATGTACGACGACGTGGAGGCTATAACCACTATCGAAGCGGCTGAAAAGGCGGCGGAGGCGATAGGCAGCGTCAGGATAATGACACTTAGCATAGGGTTCATCGCGTCCATCGTCGCTTCAATCGGGATCATAAATACCATGATAATGATCGTCATGGAGAAGAAGCGTGACTTCGGCGTGATGAAGGCGCTTGGGGCGCAACGGATGACTATACTCTCGATAGTCGTGATGGAGGCTATGGTGCTCGGGGCCGTAGGTAGCCTCATCGGCATAACCTTTGGAGTGATAGGCGTGCAGGCGGTGAACCAGGCGTTTGCGTTCCCGATCGCGAGGGTGACGCCGAACCTCATGATATTGAGTCTCGTATATGGAGTCATATTGGCTGTAGTGGCGGCGCTGTATCCGTCCTGGCAGGCGACCAAGATAAGCCCCATAGAGGCGATGCGGGCTCAATGAAAAAACAGGTATGATGACGCAATGATGTTGGATGTCGTGGCTGGACAATTGAAGAGGCACAAGTTCAGGACAGGCTTGACCATACTTGGGATTGCCATAGGCATACTGCTGGTCACTACCTTAAGCTCATTCTCCGAGGGGATAAACGAGACCGTCAATAGGCAGCTATCGCTCCTGTCCGGGATGGTGACCGTGACTTCTGAGGGTGTGGGCTACTCCAGTATCCAAGCCAGTGAGCTAGATGAAGAGCTCACCGAGGAACTCGAGCAATTGGACGGGGTAGAACGCGTCGCTCCGCTGATATTGGGGAGTGTGCCCGGAGTCGGCGACATAGTTGCCATCAACATCGATGATGTGGACCTGTTCGACCTCGACGTGGAAGCCACGGAAGGCAAGTTTATAGAGGATGGAGCTGATGAGGTCATGCTGGGTTCAATTTATGCGGAAGGCTCATCACTAAAGGTCGCGGATGAGATAGAAATACGGAGTAAAAAGTATGAGGTCGTCGGGATATTAGAGGAAACCGGGACCGAATACGATGATGGTATATTGACGTCCATAGAACCCGCACAGGAGATGCTCCGGAAGGAAGGGAAGATAACAATAATCATGGTCAAACCCAATGACGTAAACGATGCAGAGGACCTCGCAAATGAGATAAGCGAGAACTTTGAGGATGTCCAAGCAGGGACTGACAAGGATGCGGCCGCGTCAGCGGGCGAGGTGACCGGGCAGCTTAGCTTCCTCACCTTTGCGATAGGATCGATAGCCGCGATAATCGCCGGCTTGGGCATCGCTAACGTCATGTTCATGAGCGTCAGGGAGCGGCAGAAGGAGATCGGGACCATGAAGGCCTTGGGTGCGAGCACAAAGGAGGTCCTCGGGCAGGTCCTGATGGAAGCGATAATAATCACGCTGATCGGCGAGGCGATAGGACTCCTCCTGAGTTTCGGCATAGTGGCCGGGATCAACGAGTTCATGGGTGCCGGCACGGCGACCATAACCGTGGGGCTTATGATAAACGTCACGTTGTTCGCCCTCATACTCGCCATGGTGAGTGGGCTCCTGCCCGCACGGGAAGCGTCAAGGCTACAACCAGCAGTGGTCTTGAGATACGAGTAGGGATAAAGTCGGGCAGATATCTTCTACTTATTTCTCCAGAGCCGCTTTTACCAAATCGCCGAACAAAGGAGCGACTTTCTCGGGCCGCGACTTGAACTCCGGGTGGAACTGGCATGCGATATGGTACTTGTTCTTCGGGAGCTCGATTATCTCGACCAGGCTCGTCTGGGGGTTGATGCCAGAGAATACAAGACCTGCTTTCTCAAGCTCCGGTATGTACTTATCATTGACTTCCCAGCGGTGGCGGTGGCGCTCTGATATCTTCCCGGCCCCATAAACGCGCGCAGCGAGGCTACCTGGCTTTATCTTGCAGTCGAAGGCTCCGAGCCTCATCGTCCCGCCCAGATTCTTTATCTTCTTCTGCTCTTCCATCAGGTCGATGACCGGGAACTTGGTCTTCGGGTCCGCTTCGGTCGTATGCGCGCCCTTCATACCACAGACGTTGCGGGCGAACTCGACCGTCGCCATATGCAGGCCATAGCAGATGCCGAGGAATGGGATGTCGTTCTCGCGGACGTATTGTATCGCCTGGATCTTGCCTTCCGTCCCCCTCGGACCAAAGCCTCCCGGGACTATCAGGCCGTCGACATCTGATAAGCATTCGTGCGCGCCCTTCTCCTCGAGGTCCTCCGCCTCGACCCACTTTATCTCTACGCTGACACCATTCGCGATGCCGGCGTGGTGGAGTGATTCCTTGATGCTTAGGTAAGCGTCGGTGAGGTGGGTATACTTACCGACCATCGCGATGGTGACCTTCCCTTCAGGGTTTTGCTCCCTTTCGACTATCTTTCGCCACTCCGTCAGGTCCTTCTTCCCGTCCTCGATGTTGAAATGCTCAAAGATTACCTCGCTTATGCCCTGGTCCTCCAGTTTGAGCGGGACCTCGAACAGGCTCTTGAGATTCGGGTTGCTGAAGACGCACTCCTCCGGTATCGAACAGAACAAGGCTATCTTCTGCTTGAGCTTCTTGGGAATATCCTTGTCGCTCCGGCATACCACGACGTCCGGCTGGATGCCCATGCCTAGGAGCTCCTTGACACTGTGCTGTGTCGGCTTGGTCTTCTGTTCCCCACTTATGATAGTCGGGACTAGAGTGAGATGAACGAACATGAAGTCCTTCGGCTTCTTGAGGCGCATCTGCCTCAGGGCTTCGATGAAGACCATGTTCTCGATGTCGCCCACTGTGCCGCCCACTTCGATAAAGACGAAATCGGCTTTGGTCTTCCTCGCGACCGACATGATGCGCTCTTTGATGACGTTGGTGACGTGGGGGATGACCTGGACTGTCTTGCCGAGGTAATCCCCGGCACGTTCTTTATCGATGACCGTGCCGTAGACCTGGCCGGTCGTCATATTATTCTCTTTACTGAGATCGATATTGAGGAATCGTTCGTAGTGGCCGATATCGAGGTCTATCTCCCCGCCGTCGTCTGTGACGTACACCTCGCCGTGCTCGAACGGGTTCATGGTACCGGCGTCAGTGTTCACATAGCCGTCGATCTTGATGGGGACTACACTGTAGCCCTTGGATTGGAGTATCTTCCCTATAGAAGCAGTCGTCACGCCCTTCCCGAGGCCCGACAAAACACCACCTGTTATTACTATGAACTTCTGCATAGTATATATGCGGGACTAAGAATAAAAGTGTTGCCTAGTGGTAGAGCGGCCCCTCGAACAGCGACTTGGCGTGCTTCCAGTAGAATTGCATGCGTTGCGACAGATGCTTGGATACTTTCGTCCGTTCGGTCATCGATATCGGTTCGCCCCGGTAAGCCTTATGTGCTATTGCCATTATCGGGGGGAACATATGCAGGGGCAGCAGCCTGCCGTGGTCGAAATCACCGTATGCTGTGTGGAACATGAGGAGGAATACGTCCTTGCCGCGCAAATTCCCCTCTTTGGGGCCGACGATCTTGGCAACCAGGCCCTGTGGGGTCTTCACCTCAGGTAGCTTGTCAAGGGCCTGACGGCCTGGTAGAAAGGGCTTGTCATATGGCGTCTTGGAATAATAATGATCCGGAGCGGTCCCCGTAGCGATGGAGCCCAGTATCTTCAACAAATCCTCCTGTTTGCCGTCGACGACGCAAGAGAGGCGATTATCCAGATGTAATGGGGATGGATTGATGCGCCTCGGCCTACTAGCCATGCAATCTTTATTAGCCAAAGTTCAAAAATATATGATGGCTCCCGAAATCGAGCTGTGCGGAGTGGCCCTGGAGAACCCGACTATCTTAGCTTGCGGCGTTCTTGGTGTCACGGCTTCCAGCCTCAAGCGGGTCGCTGAAGCCGGAGCCGGCGCGGTGACCATGAAGTCCATCGGGCTCGAGAAGAGAAGCGGCCACAAGAACCCGACGATGGTCGAGGTGACCGGAGGTTACATTAACGCGATGGGTCTTCCGTCCCCGGGTCTTGAGTCTGCCCTCGAGGTCGCAAGGGAATACAAGAACCGATGCGATACACCACTGATAGCGTCGTTCCACGCGCCGACAGTCGAAGAATTCGGCAAGCTGGCGAAGAGGATAGATGCGGAGACCAGGAAGGGCGGCAGGCCGGACCTGCTCGAGGCTAACATCTCATGCCCGAACGTAAAGAGCGAGTTCGGGACTCCGTTCAGCGCCGATGCGAAGAAGGCTGCGGAGGTGGTCAAGGCCGTGAAGAAGGCGACGAAGATACCACTACTGGTCAAACTCTCACCCAACGTCTCCAACATCGCGGTCATCGCGAAAGCCGTTGAAAAAGCTGGAGCGGATGGAATTAGCGCGATAAACAGCGTGGGGCCGGGAATGGTCATAGATTTGAAGGCCAGGAAGCCGGTTCTCGAAAACAAGGCTGGCGGGATGAGCGGGCCGGCGATAAAGCCGATAGCGGTCAGATGCGTATACGATATCTACGAGGCGGTGAAGATACCGATAGTGGGGATAGGCGGCGTGATGAACGGCGAGGACGCGGCCGAGATGATAATGGCAGGCGCGACAGCAGTCGGGATCGGGACCGGCGTGGCGTATCGGGGCCCGAGGATATTCGGCGAGGTCGCGGACGAGCTGGATAGGTTCATGAAGAATGAGGGCTTCAAGAGCCTTAAGGGGATGAGAGGGATAGCGCATAAGGATTAGCTAGGTTGACATCATGATGAATACGCCAGAGACTGTGAGGGTACTGGAGATGCGTGAGGAGAGCCCGCATGCGAAGACGGTCAGGCTCGACAAGAAGCTCGAGGCTGAACCGGGCCAGTTCGTGATGCTCTGGATACCTCGCGTCGGGGAGAAGCCGTTCAGCATGAGCAAGCTGGACGGGGACGGGATCGAGATAACCTTTGACATAAAGGGGCCGTTCACGAAGGAGCTCGCCAAGATGAAGAAGGGCGACCTCGTCGGTGTGAGGGGGCCATATGGGCGCGGATGGATGCTGGAGAATGAGAAGAACATCGGCATAGTCGTCGGTGGCTTAGGACTCGCGCCGCTGATGCCAGTCATCGAGGGCAACGTCAAGGGCGACGAGGGTAAGACGATAACTGTCGTGAACGGCGTTACGAGCAAGGTGAAGCTCATATTCCAGAAGAGGCTGGAGAAGGCGAATGTGGACGCCATATTCACAACGGACGACGGCTCGTTCGGGAAGCACTGCTACGCATGCGACCTGCTGGGCGACCTGATAAAGATGAAGAAGTTCGACGTGGTGCTGACCTGCGGACCCGAGGTGATGATGAAGAAGGTCGTGAGGTACTGTGAAGAAGCCAAGGTGCCGTGCCAGGTGAGCCTGGAGAGGTTCATGAAATGCGGCATCGGTGTGTGCGGGTCGTGCGCGCTGGACCCGGATGGCCTCTGCGTGTGCAAGGACGGCCCCGTGTTCTGGTCGAAAGAGGTGAGTAGGAACGGCGGCGAGTTCGGCGAGGGCGCGCGCGACAAGAGCGGGGCTAGAAAGGAATAGGAGGGCCCAGGAACGAGATCGGTTTTATTAATTTTAATTAAGGGAGGCATTAATCAAATATGGCCAGAATTAGGCGGATGGTTTTGGATGTGATGATACCGCACGCGACCGACTCGACAGCGATAACGAAGAAGCTCGCAGACATGACCGGGATAACCGGGGTCGGGACCATGATAAAGGAGATGGACAAGCGTGTGACCAATATAAAGATAGTCATCGAGGGGAAGAACATCCAGTCCAAGAGAGTCGAGGCCGCTATCGAATCCTTGGGGGGCTCGATCCACAGCGTCGACAACATAGTAGCCGGCAAGGTCATGGTCGAGGACGTCAAGACCCTGCAGGACTGATCAGGTTCAATGCCTACGATAAGATACCTTACCCGTGGACTTATAGACGGTGCTCTCTCGACCTTGGGGATAGTCCTCGGCGCTACCTTGAGCGGGGACGTCAAGGTCATCATAGCAGCCAGCCTGGGTGGCGGTATCGCCAATGCCCTCTCTAACATCTTGGGCGCGATGACCGCGGAGCGGGCCGCTGTCATGCTCGAGTTCGGAGAGTATGACAAGGCCATGGTGGGCAGGACCAAGGATCTCAAGGACACCACCATCTATGAGCGCGCAAGGGCCAAGATATACCGCGGTGGCCTGATTGATGGGCTGGGGACGTTCCTTGGTGCATTGGTCCCGGTGATCCCGTTCTTCTTCATGTTCGCGGGCTTTGGGATAGACACCTTGGTGCTGGCGTCGATAGCTTCGACCGTCGGGCTGCTTTTCGTGCTCGGGCTCTATCTCGGCAAGCTATCGAAAGAGAACATCATGTGGGCGGGGGCGAAGATGGCCCTGTTCGGGTTGGCTACTGCGGTAGTCGCCATGGGGATAGAGAGGCTGTTCCGGGGCTTTTAGTTTTTGTCTGCATGTCTGCATTTATAGGAGAATGGCAAGGACTCTCGATGTGGTTGAATCAGAGGAATTCGTAGAGAGATATGGCGTCAAATTCTGTCCCAGCGGGGTCGCTGAGACGGAGGAAGAAGCCGTGGCGCTCGCCGACAAGATGGGGTACCCCGTTGTGATGAAGATAGTCAGCAGGGACATCGTGCACAAGACAGATGTCAACGGGGTGAGGGTCTGGATAGACAATGAGGAAGAGGTGCGCGAGGTCTTCCGGGACATGCTCGGCAATGCGCGCGCAAAGTTCCCTAATGCCGTTATAAAGGGCGTCCAGGTCCAGAAGCAGAAGTCAGGTTATGAGATAATCGTCGGGAGCAAGCGCGACCCGCAGTTCGGGCCCACGATAATGTTCGGACTGGGTGGTGTCTTCGTCGAAGTTCTGGAGGATGTAGCCATCCGCGTCTGCCCGATAACCAGGCGGGACGCTGAAGAGATGGTCATGGAGATAAAGGGTTATGAAGCGCTCAAGGGCGTCAGGGGCAGGAAGCCCGCTGATCTTGAGGCGATAGAAGACGTACTCCTGAGGGTGTCTGATATGTTGATGAAGGAGAAAGATATCCAGGAATTGGACTTGAATCCAATGTTCGCCAACCATAAGGGCGTGGTCGGGGCTGATGCCAGGGTGGTGTTGAAACGATGACTACGAAGGGGCTTGAGTATTTCTTCGGACCCAAGAGTGTGGCGGTAGTCGGCGCCAGCAAGAACCCGAAGAAGATAGGGCACGTCATATTGAAGAACTTCGTGCACGGCTTCGGGGGGAAGGTCTATCCGATAAACCCGGGGGCGGAGGACATCCTGGGGCTGACGTGCCACAAGAGCGTAGTGGAGGTGCCGGGGAGATTGGATCTTGTCATAATAGCGGTCCCTGCGCCGGTGGTGGCATCAGTCATGAAAGACTGCGCGCGCAAGAAGGTCAAGGCCGTCGTTATCGTTACGGGCGGCTTCTCGGAGGTGGGGCGGGAAGACCTCGAGAAGGAGATCAAAGCTATCGCCAAGAAGGCGGGGATAAGGGTTATCGGGCCTAACTGCATAGGGGTCTTCGATTCTTACTCTGGGGTGGACTCGCTTTTCCTGCCGTCGTATAGGCTTGGCAGGCCGCCAAAAGGAGGCATCTCGTTGATATCGCAGAGCGGCGCCCTTGGGGGCGCGATGCTCGATTGGGCCAACCTACATGGATTCGGGTTCTCCAAGTTCGTCTCATATGGGAACGCTGTGGATGTGGACGAGACAGACCTGTTATCCTTCTTGGGGAGGGATAAAAAGACCGGACTCATAACGATGTATATCGAGGGGATAGAAAGGGACGGGCAGACCTTTATGAAGGCCGCCAAGAGAGTGACTGACAAAAAACCAGTCATCGCGATAAAGGGTGGCACGACCGAAGCCGGCGGTAAGGCTGTAATAAGCCACACTGCCTCGCTCGCCGGGTCGCCCAAGATATATGAGGGCATATTCAAACAGTGCGGGATAATCCAGGCGTCGGATCTGGAGGAGGCTCTGGATTACTCGAGAGTGCTCCTGAACCTGCCGCTTCCTAAAGGCAACAGGGTCTTGACCATAACCAACGGGGGCGGCCTTGGCATATTGTCTACCGACGCCCTAGAGAAATTCGGGTTCGAGCAGGCGGTGATGGAGGATAAGACCTTGGATGCGCTCAAGAAGGAGATGCCGGATTATGCCGTGATAGGCAACCCCATAGACCTCACTGGCGACGCGGATACTGAGAGGTATGCGAAGGCGATGGACGCCGCACTCGCAGACCCGAATGTGGATATCATAATGGTCAATATCCTCTTCCAGGTGCCGACGCTTACATCCGACATCGTCGAGGCGGTGTCCGAGCGATTCATGCGGAAGGAGAAGCCCATCGTAGTCGTATGCCTCGGCGGCGGCTACACACAAACCCACAAGAAGGCACTTGAGAGGTATGGTGTTCCTACTTTCGATTACCCCGAGAGGGCTGCCTCGGCGCTGAGGTGTCTGGTCGAACGAGCGGAGGACGTTTTCTGCAAGGACAGTTTAAAGACGTGCAGCATACGCAGGCCGGAGGCCAAAACTGCGCGCAGGGGCTAAAACAGGCCTCCTTAAACCTTTTATGCCCAAAGATTCGAAATATAGCCTATGGGCCGGTAGATCAGTCCGGTAGATCGCAACCTTGGCAAAGCTTTAGTTCTGATATTCGTGGACTAAACTCCTACCTGGTTGAGGCCCCGGGTTCGAATCCCGGCCGGTCCATTGAGCCCTTTTTAGAAAAAAGGGCTTCACCCCAAAAAAGGAATTCACTTCGTGAATCCAAAAAAGGGTAGGGTTGATAAGGGTGGGAAACCGTGGGTTTCTTGCACGCTTATCTCGGATCGCCGGCCGGTCCATTGCAATCTTTTCGAACTATGTCGGGGGACGAGGGCGTCGTTCCAAAAGATTGATCAAAACAGCACCTGGAACTAGCTTTTCTTTATAGTGCCCTCAACCTAAGCACCGATCATGACGAACAAATATCAATTCAGTGTCGTGGTATTCGCCATATGGCTGATAGGGCTGTACACCGCGGGAGTATTCACAGGGGAGAATCCAGTAGAGACGCTGTTTAGCGTATCGCCTGTCGCACTGGCCGCCGGGCTGGCGCTCTACGGGGCGGCGATCTTCACCGGCATGAACATATTCCGCTTCAGCTTGAAGCAGATAGATGTCAATGTGCCCATGACGGGGGTGATGAAGGCATGGATATTCGGGTCTTTCGTGGATAACGTGACACCGACGCTGACGCCGGTCGGCGAGGCCACTATGGCGTATTTCCTTGAGAAGTTCCACCACATAAAGATGGTCCGGACCCTTGCGGCAGTCGGGCTTTACGTCTCAGCATGGACCATATCTGTCACCATGTTCTCGGGGATATCCCTGATACTGATACTCCTGTTCCTGCCTGTGCCGCAGTCGTATCTGGTCATATCGACGTTGGCTGTGGCCTTCTTCGGCATCTTCACGCTTGGCTGGCTGGTGCTGATAACACGCAAGAGCTTGGTCGAGAGGATCGTGTACCGGCTGGTGAAATCATACAACTGGTTCCGGAATAAGATAAAGAGCAGGAAGGTGACGTACCCGCTGGAGATAATCAAATACGAGTTCGATAGGACATATAGTTCGATGCAAGTGGTGCTTGACAACAAAGGCCACGTCATGCTGGCTGCCTTGGCGTTCCTGATACCGCAGCTTGCGCATGCGGCGTGCATCTATGTCATGATACTCGGCTTCGGGGTGGAGGTCCCGTTCCTGGCGATACTCTTGATACACATCATCTCATCGATAGCTGGGTTGCTAGCGTTCATACCCTCCGGACTCGGCGTCTACGAGGCCATCTCGGTCGGGTCGCTTCTCGGGCTTTTCAACGTCCCTGAGACTGTCGCGCTCGCCTCGATATTCATCTACAGGCTCATATTCGTCTGGCTCACGAACTTCCTCGGGGCGGCGATCGGGATAAAGGAAGGCATCAAAGAGGTGCCACAGGTGAAGGTCTGAGATTGGTTTAAGGAATATTTGTGATTTATAGCGGTTTTATAGTATAAACGGCTAAATTAGCGTTTTCTGCCGATGTAGCTCAGTTTGGTTAGAGCGCCACGCTCATAAGGACAGATATGCTCTGCTCTGGGTGTATTCCACTAAGCAACGTGGAAGTCGAGGGCTCAAATCCCTCCATCGGCATCTCACTTATCTTAGCGTATGATCGATGCCTCTGGCTTATGGCAGAAGGCATAGACTTGGTTTGTGAACCTTCCACCATCCCGCCATCGGCATTATTTTTCTATCCGTCCTCCTTAAACTAGGCGATGGACAAGTTCATGAAGGCCGCTTTCGAAGAGGCTAAGAAGGGCCTCGGAGAGGGCGGGATACCGATAGGGGCCGTGCTCGTCAGGGGCGGGAAGATAATCGGCCGGGGCCGCAACAGGCGAGTGCAGGACCTGGACCCGACCGCCCATGCAGAGATAGACTGCCTGAGGGACGCAGGCAGGATCGGATCGTATGCGGATTGTACCCTCTATTCGACGCTTTCTCCCTGCTATATGTGCACGGGGGCAGTGCTGCTCTTCAAGATACCCAAGGTCATCATCGGGGAGAACAGGAACTTCGTCGGTGGTGAAGACTTGCTCAAGGAGAAGGGTGTGGAGCTGGCGAACCTGAATGATAAGGAGATAAGCGGGTTCTTCCGTAAGTGGGTAAATGACAATCCAGCCCTGTGGGACGAGGATATCGGGGAGACGAAGATAATCTAACGCTAATGCATGGACTATAAAGACTGGATCCCGATTCTCGAAGGGGAGATGCATATCGAGTACGACAAGGCCCCGAAGGAGAAGCACTCTTCTGCCCATCAGCTGGACCATATCGAACGTGTTTGGAAGCGGGCGGAGAAGCTGGGCAGGAGGCTCGGCGCTGACATGGAGATTCTGGTCGCGGCCGTTTATCTGCATGACATAGGGCGGCAGTACGGACTGGAGCTCCACGGGCCTGAGAGCGCCAAGCATGCAAAAGATGCACTGGAGCGGATGGCTTTCCCGGAGGAAAAGCGCGGGGCGGTCCTTGAAGCTATAGCGAAGCACGATTACCAGACCCCCGATTCGGAGAGGAAGAGCCCCGAGGCGAAGATACTCTACGACTGCGACAAGATGGACGCCTTCGGCGACGCCGGGATAAAGAGGTACGAGGAGTTCTACCTTAGGCCCGGCAAGAAGACGATGCGAGAGATAATCGAGAACATCGACTTGCGGTTCGACACCCTCGCCCTGCCAGAGAGCAAGGAGCTGGCGAAGGCGGATTACCTCAAAGTGAGGGGTCATTTCGAGGCGCTTTTGTGATTTTTCTTTGTTCAGTGATTATTAAGCTATGAAAAGAAAGGAGCCCGCCCATCTCGAGAAGCACGTCAGGCTGCTTGACCACGAAGGCAATGAGGTCTACAGGGGGCCAAAGAAGCATATCAGGATGGAGCCCGTGCCGAACCCGACGCAGGTAAAGCTCATGTATAGTCACCTCAGGACCCTTGGGAAGCACCCCGGGTTGTTCGCAGAAAGCGACCTGAAACATATGGAGGGGATAAGAACGCGTTTGGACGACGGGGTGCCGCTCATCAGCGATATGAAGGACCTGCACATCCTCAAACAGAGAGTGCTGCGGCACCTTCGAGATGAGAAACCAAGCAGGGACCGGGAGATTGCCACCATGCTTGCCACCTTGGGCGATTCAGAGACCGTCTTCCCGGATGTGTGGGAGAACGTGCATCCAAAGACTGCTGTGAAGCTGCGGGAGATAAAAAATCGGTATGATAACGGGGATACGATGAGCGCTGCTGATAGGAACTACCTCGAATCGGTGATAAAGCGCCTCGGCATCGGGAGATAGGCTTTTTTAGCCAAAAGGTGCAAACTATTCCGCTTCCTTGAGTTTTTCGCTTGAGGCGGCTTTGCCTCCGTGGCTCAGTCTGGTAGAGCGGCAGACTTGTAATCTGCATGTCGTGGGTTCAAATCCCACCGGGGGCTTTTGAGTTTTCGGTTTTGGGTCTGCGGTCTTCCGCGGACCGTGAACTGAGGGGTGTGAACGGAATCGTCCAGCCCACACCGTTTCACCGCCGATGAATTGGTCAAGATAATACTATAGGATTGAACAAGGACCGCACATACTCAAGATGACAGAACTGACTATCGAGGTGTTTACGAGTCCGAGGTGCCCACATTGCCCAGCTGCCGTGAGGGCGACCAAGGAGCTCATGGCGCAGCATCCGGAACTGGAGGACAAGGTGGGATGGAAAGAACTCAGCGTCGCCACGCCAGAAGGCTCGAGGAAAGCGAACGAATACGGCATCCGGGGCGTGCCGACGATAATCCTGACTGACAAGGACGGCAATAAGGGTGGCATTGTCGGCGCACCTGCGGTGAAGAGGTATTACGAGGTCGTGAGCCAGATGCTGTGAGGGTAGGTCTATTCTCCTTAAACGCCTTAGATTATTTAGCTACAGGATGGCTCCTCTTGCTGTATATGTTGACGCACGGGAATGATATCTCTATGCCCGCTTTCTTGTACGCTTTGTCCAGGGCCTTGATGAACTCGTGCCGGGTCGTGAACTTGTGGGGCCGGTCCCGAACCTTGAGGAGCACGTCGAAGTTTATGTTCGAATCGGCGAATGCCTTGTACCGCAGGAACGGCTCGAAGTCCTCGATATAACCTTCTGACTTCTCAAGCACTCTTTTGGCTACGTCGAGGGTTATCTTCTCGACTTTCTCCAGGTCGCTGCCATATGCGACGCCGATCGGGATGCCGAACGTGAGCTCCTTCTTCGGGCGGCTGAAGTTGGTGATTATGGAGTCGGCGAGTTTGCTGTTCGGGATTGAGACGCGGTTGCCTTCGAACGTGACTATCCATGTAGTCCTCCAACCCATTTTGTCCACGGTGCCGGCTAGGCCGTTCTCGAGTTCTATCCAGTCGCCGAGATATGCTGTCTTGTCAGCTGCGATGTACATGCCGGCGAAGTAGCTGGAGAGTGTGGGCTGGAGTGCAAGGGCAATGGCGAGACCACCGATACCCAAGCTGGCCATCAGAGGGGTTATCTCGACGCCGAAGAGATGGAGTATGAGTATGAGCGCTATCGCATATATGAATATGCTTATGAGGCTCTTAAGGCTCATCAGGGCTGTCTTCTCTATCCGTATCGGGCGCCGCTCCGAAGCCATCCAGACGATGATGGCTGCCACGGCGCGCTTGGAGATGTATACGCCCAGGAGTATCCAGAGTATGAAGAATGCCGCCTTTATCTCGTTGGAGTATAGTGCATATTGCGCTATCCGCCTGATGCCGAGGAAGGCCGCGACGCTTATGGCGATGAAGTAATAGGGCCAGCGGACCTGGTTTATTATGTGCTTCTGCATCTCGGGGCTGGTCCTGGATGCCTTCAGGATTATCATGAAGAAGCGAAAGAAGAGATATGTGGCTGCGACTATGATGGTGAAGGTCAATAATGCTGCGATGGGGCCGAAGTACTGGCTGAGTGATGCCGGGAGCTGGCTGAGTGCGGCGTCTACCAACATGCCTGTTACCATGATTTATTAATGTGGGGCGTAATAAAAGCGGAGATATGATGGATATGACACCAGATAAGCTTTTTCAACGGGTATGCGCAAATATATCGCTCTTGGAGCTGTTTCTTGGGCCCGTGGCTTAGCCAGGAATAGCGCTCGACTGATAATCGAGAGGTCGCCAGTTCAAATCTGGCCGGGCCCACCTTATCCTCAGATATACCCGATCTCCTTAAACGGGTTCTCCTCGTCTGTTTTCTCCTCAGGTTCCCCAGGCTCTTCTTCGTCCTCGTCTTCTGAAACTGACTCTTCTTTCTCCTCTTCTGATTCCTCCGTGTCGTCTTCCTGGTCTTCTTCAGATTCGTCTGTTTCCTTTTCTGCCTCTTCAAAGCCTTCCTCCGCTCTGCTTTCGCCGGAGAGTTCAGCGGCTTCTTCGTCGAGGTCTTCATTCCCGACTCCCACTTCCTTGAAGGGGTCGTCGTCGGGAGTCCTATAGGCCGGCGCCGACCTTGCCTTTATCTCAGACTCCTGTTTCTCGATGGCTTCCTCTTCCTGGTCTTCTTTCATGATCTTCGCCAGCGACATGACCTTGTTGCCGTCGCCCAGGCGCATTATCCTTACTCCTTGGGTATTCCTGCCGATCTCGGATACGCCGTCGGATTCCATGCGTATCACGACGCCATCTGAGGTGACGACCATTATGTCGTCGCCCGGCTTGACGGACTTGATGCCGACGACTGGGCCGTTCCGGTCTGTGGTCTTGATGTCTATGACACCCTGGCCGCCCCTGTTCTGGGTGGGGTATTTTCCGAATATAGTCCTCTTGCCGTAACCGTTCTCAGTTATGGTGAGCAGTGTGCTCTCTTGGTCCACTACGACCATACCGACGAGTTCATCGCCCTGTTTGAGTCTTATCCCGCGGACGCCCTGCGATGCGCGGCCCAACGGGCGTGCGTCGGTCTCCTTGAACCTGATGGCCTTGCCGTTCCTGCTCGCTATGAGGAGGTCGTCCCGGCCCGATGTAAGGCAGACGCTGACCAGCTGGTCGTCTTCTCGTAGGTTGATCCCGATTATCCCGCCCCTGCGCGGCCTGCTGTACTGCGAGAGCTCTGTTTTCTTCACGAGACCCTGCTTGGTGGCTGCGACCAGGAATTGGTCATCCCTGAACTCGCTGACCCGGATGGCCGCGGTTATCTTCGACTCTGGATCTATTTGCAGAAGGTTGACTATCGCCGTCCCGCGCGCATATCTGCCTGCTTCCGGTATCCTGTAGACCTTGAGCCAGTGGACTTGGCCTGAGTCGGTGAAGAACAACACATAATCGTGCGTCGATGCGACGAAGAGGTCTTCGACGAAATCCTCCTCCTTGGTGCTCGTGCCTATCATGCCCTTGCCACCGCGCCTCTGCGCGCGGTACGTGTCGACTGCCAGCCGCTTGATGTAGCCTTCGTTCGTGATGGTGACGACCATGTTCTGCTCTTCGATGAGGTCCTCGATATCGAGGTCTATCTCGCCCTCCGCTATCTCCGTCCTCCGCTCGTCGCCGTACCTCTCCTTTATCTCTGCGAGCTCTTCCTTGATGAGCGCAAGGACTTTCAGCTCGTCTGCAAGGACTTCCTTAAGCCATGCGATGGTCTTGAGGAGGGCCTGGTATTCCTCGTCTATCTTCTCGCGCTCGAGTCCGGTTAGTTTTTGCAGGCGCATGTCCAGTATTGCCTGGGACTGCTCCTCGGAGAGTTCGAATTTGCCGATGAGGGATGCCTTTGCGTCCTCAGGGCTCCGCGAAGCGCGGATTGTTTTCACAACGTCATCGATGTTCTCTAGGGCTATCCTTAGCCCCTCAAGGATGTGAAGTCTCTTCTGGGCCTTATCCAATTCATACTGGCAACGCCGCGTTATGACATCCTTGCGGTGATTTATGAAATGGACTATGGTCTGTTTGAGTGTCAGGACTTCCGGCTTGTTGTCGACCAGTGATAGATTGATTATGCCGAAGGTCGTCTGCATCTGTGTATGCTTATATAGCTGGTTCAGGACTATGTCCCCGTTTGCACCGCTCTTTAGGTCGATGACGATGCGCATGCCCCTACGGTCCGATTCGTCGCGTATATTCGAGATTCCTTCGAGCTTCTTGTCCTTGACAAGATCGGCTATCGAAGCGATGAGGCGCGCCTTGTTGACCATGTAGGGTATCTCGGTGACTATTATCCTGTTCCTTTTCTTGCCTTCTTCGATCTCGGCCCTTGCGCGCACCCTGACTGCGCCCTTGCCTGTGGTGTAAGCCTGGATTATACCACCACGTCCCTGGATTATGCCGCCGGTCGGGAAGTCAGGGCCCTTGATGTACTGCATAAGGTCCGTGTCGGTTATGTTCGAATCGTCGATGACCGCGATGACGCCGTCGATGGTCTCAGTGAGATTGTGCGGCGGGATGTTGGTCGCCATACCGACTGCGATACCCGAAGAGCCGTTGATAAGGAGGTTCGGTATCTTGGCTGGCAAGACCGTGGGCTCCTGAAGCGACTCGTCGAAGTTCGGGACGAAATCCACAGTCTCTTTGTCTATGTCAGCCAGCATCTCCTCGGAGATGCGCGCCATGCGGATCTCCGTATATCGCATCGCGGCGGCTGAATCCCCGTCGATGCTTCCGAAGTTGCCCTGACCATCGAGCAGGGGGTATCTTAAGGAGAAATTCTGGACCATGCGGACCATCGAGTCGTAGACCGCGCTGTCGCCGTGCGGATGGTATTTACCCAAGACTTCACCGACCACCCTCGCGCTCTTCTTGTATGCCTTGTTGTAATGCATGCCCATGTCATTCATGGCATAGAGGATCCGGCGGTGGACCGGTTTCAGGCCGTCTCTTACATCCGGGAGCGCGCGCCCCACTATGACTGACATAGAATAATCTAAGTATGATTTCTTCATCTCGTCCTCAATCGGCGTCTGGACGAGTGTCTTGTAGCCGCGCTGCTTGGCGGAGGCATCCTCCTCGGGAGTGCGCTCCATGCCCTCCATGGGGGTCGAGGCTATTTCAGCGTCTTCCTCCGTCCGCTCCTCTACTTCCCCTATAGAGCCCTCTTTTGTGTCCTCGGAGTCTTCTGGGATCTCTTCGGTCGGAGCCTCGTCTACCTCTTCCTGCTCCTCGAACTTCTCTTCTTCATCCTCCGGTTTGTCTGGATATTCTTCCATTGAGTGCGTCTATGATTGTGTGTCTGATTCTATGTCTTAGATGTCCAGGTTCGTGACTTCCTTGGCGTGCTCCTGGATGAACTCCTTTCGGGGTTCTACCTGGTCGCCCATGAGTATGGTGAATATGCGGTCTGCTTCGATGGCGTCCTCCATGGTTATCAGTTTGAGTGTCCGCTCCTCCGGGTCCATCGTAGTCTCCCAGAGCTGCTCGGGGTTCATCTCACCCAGGCCTTTGTAGCGCTGGATGCTGACTCCATCGCGGCCCAGCTGCTCGACTACCTTGTCCTTCTCCTCATCGCTGTAGACATAGTTGATGTTCTTGCCCTTCCAGACCTTATAGAGTGGCGGCTGGGCGACGTAGATGTGGCCCTTCTCGATGAGCGCCGTCAGGTGGCGGTAGAAGAACGTTAGCAGGAGGGTCCTGATGTGGGAGCCGTCGACGTCCGCGTCCGTGGTGATTATCAGTTTGTGGTAGCGGAGCTTCGAGATGTCGAACTCCTCGCCTATCCCAGTCCCGGCCGCCGTGATAAGGGTCGTTATCTCCGTGTTCTGGAGTATCTTATCGAGGCGTGCTTTCTCTACGTTGAGTATCTTCCCTTTGAGTGGTAGGATTGCCTGGAACTCCCTGTCGCGGCCTGATTTGCATGAGCCGCCGGCGCTGTCGCCCTCGACTATGAAGAGCTCGCATAACGCCGGGTCGCGGTTGGAGCAGTCGGCTAGTTTACCCGGCAGGGATGTGAATTCTAGGGCGCCCTTCCTGCGTGTGAGTTCGCGGGCCTTGTGGGCCGCCATGCGCGCGCGCATGGCATTGACTGCCTTTAGGACTATCTTCTCGGCTTCCCTCGGGTTCTCCTCCAGGAAGTCTACGAGCTTTTCATATACCAAGGAATCGGTGATTCCCTTGACCTCGCCATTACCTAATTTTGTCTTGGTCTGGCCCTCGAACTGGGGATCCGGGATCTTGACTGAGATGACTGCTACGAGGCCTTCGCGTGAGTCATCGCTTGATGGTTTCTCCTCGCTCTCCTTGACCAGCTTCTTCTTGTCGATATAATTGTTTATCGCGCGCGTGAGTGCACTCTTGAACCCAGTCAGATGGGTGCCGCCCTCGATCGTGTTTATGTTGTTGGCGTAGGAGAAGACATTTTCCTGGTATGCATCGTTCCACTGCATCGCGCACTCGATGGAGATGTTGTCCTTCTCAGCCTCGATGAAGATGACATCGTCGTTTATCGGGTTCTTGTTCTTGTTGAGGAACTCGACGAACTCCTTGATGCCGCCGTCGTATTTGAAATTGTGTTCTTTCGCCGGCTTGCCGTCTTCGGTCGTTCTCTCATCCTTGATGGTTATGGCTACGCCGCGGTTCAGGAAGGCCAGTTCGCGGAGGCGCTGTGAGAGTGTGTCAAAAGAGTATTCGAGCTCTGTGAATATCTCGCCGTCAGGCTTGAACGTTACTTTCGTCCCGGTCTCGCTCGTGTCGCCGACTTCTTCCAGCTTCGTGGTCGGCTTGCCCTGTTCATACTTCTGGCGATAGACCTTTCCGTCCCTCCGGACCTCGACCTCGCACCACTCGGAGAGGGCGTTGACGACGGAGACTCCGACGCCGTGGAGCCCGCCTGATACCTTATACGCCTTGGCGTCGAATTTCCCGCCAGCGTGCAGTTTGGTGAGTGCGAGTTCGACACCGCTGATGCCATGCTGTGGGTGGATGTCGGTCGGGATGCCCCGCCCGTTGTCGATGACTGAGATGATATTGTTGGGGAGGATCGATACCTCGACGCCCGTGCAAAAACCTGCAAGAGCCTCGTCTATCGAGTTGTCCACTACTTCCTCGACCAGATGGTGAAGGCCGCGGCTAGTCGTGTCTCCGATGTACATGGCCGGGCGCTTGCGCACTGCGGTCAGCCCCTCCAAGACGCGGATGTTCTCCGCCTTGTATTCCTCGGTCATACTAAGTACTTGTAATTTTGCCAGAATCGGGGTTACGTATGTAACTTACCACCGTTCATTTAGAAGAAAAAGGCTTATAAAAGCGTTTCTGAGGCGAAAAAGCGGTTTAAGGAGGGGTTTGGGAAGGGTAAAAAACGAAAGTGGAAGATTTTGGATTTGAGGCGGGTTTGCGAGAGGGCTTTTATAGTCTAGGATTGTCTAGGGCTTAGAGTGTCTCGACCTTCATCCCGAGCTTTTCGAAATGCCTCACGTTCTCGGTTAGAATGGTTTTGACACCGTTGCGGAGAGCGGTGGCTGCGAGTAGGGCATCGAATATTTCGGAGCGCCTGAGACCTTGTTTTCTTGCCAGTTCTATGGCGACTTCGGTGTCGGCAAGCGTTGGTTCGAATTTTATTATGTTCCGGGATTTTGCGAACTTTTCAGACCATTTTGCAGATACTGCAGGGGGGAGTGTTTTCGTCATGGCCGCGTAGAGCTCTAATAGGGTCTGTGTGCTGATTGCAGCTTCACCTAGCCCCATCAGTATGTTTGTCGTGTCTTGCGCGCGCTCTTTCTTCGGTGAATCCCGGCTCAATGCGTGTACCCAGATGTTAGTATCGATCAGTTTCATAGATTTCCTCGCGCGTGATCCTGTAATCGAGATCCAGTCCTTTTTTCATCGCGTCCACTATCTCTTTGGCTGGCTTGTCTAGGTGCACCTTTTTTGACTCCAGGAATATAGTCCTGCCTCTGGCCTTCATGTGCACCTCTGATTCGTCCTTAAACCCCTGGCTCCGGACCAGCTCCGGCGGCAGTAGAAGGTATGATGAGCCGCCGATGCGCTTGACCCGCGTCTCATATTCTGTGACCCCTGACCTGGTTTTTGCTCGGTGCTTCACTCCCCGTTTCATCTCGTGTTTCATACAGGGTTTAGACTAATAGTTAATAAAAATAGAAAAAGTTAACTTTTTGTTTTTTTCTGTGTTCGAACGTCACATCCCGGGCATCTCGCCCATGCCGCCCTTGAACATGCGCGCGAACCTTCTATCTTTCTTGACCTTCTTGAACATCGCCCGCATCTGGTTGTACTGCTGGATTAGCGCCCTGACGTCCTCGGGCTTGGTGCCGCTGCCTTTTGATATCCGCTCGACCTGCGCGCGGCTCAGCTTCGGGTTCTCGAGTTCGTCCTGCGTCATGCTGTTGATTATCGGTTTGAACTTCGCCAGCTTCTCCTCCTGGACGTTCATCATATCCTTGGGTATCTTGGCTGTGAACGGAAGCATCTCGGCTATCTTGTTCAGAGGGCCCATCTTCTTCATCTGCTCGAGCTGCTCGTAGACGTCGACGAGGGTGAACTTCCCGGCCATCATCCGCTTGGCCGAATCTTCGGCCTGGTCGAGTTCGACGTGCTCCTGGAACTTGTCGAGGAGTCCCTTGACGTCGCCGAAACCCATGAGCCTTCCGACGAATGCCTTCGGATCGAAGCGCTCGAGGTTGTCGAGTTTCTCGCCGACGCCAACAAAAAACACTGGTGCTTCTGCGACGGCGCAGGCTGATACTGCCCCGCCGCCCTTTGCCGAACCATCCAGTTTCGTAAGGATGACGCCATTGACGTTGCATTTCTCCTTAAACGCGCGCGCCTGTGTTTCCGCTTGTTGGCCGATGGTCGAATCGAGGACTAGTAATGTATATTGTGGGTTGATGGTCTTGCCGAGTTTCTCGATCTCGTCCATGAGGTCTTTGTCCAGTGAGTGGCGACCCTCGGAGTCGACTATTATGAGATTCGATTTCTTGGAACGGAGCTCTTCCAGGCCGTTCTTCGCTATCTTGACTGCATCTTTCTTCCCTGGTTCGCCGTAGACTGGGACGTTTATTTCTGAACCGAGTTGGACCAGCTGGTCGTAGGCGCCGGGGCGGAATTTATCAGCGCAGATGAGGCCCGGTTTGAATCCGCGCTTCTGGAAGTATTTAGCGAGCTTGGCTGCGGTGGTCGTCTTACCACCACCCTGGACGCCGACCATCATTATGACGTTCTCCCTGGCTGGGTCCACATCCATGTGGGCCTCCTCGCCGCCCATGAGGTCCGCTATCTCGCCATATAAGACCTTGACCAGGTGCTCGCGCCGGTTGATTCCGCTCGGGAGCTTTTCGGATAGGGCCTTCTCCTCGATGTTCTTGCTTATTTTGAAGACCTGGTCTATTTTGACGTCGGCGGCGATGAGCGTTTTCTGGAGCTCTTTTACGACTGCCTTGACTGTGTTTTTATCGACCACGCCTGCACCGCGAATCTTGTCTAGGACGCCCCGCAATCCGGAGCCGAATACATCTAGAACCATGTCAGAAGGTAAGAACCTGTTAGAACTAGCCTATTTTTGCGGTTTAGCGCTTAAGAAGGGTTCCTAGGGGCTTATTCGGCTCGATCGGGCTTATTTCCTGGCTTCAGGACCTGCAGCGACCCTCACACCCGGCTTGGTGAGGACGATATCAGCGACCTGTTCCACATCGCCGTAACCGATGCTGTTCTCCTTGAGGATCTCCTCGACCTTGCTCTTCGAGAGGAAACCGCTCTTGAGCGGCGACAACGTAAGCCTCATAATCTCCCCCTTCTGCAAGTTCAGGATGATGTCCTCTACCTTCCCCAAATGCTTCGCTTTACTGGTGTATATCTCCATCCCATACATCTCAGAGATCTTGACGCTCATTTTTTCACCTATTTATGAACTTGTAATGTTAAACAAGAAAGGTATAAAAACGTTTGTCTTTTTTACGGAAAGTTTATTGCAGGAAAATGTATGTTTTTAAGGACAATAAAAATGTATTGGGTATGCGATGACCGGGGATATTGATACAGGTTTAAGGAAGAAGATCTATTTAGTCGGGACTGTCCACGTCTCCAAAGAGAGTGCGCGCAGGGTCGAAAAGATAGTGCAAGAGGCTATGCCGAATATGGTGTGCCTTGAACTAGACAAGGCACGGTTCCAGGCGCTGCTTCAAAAAGCGCGGGATGATGTGCGCGCAAAGAGTGGAATATCAAGCGGCGGATTCGATAAAGAAGACCGAGAACCGAAGACCGAGAACCGAAATCCCGGAGAGAGGGGTCAGTTCCGGTATTCGGGGGGGTTGAGCCGCTGGATCGGTTCGGGGCGGACTTCCGGAGGGGGTCCCGGTGGGATTCCCAGACGCGGTCTTGGTGCTCTCGGCCCCGCAGGGCTGTTCGGCCCGGCGCTCCAATGGCTGCAGCAAAAGATAGGCGAGGAGTTCGGGGTCATGCCGGGGGTGGAGATGCTTGCCGCGGTGCGCGCGGCGGGTGTGAACAAGGTCCCCATAGCGCTCATCGACCGGCCCGTGCAGGTCTCCTTAAACCGGATGATGCACGGTATGGGGTTTAAGGAAAAGGCCAAGATGTTCACGCAGATCGGATTACTGTCCGGCTTGTTTCTCCTTAAACCTTTGTTCGGGGAGCGCGTCTTCAAATGGCTAAGTGAAGACAGGAAGGGTGGCGTGAGCCTAAAACAGGTCGAGAGTGGGGCGGGTCTGGCCGATCTCCTTAAACTTTTTAAGGAAGAATTCCCCACCGTTTACCGTGTGCTGGTCGAGGAGAGGAATGAGTACATGGCCAAGAACATAATCCAGATATCGGGCTCTGAAGGCAAGGATACGCTGGTCGTTGTTGTGGGCTTGGGCCATATCCCCGGTTTAAGGAGATTGCTTGAAGCTGAAGGGTGCCTTGATGTGGTGGTCGTTCAATAATCAGTAATATAATCAGTAATAATGGTCGCGGTCTTTATTAATCAGCAATATAACAATATAATAATAGAGTAAGGGGATGACCGTTCAATAATTGGAGAATGCCTCTTCGCCCTCTGGCCTCTTTCTGCGCTGGCCGCGCGCCAACCTGAAGTCGAAGCCGCCGCGGATGCCGTTGTCTCTTAATGTCTCGCCTTCCCCCACACTCTCTGCGCCCTCGAATTCGAGTCCCGTCACTTTTGCGAACGCGTGTATCAGCCCCGACGGCGCGCCGCCGTGTCCGGATACCCTGATACTGCCATCACCGTATGGCTCCATTATTATCTTGACCTCTTTCCCTCCGTGCTCGAAGCGGGCGTGGAGCTCTTGCGGGCTGCGCGAGGGGTGCATCTCGCTGCCCTTATAAATATAGATGCGGGAGCGCCTGCCGACTGCGGCATTGATACCTTGCCCCACATTGATACCCAACTTGGTCTCTACCCCTGCTGTCCTGACCCATCTCGGGCGGATGCGCTCCTTTAGCAAGCGGACATTGTTCTCCCTGGCCCGGGCGGCCTTTGCTTTGCCCGTGGCCTCTTTATCATGCGCGCGCTTTATCGCCTCCTCGGCGCGTTGCCTCTTTGATTCCTTGATCCTTGCCCTGCGCTCCGATTCGCCGGCTCCTTGTCTGGTCGTCATGTCTTTGTCGTCATGTCTTTGTTTTGGGTATTATTATTTCCGGGGTAGTATAGTTAGGTGTAGTATAGTTAGGTCATGCATCTATCTTGAGGGACGCCCGAACGTGCTTCTTTATCTTGTTCGGGTCTTCACCCAGCTCGATGAATCGTGTCTGGCCCCTGTTGCCCTTGCCTGAGAACTGCATCGAGATGAACCCAAGCATCTCCAGGTCGTTCAGGTACTCCCTCACCCACCTCATACTCCTTGGCTTCTCCTTGGCTTTGAAGCATACCTTCTTGTATTCTTCATATACCTCCCCGGACATGAACTGTGTACGCTTCTCCCCCCGCAGGTCGCGCTGTTCGTTCTCGGAGAGGTTTGCCATAGCGAGCAGGAGTATCTGCTGGTGATCCGGGAGGGTATTCAATGATTCGAAGACCACATCCTCTTCTACTCCCCTCTTAGCATCCTCGACGTTGGCTGTCAGGACCATCTCCCCGTTCCCCTGTTCGACCAGCTCGCCCGCCTTCTTCAGGAGCCTGAGGGCATATCGCGCGTCGCCGCCTTCCTTAGATGCTATCGCCGCGATCAGACGGATGGCAGACTCATCGACCACACCCTCCTTAAACCCGACCTTGACTCGTTCGTTCAGGATGGTCGTGAGCTGCTTCGCGTTGTAGGGTGGGAAGATGAGTTCTTCTTCACAGAGTGTCGATTTGCTCCTCGGGTCGAGATCGCGCTTGAAGAAGAGGTTGTTGGATATGCCGATTATCGAGACGAAGCCCTGGCCGTGGAGTTCGTCGTTTATCCTCGTCAGGGCGTACAGGAGACCGTCCAAGTCCTTGACCATATCTACCTCGTCTAAGATTATCAGGATGCCGGCGTTCTGGTCGCGCGTATAGTCAAGTAGCGTCTCGTAAAGCAGAGTCGGCGGCGCGCCGGCGTCATGTACTTTGATGTCCTTGGTTGTGAAGTATTCCTTGTTTTGCTCCCATAAGTCCTTGAGGATCTTTACGAGGACCCGGTATTTGCTGTCGTGCATCTTGTTGTTGATGTAGATGCAATGCAGGCCTATGCCCTTCTGGCCACACATCTCACGGAGTTCGTCGGACACATAGCGCGCGACTATCGTCTTCCCAACGCCAGTCTTCCCATAAATGAATACATTCGTTGGTTTCTCTTTCTTAAGAGCAGGCGTCAGCAACGCAACTACCTCGGTTATCTCCTGCTCGCGGTAGGGTAACTTTGGTGGTGTGTAGTGGGGTGATAATGTGGCCTTGTCCTTAAACACAATGGTGCTGAGGTCGACATCTGAGAAGAGATTTTTCTTTTCCATAATGTGATATGAGATATTTAGAAAACACATGGAAAAAAGGGTTTCGAAACCCCCTCATGTCGCGCTGGGGATATCCTCCTTGTGATGTTTTTATAGTTTTAATGCTTAAGATACTCGCGCATATGAGAGTATGCGGGGGATGGTTTTAAGACAGGTTCAAGGACGTGATATCCTACCCATATCTTAGGCCTCTCGCCCCGTGTTGTGCTGCTTTGGTCAATAGACTCAGATTAAAACTAAACGAGATACAAAATGAGTGTAAAAGGTTGGCTTGGATTCGAGGAAGGCGGGGATGATGTAGTAGACCTGGATGAGTATCTTGAAGGTGTGGGCCTGCATGAAGGAGAGCTCTTGGACGAGGAGCGCTTCACCTATGTGAAGAGCCTTTCGGCAAGTTCCCCAGACGCGCTTACCGATGTCGAGAGGGAGCTAAAGAAGGGTAATATAGTCCTTGTCGACACAGAGAACCTTGCACAGAGCAACAGGCTTACTCTGAAGAAACTCGTCGAAGACCTGAAGGCATTGGGCCAAGAGCTCGACGGTGATATGGGTCGCGTCTCCGAGACGAAGATCCTCTTCGTTCCAAGCGGTTTCAGGATACTGAAGAGACGGCTATCTTGATGGCTCGTGCGCCATGAAAGCCACATGGCATATGCTATGAGTAGCTAAGCTATACGGCAGCATAGCTTTTCCAACCCTTGATTGTTATTCTAACTCAACAACTGAACTGCTTTTTAACCCCAATCATTTAATTACCTATGGCCGACGATCCGACCGCTGGGCCGCCCGCAGGCAAGAATAAAGACCTAAGCGACATCCTGGGCGACCTAGAGGATTCACTGTTCTCCACCGAAGACCAAACACAGGAAGCCGAACGATTCTCACGCGGCGGCGCGGCGCCCAGCACAAAGGCCCCGAAGAAGACCCTGCCGGTCTTAATAGACGAAAAAGGCGCGACCGACATCTATAAAGATATACTCCATGAGCGCAACATCAGGAAACACAAGGAGATGGGCGTCGACATCGTGTTCAGGCCCTACTGGTTCTTCACCTATACCTGTGAGCTGCTGATGCGAGACCAGGACAAGAACGTAATAGACTCACAAGAGTTCGGCGGGCGTGAAGCCATCGACGCCATCAACGGCGGCGTGGCGGATTACCTGCCAAAGACTCTTCAGGAGGAGCCGATAGAACTGGTCGATCTCGATGAGGAAGTCAAGATGCTCGAAGAGAGCAACATGGCGCAGTACAAGGTCGAGCATCCCCGCATCAAAGAAGAGGAGTTGCAGAAATTCGTCCAGCAGAAGATAGCGGGTGTGGTGCGCGCAGAGAAGGAGAACACATCAGTAGCAGGATTCGAATTGGTATATGCGCCTGTCTGGCGCTTCTGGTTCGAGCACAAGAAACGCCCCCACAACATCCAGATCGATGCGGCGACAGGGATGCCTGCAAACTACGATGACCTGCCGCTGAATCCCAAGACCTGGAAGGATGTTGTGGTCGACGACTTACTCGCGCTGAAGAACCCGAAGAAGTGGAGCAAGTTCGTGAAGAGCAAGGCTAAGTTCCCGGAGTACAAAGGAGCCAAAGGAGGGGGCGCAGGATTCAACCGTGGAGGCAAGCCGCGAGACTGGAGCGCAGTTGTCAAAAGTGCGTTGCTCGCCGCAGACATCGGACTTATCCTCTACGCTATGACTCTCAGGAACTTACAAACACAATTGACCTATTTGGCATTCGGCCTGATATTTGCTCTGATACTGGCATATTCATTATTCGCGAAGCCGAGACCGGTCCCGCCGCCGAGGACCCCGCTACCGACGCCTTGAATCCGCCGAATACCGGAACTGACCCCCCTCCCTCGTGGTTATGCTCACCCCCTCCGACCTCCCGTTCGACCCAAGCATCGATATTTAAGGTAAAACCAGCAAATCAATCATAGAAATGAGATACGACACCAAAAAGATAAAGCAAGAGGCTAAGAAAGATTACCTGGCCTACTGGAAGAAGACGAGCTCGATGTTCCCGTCCAAGTCGCCGCAGGGGTTTAAGGAAAGACTCCTTAAACCAGGCCCGACCACCCGGCCGGAGCCGCACCTCATCCAGAACCTCGCCCAAAAGATACGCGGCAATTTCCTCCGCCTTGGCTTCACCGAGGTCGAGAACCCCCTCTTTGTCGAAGAGCAAGACGTCTACAAGCAATACGGTCCCGAGGGGCCGGCGATCCTCGACCGCTGTTATTACCTCGCAGGCCTCCCGCGCCCCGACATCGGTTTAAGCGACTCTAAGATATCATCCATCAAGAAGAAGATACCCTCTTTCAAGAAGCCGGACGCGGAAAACCTGAAGAACATACTCCGCGACTATAAACTGGGCCGCATCGAAGGCGACGATCTGGTCGACACCATCGCACACGGCCTGGCTATCAGCAACGAGGATGCGACCAACATAATCGACATCTTCGCCGAACTCAAGAACCTGAAGCCTGAACCGACGACCACGACTCTCAGGAGCCATATGACCGCCGCCTGGTTCCCCACTATCGCTGCGCTCCAAGACAAGATGGAGCAGCCCATCAAGCTTTTCTCCATCGGTCTTCGCTTTAGGAGGGAGCAGAAGGTCGATGCGACACACCTGCGCGCACACTATGGCGCTTCGTGCGTGGTAGTGGACGAGAACATGAACATGGAGGCCGGCAAGGCTCTGGCCGAAGAGATAATGAAGCCCCTCGGGTTCAAGGAGTTCTCATTCATCAACAAAGAGACGACATCCACATACTACGCCCACAAGAGCGAGTACGAAGTATTCGCCAAATCCAAGGGCGGCGAGTCGATAGAGATCGCCGACATCGGTATGTACTCCCCGCTCGCACTGGCCAACTACGACATCGAACTCCCGGTCTTCAACGCCGGCTTCGGCCTTGAGCGGCTGATCATGGTGGCGAACAACATCAGTGACGTCAGGCAGGTCATGTTCCCGCAGTTCTATGTCGAGAAACCCATGACTGACGAGGAGATCGCGGCCGACATAAGCATCGAGAGACGGCCCAAGACTGCGGAGGCCAAAAAGCTCTCGAAGGCTATATCCACGATAGCGCAAAAGAAGGCTGATTCGCCCTCCCCTTGCGAATTCCAGGCCTATTCGGGCTCCTTGGGTGGAAAGAAAATCATTGTGGACGTCTTAGAACCAGAGGAGGGCACCAGCCTCTTGGGCCCGGCGGCACTCAATGAGATATACGTATATAATGGGGGCATCTTCGGTTTGCCCAAGGATGCCAGCAAGTTCAAGGAGGCGGCAGTCGAGATAAAGGAGCGCGGGACAAAGACCGGCATCACATACCTTGATGCGATTTCAGACTTTTTCGCCGCGCGCATAGAAGAGGCCCTCGAGAAAGGCTCCCTGGAAAAAGACCGGCCGTACCAGGAGCAAATCAAGATGGCTAAGACAGCCCCAGACATAAATATCAAGATATCCGACCGCGCTGTCAGGTTCATCCAGTCCAAGAACAAAGAGATAAAGTTGAAAGGCCCGATATTCACTACAGTACGCGCACGCGTGGTTTAAGGAAAAAAGTTTAAGGAACTCATTACGCTACGCCCACGTCCCCTGCTTTCTTCTCTTTATGGACCTGCATGCTCTCTGGCACACTGGGTTTGACCTTCTTAAGCGCTTCGTCGAAATGGCTCTTCTTGACGACTTCACCCTTACCCTTCCTGCCGATGACATCGCGTATCGCCAGCATGCCCGCCTTTCTTATCAGGGCTTCGATATCCGCTCCAGAATATCCCTTGGTCTTCTTGACCAACTCAGCCAGCTTGACATTTTTGCCTAGTTTCATCCCGCCTGTATGGATCTTCACTATCTCCCTGCGCGCAGCTTCGTCCGGCATCGGCACCAGTATCAGTTTCTCAAACCTGCCGGGCCTCAAAAGAGCCGGGTCTATCAGGTCCGCCCTGTTAGTGGCGCCTATCAATACCACGTCTTTCAATTCTGAAACCCCATCGATCTCACTTAGCAACTGGGCGACTACACCCTCCTTGACGCCGCTGCTGTCGCCCCCGGCGCCGCCCCGCGTGCCGGTGAGCGATTCCATCTCATCAAAGAATATTATCGATGGTGCCACCTGCCGCGCCCTGCTGAATATCTTCCTGACGTTCTTCTCACTCTCACCGACCCATTTGCTCAAAAGCTCGGGCCCCCTGACGGCTATGAAGTTTGCATTGCTTTCATTAGCGACAGCCTTCGCCAGAAGAGTCTTCCCAGTCCCTGGGGGGCCATACAATAAGATGCCCCGCGGCGCGGATACGCCCATCTTCTTGAACAGCTTGCCGTAGCGGAGCGGCCACTCTACTGATTCTTTCAGCTCCTGCTTCACATCTTCGAGTCCGCCCACATCGCCCCATGCGATGTTCGGGACCTCGACCATGACCTCGCGCATCGCAGACGGCTCGACCTTCCGCATCGCGTCGTGGAAGTCGTCGTTAGTGACTATGATGCTGTCCAGAACCTCTTTTGACAGCTCACCCTCCTTTGCCTTTTTGATCTGCGGCATCACCTTGCGGAGCGCCCCCATGGCAGCTTCCCTGCTGAGCGCAGCCAGGTCTGCCCCGGAATATCCGTAAGTCACATCAGATAGCTTGTCCAGCTTGACATCATTCGCCAGCGGCATGCCCCTGGTGTGAATCTGGAGTATCTCTTTCCTCCCATTTCGGTCTGGGATCCCGATCTGCAGCTCCCGGTCGAACCTGCCAGGCCTCCGCAGTGCGGGATCTATCGAATCCGGTCTATTCGTCGCAGCGATCACGACAACTTCACCCCTCGCCTCCAAACCATCCATCAGAGTAAGCAACTGCGAAACCACCCTCTTCTCGACTTCGCCCTGCACCTGCTCGCGCGAAGGCGCTATAGCGTCGATCTCATCGATGAAGATGATCGAGGGCGCATGTTCCTGTGCTTCCTTAAACACCTTCCGTAGGTTCTCCTCGCTCTGGCCATACCACTTACTCATGATCTCCGGCCCAGCCAGATGGATGAAATGTGATTCAGTCTCGCTGGCAACCGCTTTGGCCAGCAAGGTCTTTCCAGTCCCCGGCGGCCCATAAAGCATGATTCCCTTCGGTGGGCTGACCCCCAATTTCTTGAAGACCTGGGGGTATTTCATCGGGACCTCTATCATTTCCCTGATGGCTTCGATCTCCTCGTTCAGGCCGCCGATGTCTTCATATGATACGCGCGCACCGCGTATCTCCTCAGCCGCTGGCTTGGTCGATATCGAGAGGTTAGTGGTCTCTGTGACAACGATCGGGCCGCTCGGACTCGCTCCGCTCACGACAAACATCAACGGAGTGCCCATAACGTCCACCAATATCTTATTCCCTTTTATCAGTGGCTTGTTGAGGACGCGTTCTTTGACATATTCGACAAAACCCCTGCCATACTGGATAGGTTTCATCGGTGAAAGCACGACCTTCTTCGCTGCCTTCGCAGCGACTGGCTTGACTTCTACTTCGTCGTCGATGCCCGCACCGCAGTTGTTCCTGAGGACGCCGTCCATCCGGATGAAATTCTTGCCCTCATCCTCGACAAGTCCTCTCCAGACCACCCCCAACGTGACCTTCTCGGCTTTTATCTCGACGACGTCGCCACTCTCCACACCGAGCGACTCCATCGCGCGCGAGCTGAGCCTGACCAAAGCCCTGCCCACGTCAGTCTTCGGAGCTTCTTTCACCGACAGTTTTATCGAATCCATTTGAGATTATTTGATCTTTACGAGCTTCCCTATCTTGCCCTTCATCTCCTTCTGGAGCTTGATCTCGAGGATGCCGTTCTTGTACGTAGCGTCGATGTTATCCGTCTTGATCTTCGCTGGCAGCTCGACAGCCTTGAAATACTTCCGCTTAGGTGTCTCGACACTGATCTCAAGGTTCTTCTCACCCGCCTCGAGCTTGATGTCATCCTTGTTCACGCCCGGCACCTCCACCACTATTATTATCGCCCTCTCTTGCTCCATCACATCAACCAACGGCTCTACAGCATCCTTGACCTTGGGCTTCGGCCCCATCTCGACATTCCCGAACTCCTCGACAATGGGTTTGCCGTCCGGCCCGGTCCTCATGCTGAACCCATAGACGTAGGGCTTGCCAGCCCCGCCTTCGCCTGGCTTGCCGGGGCGGATCTGCTTGACGCTGATGTTCAGGTTTTTGAACATGTTCTTCATGATGTTCTGCATCATCTCGTCCATTCTGGAGAAGTCATCCCCGAAGCCGGCGAATGGGTCGCTGAAGAACGGGTCGGCGAACGGGTCCCGCCTGCGCACAGGCTGTCCGCCGGCCACATCAGCCGGCATCTCGTCCTTCTCCTTCTTGGCTCCCTTATCCTTGTCTTTCTTCTTGAACATCGTCGATCGGATTTGTTTTTGTGTTATATTTTTAAAGCTTCTCTATAAAAATATACAGGTTTAAATTAACAAAGTCAATAACTTATTGACTTTTGTAGTGATAGGGTCATGGCGACAACCAAGATCGCGATCAGGGAGCTGAAGCCTCCGAAGAAGGCGGGCGAGGAGAAGGATATCCAGTGGGTGGTGGATTCTTTCGTCCTTTCATCGAAGAAGGACGCAGACTGCACTGCCTACAAGATATTCAAGGCGGTAGTCGAGTCGACCCTGGAGGACGAGCCGATGACCTCGACGCAACTAAGTAAGCTTGCGGGAGTCACCCGTGGGGCCACTCTTTTCCATTTACAGAAGTTCAGCCAGTCGGGCCTCGTCAGGTCCGAGGGGCGTAAGTATATATTGCGCGCGCCCTCGCTTGAGGAGACCATCGATTCCATGATGCAGGATATGGAGCGCATGTTCTCGCGCATGAGGAAGATAGCCTCCGAGATAGATAAGGAGCTCGGCTACGAAGGCCGCTGGTGACGTGGCTCTCTTACGCCCTTTTCCCTCTTATCCTCGCCCCCCACCTTCATCGCCCCAGTTACCTCCGTTTCCTCAATCCCCTTTTCCTGGGCGTGGGGGTGTTCGCACCCTTCTTGACTCGTTCAGGCAAGGTTATCTTAAACGCACCCGTCTCGGTTTTTTCGATGCTAGCCCCGAGCTTCTTTGCAGCCCATCGTGTCGTATGTAGGTATGGTGGTTGCCGTGGGGAATAAGGGTTCACATAGAAAGGCCCTTTGCGCCCTGCATCGATATGCCGTCTGATGCTGGCGAGCATAAGCGCCCGGTGCCAGTTGGGATGCTCGCTGCTTACGGCTTTGACCATCTTGGTTTCCTCCGGCGCGCGTTCTTCGAAGGTAGGCTCGAAATTGAAATCGTTCTGGAGTTCTTCGACGCCTGAGCTGCCGTTTTCCAGCTTGAACGTGATAGTATGCGCTATCGGCCCGAAATACTGCAGAGGATCGCCGCCCCTGATGGGCACTTCAAGATCCTTCATCCTGTCGCATTGCTCCTTCGTCGGCAATAGAGCTAGCTGTTCCATCTTGTCGGTCTTCTTGCCGAACCCTGCTGTGCGCATGCTCGTCGCATAGATGTATCCCCGCGGTTTGTTCCGCCCGAAGTAGCTGCGGATCCACTCCCCCATCTCATGCTCCGGTTTCCTCTCTTTAGGGTCCTTGGGCCACTCCCCGGGGTTCAGGTTCGCCACTAACTCTGTGTAGGTCCCATGGGACTTCTCCGGCAGGTAATCCTTCAGATAATATGGCAATTCCATCGGGCTCATCCTTTTGTTCCACTAGTTTAAAACTTAATGATGAAAAAGATGAGGATCAAAAGATGAACGTACGAAGATGAAAAAACTCTTAATCGACAACAAGGGCAAGCGCCAGTTAGTCAGGGAAGGCGAAGACCTCCACACCCACGGGGGCGTCATAAAAGAAGCGGACCTGGAAAAGGTCGGATACAGCGGACAGGTCAAGACCCACACGGGCAAGACGTTTTACATATGCGACCCGACTATCGTCGACTTCATCGAGAAGATGCCCAAGCGCGCGCAGATAGTATACCCGAAGGACGCGTCGCTTGTCATAGGCCTCACGGGCATCTCCAGCGGCGCGCACGTAGTAGAGGCGGGCATAGGTGTCGGCGGGATGACCATGATGCTCGCGCGCGCAGTGAGTCCCAAAGGCAGCATCACATCATATGAGATCCGCGAGGACCATATCAAAGAAGCTAAGAAGAATCTGGAGCAAGCAGGCCTAAGCAAGGCGGTCAAGGTCAAGAACAAGAGCATCTACGACGGCATCGACGAGACAGAACTCGACCTCGTCTTCCTCGATCTCCCCGAGCCGTGGCTCGCGTCGAAGCACGCTGCGAATGCACTCAAGTACGGCGGCTTCCTTGTCGCTTATTGCCCGTCGATAGAGCAGACCAAGAAGTTCGTCACCACGTTGCCGAAACAGTTCCAGGAAGTCCGCACCATCGAGAACCTGGTCCGCGACTGGGAGGTCAGCGCGCAGAGGTGCAGGCCCATGACGCGGATGATAGCCCACACGGGGTTCATAACCTTCGCCAGGAAACTCAAAGAGTGATCAGGCTTTTGGCAACCTGCGCCAACCTGGGATGTCTGGCACTATCTTATCGCCCTTGACGAGTCCAGACCCCAGCCAATCTTCCTTAAACATGGCAACCACGAACTTCGCATCCGGTTTAAGGGGTTTAAGGAACTTGCCAGCATCAAAACTCGCGCCGCTCATCCACTTTTCCGCCTGCTCTCTTTCCTTAAACTCGATGACATTCTTGCTCGATTTCTTCCTTAAACCATCAGCCAAGATCTGGCTTCCCTCGACAGTCAAGACCTCTAGCTCCTCGCCTGTCAGCCCCACGCCAACAGACCGTATCGCCTTCATCTTCTTCGAGAGTCTAAGGACGTCTTCATTCACCAACCGTACCCTTCCTGCACGCGCAACTACATTGGATGGAATATCCCCTACACCCAAGTTATAAGCCTTCTTCCAGGCCTTCTTCACCCTCCCGAGCTTCGCCCCACTAAGCGTTTTCATCTTTGGTCAGCTTGCAAACAAAGAACCCGTCGCTATCATTCAGCCAGGGGTATATGCGCGCGCACTTATGCATGCTTTCATCAAATGCCTTCCCCTCAAACTTCTTTAAACCTTTTTCGTATTTCACACTTCCGTCGCTAATTCCATCCAACTGCGCATCAGCTACCCGCGCGCTGACACGGTTGTCCAAGAGATGCTGCACGACCTTCTCGTTCTCCTCAACCGAGAACGTGCAAGTACTGTAAACCATCGACCCACCAGGTTTAAGGCAATCGAACCCAGCCAATATCAGGTCCTTTTGAAGCGGGGCATATTTCCCCGGCGCGCCGCGCGTCCCGGCAGCGCTTGCCTGCCCCCAGCCAGAGCAAGGCGCATCGACAAGCACAGCATCGAACATATCGTTCCCCCAATTCGGGAAGTTCCTTCCGTCCGTGTGGGTGACGATCGTATTGACACAACCCATCCGCTGGACGTTCATCGCAAGCGCTTTGATGCGCCCACTGCTCGCGTCGTTGGCGACAACGACACCCTCGTTGGACATAATCTGCGACAGCTGTGTGTTCTTTGCACCGGGCGCAGCCGCAAGGTCAAGCACCTTCACACCGTTCCATCCACCCTTGCCCATTCCATCCAACAGCACCCTCGGGATGAGCATGGAAATCGCATCTTGGATGAAATAATAACCTAGAGCATGCTCTAATATATTTCCCAGTTTAAGACCTTGGGGACCCCCGTCACTTCCGGTATTCCATCCAATATAAAAACCCTGCTCCGACCACGGTATCTTTTCCAACTCCAGACCGATTCCATCCAACCTCCTGGTCAGTTCTTTGACACCAATCTTAAGCGTATTAACGCGGATGCTCTTCCGAGCTTCAAACTTCCTGGCCTTCACGCCCAGCGCCCTCAGATACGCTTCGATCTCGCCCATATTCTATTCTATTTTACATCATCTAACCTTAAATTTACACTACATTTACACTACAAAACCAAACAAACCATGACAGAAGAACTAGTCTTGCTGGACACGAACTTCCTGATGGTGCCGCACCAGTTCGGCGTCGATATCTTCGAGGAACTCGATCGCCTGCTGTTAAGCGACTACAAGCTGATAGTCCTTTCAACACAGGAGGAGGAGCTTGGCTCGGTCGCGAAGAAGGCAGGCGGCAAGGACAAAGTCGCGGCTCACGTAGCATTGGAGCTGATCAAGCGCGCAGAGGTCGTCCCATCCACAAAAGGGCTGGAAGGCGATGACGCCATAGTCGATTTCGCCTCCAAGAACGATTGCATAGTCTGCACCAACGATTCAAACTTAAGGCGTCGCCTGACACAGTCAGGCACCAGGACGATCTGCATGAAGGGCAAGCAGAAGCTCGGTTTCTGTTGATGAAGGTCTCTTCGGCTGCTGATGCATCTGCCACCCGAATCATTTTTATCCTTTGTCTCCATAATCTCCAAACTCAGCGTATCTGACTCTAGCGATCCAAAGCTCTAGCGGATGCGTTCGATTATGTTCATAATAACTGGTTTTTGGAGTGGTAATATATGGATCTTTTGTGGCTTGCGCCAGTGGGTTCTTTGCTGGCATTGGGGTTTGCGGGTTATCTGACTTGGAAGATACTCAAGGAAGACGAAGGTACTGACGAGATGAAGAAGATCTCAGCTGCAATACGCAAGGGGGCTGACACCTATCTGAAGCGCCAATACAGGGTCATCGCCATGTTCCTTGGCCTCCTGTTCGTCGTCCTTCTGGGCCTCTCATTCATCGGTGCGCTAAACCCATATGTCCCGTTCGCGTTCCTCACTGGTGGCTTCTTCTCCGCCCTTGCAGGTTACATCGGGATGTGGATAGCGACCCGGGCTAACGTCAGGACCACGCACGCTGCAAGCAAGAGCCTAAACTCAGGCCTCCGCGTAGCGTTCTCCTCGGGCGCGGTCATGGGTCTCGCAGTAGTCGGCCTCGGCCTTCTTGACCTCTCTATATGGTATTACCTGCTCACGGCTCTGGTAGCCCCAGGCCCTGAGAAGATAAGCATAATAACCGCTACGATGCTGACCTTTGGCATGGGCGCATCTTCAGTCGCCCTTTTCGCAAGAGTCGGCGGTGGCATATATACGAAAGCGGCAGACGTCGGCGCCGACCTTGTCGGAAAAGTCGAAGCCGGTATCCCCGAGGACGACCCGCGGAACCCGGCCGTAATCGCAGACAACGTGGGCGACAACGTAGGCGATGTCGCAGGTATGGGCGCCGACCTCTATGAGTCATACGTCGGTTCCATCGTCGCGACGATGGCGCTCGGTACGGCGGCTTTCGGAGCGCTCGGTCTCGCGATCGAAGCGTTGACGATTCCGCTGGTCATGGCCACGGTCGGCGTGATAGCATCGATACTGGGGACATTCCTCGTCCGCGCAAAAGAAGACGCCAGCCAGCACACCCTGTTATGGGCATTGAGAAAGGGGATATTCTTCTCAGCGATACTTATCGCCATCGCCTCAGCGGCGATAGTGTGGATTACGCTCGGCGAAGCATATATGGGGGTCTATTTCGCAGTCCTGGCAGGCCTCCTGGCAGGGATAATAATAGGCCTTTCGACCGAGTATTTCACCTCTCACAAGTACTCCCCGACTGTGAAGGTAGCCAAGCAGTCGCACACAGGACCAGCCACGATAATAATCTCGGGCCTCGCCACGGGGATGCAGTCGACACTCATCCCTGTAGTGACAGTCGCAGCGGCGATAGTGGCTGCGTATTACCTCGCAGGCAACGGCGACCCGGCTATGGGCCTCTACGGGGTCGGCATCTCGGCTGTCGGTATGCTCTCGACATTGGGCATAACCCTGGCGACAGACGCATACGGCCCGGTCGCTGACAACGCCGGCGGCATCGCGGAGATGTCCAAACAGGACCCGGAGGTCCGCCGGAGGACCGACGCACTAGACTCCTTGGGTAACACTACCGCAGCCACAGGCAAGGGTTTCGCTATCGGCTCAGCAGCACTCACTGCGATGGCGCTGATCGCGGCCTACCAGGAAGAGCTGGCACACGTCGCAGCCAACATGGGTCGTGAGGTCTCACTCAACCTGAGCTTGACGAACCCCTTAGTCATAGTGGGGTTGTTCATCGGCGGCATGCTCCCGTTCTTCTTCTCATCTTTGACGATGAACGCAGTCGGCAGGGCAGCTGGCGGCATCGTCAAGGAAGTCAGGCGCCAGTTCAAGGAGATAACAGGCCTTATGGAGGGTGAAGCAGAGCCAGATTACGCAAGCTGCGTTGCGATATCCACGAAGGCGGCCCAGAAGGAGATGATACTCCCCGCCGCGGTCGCGATAGTGACTCCGCTGGCAGTCGGTATCCTCTTGGGCCCTTCAGCAGTCATCGCACTCCTTGCAGGCGCTTTGGTCACCGGCTTCGTCATGGCGGTCTTCATGGCCAATGCAGGCGGCGCATGGGACAATGCCAAGAAATACATCGAGGAGGGTAACTTAGAGGGCAAGGGAAGCTCGAACCACAAAGCTGCAGTAGTCGGCGACACGGTGGGCGATCCCTTCAAGGACACTTCAGGTCCCAGCTTGAACATACTAATCAAGCTGATGTCCATGGTGTCAATAGTATTCGTGGGCCTCGTGATATTGATTCACGGGGTCTGACGATCCTTTTTTTGTCATCCGACCCATTCATTCCCTCTTTTTTAGGAACGCACTGTGCGACCTTCTCAGCTCTGCCAGGGCGTGTTTCGCGTCCATCCATTTGACGACCTTGACCCACTTGCCCTTCTCGAGCTCTTTATATCTTTCGAAGAAGTGCCTTATCTCGCCGGGCGTCTGCTCTGGCAGGTCCTTCAAGCCACTCACTTCCTTGAACCTGGAATCGACCGTTGCTGTGGGCACCGCCAGGACTTTATTGTCTGGACCGTTCTCATCCTCCATTACCAGCAGCCCGATGGGCGCGCAGCTCACTACGGTCCCCGGTAGCAGCGGCTCGTGACCCATCACCAGCACATCCGAGGGGTCCCCGTCTTCGCAAAGCGTCTCGGGCACGAACCCGTAATTGAATGGGTATATCATCGACGCGTGCAGTATCCGGTCGACACGTATCATGCCGCTGGCCTTGTCCAGCTCGTACTTGACCCTGCTTCCCTGCGGCACTTCGATCACTGCATTGACCTCGCCTTTCTCCAACCTCCCGATGCCGATACCGCTCGTATATGTCATCCAAATCTCACTCTAGCCTTCGACCTTCAGCCTCCCGGCCCGCGGGCCTGGAAACCGGCAAAGACACGAAATATTATCAGACTTTCAAAAAAAGCCCCAAAATCCGATTTTTATTCTTACCGCTTCTAATAAACCGCTTTTTCTATTTAGGGGCAACTATCAAAATGTACTACAAGATAACATTGAGCAGTCCGGTGCGCGTTCCGCCGAACATGTTCGGCAAGGACCTTGCTTCTAGCATGAAAGACGTCCTCGACAAGGATTACGTCGGCCGGATGGACAATGATATGGGCATCATAATCGGTGCCATCGACGTCGGCGAGGTGGGCGAGTCGTATTTGGTCCCGGGCGATGGGGCCGCATACTACGACGCGACGTTCACACTCCTGACCTACAAACCGAAGCTTCAGGAAGTGGTCGAAGGCGAGGTGAGGGAAGCAGCTGAGTTCGGTGCGTTCCTCTCGATCGGGCCCATCGACGGCCTGGTCCACGTCTCGCAGATAATGGACGACTTCGTCAACTACAACGACAAAGAGAACGTCTTCGGCGGCAAGGAGTCCAAGCGGACCCTCAAACTGGGCGACCTCGCGCGCGCGAGGCTGGTCACAGTCAGCAAGAAGAGCACACTTCTCGACACCAAGATCGGCCTGACTATGAGGCAGCCCGGTCTCGGCGCCATCGATTGGCTCGATAAGGACGCCAAAGAAGGCAAGGAAGAGAAGAAATCGGCAGGCAAGGAGGCAAAGACCGACAAGCCGGAAGCAGAGAAGCCGAAAGAAGGATCAAAGCCTGAAGATAAGAAGGAGGAAAAGAAATAATGGAAGTAGCTTGTCCGACATGCAACCGGGTCTATCAGGATCAGCAGAAGTGTCCGAAGTGCGGCACACCCCTTACAAGGGACTGGAGCGGCAAGGTCGCGATAATCGAGCCTGAGAAGAGCAAGATAGCAAAGGAGATGGATACCCACATCAAGGGCGTCTATGCACTCAAGCTCTAAGCCATAGGTCACGACCCCGATTCATACGGGCCGATCAAGCTCATAGGATTCATAGGACTTATCCGATGGTTGGAATCACTCAGGACCTGTACCTCCCTGAAGGGCTCAGGGAAAGATTGCGCACTCCACTCGGTGCTATAATGCAGGAGTCTGGACTCCTCTCTTTTCTGGACGACAACAAAGGCATAAGGATAATCGCGGTCGGCGATCAGGTAAGTGCATCCCTCATCAAGGCGGGTGCCAGGCCGTCCCTCATAATCTGGGACGGGATGAGCCTCAGGAAACCGATACCGGCCGGGGACAAGCAGCTCCTCGAGTCCTTCGCGCCATTTAAGAAAGTCAAGAATCCGGCCGCGACCATATCAAAAGCGGCATGGGATTCCATCCAAGATGCGCTCACATCGGGCAAACAGTCCGTATTCGTCGAGGGCGAGGAAGACCTCCTGACGATCCCCGCAGTCCTCCTCTCAGAGGGTGGATCGGCGGTAATCTACGGCCTTCCTGGTAAAGGAATCGTTTTAATAGTAGTGAATCGCAATATAAAGGCCGAGTTCGAGCGGCTACTTAGCGATTTCTCAGAATCAAAATGAAACTGGAGATAACAGATGCGAAGGAGAATCCCCTTCTAGACCGGAAGGAGCTGGAGTTCAGGATAGAAGGCAGGACTACCCCGAGCAGGAAAGAAGTCAAAGGGCTTCTTGCAAGCGAGACGAAATCGAACGCAGAATTACTAGTCATCGACAGGATGGTCCAGCTCTCAGGCCAGCATGTGGTCGTGGGGCAGGCCAAGGTCTATAAGACTGAAGAGGCACTAAAGAGCACAGCCCTCGCACACAAGCTGAAGCGTGGTGTGAAAGAGGCGAAGGCAGAAGAGGGTGGCGAGGCGCCAGCCGAGAAACCGGCAGAAGCCGCACCGGCACCGGCTGAGGCCGAAACCGAGAAGCCAGCCGAGGAAGCCCCGAAAGAGGAAGCCGAACCAGAAGCTGAAGCACCAGCGGAAGAGAAGCCAGCCGAGGAAGCCCCGAAAGAGGAAGCCGAACCAGAAGCTGAAGCACCAGCGGAAGAGAAGCCAGCTGAAGAAGCCAAGGAAGAGAAAGAAGAGGCCGCCGCCGGAGAGGCATCAGAATCAGAAGCTGTAGAGCAGAATACCGAGGAAGCTCCGAAGGAAGAAGCCTCGGAGGAGAAGAAATAAAATGGCTGAAGAAGGAAAACCAAAAAAGCTGCAGAAGAAATATGAGTATTATGAGGTCTCAGGCGAAGGCGTGACGCGCAAGAAGAAGTCATGCCCGAAGTGCGGCGCAGGCGTGTTCCTCGCTGAACATCCGGACCGCAGGAGCTGCGGAGCATGCGGCTACATGGAGAAGAAGTCGAGCTCGAAGCCAGAGGCGAAATCGGAGGCGAATGAGCAGAAGCCTTCTGGGGCTGGACAGAAGCCAAAGGAAGAGACGCCAGCAGAAGCCCCACCAGCCGGGAAGCCAGCAGAAGCCGAAACCGAGAAGCCAGCAGAAGAACCCCCGAAAGAGGAAGCCAAGGAATAAGCCTAATTGAAATAATACTCCCCTTTCTTCTTTTGCTCTTTATCCTTTTGCGAACCTACCTTATTAGCCCGCGGCCTTTTGCTGTCCTGATCTCGCCTGAACGTTATCTCCAATCCCTTCAGGAATCTGTTCATACCCTCTTTTAGGCCTTCAGGGCTGCTAGCATGGCCGTTCTTGCCGGGCTCACCCGAGAATACTATCGCCCGGTCTGAGACGTAATCGATGAATGCGATGTCGTGGTCGATGACCACCGCGCTCTTCTTCCTGCTCTCGATGACCTGCCTTACCGCTTTCGATGCACTCAGCCTCTGCTGGACGTCAAGGTAGGCTGACGGCTCATCCAGTAGATAGATGTCTGCCTCCCTCGATAGGCATTCTGCTATCGCCACACGCTGCAGCTCACCGCCGCTCAGGTTCTCCAGCTCCGAATCGAGCAGGCCTTCGAGCTCAAGCGGTTCGAGTATCTCCCTCTTGTAGTGTGATTTATAAAGGTCTTTGGTGACGGCCTGCAAGACGTTCCTGACATTCTTCTTCACAGCCGTGAGATACTGCGGTTTGTAGGACACGGCGAGGTTGAAATCGACCTTCTTCCCGGTCTCGTCATTCTTGTCTTCACCCGCCAGGATGCGCATCATAGTGGTCTTACCTGTCGCATTCGGCCCAAGCGCGCCGATCACTATCTCGTTATAAAGCTTCCCACCCTCTGCCGTCAGTGTGAACTCCGGGAACTTCTTGGATATCTTGGGATATTCACATAGGAGGTATTCGCTCTTGAGCACCCCCGTCTTCGCATCCTCGAACTTTATCCCGGTGTCGTTTATCCTGACGTTCTCATTCTTCAGGTACCCGGAAAGATATTCATTTATGCCGACCCGTGTGTTTTTCAGCTGCGAGAACACACCATATGCGGATTTATGTCCATAGGCGACTTGGATGTAATCCGAAAGGTAATCCAACACTATGAGGTCGTGCTCCACGACCACTACCGCTTTCCCTTCCTTCTCGGCGAGGTCACGTATGGTCTTCGAGACCTTTAGCCTCTGCCGGATATCGAGATACGAACTCGGTTCGTCGAAGAAGTAGACATCCGCATCGCGCATCAATGCGACTGCGATGGCGAGCCTCTGAAGCTCACCGCCGCTAAGGGTCTTCACATCCTTGTCAAGGAACGATCCCAGCTCCAATTCCTCACTTAAAACCTCTATCTTGCGAGAATTCCCTCCAACGTTGGATGGATTATTAGGAGTATTCTTGGATGCTTTTCCCGACACGTTGGATGGATTCTCAGGCGCGTTGGATGAAATAGACTCCAGCAGCTTCCTGACCTTCCCCTTCTTCGCCTTGGATATAATACTGACGTCTTGCGGTTTCGACACGACCGTGACGCTCCCGTCCTGCAGCTGCTTCAGGTAGTTCTGCACCTCATTGCCACGGTATTCCGCGATTATCTGCTCCCATCCGGGTCCCTTTCCTTCTTCTATCTCTCCAAGGTTCGGCTTTATCTGCCCGCTCAGGATCTTGACGGCGGTCGATTTCCCGATTCCGTTGGGCCCGATTATCCCGACTACGGAGCCCTTGCGCGGCACAGGTAGACCATACAGCCTGAAGCCGTTCTTGCCGTATTGGTGGGTGAGGGTCCCAGTCTCATGCGGCAGGTTCACGATGGTCAGCGCGTCGAACGGGCATTTGTTGACGCATATCCCGCAGCCTACGCACAGCTCCTCCGATATCACAGGGAACCTGCCCTCTTCGTCCATTGTTATCGTCTCGTCCCCCATCCTCACGCGGGGACAGACTCTCTGGCAGAGGGTGCCGCAGATCTTCGACCGGCATTTCTTCTTGTCCAATACAGCTATTCGTGTCATGTCCTTCGTACTCCCTCATGCGTCGCTTTCATGTCTTATCGCATGCGCGCATTATTTGCACTTGCTATTTTATAACTTTAATATGCTAAAATCAGCCATGTATTCTGCCTTTTTGTTCGATATGGACGGCACGCTGGTCGATACCTTCATGCTCATATACGATTCATTCAACAACGCGCTCGATGAGAACGGCCGGCCGCAGCTATCCAAGACTGATTTCAAGGAGAAGCTCTTCGGCAAGCCCGTCGACGATACCCTGGAGGACCTCATAGGCGAGATAGATGCCGCAGGCATCAGCAAACTGCTCAAGGACTTCGAGCGCCACTGGCTCAAGAATCTGGACCAAGTCAAGATTTTTAAGGATGTCGCTCTAACATTAAAGCACCTTAAGGACAAGGGGGTCAAACTCGGGGTCGTAAGCACCTCGCCCCGCGATGTCATCGATTTGACACTGCGGGAAGTCGGCATAAGGTCATTCTTCGACGTCATCATCGGCGAGGAGGATGTCGAGAACAAAAAGCCACATCATGAGCCTATAACTACTGCGCTGGACCAGTTCCGCGTCCCGCCGGAAGGTGCGGTCTTCGTGGGTGATACTATATACGACATCCAAGCGGGCAACAACGCAGGCTGCTGCACAGTCCTCTTGTTGAACGGCCACAACGAGGACGTCCTCGAGAGGGAGAAGCCGAACGTGGTCATCGACAACATGCGCGAACTGTTGGACCTCACCTGATTCGAGGTTTGAGTTTGAGTTTTAAGCTTTTAGGTTTAAGTTTTGACTAGGGGGTCAAATGAAAGTAAAGGCGATCAAGAGGTCCGCGCCGGCGGACGAAGAGAAAACGGAGTCCGGGAAACCGGAAGTGAAGGAGACTGTAGAGGCCAAGGCCGTAGAGTCCAGCGAACCAAAGAAGGAAGAGGCCAAAGAAGAAGCCAAGGAAGACAAGAAAGAAGAGAAAGCAGCTTCCAAGGCCGAACCGAGATCATTCGAGACCCCGCAGTGGCTGGCTGACAAAGAGCTCCCCCTGGCTATGTCATTCCTCCTCCTGATATTCCTAGTATTGCGCATCATAGTCGACGTGCAGTTCATGCCGATGTTGTTCAACGTCGTCATCGGTGCGGTCATAGTAGCCCTTCTAGTGCTTTCCTTCAGGACCCTCGGCAGGTTCAAACAGAATCGCATGTACCTGATATCGGTGCTGGCAGGCATATTGGCCCTAGTAGTATCTCTTCAGTCGGCTGAGATCCTCCTGTTGATACTCTTCACAGGCTATTTCGTCTGCTCGCTCTTCTTCACGAGCAAGACTCTTAAGCTGCAGATGACCCTGCTCCTCATCCTGGCCCTGACCGCGATAATGTTCAGGGTCTTCCCGGCGTTCCCGGATGCGAACCCCGGCGGGAACCTGATATCATTCGACGACCCCTATTACCACTACAAGCACACGAACACGCTTTACACTACGGGCGACATCCCCGACACAGATTACCTCATCTACCCCCCCGAAGGCCGCAATGCACCCCATAAGTTCTCATATTACTTCGTAGCCTTCCTTGCGCAGGTCACTGGCAACAGCCTCCACGACGTGATAATGTTGTACCCGGTCATAATGGCCGCCATAGGCGCAGTCTTCATATTCTTCTTCATGAAGGAGCTCACGAAGGACTGGAAGGTCGGTTCCATCGCAGGCTTCTTCTTCGCTACAGTGCCGGTCCTCTTGACTAAATCGGCGGCGGGTGCAGTGGAAGAAGATATGATGGGTATGGCCGTTGCCATGATAGCGTTCTACTTCCTGATCAAGGCCATAAAGACAAAGGAGACGAAGAACCTGCTTTACTCGTTCTTGTCCGCAGCCTTCTTCCTGATGCTACTGGTAAGCTGGAAGGGTATGACATATCTCTATCCTGCACCGATGCTAGCCCTCGGGATCTATGCATTCTTCGGCCTCTTGCTGAACTATGATGTATTCAGCACGCTCAAGGCATCGCTGGTGATAGGGCCGGTCGTGGTATTGGGCAATTACTTCTTCGTCTCACCAGTCCTGCTAAATCTTCCTCTCTTGCTGCCGACTCTATTTGCGATATACGCGGCGCTGGTGTGCGAAGGCTTGCGGCGCAGGTACGGCTCCGATAAGCGCAAGAACAAGAGGGACCTCATATTGTTGTTCCCGTTCCCGTTCTTGGTATTCCTGCCACAGTTCTCCAAGAAAGAAGAGCGATCCGAAGGCCCCGGCGCGATCGAAGAGCTGAAGAAGATGGACGTTGACCCGTTCCTCTCGAGGAACCTGCTTAAGATAGCCGGCGTCCTTTTAGTCCTGATGGTTGTCGGGATGTTCGCTATGGGCGTCGAGAAGATACTAGACCTCCCCACCCAGACATATGAGGAGTTCGCAGGCTCGTCTGCCCACAACTATCTCGTCGACAAGACCATCGCCGAGCAGAAGATAGTGGCCAGCGGCGGATTGTTAGATAACATCCCGGACAAACTGGCAAAGGGCTACTGGCGCTTTGGCATCTCAGAGATATTCGCCATAGCTGCAGCGTTATTGGTCCCGATATACTTGGTCATCTTGTACTTGACGAACCAGCGTGAGAGGCTCCCTATACTGATATTGGCATATGCGCTGACTCTACTCTTCTTCATGGTGGCCATGCAGTTCGTATGGCTCGAAGCGCGATTGGGCTTCTCGCAGTCGATAGGTTTCATCCTACTTGGTTCGATGATGGGCATATTCCTGCCGAGCGGCAAGAAAGAGCTGGAGAGCTGGAAGATAATCTTCCTTTTAGTCATCCTGCTGATAGTCCCGTTCTCGACATTCTATCCATATAGTGTCGCAGGCAATAGGGGTGACTCGTGGAGATACACTCGCTCCGGCTCCAGCGTGGAGCAGGACTGGGTCGAAGCAGCAGTATGGCTTGGCGAGAACGTCAAAGGCTCCGACGTCGGGGCTATGTCAGATGACGAGTATGTCCTCACCTGGTGGGATTACGGCCACGCTATAACCGCATTATCCGGACGGACAGTCATAGCAGACCCACTGCAGGCGGGCGAAGATTACATAATGCGTATAGCGCGATTCTTCTACGCCTTCGATACCGAGGACGAAGCCATGGAATGGCTCCAGGAGCAGCCGTGGAACGTCGATAGGGACGGCAACAAGAACAAGGTGAGGTACATAATATTAGACCATTCATTAGTCAACAAGGCATCAGCGCTCGCCTTCCTCGGGACCAACTACTACGAGGTCCCGAACGGGGGGACGCAGACGGTCACGCTCTCGAACGGTACGGCCATCGTGGGCGAAGCGCTGTCGGCGGAAGAACTGCCATTCAATGTCAGCATAGAGTCAGTCACATGCGAGCAGGGCATACCATGCGTCAACCCAGAATCGGGAGCTGGCGCATGCTGCGACGAAGAATTCAACTGGCGTGTAATTCCCCAGAACGGCGGCTCAGCCGTCTTATTGAGGGAAGCTAGCACACCGGTATACGGGCGCTACCAGATAGTCATGGACGGCGGCGTCTGCAAGAAGAACGGCCGCACTCCGGATGGGCGATGCATCGACGCTTATACGACGACATTCGAACCATACATGGTGATAGAGGATGGCGAGCGGAAGTGGTATACATCAGCAGTCTATTCGGGCTACAGCGGCCTGCCCTTCGGCGATGGCATCCCATATAACGCATTCGTCGTCCTCATGGAGCAAAATGCGGGCAGCGTCCTGAGGATGCTCGGCGTGGACAACGGCGAAGTGGTCATAGAGAAGGATTTCAGGAACTTCTATGACGTCGAGCTCCAGACAGGCAGCAAGCTACTTGACCTGTGGGATGCCGGCGTCGGCGCGCAGTTGAGGGGTGTATATGTGCACGTCCCGCCTAAGTGGGAGAACAACATGTTCACGAAGCTCTACCTCGAGAACGCTGCGGACTTGAAGTACTTCGAGCTCATAGACAACGAGGAGACGAGGGAGTTCTATCCTGCAGTCAAGATATTCAAGGTGACGTATCCGGAGGAGTTGGCAGACCAGCCAGAACCTGAACCAGAACCTGAACCGACTGAGGGTATGATCAAGGAAGGCGACACGGTAAGGTTACACTACGTCTTGAAGGAAGAGGACGGAACTGTCTTCCAGACTACATTGGAACAGGACCCGATAGAGTTCACTGTCGGTTCAGGGACGATCTTCGACAATGCAGTCGTGGGGCTGAAGCTCGGCGACACCGCATCGATAAGTGTCGATGCGAGTTCGATAATCCCGCCGGACCAGGAGGACCACCCACTCGAGGGGCAGGTAGTGACCTTCGACTTACAAGTGGTCGGCATAAACGATGAATCGCTGTCAGATCTCCCAGTCGAGAAGGAGTTTGATGTCTACGAGCCGGGTCTGCGCGATGCCTACAACATAACAGGCACCCCGACCACCGTCTGGAACTGCAAGTTCAAGAAGGCCGGCAGCTTCGCCACAGGCGAGCTCACCGGAGAGTTCGAATCGGGCAAGGAGTTCGATGCATTGACGAAACTCACATGCATCTTCAATGAGGGCGTCCCGGAAGAGCTCTGTTCCTCGTATGGTGTGACCGTCGATGAGAACGGCACCATCAAGACGACCGGCGACAAGGAGTTCTTGCTGACATTGAGCAAGACTCCGCAGGAATCATGCAAGGATGGGAATAAGACACTCTTGCAGGTCTTCTACCAGCCAGTCTGTGAGGACTGCGATATCCAAAAGCCGATCATCGAACAATTGAAAGCAGAGTTCGGGGATTACCTGGATGTGGAATACCACTGCATCGGCGGCACCGAGCAATGCCTGGAGCGCTCTGAGGAGATCAGACTCTGAAGCCAAGAGCGAAGCTGGGCACCAATAGCGATCAAAATGTTTGTTCTTCTAGTCGCGGTAGTATCCTTTCTTGTAACGGCGGCCACGACTCCGGTCCTGATAAGGAAGTTCAAGGATGCCGGCATCACAGGAGAGGACAGGAACAAGAGAGGCCATCCCCCCATACCAGAGATGGGAGGGCTCGCGATAGTCGCGGGACTAGTAGCAGGCATACTTCTTGCTGTCGCGCTGTCGACCCTAGCTGCGCGCGCAGGCATAGGCGAGCCGATAGTGGAATTCAAGAACCTTGACGTCCTTTTCGCAGCACTAGGGACAATCTTGATAATCGCGATAGTCGGCATATTCGACGACCTGGTCAGGCTCAGGCAGAGCGTCAAGGCGCTGCTCCCGCTGATCGCATCGCTCCCACTGGTCGCGGTAGCGGCGGGCCACCCCACGATATTCATCCCCTTCATAGGCAAGGTCTATCTGCCATATATCTACCCCCTCCTCCTTATACCCTTGGGGGTCACCGTAGCATCCAACCTCACCAATATGCTGGCCGGGTTCAACGGCCTTGAAGCCGGGATGGGGCTGGCAGCTTGTTCGGGTCTGGCGGTTGTCGCATGGCAGCTCGGCAAGCCCGAAGCGCTCGTCATAATGCTCGGCATGATGGGGTCCCTTCTCGCCTTCCTCATATTCAACTGGTATCCTGCTAAGGTGTTCCCGGGGGATGTCGGCACGCTCACCATAGGCGTATCCATCGCGGCCGCGGTCATCATCGGCAACTTCGAGATGGCCGGCGTGGTCGTCTTGCTGCCCTACCTCGCTGACTTCGTGATCAAGGCTAAGAACAGGTTCCCGAAGGAAGTCCTCTCCACTAAGCTCCGGGGCTCGAGGCTCACATGTCCGCAGATATTGGGCCTGCCGAGCCTTTTGATGAACATCTTCAACGGCCTCAGGGAGCGCACCCTAGTTCTCACTCTAATCGGCATCGAGGTCATCTTCGCAGCTGTCGCCACACTGGTCTGGTAGTGATTTTGAAATAAAATGATAGGCTTTGTAAAGATCGAGGATTGCCCCCTCTGTGGACGGCACGGGAAGACCCTTTACCACGAGCAGTTCACATCCCCCCACCTGTGGGGCTTCATCGAGTCCAGCTACGTTGACGTCCCCAGAGAACCCTTCATCGGCGAGGAATTCATAGTCAAGAGATGCCCGAAATGCGATTTCCGCTGGCAAGGCAATATCCTAAACCCAGAAGGCATGGATGCATTCTACGGTAGCTGGATACCCAAAGAATCATTGAACAAGCGGAGATGCGGAGATTCCGAGACCTACGCCGGATATGCGCGCGAAGCAGGCCTCATCAGCCGCCTTGTGGGCAAGAAGAACCACGATATAGACGTCCTCGACTTCGGTATGGGTTGGGGTTACTGGTGTTTGATGGCGAAAGCGTTCGGCTATAAAGTCACTGGATGCGAGCTCTCGGACGAGCGGCGCGCGCATGCAAAGGAAGAGCTGGCCATCTCTTCGGTCAAATCTCTCGCCGAATCCGGGAAAAGATTCGATTTCATCAACACGGAGCAGACTCTCGAGCACATACCCCATCCAAAGGAGGTCCTTACCTCCCTGGTCGAGAGCCTGAAGGAAAAAGGCATAATCTACGTCTCAGTCCCAGACGGCCGGAAACTAAAGAGCAACGATTTCAGCAAGGCGAACTTCGAAAAGGCCCCCTGGCGGTCTTTGAAACCGTTGGAGCACATCAACTGCTTCACGCACGACAGCCTTATCTCACTAGCCAAAGGCCTCGGCCTAAAGCCCATCAGCCAGCCGTTCAAGCTTAGCCACAGGCACGGGCCGTCATCGGTCGCACGCGGTGTCATGAAGCGTTTCTACCTGCAATACCTGGGCACATCACTATATTTCAAGAAAACATAGCAGAATAAGCGAAACAATGGCACGCATATTAGTCACAGGCGGAGCTGGGTTCATAGGCTCTCACATCGCAGAGGAACTCTCAAAGGATGGCAGCAACGAGATCGTAGTCCTCGATAACTTAGCGACCGCAAACAAGCTTAGCGCCGACTTCGTCAAAAACCTCGACATCGAGTTCATCGAGGGCTCTGTGACTGATGCCGCCCTGCTATTGAAGACCCTCGAGGATGTAGACTACGTCCTCCACCAGGCTGCTATCCCGAGCGTCCCGAGGAGCGTCAAGGACCCACTCGCAAGCAACGCCGCGAACGTCGGCGGCACACTAAGCCTCCTCAAGGCATCACTCGAGTCGGGTGTGAAGAAGGTAGTATGCGCTTCCTCGTCATCGGTCTATGGCGATACGCCGACGCTCCCGAAGGTCGAGACGATGACCCCCAACCCGAAGAGCCCCTATGCTATATCGAAACTGATGGGCGAGCACTACTGTCGTGTATTCGACGAGCTCTACGGCCTCGAGACTGTCTCACTCCGCTACTTCAACGTCTTCGGACCGCGCCAGAACCCCTTTTCAGAATATTCTGCTGTCATGCCCAAGTTTATATACGCCGCACTTCAGGATAAGCCGCTTAGGATATACGGCGACGGCTCGCAGACGCGGGATTTTACCTACGTCAAGGACGTCGTCCGAGCGAACATCCTCGCAGCGGGGTCGGACGCCACCGGAGTTTTCAATATCGCAGGCGGGAGACAAATCTCCATCCAGGAGCTCGCGGAGTCGATAATCGAGCTTACGGGGTCTGCTTCTGAAGTCGAGCATCTCGACGTGCGCCAAGGCGACATACTCCATTCCCTGGCTGACATATCCAAAGCAAGAGATGGACTCGGCTGGAAGCCAGACTATACGCTACAGCAGGGTCTTGCCGAGCTAGTAAACTACGTGAAACCACAATATTGAAATGAAAGCGCAGGACTTCATCAGGAGATATATCTTGGAGATTGCTAAGGAGAAGAAAGTCTTGGATGTCGGCGGGGCCGGTGGCTTTCGAAAGACATTGAACGATTTCGGCGCTGAATTCATTGGTGAATATATAAGTCTCGATATAGATCCCGGGAAGAACCCAGATATTGTGGGCGATGCGCACAACCTACCCGTATCGGACTCGGAGTTCGATGCGATTCTTTGCATTTCAGTCATTGAGCACCTAAAGAATCCATTCCAGGCAGTATCTGAGATGCATCGTGTATTGAAACCAGGTGGTAAGGCATTCTTCCACATTCCATTCCTCTACCCCTTTCATGGCTACACCGATTGTCCCGATTACTTTAGATTTACACAACAGGGAATCAAGGAACTTTTCAAGGATTTTACAGAAATCAGGATTGTCAGAACTAGCGGATTCTTTGGGACATTCACAAATTTCGTTCCAAGAGCTGTAAAACCTATTTATAGGCCCATAGCTCGAATCATGGATGGGTTCTTTAAAGGCCGTTCCACGAGTTCAGGGTTCTATGTCTTTGTACGAAAATAGTGACTGAATAGTCAGGATGAAAATCGAGAGCATATGCATCGTGGGGTTGGGCTATGTAGGCCTTCCAACAGCAGTAGCCTTTGCTGACGCTGGTTTCAATGTCATCGGCGCAGATGTCGCCGAGAACAAGATAACTACGCTTTCTTCAGGTAGATCCACGATCCCGGAGATAATCGCCGATGAAAAGATAGATTCCCTCGGCAGCTCAGGGAAGCTCAGTTTTACGGCAGACGTCCCACAGGCGGTTCGCGACTCGGACGCGATTCTCATAACAGTCCCGACACCAGTCGATTCAAGCAAGAACCCGGATTTACACTACATCGAATCAGCGACTGAGAGCATCGCTAAAGGCATGGGCAACGGCAAGCTGGTCGTTCTCGAGAGCACAGTCTACCCTGGCGTCACTGAAGAGGTCGTCCAGCCGATAATCGAGAAGACGACAGGCCTCAAGGCAGGCTCTGACTTCGGATTAGCGTACTGCCCGGAGAGATACAACCCGGGAGATGAGGAGCACACCATCGAGAACATGACTCGTGTCGTCGGCGCGATTAACGATGAGTGGCTTGCAGTAGCGAGCGAGATGTACTCCAAGATAACGAAGCAGCCAGTCCATATGGTGAGCAGCATCAAGACCGCTGAAGCCGCAAAGGTCATCGAGAACACACAGCGTGACCTGAATATAGGCCTCGCCAACGAATTAGCACTTATCTTCGACAAGATAGGCATCGACACGCGTGAGGTCATACGCGCCGCAGCGACGAAGTGGAACTTCCACGTATATTGGCCAGGTCCGGGTGTCGGCGGTCACTGTTTGCCGGTGGACCCATACTACTTAGTCTACAAGGCCCGCCAGTTGGGCTACTCACCGAAGATAATAACCGCAGGCAGGGAGATAAACGATTACATGGCCAATTTCGTGGTATCGCTGGTCGACCGCGCTCTCAATGAGAAAGAGAAGAGCATGAAGAACTCGCGTGTGGTGATCCTCGGGGCGTCGTATAAGGGTAACGTCGCCGACGCGCGTGAGACCCCAGCAAAGCGCATCGTCGCAGGCCTCAAGGAGAAGGACGCAGAGGCCATCATCTACGACCCGCTAGTGGAAAAAGAGGAGCTCCAGTCATGGGGTATAAAGATCGCAGATACGCTAGATGAGGCTATCTCCGGCGCCGACTGCGTCATAGTCCATTCAGACCACGACGAGTTCAAGAACCTCGACCTGGATAAGCTCGCGTCTTCGGTGAGGACGAAGACCCTTGTCGACACGCGCGCGTTCATCGACCAAAAGGCCGCCCAGGAACGTGGTTTTTTACTCCTTAGAATCTAACCTTACATGAGGGTTTTGCTCGTTTCTACGGATTTCCCCTACTCTACTGGCTCAGGCTCTATGACCCAGGGCGGCGGAGGCGCATGTATCGCGCAGCTAGCCGAGGCCCTGGACAAGGCAGGCATCGAGGTCGAGATCGTCACGCGCAAAGAGCCGGACCTGAAGAGCGAATTGTTCGATTTCCCCATACACCGCACACATTTCTACGACTTCGGGTTTCGCGAGAGCAAGATAACCCACTGCGTCCCGGCGACGCAGAAGGTCTTGGAGCTCCTGCGCTTGAAGAGCTTCGACATAATCCATACCCACAACCCCACTGCGGGACTCACAGGCATAGCAGTATCAAAGACATCCAAACTGCCACACGTGATGACCCTCCATGGCCCATGGGCTGGTGTCCGCCTAAGACGCCATACGCGCGCAGTCGCGCGCATCATAGAGGGAACGGCAGTCCGCGGCGCCGACTTTGTCACGTGTGACTCAGAAGCCCTGCGCCAGGAGATCCTCGATTACTATGCAGTCGCGGAAACGAAGACGATAACCATCCCGAATGCGGTCGATACATCCTTCTTCGACCCCTCCAAAGCGACCAAGAAGGAAGCGAAGGACCAGCTGGACATCATAGCAGAAGGCAAGATAATATTCTATACGGGCCGTTTTGTCGAGGAGAAGGGGCTTCCGTACCTCCTTGAGGCATTCAAGATTCTGGCCCAAGAAAAGGGGGACGCCCACTTACTGCTCATAGGGGGTGGCTTCGATGAAGCCATCATAACACAGTGGCTCTCAGAAAACCCTGGTCTAAGGGACCGCATCACCATCATACCCTATTTACCCTATGAGAAGATGCCATATGCGTACATCGCATCCGACATATTCGTCCTCCCTACGTTGGCCGAAGGCATGAGCCGCTCGATAATGGAGGCGCTTGCGTGCAGCGACCCGGTCGTCGCTACGAACGTGGGCGGCAATCCGGAACTGGTCTCAGATGAGCGGGGTATAATCGTGCCACCCAAAGACCCACAAGCCCTCAAGACTGCGCTGCAGAAGCTCCTTGAAGACGAAGCCATCTGCGTGCGCATGGGCGAATCCGGCCGCAGGTTCGTCGTGGAAAACCTGAGTGTCGACAAACGCCTGAACAGCTTCTTGGAAGTCTATCGCATGTTGATGAGGGGGGTCCAGCGAAAATGAAAATCTGCATGCTATCCGCGTTCTATCACCCCATCACCGCAGGCTCGGAGGTCTTCACCAAGGAGATCTCCGAACGACTCGCAGCAGACGGCCATGAGGTCCATGTCGTCACAGGCGAATGGTGTAAGGGTCTAAGGAGACTCGAGGATGTCAATGGCGTGAAGGTGCACCGCATCCCTTCGGTATTGATCAAGAACCTCGCACTCCCGAGCGTCATACCCGGCATGCTTCTCAAGGGCCTCGAGGTAGCGAGGAAATGTGATATCATCCACGCCCATCTGGCCTTCCCTCCGGGCTTCTTGGGTGCACTTCTTAAGAGGCTCACAGGCAAGCCCCTGATCACGACAGTCCAGGGCGGCGATGCGGGCATCTACCCCGACAGTGGACTGGGTCGCTTCTTCCCTATAATCAAGCCATGCGTCTCATACTCGCTCAAGAACTCCGATACGACGACGGCCATCAGCGACTTCCTCGCACAGAAGTCCAGCGAGCTGGGCGCGACGAACATAGCATTAGTCCGCAATGGGACGGACACCGAGCGGTTCAATCCTGACGTCCCGTTCGACGCGGTCAAGGAGAAATACGGAATCGAAGGAGGCCCCCTCTTACTCACAGTATCCCGTCTCGTCCCGAAGAACGGCGTGGACGTCCTCATCTCCGCATTCGCGCGCATCCTCAAGGACTTCCCGAAGGCGAAGCTCATAATCGCCGGCGATGGCCCGGAGATGGAGGATCTCAAGGCCCTTGCGAAAAAAGAGCGGGTCGAGGACTCCACGTATTTCTTGGGCTACGTCCAACACGACGAGATCCCGGCATTCATGAACATGGCCGATGCCTTCATCCGTGTCTCGCTCGAGGAAGGCCTCGGTATCGTATTCACCGAGGCTATGGCGTGCAAGACCCCCGTCGTAGGCACCAGCGTCGGCGGCATACCTGATGTCGTTGACGATGGGCGGACAGGCTTCCTGGTCCAGCCAAAGGATATCGACGCCACCGCGGCTGCAATAAATCGCATCCTATCAGACCCGGAAGCAAGCCGTACCATGGCTGAACGGGGCTACGAGACCATCGAGCGTGAGTTCTCATGGCAGTCGATATATGCGAAGATGCTCGAAGTATACAAGACGGTATTGGAGACTAAAAGATGACTCCTCCTCAAAGACTCAGGATACTCGTAGTGACCTCAATATCCCCTCCTGACATCGGCGGCCCGGCTACATACGTCTGGGAGTTCGCCAAACTGGCCAAGGCCATGGGCCATACAATCAAAATCATCACCCTCACCAAGGACAGTGAAAAGCCAGAGGGCATCGAGGTCATACCAGTCGGCATGCGCGCGCACCCGTTTAAGGAGCTCTCTCTGCTCGTCAAGATACTCAAACATTCCCGCGGTATGGATGTCATCTACGCACAGAACCCCACAGCTATCGGCATGCCCTGTGTGGTCGCAGGGAAGATGCTCCGGAAGCCAGTAGTGATCAAATACGTGGGCGACACGGCTTGGGAAAAAGCCTTCAGGGAGTTCAAGACCAAGAAACTACTCGAGGACTTCCTCGCCAAGCCTGACGCTAATAAGAACATCCTCGCCATCGAGAAGCGCGCACTAGCGGGTGCAAGCATGGTCATAACCCCAAGCCAGTTCCTCAAGAAGATCCTCACACACTACCTCGGTGTCAAAGACTCGAAGGTTACTGTGGTCAACAACGCAGTCGATCTTTCGGGCATGCCAGCGCGCGCTACTACCCCACAGCCGCGGATTCTCACAGTCGCACGCTTGGTCCCGTGGAAGGGCATCCAGCACGTCATCTCGATTCTCCCCGAGCTGCTCCAGCAGTTCCCCGGCCTCGAGTATCGAGTAGTCGGCGATGGCCCCTACCGGGGCGAGCTGGAGAAGCTTGCTGAGCAGAAAGGAGTCAAAGACAGTGTCAGATTCCTCGGCCGCTTACCAAAGCAAGCAACACTCAGAGAAATGGCCTCTGCAGATGTCTTCGTTTTGAACACGCTCTATGAGGGTATGCCCCACGTAGTCATTGAATGCATGGCGGCAGGCACCCCAGTCGCGGCAAGCGACATATGCGGCAACCCAGAAGTCATAGGCGAGGACGGCATCCTCTTCGAGCCGAACAACACCGAGGAGATAAAGCACGCCATCACAAAGCTCCTATCAGACAAGCAATTAGCGAGGGAGATCGCTAGCAGGGCATCGCAGAAGGTCAGAAAATACAATTGGGATAAACTGATGGACGAGACGCTCGCTGCTTTATCGTCACTTGCTTAGCGCGAAGTCAAACAGCTTCCTGTGATTCTCAACATACCTCTCAAGTGAGAACGTCTCACTGATGTAATCCCTCCCGTTCTGCCCCATCTCTTCAGCTTTTTCCTTATTATCAAGGATCCAGAGCAGCTTCTCAGCTATTTCCTTATCACTCCCAGGCGTTACCAAGAACCCATTCTTCCCGTCGCTTATCGACTCCTTGATCCCTTCAACTGCCGAGCCGATGACAGGCCTCCCCCTTGACATCGCCTCCAGCGCTATGCGCCCTAGACCCTCTGAAAGCGATGGAAGCACCAAGACAGCACTTTCGTCAATAGTTTCCTTGACGACAGTCGCATCCACTTGCCCCGCGAACCTGACACGCTCTGCGATCCTGAGCTCACCAGCGAGCGCCTTCAATTCAGCCTCGACCGCACCTTTCCCCAGGATAACCAGCTCGAAATCAGGATACCTCTCGACCACGGGAGGAATAGCCTTCAACAGGAACTCGATGCCCTTACGTCCAATAAGCGAGCCGACAAAGACAGCCTGGTTTTTCCTGATCTGCCTAGGCTTCCCCTCAAGGAAGAACTCGACATCGAACAGAGCTGGGAACTTAGTGTCACAAACCTTGTTCTTCTCAACGAACTCCAGCGCCTTCTCTTCAGTCGCCTTGGATATCACCCTTACCGCATCCGCGCATGAGAATACCCCTTTCGCGACAAGGTTGATCAGCGGGAGTGCCATTGCCAGCTTCGGCTTAGAGAACCTTATCTCATGGTCCCAGTCGCCGTGGATGCCGACGACCAGCCTCGCCCCTGTGAACCTCTTGAGCCAGCAGGCCATCAATCCATCCAGCATGGGCGTCTGAGCATAGATGATATCGATCTTCCTTTCCTTGCAGGCTTTCAGGCCCTTCGTGAAAACGAGCCACTTGAACAATGCCATATCCAGAAGCGGGATTCCTGTCTTCCTCGAGAGGTGAAGCATCGCGCCATCGGTCTCACCTTCGGTTGGCGCTCCCCGCATAGATTTCGCGAGAACGTCAACATTCCCAAGGTTGCTCAAGCCCCTGAATTTCTTCTTGTAAACGGGCCGTTCCTCTGGTATCGTATATGCTCCAGAAGAACTCACAAAAAGTGTATTGTACTTTTGGGCTTCCATCTTAAGCTGGCTCATCCTTCACGTACTCAACGAACCTTCGCAGGCCCTCTCTCAAGTCCACTTTCGGCTCCCAGCCGAGTTCCTTCTTCGCCTTGTCTACCTTCGCTCCAGTGTGCTCCACATCGCCCTTCTTGTCGCCGCTGTGTATGACTTCCGAGCTGCTACCGGTCAACTCCAGGATGGTCTTAGCCAGCTCATTGACGCTGATCCGCTGGCCATAACCGATATTGTAATCGCCACTGCCTTTCTCCATGAGCAGCATGTTCGCAGCGACGATATCGTCGATATATGTGAAATCCCGCGTCTTCTCGCCGCTCCCATAGATATCGATAGGCTCCCCGACGAGCGCGTTCCTCGTGAATATCGAGATAGCCAAATCAGGTCGCATCCGCGGGCCGTAGACCGTGAAATACCGCAGATTCGCGGTCTTGATACCATATAGGTCTGCAAAGACCTTTGTATAATGCTCCGCAGCCAGTTTTGAGACTCCGTAGGGGGATATCGGGCTCTTCGGGTGCTCTTCGTCGAAAGGCAAGTATTCCACCTTGCCATAAACAGAGGACGAAGAAGCGTTTATCACCTTTTCGACCCCTTTATCGACTGCGGCCTTGAGGATGTTCAGCGTCCCTTCAGTGTTCACATGATACGCCTTGAACGGGTCGTCCACCGATATCCTCACCCCTGCCTGAGCAGCCTCGTGGAAGATGATGTCCTTCCCCTCACACAGTTTATTGACCAGTCCAAGGTCGCAGACGTCGCCCTGGACGAACTCAGGTGCATTCCCGCCCTCGAAGAGTATACCCAGGTTCCTCTTCTTCAGCGCAGGGTCATAGTAAGGATCAAGATTATCTAGTATCGTCACTTCATGGCCTTCCGCCAGCAGCCTCTCGCAGATGTGGCCCCCGATGAAACCAGCCCCGCCCGTGACAAGAATCCGTTTTTCACTCATTTTATTAATCTAAACGATCCACTCTGGTACGCCTAATTAGAATCACTGAATTTTAAAGCATACATAGGCAAAATATGCCGATGAAGCTCTTATTCTTTACGCGCAAAATCGACGTGGACGACCCACGGATAGGTTTCGTCCACGAGTGGGTAGCCAGGCTTTCTCACAAGGTCGACCGCCTCTATGTCTTGTGCCTCGAGGCTGGCAAGACCGACCTCCCTGATAATGTCGAGGTCGTCATCCTCGGAAAGGGCAAGCTAAGGCGCATGCTGCGCTTCAATAAGGTCATGCCGGGCCTTGTCAAGAACGTGGATGCCGTCTTCTGCCACATGAACCCGATATACGCGATAATGTCCACGCCATACACAAAGCTCTTCAACAAACGCCTCGTCCTCTGGTACACACATGGTTCAGTCACAAACAAGCTCAAGATAGCGACGACCCTTGTAGATAAAATCCTCACCGCCTCGCCAGAGAGCTTTCGTATTGAAACGAAAAAGAAGTGTGTTCTCGGCCATGGCATCGATACTGCGCTATTCAAACCAGGTGGACCCCCCGATAAGATTTCCATCTTATCTGTCGGCCGCATATCACGCGTCAAGGGCTACGAAACCCTAATCGACGCCCTGCCCAGCCTCCTTAGCAAGTTCCCTGATCTACGGCTAAAGATCATCGGCGGCGTGGAATTGAGCGACGAGAAGGCATATCTCCAGCAGTTGCGGGAGCGCGCATCGCGTTTGGGCATAGCAGACAAGGTCTATTTCGAAGGCGGTCTCCATCCATCAAAGCTCCCGGACCTCTACCGTTCTTCAAGCCTCTTCGTCTCGAACAGCCGCACAGGCAGCCTGGACAAGGTGGTCTTGGAGGCTATGGCCTCAGGCACGCCCGTACTGACAAGCAATGAAGCATTTTCAAACATCGTTGGTTCTCTATCAAGTGAACTCATGTTCAAGCAGGATGACCCACAGGACCTGGCTTCCAAGGCCTCATATCTCCTCGCGATGCCCCTGGCAGAACGGACTGCCCTCACCACAGACCTGCGCGCAATAGTGGAGCGAAATCATGACTTAAACTCGCTCATCGATAAGATACTGGAGGAACTTAAGAGATGAGACTCTTGTATATCTCAGACTCGCGGATCCCAAGCAGGAAGGGCAAGGCGAATTCCATCCAGATAATGAAGATGTGCGAGGCGTTTGCGAAAGCCGGCGCTGATGTGACGCTTCTCATCCCCGAGTGGAAGAGCGACGAAGATATCTGGGAGCTGTACGGCATCAAGACCAAGTTCAAGATCGAGCGTGTGGGTGTCTTGGACATCCGCGTAAAGGTCCCTAGATTGTGGTTCGCCCTCTCGACTGGTTCATTTGCCCTTGCAGCACTCAACTTCGCCAGGAAGAACAAGGATGGATATGATGTAGTCTACACACGCCATCCACCGACGCTCCAGCTCTACTCGAAGCTGAAGCGGCTGACAAAGCTCCCGCCAATCTTCTTCGAGGCACACAAGTTCAGCAGGATGACATCATCCGCATCCAAATCCGCGCGCGGATTGGTGGTCATAACCAAGCACCTCGGCAAACTTTTCTCAAGGGAAATCAAAGCACCCATTCATGTCGCCCCGGACGGAGTAGACTTGGAGGCATTTGACCTCGATATCTCAAAGGAAGAAGCACGAAGGCGCTTAGGACTACCACAAGACAAGAAGATAATCTGCTACACCGGTCAGCTCTATGACTGGAAGGGTGTGCACATCCTGGCAGAAGCCGCGGATATGCTCCCCAAAGACTACATGGCCCTCATAGTCGGCGGGGGCGAGAAGCGACTCCTTGAAGACCTCCAGTCGAAATACACAAGCCCTTACTTCACAGGCCAGAAGCCACATAAAGACATCCCGACCTACTTGAAGGCAGCCGATATCCTCGTCCTGCCGAATACGCGCGCACGCATGTCAAGCGAGTTCACATCACCCCTGAAACTATTCGAATATATGGCATCCAAGAGGGCGATTATCGCTTCGGATCTCCCCTCATTGCGCGAGGTCCTGACCGATGGCAGGAACGCTCTTCTAGTCGAGCCCGAAGACCCGGTAGCCCTCGCATCGGCGATCAGGGAGGTCTCCGGCAATCCAAGCCTGTCCCAGAAGATATCAGAGCTTGCCTACATCGATGCCGCTAAGTACACCTGGCAGAAGCGCGCTGACTCGATTCTCAGTTTCATCGAATCCACCGCTTAGGACCCAACGATATGGACATAAACAAGACTAAAGACCTTGACCTATGCGTCTCATGCGGGGTGTGCGCAGCTTCGTGCCCGGTCGGCGCAATCTCCATGCAGCGAAGCCGCGACCAGTATCTCCCAGTCATCGACCCCGAGCTGTGCACGAACTGCGGTCTCTGCGCAGAAGTCTGTCCAGGACTCGATGTCGACCCCTCTGGCCTCCGCCACAAGGAGGTCTCCGATGAGCTGTTCAACGGTCCGTGCATCGCGAGCTATACAGCCCATTCTAACAACAGAGTCATCCGGGCCGGCTCGACCAGTGGGGGCATGATAACCGCCCTTGCTTCAGCACTCCTAGAGGCGAAAGAATTCGATGCAGCATTCGTTCTCAAAACCGACGACCTCTCTAAGGCCCCATCCTTAACGGCAGTGGAGACCCCCAAAGACGTCATAAGTGGCGCCAAGTCGAAATATATTCCAGCATCAGTCGCCGAGGTGGTCAGGACCCTCAAGGAACAGAAGGGCCGCTACATCATAATCGGCACATCATGCCAGTTCCAGGGGATCAAGAAGTTCTTGGCCAGGAGCGGCATGCCGAGCGATGACCTGCTATTCCTCGGCCTCTTCTGCGACAAGACCATGAACCTCAATCTTATCAGATACTTCGAGGACGCTTATGCCAAGAGGGCGGAGAAGCTGGCCGGCATCGACTTCAGGACCAAGGAGGGCGATGGGTGGCCCGGCGATACGAAGCTGGTCTTCGATTCTGGCCGGGAGCAAATCGTTGATAAGAGCGTCCGCCGCCACCTCAAACCATTCTTCCAGCTTGATCGCTGCCTATTCTGCCTGGATAAGCTGAACAGGGAAGCGGACATATCGTTCGGCGACTGCTACCTGAAGGGCCATACTGACCCACAGGGCAGGTCTAGCGTCATAGTAAGGACGCAGAAGGGCGCCGATGTTTTGAGCCGCCATAGTAGTGAATTCACCCTCGACCCAGAAGACGTCAACAGCATACGGCGCGCGCAGAGCCTAGCTTCGCGGAAGAAGAACCTGGAGCATGCCAAGATACTCATCACAGACGAGGGGCTCTACGGCGATGAGCGCTATGACGTGTCCCCTGATTCAAGGGCAAGGCTCGCTAAACTAAGGAGGCACATATCATGGGGCAAAGATTACAAGAAGACCCGAATAGACCTGAACCAGCGCTTCGCGGATGCGCGCGCAAAATTCGATCTAGGCGCGACAGGCGCACTCATCGCAGCTTCGCTTGCCAAAGAGCTCATCTTCGGCTGGGCTAGAAAGCCCAAAAACCCGGGAGGGAAAAACATAATAATCACAGGCGGTTCATTGTTCAACAAGGGCGCGCAGGCCATGACATTCACGACTGTCGACCAGCTCAAGAGGCGATTCCCGGATAAAGACATCTACCTCTTCTCAACGCAGGATGCATCGCGCCCGGAAGAGGAGAAAGCGAAATACGCATTCAGGATAATGCCCTGGGACATAGCCCTCAAAGCGGGCGTCCTGTCCGGTTCAGCACCTCTTCGCGATTCAAATCAGCTAGGGAAGCTAAAGAAGATAATCGAAGACACCTCAATGTTCGTCGATATCAGCGGCCTCTCCCTAACGTCTCATTGGAATCCATTGGTCTCGCTGAGCTACCTCATGAACATAGCGATCGCCAAGAGATCGGGGACCCCATTCTACATCATGCCTCAATCTATGGGCCCCTTCGATTACTCCATGAGATTCAGGCCGTTTCTGTACCCATTGCTCCAGCTCTACCTGAAATATCCGAAGCGGATATTCATCCGCGAGCAGGAGGGCATCAAGGCAGTGCGCAGGTTCACAAGGAAGAACGTTCAGCGGAGCTGGGATCTGGTAATGCAGAATTCGGGCTATGATATGAGCAACATCTACACTGTATCACCGAGTTTAAGGAAGTTCGATATACCCGAAGGGTCGGTGGGCATCATACCGAACAAGCGCCTCATCGAGAGGTCTAAGACCGATATGTTCCCGCTCTACGAGGCAATTATCAAACGTCTTCTGGCCGCCGGCAAGAGGGTCTACGTACTGCGCCATTCCTACGAGGACCTTGCAGTCTGCGAGCAAATCAAATCGATGTTCCCCGCCGACAATCGTGTCGAGCTCATCGAGCAAGACCTGAGCGCGATAGAACTCGAAGAGATAATCAAGAGATTCGATTTCGTCATCGCCTCGCGTTACCACTCGCTCATCCATGCTTACAAGAACGCCGTCCCGGCCTTAAACATAGGCTGGGCAGCCAAGTACAAGGAGCTTGCTGAGGCTTTGGGCCAATCGGAATATTTTGCCGACGCTCGCAGCGAGCTGGACGAGTCGGATATTTTAGCCATGCTCGACAAATTACTTGCCCGCTACAGCCGCGAGAGCGAGTCGCTGGCTAAGAAGGCCCGTGAGATAGTAAAGGCGAACGTGTTCGACATATTCAATCGGCTAGCTATATAATCTAGATGTGTCTGCCTTTGCACTTACCATTTATATAATTCTAATTCTAATTATACTTAATTAAGAAAGCAGGAGGTTGCTAATTCAAATGCCCCAGACAAAATTCACCACAGTCTCAATTCCGCTCCCACTTGCGAAGAAGATTAGAGAGCTCATAGATGACTCTGGTTTCACTTCAATGTCTGATTTCGTTACGTTTATACTTCGTGAGATTCTAGCCGAGGGGGCTAATGAAGATATCTCTTCGCTTGAACGTGAGAGAATAAGGGAACGACTTAAGGCATTAGGTTATATTGACTAAGAAGATATGGATCCCAAGATAGAGACGGCACAAGACTTCGAGACACCACAGGGCATGGACCATCTCGACCAGCTCGAGAGCAAGAGCATATTCATAATACGCGAGGCGTACAAGCAGTTCAAGAACATCGCCATGCTCTGGTCTATAGGCAAGGACTCGAGCTGCCTATTATGGTTGGTGAGGAAGGCCTTCTACGGGAAGATACCTTTTCCGGTGATGCATATCGATACGGGCTACAAGTTCCCCGAGATGATAGAATGGCGCGATAAGTACGCCAAAGAGTGGGGTCTCAATCTTATCGTATCCAGGAATGAAGAGGCAATCGCTTCGGGTATGAGCAACGAGAGCAAACTCGCGTGCTGCACAGCCCTGAAGACCGACGCCCTGAAGATGGCAATCGAGAAATACAAGTTCCGTGCTCTCCTCTTGGGGATACGCCGCGACGAGCACGGCGTCCGCGCCAAGGAGCGAGTCTTCTCGCCGCGCAACCAGGACTTCAAGTGGGACTACAAGAACCAGCCGCCAGAGCTGTGGGACCAATACAAGGCCAAAGCCGAAGAACAAGAGCACATAAGGGTACACCCGCTCCTCCACTGGACCGAGCTCGACATCTGGCTTTACATCCAGAGGGAGAACATCCCGACGATACCGTTATACTTCGCTATCCAGGGCAAGCGCTTCAGGAGCATCGGCTGTAAGTGCTGCTGCGGCCCCATCGATTCGGATGCGACTACAATAGAAGAAGTAATAGAGGAGCTCAAGACCACCAAGCAGGGCGAACGCGCAGGACGTGCGCAGGACAAGGAAGAGGTCAACGCGATGCAGAAGCTAAGGTCATTGGGCTATATGTGACAAAGACTAAAGCAGAACATAATCAAGCTAACATGGAGAATCCGGAAGAGAACCTCAAACTGGTGCTGGTCGGACATGTGGACCACGGGAAGTCGACACTCATAGGCCGCCTGCTCTACGACACGGATTCACTCCCGGAGGGCAAGATAGAGGAGATAAAGAGCATCTGCGACGCCCTCGGGAAGGAGATGGAGTTCGGGTATGTCATGGACAACCTCGAAGAGGAGCGCGACCAGGGGATAACCATCGACACAGCCCAGATATTCTTCAAGACACAGAAGCGGGAGTACACAATAATCGATGCTCCCGGGCATGTTGAGTTCGTCAGGAACATGATAACCGGGGCGTCACAGGCGGAAGCGGCGATACTCCTGGTCGACGCTCAGGAAGGTGTCCAGGAGCAGACGCGAAGACATTCGTATATACTGAGCATGCTCGGCCTGAAGCAGATAATCGTGGTCATGAACAAGATGGACCTCGTAGGTTATTCGAAGGAGCGCTTCGACGAGGTCCTTTCGGAACTGACTCCGTTCCTAAGTGGTATCGGCATCGACCCCGGCTACGTCATCCCACTCTCTGCAAAAGAGGGCGACATGGTCGCAAACAGGGGCGATAACATGCCCTGGTATGACGGGCTGACAGTCCTGGAGGCTCTAGACACTTTCGAGCCGAGCAAGTCTGATCTCGAGAAGCCGATGCGTTTCGCAGTACAAGATATATACAAGCACGACAAGAGGATAATCGCAGGCCGTGTCGAAGCCGGCGTGTTGCATGTCGGTGACGAGATAACGGTCCTGCCCTCCGGCGAGCGCTCGACGATCCAAAGCATCGAGGAGTTCGGCAAGGATGACGTGCAGGCAGCGGTCGCAGGCAAGGCGACGGGCATCGTAACGAAAGATAAGCTATTCGTCGACCGTGGCGACATCATAACAGCGCCCGATGCTGCGCCGAAAGTAACCGATACCTTCAAGGCACACATCTTCTGGATGTCGAAGGACCCGCTGGCGAAGGGCGAGCGGATAATATTCAAGTGCTCCACGCAGCAGGCAGTCTGTTCAGTCGAGGAGTTCACCAAGGTCCTCGACTCTTCGACTCTCGAGAAGCTGGAAGGCCGGGAGGAGATACGCAACCGAGAGGTGGCAGATGTCCTCATCAAGACAGACAAGCCCCTGGTGCTCGAGAACTTCAATGAGGTCCCCGAACTGGGCCGCTTCGTTTTGGAACGACTGAACACCTGTGCAGGGGGGATAATAACAGAAGTCTGATTATCAGGCGACAACCAGACGATATCAGGATGATAGTAGTATACGCGATAGACGCATTGGAATACACGAAGGTCGAGCAGTTCGGCTGCTCAAATCTGAAGCAGGCCCACTATGGCAAGACGGATATATCCGAGTTCTCCCAGCCCCGGACGATGGTCCTCTGGAGCTCTTTCATGACTGGACAGAACAAGGAAGCCGAGATACTCGCCAAGGGCGACCAGGAGATGTGGAACACCAGGATACCACACGAGAAGACCTTCTTTTCAAAGTTCTCATCACCTGCGGTGCTTGACCTGCCGGGTTACAACTATGACCTGGGCGTCCACGAGCAATCAAGAAAGCTCCTCAAGGACTTCTTCAGCGCGACCGATGACGAGCAGAAAGAGGCGATAAAGAAGCAGTACAACGCCGACGCGTTCGAGCACCACAGGAAGATCAAGGAACAGTTCCTGGCAGAACTCGACGCAGACCATGATTTCGTTTTGGGCTACTTCAGCGTCGCCGACGTCATAGGCCACCTCAACTTCGGCAACGACACCATGATGAAGCTCATCTACAAGGATCTGGACGAGCTGATGCCGAAGATAACAGCGCGCACAGACAAGGTCCTTGTCCTCTCTGACCACGGCATGAAGGCCATCGGCCGGTTCGGCGACCATTCTGAGTACGGCTTTTGGTCGACCAGCTTCGACGCAGGCCTGAAGAGGCCGAGGATAACTGATTTTGGAGAACTATTGACACAAACTCGTTAATATGGCAAAAGAGAAACAAATACAAGAGGATCAATATAGCTTCCCCTACCACTTCCTCCCTTCGCTGGACCGGGGTGGATTCTCCCAAACGAAGACGCTTCGTTGGGGCTACGAATATCTATCATATCTGCGTTTTATACTCAATAAGCTCGGCTCGAAGGAGTTCTCTTCTCTGGCTGATGTCGGTTGTGGCGACGGCCGTTTCTTAGCGGAGGCGACTAAGAGGTTCCCAGAAAAGCGATTTACCGGTATCGATATCTCTGAACGTGCCATCGCTTATGCCAAGGCTTTCAATCCGATGCCGGAATACTTTTGCGGTGATATCTCCTCCAGGTACTTCACGTCCCGCGGATTCGATATCATAACATTGATTGAGACCTTAGAGCATATAGAGCCGACAAAGATACCCGATTTTCTTTTAGGGGTTCACAAGCATCTAAGGTCAGGGGGCTTGTTGTTGCTTACAGTACCAACCACCAACATAAAGCGTAACCCCAAACATTACCAACACTTTACTATCGAGTCGCTTTCTGGTACATTAGCTCCCAATTTCAAAATAACAGAACATCATTATCTCAATAAACACTCACTATCCCTTCGTATTTTTGATAGCATATTGGCAAATCGTTTCGCCATACTGAATCAGCGCCAGATGCTCGATTCGTTCTATCATATGTATGAGCGGCGTTACCTCAATGCATCTGAAGGTGATGCGAGTAGAATATTTGTTATAGCAGAAAAGCTCTGATAACAATATCCATCGTAATCACTATCCTCCCCCATCCACAATTTTACACTATCCCCTCATTGCACATTTATTTATATGTGTAGATACTCAACTTTGAGCCGACTATGGAAATGCAAAACTCTGCTGATGAGCCCCCTGAAGCAGAAGGGCGGAGGAAAAGACTTACTTTGGGTAAAGCAAAATACCTGATAACACGATACGCGACCCATTTATTCAATTCCATACTGCTTTCCGGATTAGATAAACAAGAGGAGATAGTGGATGAAACCAGTTGGGATACCTTGATAATCCTTGATGCATGTAGGTATGATTATTTTGCCATGCGATACCCGCATTTTTTTGAGGGCAAACTCAAAAAGCTCAAATCGCCGGCTTCCTGGACAT